>LNFM01002094.1_pt1 | contig 42908 bp, 39 predicted proteins | sample 596031 | NCBI WGS metagenome assembly LNFM01 (sample SAMN04254537, study PRJNA301005) | activated carbon metagenome | isolation source: dual media filters at the Ann Arbor, Michigan drinking water treatment plant | place: USA: Ann Arbor
GGGATTCGCGGTACTTGGCGATGGTACGCCGGGCCACCACGATCCCCTGTTGCCCAAGGATATCCGCGATCTGGCTGTCCGACAGCGGTTTGCGCGTGTCTTCCGAACCGACGAGCTGCCGGATGAGGGCTCGGATGGCCGTCGCCGAACAGGAGCCGCCGCTTTCGGTGGACACATGGCTGCCGAAGAAATACTTGAGCTCGAAGATGCCGCGCGGGGTCAGCATGAACTTCTGCGTGGTCACCCGTGACACCGTCGACTCGTGCAGGTCGAGCACTTCGGCGATCTCGCGCAGCACCAGCGGGCGCATGGCGACCTCGCCATGCTCGAAGAACTGGCGCTGCCGGTCGACGATCGCCTGCGACACCCGCTGGATCGTCTCGAACCGCTGCTGCACGTTCTTGATCAGCCACTTCGCCTCCTGCAGCTGGCTCGCGAGCTGGCTGTGCGAGGCGTCCCTGTTCCGGCGCAGGATCTCCGCGTACATGCGGTTGATGCGCAGCTTCGGCATCGCGTCCGGGTTGAGCGACGAGACCCAGGCGCCCTTGGTCTTCTTCACCACCACGTCCGGGATGACGTAGCGCGTGTCGATCGTGGCGAACGGCGCGCCCGGGCGCGGATTGAGCTTCCCGATGAGTTCCTGCACGCCGCGCAGGCGGTCCTCGTCGCAGCGCAGCGTGCGCCGCAGCCGGGTGAAGTCGCGGGCGGCGAGCGCGGCGAGATGGTCCTGCACCACGATCAGCGCCTCGGTGCGGCAGGGCACGGTCGGGGGCATCGCCTGCAACTGCAGGCCGAGGCATTCGCCGAGGGTCCGGGCACCGACTCCCAGCGGGTCGAAGTGCTGCAGGTGCTTGAGCGCGATCTCGAGCTCTTCGATCTCGATCATCGCCTCTTCCGGGAGGATGGTCGCGATCTCGGACAGGTCCTGCGAAAGGTAGCCGTCCTCGTCGAGTGCCTCGATGAGCAGCTCGATGATCACCTTGTCGCGCTCCGGCAACGGCGTCAGCGACAGCTGGCCCAGCAGGTGCTCGCGCAGCGTCGGCGAACTGGCGACCTGCTGCGAGTATTCGCTGTCTTCGTCGGTGTCGCGCGCGCCGAAGCTGCCCTCGTCCGACGACCAGTTCGAGTCGGCCTGCCCGTCGAACTCGAAGCCGTCGCCATGCTCGGCCGACTGGTCGGTCGGGCGGTCGTCGTTGCGCGCCTCGGCTTCAGGCTCGGCAACCGTGGCGCCCGGCTGTTCCCCGGCCTGCATCCCGGCCGGCAGCGGCTCCAGGCCCGGGTCGCCGTCGTCCTCCCGCTCGAGCAGCGGGTTTTCCTGCAGGAAGCGCTCGAGCTCCTGGTTGAGGTCGAGCGTGGACAGCTGCAACAGGCGGATCGACTGCTGCAGCTGGGGCGTGAGCGTCAGGTGCTGGGACAACCGCAGCTGCAGGGCGTTCTTCATCGCTTGCGACCGCCGTGCCGGTGCTGCTCATCGCACCGGATGGCGGCTGGGGTGCATGTGCAACGTGTGTGGGGGCGGTGGACGCTCGGGATCATGGCTGACTTCGCGCGGGGCCGAGCTACAGCCGGAAGTGCTCCCCGAGATAGACCTTTCGGACGTTTTCATTATAGACGATTTCCTCGGGCTTTCCGGAAGCAAGCACGGTGCCATCATTGATGATGTAGGCACGGTCGCAGATGCCGAGCGTCTCGCGCACGTTGTGGTCGGTGATCAGTACGCCGATGCCCTTCTCGCGCAGGAAGCCGATGATCTTCTGGATGTCGATCACCGCGATGGGATCGACGCCGGCGAACGGCTCGTCGAGCAGGATGAAGCGGGGATCGGTCGCCAGCGCACGCGCGATCTCGCAGCGGCGCCGCTCGCCGCCCGACAGGCTGATCGACGGATTCCCCGCGAGGTGCGAGATGTGCAACTCCTCGAGCAGCTCGGCGAGCCGGGTCTCGACGTCGGCCGGGGACAGGTCGCGCAACTGCAGGACGGCGCGCACGTTGTCCGCGACGGACAGGCGCCGGAAGATGGAGGCTTCCTGCGGCAGGTACGAGAGACCGAGGCGCGCGCGCCGGTGCATGGCCAGCCGGGTCAGCCGCTCGTCATCGATGAAGATGTCGCCGGCGTCGACCGCGACCAGCCCCACGATCATGTAGAAGCAGGTGGTCTTGCCGGCACCGTTGGGTCCGAGCAGGCCGATCACTTCGCCGCTGGCCACCTCGAGCGACACTTCCTTCACGACCTTGCGCGAACGGTAGCGCTTCTGCAGCCGGTCGACGCGCAGCACGCTCATCGCAGGGGTCCGCCGGGCGCCGGGGACGGGATCGCGCGGGCCACTGGAATCAGTCACTCACGCGGGTTGGCGATCGACGGCGACGGCTTGATGTTCATCGACGGTGGCTTCTGCTTCTCGGCGGCCGCGCCAGCCGGTGCCTTGTCCGGCGCCTCCTTCGGCTTGGGCTGGATCACCGCGCGCACCCGGCCTTCCGGATTGTTGCCGGTGGCCGCGCTCTTGCCGCCACCGACCACCCGGAACACCTCGGTCTGCATCTCGTAGACCATGAAATCGCCACGTACCTCGTCGGCACCCCGCAGCAGCCGGGCACGGGTGAAGAACTGCACGATCTCCTTGCGGCCGTCGTACTCGAGCCGGTCGGCCCATCCCTCGACGAACTCGTCGACGCCGTCCCGCTTCTGGCGGAAATAGGCCTGCGCCTTCGGGCCGCCGAACGCGATGCCGTAGTTGAAGCCCTGCTTGTCCTGGCGCACGATCACCCGCTCGCCACGGATGACCAGCGTGCCCTGGGTGATCTGCACATTGCCCGTGAAGATGCTTTCCTGCTTCACGTCGTCGACCTGCACCCGGTCGGCTTCGATGTTGATCGGCTTGTCGCGGTCACCCTTCTCGGCCAGTGCCGGCAGCGCAGGCAGCGACAGGACCAGGGACAGCAGCAGCGCCGGCAGCCCGGTGCGCGTCCGCCGGGAGGCGACGGCTGTCGATTCCACCGGGCGGCAGGCGCCGCGGGCCGCGGGCGGGCAGGGGGATGGAATCTCGACTGGCAGCATGGGTGGGCGAGGCCGACGGTTCGGATGCGGGTTGGGAGGAAGGGGGCGGATCACTGGGGGCGCTTCGGGGGTACGGCTCGGTGCAGGTCAGGGGCTTGCAGCCGGAGATCGCTGCCACGTCGTGCGGACGTCCCGGAGCAGTTCGAGCTGCCGCAGCCTGTAATCGAATTCTAGGCCAACCGCATCGGTGCGGGATGTCGCGTTGCGAATCACCACCGGCTGGTCGGTGCGGGCCGAACCCTTGTCCGGCGTGACCACCAGGCTGTCGGTCAGCAGCACCAGCTCGCTCTGGTCGGCCACCGCAGCCCGCGTGAGGCGCACGTTGCCCGACATCTGGATCACCTCGCCATCGCTCGACATCAGGGCGCGGTCGGACGTTGCCGTGACCTCCAGCCGCTTCTCGGTGTAATGGATCAACCGCGGATTCTCCAGGAGGGTCGAATCGTCGTGCAGGAAATGACTCATGCGTGTCGCACGCAGCGTGTGCTGGAGCAGGCCGTCCAGGCCGGTCTGGGTGGCCACGAAGTTGTCGACGATGAAGTCCGGGTCATGACGGACATCCTTGTCGAGCGGCGGCGCAGTACGGACGACGGCGTCCAGCCAGAAGCTCAGGGCAGTGAGCAGCGCCACCACGAAAACCGGGAAGGCCAGCGCCAGGCGGTCGCTCATCATCGCGCGGTTTCCCCGTGCCGCAGCGGTGCTGCCGGATTCATTGCCCGGGCTCGTCCAGCAGGTCGTGCCGACCGATGCCATGCAGCAGCCGGTCGCACAGGTCGCGCACTGCACCGCCGCCGCCGGGCAGCCGGGTGACCGCATCGGCCTGCAGCTTGACCGCGGCCGGTGCATGGGGAACGGTGAATGCGATCGCGCAGCGGCGCATCAGCGGCAAGTCTGCAAGGTCGTCGCCGATGCACAGCACCTGCTCGAAGCCGATGCCCATCTCGTCGAGGATGTCCTGCAGCACGGGCAGCTTGTCGCCGATGCCCTGGTGCAGCCTGTCCACGCCGAGTTCGCGCGCGCGGGCGGCCACGACCGGCGAGTTGCGTCCGGAGATCCACGCCACCGCCACCCCTGCGCGCGCGATCTGCTTGACGCCGTGTCCGTCGAGGACATGGAAGGTCTTGGTCTCCACGCTGCCGGCGCCGGCAGCGGGGGTGCCCGGCGCAGCGAGCGCGAGGGTGCCGTCGGTGAGCACGCCATCGACATCGAACACCGCCAGCCGGATCTGCTTCCAGCGGTCTGCCAGGGGTGCCGGCCGGACGGGATTCACACCACGCCTGCGGCGAACAGGTCGTGCATGTTGAGCGCCCCGACCACCCGGTTGCCGGCATCGACCACGGGGAGCTGGTTGATCCGGTGCTGTTCCATCAGCGCAACGCCTTCCACGGCCAGCGCCTGGGCGCCGATCGAGCGGGGCGAGCGGCTCATCACCGTATCGACGGTGATGCTGCGGAGGTCGGACACGCGGTCGATCAGGCGGCGCAGGTCGCCGTCGGTGAACACGCCGAGCAGCCGTTGCCCGGGATCGACCACCAGCGCGAGTCCCATGCCCTTGCGGCTCACTTCGACGATGACCTCGGACAGCGTCGAAGTCGGGGCGACCAGCGGCAGCGCGTCGCCGGTGCGCATCACGTCGCCGACGTGGGTGAGCAGCCGGAGGCCGAGCTTGCCGCCGGGGTGGGAGCGCGCGAAATCCTCCGGCCCGAAGCCGCGGGCGTCGAGCAGCGCGACGGCCAGGGCATCGCCGAACGCAAGCGCGGCCGTGGTGCTCGCGGTCGGTGCAAGGCCGAGCGGACAGGCTTCCTCGGCGACGCTGGCGTCGAGCAGGGCATCGGCTTCCCGGGCCAGCGCGGAGCCAGGATTGCCGGTGATCACGATCAGGCGCGCGCCCTGTCGCTTGACCACCGGGACGATGCGCAGCAGTTCCTCGGTCTCGCCCGAGTAGGACAGCGCGATCAGCACGTCGTCACGGGTGATCATGCCGAGGTCGCCATGCATGGCTTCGGCGGGATGGACGAAGAAGGCAGGGGTTCCGGTGCTCGCCATGGTGGAGGCGATCTTGCGCGCGATGTGCCCCGACTTCCCGATGCCGCTGACCACCACGCGGCCGCGGCAGGCGAGCACCAGGTCGAGGGCATGGAGGAAGCGTCCGTCCAGCCGGGCGGAAAGCGCGGCTATCGCAGCCGACTCGATCTCGAGCACGCGCCGGGCCAGCACCAGGGCCTGGGTCGATGCGTGCGCCGGCCCGGCCGAGGCGGCATCGGCCGCAGGGTCCTGGCCTTGGGGCGAAGCGACGGGCGGTTTCATCTCCGGCCGATGTTACCATCCCTTCACAATCGCCCGGCCCGCGCAGTCGCATGGACAGTACCCTTCAATTCGTTCTGACCCTGCTCGCCGCGGCCGTCGTGGTCGTCGTGATCTGTCGATCGATGAAGCTGCCGCCGCTCCTCGGCTACCTGATCGTGGGCATCGCGGTGGGGCCCAATGCCCTTGGGTGGGTGCCCGACTCCGAGGCGGTCGCCCACCTCGCCGAGTTCGGCATCGTGTTCCTGATGTTCACCATCGGACTCGAGTTCAGCCTGCCGCGACTGATCGCGATGCGCACCCTGGTGCTCGGCCTCGGCGGGGCGCAGGTGGCCGTCACGGCCCTGGTCGTGACCGCGTCGGCGATCGGCATCGGGCTGCTGGCCGGCGGCACGATCGGCTGGCAGGCTGCGGTCGTGCTCGGCTGTGCGCTGGCGATGTCCTCCACCGCCATCCTGGCCAAGACGCTGGCCGAGCGGCTGGAACTGAATTCGGAGCACGGGCGCCGGATCATCGGCGTGCTGCTCTTCCAGGACCTCGCGGTGGTCCCGATGCTGGTGCTGGTGCCGGCGCTCTCCGCGCCGGCCAGCGACCTTCCGGCGAGCCTCGCGCTGGCGACCGCGAAGATCGCGGTGACGCTGGTGGTGCTGCTGAAGCTCGGCCAGCCGCTGATGCGCCGCTGGTTCCACCTGGTTGCCCGCCAGAAATCCTCCGAACTGTTCGTGCTCAACGTGCTGCTGATCACGCTGGGGCTGTCCTACCTCACCTCCAGCATGGGGCTTTCGCTGGCGCTGGGTGCGTTCGTCGCCGGCGTGCTGATCTCCGAGACCGAGTACCGGTTCCAGGTCGAGGAGGACATCAAGCCGTTCCGCGACATCCTGCTCGGCCTGTTCTTCATCACGGTGGGCATGCTGGTGGACCTGCTGTGGATCGTGCAGAACCTGCTGCTGGTGGCCTGCGTGCTGGCTGCAATCCTCGCCGTGAAGACACTGGTGCTGCTCGGCGTGATGGCTGCATGGCGCACCGATTCCGGCGTGTCGCTGCGCGTGGCGCTGGCGCTGGCGCCTGCCGGCGAGTTCGGCTTCGTGCTGCTCACGCTCGCGCTGGGCCAGGGCACGCTGCCGCCGGCGGTGATGCAGCCCGTGCTGGCCGCGATGGTGCTGTCGATGATCGCCGCGCCGTTCATCATCGAACACAGCGAGCACCTGGTGCGCCGCTGGCGGGGTTCAGACTGGATGAGCCGCGCGATGCAACTGACCCAGATCGCGTCGCAGACGATGGTGGTCGACCGCCATGTGATCATCTGCGGCTATGGCCGGAGCGGGCAGAACCTGGCGCGCCTGCTCGAGGCGGAACAGGTGCCGTTCTTCGCGCTCGACCTCGATCCCGACCGGGTGCGCGAGGCCGCTGCCGCCGGCGAACACGTGGTGTTCGGCGATGCGGCACGGCGCGAGGTGCTGCAGGCGGCCGGGCTGGCCCGCGCGCGCGCGCTGGTGATCAGCTATTCCGACATCCATTCCGCGCTGCGCATCCTCGAGATCGTGCACGAGATGAGGCCGGAACTGCCGGTGATCGTGCGCACTGTCGACGATACCGACATCGACCGGCTGAAGGCGGCCGGCGCGGCGGAGGTCGTCGCCGAGATCATGGAAGGCAGCCTGATGCTCGCCTCGCATGCGCTGATGGTGCTGGGCATGCCGCTCAACCGCGTGCTTCGCCGCATCCGCAGCGCGCGCGAGGAGCGGTACGGCATGTTCCGGGGCTTCTTCCACGGTGCCAGCGACCAGGCGGGCGAGGGCACGGACGACGTCTTCCTGCACTCGGTCGTGCTGGTGGGCGGGTCGCGTGCGATCGGGCGGCGCCTGGGCGACCTCGGGCTCGATGCGCTGCTCGCCGATGTCAGTGCGATCCGGCGCCGGGGCGTGCGCGCGCTGAGCCCGGCGCCCGAGACTGAACTGCGGGAAGGCGACATCGTCGTGTTGCGCGGCGACGCTGCCGCGGTTGCCGCAGCCGAGATCAGGCTGCTGCAGGGGGCGTGACGCAGGCCCGGCAGACCGGCGCGAGCCGGTGCCTGCGATCAGAACACGACCGCGCCGCCGCAGTTCGATTCGCCGATCGTGGAGTTCCACGTGCCCTGCGGCGAACCACCGGTGTTCGCGCATGACGGCGCAGCCGTGCCACCGACCTGCGGAGGCGCGGCTGCATTGCCCCGATAGGCGGAAAACTGGAACGAACCCGAGAACGGCCGTCCGTCGTCGATCTTGCGGTCGACCTCGGCGATGATCTCGACCGGGATCTGCGCGCCGGTCTTCAGGTTGTGCCGCTGTGCGCTCGCATTGGTCTGGCCATAGGCACCATCGAACACCAGCTGGAGGAACACGTTGTACGGGTTGGTGGGGGTGGTGGTCAGCGACTCGGTGGTATTGCAGTCGAAGGTGCCGGTGATGAATCCCGCCTTGGACAGGTGTTCCCAAGCAAGGATCGACTCCAGCACCGGGTTGGCATCGATGATGCCGTTGCCGTTGCCGTTGCCGCCGCCGCAGTTGGTCGTCATGTTCGCGATGTTCTGCGAGGCCTGGCTGTAGTCGCCAGGGAAGGCACGGAACCGGTCCTGGAAACCGAAGAAGGCCGCCTTGACGCCGTCCTGGGCGGAGATCAGGTTGCGCACGCGTGCGCTGGTGATCAGTTCCTGGCCCTTCAGCACGCCGCCGAGCAACAGCCCGATGATGACCAGCACGATCGCGATCTCGATCAGGGTGAAGCCGCGTTGATGGTTGCGCATGGAGTCCTTCGCCTTGACGGCATCGACATTTACCTGTGATACAGGAACAGCAAGGGGCGTGCCGGGTTGTTGCTCTCCTCGGCCAGACACGTTGCTCGCAGGATCCGTGACATAACTTGCATTGTCGACGTGCGAAAACCCCGGATTGCCCCCCTTTTCGAGGGGATCGGCATGCGGAGCCCCGATCGTTTCGCGCATCCTGGCGCGGTGTTCGATATCTTCATGTCGAGATATCGACGTTTGTGTCGACGGTTCAGCGAGTCTGCGTCGGCTCCAGGCGTTGCAGCAGGAACTGCAGTTCCTGCGGATCGGTGATCGCGCCCGCATCGAGCAGTCCGCCGAGCAGGATCTTCGCCGCCTCGACTTCCCCCGTATCGGCCAGCAGCAGCACCGACATCTGCCGTGCCCAGCCGGGCACCGAGGGATCGGTCGCGCGCTCGGTCAAGGCCCTGGCGTAAAGGGTCGCCAGCGGCAGGTCGCCGAGACGGTGCCGTGCGACGATCGCTGCATGGGCGAGCCAGCGCCACCGGCGCGCAGTGTCCGCATCGAAACGATCGTGCACGAACGCCAGCATCTGCCGCTGGCGCGACGGATCCGGCACCGCTGCATACACGTGCGAGGCGAGCAGGAACGGATACTGGCTGTCCGGATCGAGGTCTGACAGCATGGCAAGCCAACCGACAACGCGTCCATAGTCCAGTGCTGCAAACGGGATGCTGATGCCGGGCTGGTTGTCGAACGACTGCAGGTAGAGGGTCGCCAGCTGTGCGGCGGGCAGGCGATCGCCCAGGGCAGCCACCTGCATCGCAGCGACCGCAGGCGGCGCTGGCAGGTCCACCGCGCGCGCCTGTGGCGCCGGCGCGATCGCGTGGCCGGCGAGCTGTGCGGCCAGCGCCAGCACGAGGGCGATCCGGACCCAGGCTGGCACCGCCGACCATGGCCGCTGTGCCGCTGTCGTCCATGCCGCCGTCGTCCAGCGGCGGGCGGATCCAGGTCCTGCCTTCACAGGTCCCTGCGATGGAAATCGACCAGCGCGGCCGCGCCGAGCAGGACGACATACACGGCGCTCTGCGCGGCCATCAGGCCGAGCAGGGAGGCGTCCGGGACCTGGCCGGCCAGCCAGCTGCCCTGCGTGAAGCGCCCGAGCGGTGGCAGCAACCAGGCCAGCGCATCGACCGTCATCCGGGCGAAATCGCGCCATGCGCCCGCCACGATCAGTGGAGATGCAGATGCGATCAGCACCAGCGCATCGATGGTCCGGGCCAGGAGATAGAACCCGGCGGTCAGCACCGCCGCCGCGGGCACGCTGGCCAGGTTCAGCGTGAAGAACAGCGCGGCGGCGATCACCACCGACAGTTCGAAGGCCAGCGACAGGCACCAGGCGGCCGCGGCGGCCGGCGGCGCCATCGTCGCAAGCAGGGGAAACAGGCACAGTGCCGCTGCGAATGCCGGCAGCAGGAAGCCGGCGAGCTTGCCTGCCACCCAGGTGCTGCGATCGAGTTCGAGCGCAAGCGCGACTTCGAAGCCGCGTTCGTTCAGTTCGCGGGTCAGGCTGCCGATGACATAGACTGCGAAGATGAACACCCATGCGAACCGTACCCCGCCAGCGAGCAGGGCAGCGCGGAACCGGCCGCCCTCGGTGATCGCCAGTTCGGCGGCAAGCTGGCTGGCGGCGAGCGTGCAGCCCAGCGCCAGCAGCAGCAGCCATGGCAACTTCGAGCGCCAGGCTTCGAGCATCGTGAAGCGCACCACCGCGGACAGCTGTGCCAGGCGTTGCGTCGTGCGGTCCGGGACGGTCATCTCGTGGCTGCTGGAAGCGGGCATCGGATGGTTCGTGAGTGAAGGATCGGGCGTGCCGGGTGGGGGCGCCGCTGGAACGTCCGGCGGATGGCGCGTGGCCGGTGCCGGTGCCGGTGCCGCGGCTGCGAGCGTACCGCGATCGATCGCGTGCCGCGCGGCGTCCGTTCCGATCCCGCAGGCGCAGCCCCGGCCGAACCGGCCCGACCGCGACCGTTCCGGCGAGGCCCTGCCTTGAGCGGACGCAAGGAGACATCCGGCGACCGGTTGTTCCAGCTGGCCAGCGACTATCCACACTGGGTCCTGTCGCTGATGCTGCTGGCGCTGCATGCCGCGCTTGCCTGGGATATAGACGCCTGGTGGGCGCGTGCGATGTGGCTGACGCACATCGGGCTGTTCCTGATCTGGCAGCCGCTGTGGCGCGGGCGCCGAGAGATCGATCCGGTGCCAGGCGCCGCCCTGGTCGCCGCCGGTGCCGGCTTTGCGCTGCTGGTCAACTGGTGGCTGGCGGCGCTGTGGATCTGCGTGCTGTTCGCCCTGATCGCGGGCCGGGTGCCGGGCACCGGCGAGCCGCGCGAACGCGCCGGCACGCTGCTCGCGTCGTTCTTCCTGCTCGGACTCCTGCTGCTGTGGGTGGTGCCCAGGCTCGGCAGCGGCGCCGCGTTGCCGGGGCTGCTTGCCGCCGTCGTGCAGTTCCTGCTGCCGCTGGTCGCGCTGGCGGTGGTGCTGCTCGGTCCCGCGGTGCAGGCGCAGGCGGAGCGTACGCAGTCGGCACGGCCACCGGTCGTGGTCGACCTCGTGTACTCGATGCTGCTGCTGCTGCTGGTCGTGGTGCTGGTGCTCGGCAGCCTGGTCCTGGGTTCGGTGAAGGGCGAGGAGAACTACCTGTCGGCGCTCGCGCAGGCACTGATCGCGATCGCGGCGCTGCTGGTCGCGCTGTCATGGCTGTGGAACCCGCGTGGCGGTTTCGGCGGGCTCAGCCAGGTGATGTCCTGGCATCTCCTGTCCGTCGGGCTGCCGTTCGAGAACTGGATGCGCAGCCTTGCGCTGCTGGCCGAAAACCAGCGCGACCCGGAACGTTTCCTCCAGGGCGCGATCTCGGAGCTGTCGCGCCTGCCCTGGGTGGCCGGCGTGCAATGGACCGCGGCCGACAGCGCCGGCACCCTGGGTGTGACGGCCCGCCACCGGATAGAACTCTCCGCCCGAGGGCTGTCGCTGGAACTGTACACGTCGATGCAGCCGACCCCGGCGCTGAACCTCCACGCCGCGTTGCTGGCGCAGCTGCTCGGGGACTTCTACGACGCCAAGCGGCGCGAGCAGCGCGAGCGCAGGCAAGCCCATGCCCATGCCATCCACGAGACCGGTGCGCGGCTGACCCATGACGTGAAGAACCTGCTGCAGTCGCTGCAGGCGCTGTGCGCGGCGGCCGAGTCCAGCGACGGGGCACGCGCGGTGGAACTGCAGAACCTGATGCGCCGGCAGTTGCCGCAGATCGCGCTGCGCCTGGAACGGACGCTGGAGAAGCTGGCCCGGCCGCAGGTGCGGACGATGACCATGGTCGATGCCGCCCAGTGGTGGCACGCCCTGCAGCGTCGTACCGCGCAAGACGGCGTGCACCTGTCGAGCCAGGGCGTGCTGGGCGGCGCGGTGCTGCCACAGGAGCTGTTCGACAGCGCGGCCGACAACCTCCTGCAGAACGCGCTGGTCAAGCGCCAGCTCGATGCGGGCGTCGGAGTGCGCATCGAGCTCTCGAACCTGGATGGGCTGCGGCTTTCGGTGATGGACAGCGGTGCCGCGATCGATCCGCTCATCGCGGAGCGGCTGCTGTCCGAGCCGGTCGAGTCGCGCAACGGGCTGGGCGTGGGCCTCTACCAGGTGGCGCAGCTCGCGGTAGAGCACGGATATGACCTGCAGCTGTCGAGCAACCAGGCGGGGGCGGTTCAGTTCACGCTGAAGCCCGCGGCCTGATCCGGGCCTTGTGTGCGGTAGCGTACATACCGGGCCGCGTGGGAAGCGCACACTGCGTGCAGAGACGCCCATGCGGCGTCGTGAAGGAGCGTCTATGCCGACCATGAGCGATCCCCTGCGCAACCGGTTGCTTGCCGCGCTGCCCCCGGAAGAGTGGCAGGGCTGGAAGCCCCGCCTGGAGTACGTGAAGCTCTCGCTTGGACAGGTGCTGTCGGAATCGGGCGGCGTACAAAGCCACGTCTACTTTCCGACCACGTCGATCGTGTCGTTGTTGTACGTGATGGAGAACGGCGCATCGGCGGAGATCGCCGTGGTCGGCAACGAGGGCGTGGTCGGCATCTCGCTGTTCATGGGCGGGGAGTCGACATCGAGCCGGGCAGTCGTGCAGAGTGCGGGCGATGCGTACCGGGTGCAGGCGCGCACGATCAAGAATGCCTTCAACGAGGCCGGGCCGCTGCTGCACCTCTTGCTGCGCTACACCCAGGCGCTGATCAGCCAGATGGGCCAGACCGCGGTCTGCAACCGGCACCACACGCTCGACCAGCAGCTGTGCCGCTGGCTGCTGTGGAGCCTGGACCGGCTCGACGGCGACGAACTGCTGATGACCCAGGAGCTGATCGGAAACATGCTCGGTGTCCGGCGCGAGGGCGTCACCGCGGCCGCGCTCAAGCTGCAGGCCGCCGGGCTGATCCGCTATGCGCGTGGCCGCGTCCGGGTGCTCGACCGTGCAGGCCTCGAGCAAAGGACCTGCGAATGCTACGAGGTGGTGAAGCGCGAGTACGACCGGCTGCTGCCGGACGAGCGGGCGCGTTGAGCGCACCCGGCGCTGTGCGCATGCCACGGGCGCGCCGCTGACCCTATGTGCGGTGCCGCACCGTCGCAGGCCGGCGTGCAGCGCAGACTCCGGCTGACCTTGGGGGCAATGCACATGGCAGCGATCTCGAACCACCTGATGGATGCACTGCCCGGACGGGACAGGGCGAGGCTGCAGGCCGCGTGCCAACCGATCGAGCTGGTGCTGTCGGCACCGGTCTGCGCACAGGGTGCCGCGACCACGCATGTCTACTTCCCGACCCGTTCGTTCATCTCGCTGATCTGCACGGTGGACCACCACCCCGGGCTGGAGGTCGGGATGGTCGGCAGCGAAGGCATGCTCGGGGTCGAGGTGATGCTCGGCATCCGCAGCTCGCCATTCGACGCGCTGGTGCAGGGCGCCGGTCACGCGTGGCGCATCGGGGCCCGCAGCTTCCGTGCCGAACTCGAAGCCAGCCGGCCGCTGCGCCAGCTGCTGCTCCGCTACGTCCATGTGCGCATGGACCAGCTCGGGCGATCGGCTGCCTGCCAGCGGTTCCACGAAGTGGCGCCCCGGCTGGCACGCTGGCTGCTGATGAGCCAGGACCGCGCACACAGCAGCCACTTCGAGATGACCCACGAATTCCTCGCCTGCATGCTGGGCGTGCGCCGTTCGGGCGTTTCCCTGGCGGCGGCGGTACTTCAGAAGGCCGGACTGATCCGGTATTCCCGCGGTGAGCTGACCGTGCTCGACCGCACGGGCGTGGAGTCGGTCGCCTGCAGCTGCTACGGGGCCGACCGCCGCGCCTACTCGGAGGCCCTGCAATGACCGGGCTGGCCGCGCTCCAGCCGGTCGAACTGCGCCCGGGCGAGGCGCCGGCAACCGCTTCGCTGCGGCACGGCTTCGTCGTTGCCGGCAAGGATTGCGCCGCGTGCGTCGGACGCGCTGCCGGTGCCAGGCTCCAGCGGGAAGACCACCTGGCGATGCTCGCCCACGAGCTGCGCGGCCCGCTCGGGCCGATCGTCACCGCGGCCCACCTGCTCGCCAGGCTGCCGGGTGCCACCGGCCGGGCGCGCCGGGCCGCGCGCATCATCGAACGGCAGGTCGCGCAGCTGGCCGCACTGGTGAACGACCTGCTCGACGTCGCACGTTCGGGCGATCCGCGCATCACGTTCAGGCCCAGCGCGGCGCTGCTGCACGAACTGATAGACACCGCGGTCGAGACCGCCATGCCCGCCATCATCGCGCGCCGGCACGCGCTGGTGATCGAACCACAGGGGCTCGGCGAGACCGTGCTGCTCGATTCGCTGCGCGTGGTCCAGATCGTTTCCAACCTGCTGATCAACGCTGCCAAATACACCGCGCCCGGGGGGCGAATCGTGCTGCGCGTGACGGCCGCGGCGGGCGAACTGGTGCTGTCGGTGACCGACAACGGCATCGGCATCTCGAGCGCGGACCAGTTGCGGCTGTTCGATCTCTATGCGCAGGTGCCCGGGCAGCCGGCGCCGGTGCCGAACGGCTTCGGCATCGGCCTCGCCGTGGTGCGCACGCTTGCCGACCTGCACGGCGGAACGGTCAGCGTCGACAGTGCAGGCGCGGGCAGTGGCAGCGCGTTCACGGTCCGCCTGCCGCTGCCGCCGGTGGACCCGGCTGTCCCGGTCAGGGCAGTTGCCCCGCAGTGACCATCCGCGAATAGAGCACGTTCGGGGACAGCCAGGTCACCAGGTCATCGAATTCGGCCGCCGCGGCACCGGGGGCGGCGCGAACGCGGCTGACGAACGCGCGGTCGTTGTTCGCGCTGTTCGGATTCGGGTTCTGTGCCTCGTCCTGCGAGGTGCCGCCGGTGGCGGCGTTCGCACCGAGCGAATAGATCACGGCGACCGCGTTCTGCGACAGCAGGTCGGGTGCCATGCAGGTCGCCGCATTGCCGGCACCGGTGATGCTGGCGCCCGACCGGCAGACGCGCAGGTCGGGCGCCAGCGCCGCCATGCCGATCGCGCGCATCTGGCCTGCGGTGGTGAACGCGCCGGCGCTGCCGGTGGTCACTGCGTAGCGGACGCGGTTCTGGGCGAACCCCCACGCGTCGATCGAGTAACCGGCCTCGTCGACCTGCGACAGCCCCAGCGTGACCGCAGGCACGAAGCCATTCCAGGGATTGGTGCAGACACCGCCGCCGACCGGACTTTCGATGCCGTTCGAAGCCGCCGAGGCGGGGCAGGGCAGCCGGCCGTTGGCCAGCGCGAAGCCGAGCAGGGCCTCGCGGATTTCTTCCAGTTGCCGCTGCGCCTGCCCGACGCGGCTCTGCTCGACCTGGCTGGCGAGCGGCACGAGCAGCCCGCCGATGATCAGCGACAGGATGAGCAGGCCGATCGCGAGCTCGACCAGGGACACGCCGTGCTGCCTCGTCCGCGCCGGATGCCGAACGGCGGCGAAGGTCGCCATGGTCAGTTCGTCCTCGGCGCGGCGACGATGGTGCCGCCAGGCACCATGATCTGGGTCGGTACCGTACCGCCCGCCAGCGCCTGTGCCGCGGACAGCGCCGTCCCTTCGAGATAGTTGACGAAGGCGGACTTGTCGGCGGGCGACGTCCGAACCTGGCCCGGCCCGGCCGGGCCAGCCATCAGTACCGCGAAGCGTGCATCGTCGACCGTGCCCGCGGCCCCGCGCAACCTCAGCGTGCCGGCCGTGCAGTTGGTGGCCGGCGGTCCGACGCAGTTCGGCGAGACGATGTAGACGACATGCTCCCGCCAGCGCTGCAGCTGGAACCACGCGAGGTCGTACTGGGCCGGAAGCACCGACTCGCCGCGCAGCAGCGCGCTGTTCGGCCAGGGCGAACCCGGCAGCGAGTAGGCTTCCGCCGGGCTGACCGAGCCGGGAAGGCGTCCCGCCAGCACGCCGGGCACCGGCAGGCACCCGCTGGGCGGAACGAAGTCCGCGTTGACGCACTGGACATCGGCGAACTCGGCCGGCGAAGGCAGGAAACGATACTGGTCGAAATAGGCGGTGAGTGCCGCGGTGACCTCGCGCGATACCCGCCGTTCCGCGATCGCCACCAGTTCGGTCCCCGATACCGGCAGCAGACGGTCATTGAATGCAGGGCCGGGCAGCCCGGCGGAGAACACGAGGGTGGGCGTCGCGTTGACGCCATCGAGGTAGTTGACGAGCGCGTTCGCACCCGGACCACTGCGCGCCTGCTGCTGCAGGGCCTGGCCAGGCGCAAAGAGGATGGCACCGAAGGTGCCGGGCAGGCCGGCGATCGTGAGCACCGCCGGCGTATCGGGATTCACGAACGGGGGCGAGCCCGCCAGCGGTCCCGCATCCCGGAACTCCGGCGACAGCGCGTACCAGAGCAGTTCCCCGCTCGCATCCCGCAGTTCCGGGATGCGCAGCAGTCTCCACGGCAGCCGGCCGATGTACGACTGGCACCCGCTGCCGGTGTATTCCACGCCGGGCAATGACTGGCCATCCCCGTCGATATCCGGACAGGGAAGCGCGCCCGGACGGTTCGCATCGGTTGCCGCGTACGCCAAGAGGGCCTCGCGTGCCGCCTGCAGCGCCTCGGCGGTGCGCTGGTGCTGGCCGGCGGCCAGCGTGTCCGCGTTCAGGCTGCGTACGACGAACACGGCGGCCACGATGCCCAGGAAAGCCACCATGGCGATCAGCGCGATGCCCGCCTGGCGGGCGGCGATCCGCGGCACGGATGCGCTGCGCACCGGTGTCTTCATCGGGCGGGCTCGGCCGGGCGGGGCGTTTCGTCCAGCCTGCGGCCGAGTTCACGCAGGATCCGCTCTGTCGCCGCGTCGCGGGGGGCTTCCTGCCGGGCCGGCGTACCGGCAGGAGGGGACGGGGCGGCGTCGCTCGCCGGTGCTTGCGGCGCGGCGGGCTGCGGCTGCCGGTAACGCTCCTGGATGCGTCCCGACTGCACATCGACCTCCTGGCCGACCTTGATCCGGACGCGCCGGCCGTTGTCCGGCAGGCGCAGGTCGGCGCCGTCGGATGCGTCGCCGACCGGGCCTATGCGTACCGCACCGGCGGGCTGCGGTGCCTGCGTGGGGGTGCGGTTCACCCAGACGGTGGCCTGTCCGTCGCTGCGGCGGACGATGCCTTCGATCGACAGCGACTGTGCCCGCGGCGGCTCGGGGACTGCACTGCGATCGCGGACCGGTTCCGGTGCAGCGGGCCTGCGTCGGACGTCGTCGAGCTGCTGCCGCTGGGCCGGCGTGAAGAACAGCCTGCCGACGCCATCCTGGGCGGTTGCCAGGCTGGAAACCGGAAGGAGCAGGAAGGACAGCGCGAGCGAGGCTGCGCGGGCCGCGCCCGGCAGGCTTCTTCCACCGGCGGCAGGGTGTCGGATGCAGGGCAGGCGGGTCATCGGGCTCCTTCCGGTGCCCTGGGGGCGGAGATCCATGACAGCTCGCAGTCGGCGCGCAGGTTGGGCTGCGCGCGCGCCGCCGGTTCGGTGCCCAGGCGCTCCAGCGTGCATTCGTTCAGCGTGAACACGCCGGCGCGTCCGGCGGCCAGCGCGCGCAGGAAGCGCATCAGGTCGCCCTCGTGCAGCAGCCTCAGGTCGATCGTCATCGGCGATTGCACCAGCGTTGCCTGCGGCAGCTCCGGCAGGCTGTACGGCGTCTGTGCGCCGATCTGGTACTGCACCCCGAACAGGCCGGTCGCTTCGTTGGCGATGCGCAGGTTGTCGATCCAGTTCACGCGCTGCTCGGAGCCGATGAAGCCATGTGCGTCGAGTGCGACGTACTCCGGCGCATACCTGCCGAGCAGGTCGCGTTCCTCGCCCGAGCGCTGGTAGCGCACGCGCGCATCGTCGAGCGCCCGCTGCTGCTGGGCGGCCGCGGACCGGCCGCTGTCGGCGATCCGGTAGCTGTACCAGCCCAGCGTGCCGACCGCGATGGTCACCATGGCCAGCAGCAGCGCCGGGGCGGTGTAGGGGGAGCTGCCGGCCGCGGTCATGTCGATGCCTTCCGCAGTTGCACGACCAGCCGGAACGTGGACCCGCCGCCCTGTTCGGTGCGCTCCTGCGTGTTCCCGGACAGGCTCGAACCCGGGTTCAGGTTCAGCGGCAGCCGTGCGATGACCACCGACTGCACCCTCGGATCGTCGCGCAGGCGCTGGGCGAACCCTTCGATGCTCGCGATCGCCGCCCGCAGGTCGCCGGAGAAGCCGATGATCTCGGCATCGATGGCCACGCTCTCGACGCGGCCACCCGGGGGCGCCGCCGTTGCCGGCCGCGGAACGGCAGGGCGCTGTGCGTCGCCATCCGACGGCGGGTCGCCGTGGCGCCATGCAAGGCGGCGCAGGCCGATCTCGGGTTGCCTGTCGAGCGCCGCCGAAACCACCGCGAACGCGCGCTCCGGCGTTCTCGTCTGCGCTGCGATCAGTCGCGCGGCATCGACCGTGCGCTGGAGGGTTTCCAGCGGCGCCGGTGCCGCCGGGAACTGGCGCGTTACCGCGACATACTTTTCCTGCCACCCTATCGCCTCGATGCGCTGCGATTCGGCCTGTGCCGTGAGCTGGCGGTGCTGCCATACGTTCGTGAGGGCGAACGCGATGCCGACGACGCCGATCGTGCCGGCGGCGGCATACAGCGACCGCTGCGTGGAACGCACCCGGAACCGGTGCATCGCCGATGCCGGTGCCAGGTTCACGGTCGGCGAGCGTTGGCCGAGCAGCGTCAGTGCGAGCGCATCCGGCGTGTCGGCCAGCATCTGCACCGTCAGCGGAAGCTTCTGCGCGAGCGTCGCTGCACTCACGCGCTCGCAGTGGATGTTGTTGCCCTGCCGCTCGAGCGCGGCCGCGGCGCGTGACAGCCTGTCGTCGATGTCGACCAGCGTCACCGAGAGCGGGTCGTCGCGCCCGCGCAGCTTCAGTGCCTCGAGGTAAAGCCGCGTGTTGCCCACTTCCTCGACCAGCACGGCGATGTCGTCGCGGTCGGGGGTGTCGGCACCGCCGGCACCGCCGCTGCGCGCGAGGGGCGTGAGCCGGCTCACCCGCAGCTGCCCGTCCTCGATGAAGGTCTGGCGCAGCCCGCTGGCCGTCGCGGTGATCACCAGCGTCGGTGCACGGTTGGCGCCCAGCTGCTCGGCGAGTGCAGGCATCACCAGGGGCAGCAGGTAGAGCCCCGCGAAGGCCAGCCTTGCCTCTTCGATCGCCTCTGCCCAGGGCTGGAACAGCTCGGCATTGGTCAGCGCCGCGAACAGGTAACGGTCGTCGCGGCGCTGGTGGCCGTCGCGGCCCTGAAGCACCGCTGCATTGTAGGGGGACGTGCGGTACAGCTGGCGCAGCCGGCGCTGGACCATCGCGCTGCGCTCGCGCCCCCCGGCGTGCGGCAGCAGCTCGGTGCGGTAGTCCTCCTCGACCGCGTCGACCAGCGCCTGCATCGGCAGCCGGCGCTGTGCCGATATCGCCGCCGCGAAGCGCTGCAGGCCTTCCTCGTCGGAGGTGAAGACCTCGCAGCCGGTCAGCCGGTTGCCGCGCCAGCGACCGAGCGTTGCCTGGGCAGCGCCGACGCACAGCAGCAGGCGTTCGCCGAGTGCCATGTCAGGCCCTGTCCCGGCCGGGACGGCTGCTGCTGCTGCTGCGGGGTTTCGGGTGGATGGATGCGGGGGTGGCCATCGGGTAGGGAATCGCGGTCAGGACGTCGGGTCGGTGGCGGCAGTCAGAGGTTGAGCTTGCCCAGGATGTCGTAGACCGGCGACAGCACCGCCCACATGATCAGCAGCAGCGACATGCCGAGCACGAAGATCAACGCCGGTTCGAGCAGCTTGAGGCCGCGCTCGATGGATTCGCGGACGTCCCGATTGTAGAAGTAGGTGACGTTGGCGAGGGCGGTATCGAGCGCGCCGGTGGCTTCGCCGACGCGCAGCATGCGGATCACCAGCGGCGGGAAGGTGCCCAGGTCGCGGAACGCGTCGGTCAGGCTGACGCCCGAATTGATCTGGCTGGTCGCCCGCGCGATCGAATCGGCGATCACCCGGTTGTCGACGATGGCCTCGCTGGTGCGCAGGGCCTCGAGGATGGTGATGCCCGAGCGGTAGAGAAGCGCGAACACATTGGCGAAGCGCGCCATGATCACCTTCTGCAGCAGGGGGCCGGTGATCGGCACATGCAGCTTCACGTAGTCCCAGGCGAAGCGCGCGCGGTCGTTGGAACGGACCATCGACACCGCCACCCCGGCCGCCAGCGCGGGCACGCCGACCAGCAGGTACCAGTATCCGCGCACGATCTCTGACACGGCGATCATCAGCCGCGTCTGCAGCGGCATGTCGATGCCCATCGTGCGCAGCAGCCCGGTGACCTGCGGCACGAGGTAGGTGAACAGGAAGGCCATCACCGCCAGCACTACCACCAGCACGATGCTCGGGTAGACCAGCAGGCGGCGTGTCTGGGCGGCCAGTTCGTCCTGCATGCGCAGCGTGGTGCCCAGGTTCTCCAGCACCTCCGTCATCTGTCCGGACTGCTCGCCCGCGCGCACCAGGCTGACGAACACGTTGTTGAAGATCGACGGGTGCTGGCCGAGGCACTGCGACAGCATGCGGCCACCCTCCATGTCCTCGACCACCGAGGTGAGGATCTCGCGCAGGCGGGGGTTCTCCATGCCGTCGCGCAGGTCGCGCAGGCCATCGAGCATCGGGATGCCGGCGCGGCTGATCTGCTCGAGGTCGAACACCAGGTTGATCACGTCCTGGCGCTTGACCGCGCCCAGCGACTGGATGCTGCGCGGCTCGACCGCGCGGAACGAGATCATGTCGAGCCCCATGCGGCGCAGGCGCAGCTCGAGGTCGACGTCGTTCATCGCGTCCAGCGTGCCGCGTGCGGCGCGCCCGCCGCGGTCCACCGCCTTGTACTGGAAGGTTGCCATCGCCCGGTGGGTCCGGTGCCGTCGGCGGTCAGTTGTAGCGGCCGGTCAGGTCGACCGTGCGCGCAACTTCGACCAGGCTGGTGGTGCCGTCCACGATGCGCTCGATCGCCTCGTCGGCGAGCGGCTGGAAATCGCGCGCCATCGCGGTGGTGCGCAGTTCACGCAGGGTGGCGCGCCGCGCGACCAGTTCGTCGATCTCGCCGTCCATCACGAGGATTTCCATGATCGCGGTGCGGCCGCGGTAGCCCTTGCCGTTGCAATGGCTGCAGCCCACGGGGCGATGCAACTGGCGCACCGGACGGCCGATCAGCCGCTGCTCCTCGATCGAAGGCTCGTAGGGCTCGCGGCAATGCACGCAGAGCACGCGCACCAGCCGCTGCGCGATCACGCCGATGATGTTGCCGGCCATGATGTCGGGAGGTATGCCGATGTCGAGCAGGCGCGGGAACGCGCCCAGCGCCGAATTGGTATGCAGCGTCGTGAACACCTGGTGGCCGGTCATCGCGGCACGGAACGCCATCTCGGCGGTGTCGTGGTCGCGCACTTCGCCGACCAGGATGATGTCCGGGTCCTGGCGCATGATCGATCGGATGCCGTTCGCGAATTCCATCTTCGCGCTTTCGTTGACCGAGGTCTGGCGCATCAGCGTGACCGGGTACTCGACCGGGTCTTCGAGGGTCATGATGTTGACCGTCTCGTCGTTGACTTGCGAGAGCAGCGAATACAGCGTGGTCGTCTTGCCACTGCCGGTGGGCCCGGTGACGATCAGGATGCCCTCGGGACGGGCCAGCATCAGCAGCAGCTTCTCGCGCTGCCTGTCGCCGAGGTTCATCCGGTCGAGGCTGATGATCGACTTCTCGCGGTCGAGCACCCGCAGCACGATGTTCTCGCCGTGGATGGTCGGCTGCGTGGATACGCGGAAGTCGATCGGCCGGCCGGAAAGGTTCATCGACACCCGGCCGTCCTGCGGGGCGCGGGTCTCGGCGATGTTCATGCCGCTCATCACCTTCACGCGCACGGCGATGCCGGGCCAGTAGGTCTTGTGCAGGCTGCGGATGGTCTCGAGCACGCCGTCGATCCGGTAGCGGATGCGCAGGAACGCGTATTCGGGCTCGAAATGGATGTCCGATGCCCCGCGCTTGACTGCATCGACCAGCAGTGCACCCACCAGCCGCACCACGGGCTGCGTGTACTCGCCCTCGGCCGCCTGCAGGCTCTGGTAGTCGATCTCGCCGGTCTCGATTTCCTCGAGGATGCCGTCGACCGACAGTTCGAAACCGTAGAACTTGTCGATCGACTCCTCGATCTGGGCCTCTGTCGCGAGCAGCGTGCGGAGCTCGACCCGGCCTCCGAGGTTCGCGCGCAGCTGGTCGAGCACCACCACCTTGAACACGTCGGTGGTGGCGAGGGTCAGCAGGCGGGTCTCCGCGTCATAGGCGACCGGCAGCACGCGGTTGCGGCGGGCGAACTCCTCGGGCACCAGCTTGATCGCGTCGGCGTCGATCACCACCTGCGAGAGGTCGACGCTCTCCTGGCCGATGGTGCGCGCCATCACGTCCCGTATCGCGTCCTCGGAGACGAACCCGAGCTGTACCAGCAGCCGGCCGATCGGGACGTTCTGGCGCTTCTGCTCGGTCAGCACGATGCGCAGCTGGTCGATCGACAGCAGGCCCTGCTGCACCAGCAGTTCCCCGAGCCGGAGCTTCCTGCGCAGTTCCGCCACGCTCAGGGCGTCCTGCCGGCCGACTCGAGCAGCGCCACCCGCTTGCGCGCGGCGGCGACGTCGAAGTTGGCGCGCGCGCCGGTCTCGGCGAGCCTGATCGCGGTGCGCAGGTAGTCGATGGCGAGCCTCGGCTGCGAGATGCGCTCCAGGCTGACGGCGAGGTTGAACGCATAGTCGGCATTGCCGGGCTGCATGTGATGGGCCTGGAACCAGGCCTGCTGCGCCTGCGGCCACCGGTTCTGGTCGGCGTAGAGATTGCCCAGGGTGAAGAACAGGAAGGGCGAAGGCTCGCGGGCGATCAGGGTCTTCAGCTGCGATTCGGCTGCGACCGGGTCGGCACGGCCCAGCTGGCCAATCAGTGCCGCCTGCGCATGGGCATTGCGCGGATCGATCTCGAGCACCCGCATGTAGAGGCGGGATGCGACCTCGACCTGGTTGCCCAGTTGCGCGACCGCCCCCATGCCGAGGAGCGCGTCGACATTGCGCGGGTCGGCGGCCGCGACCTGCTCGTACAGTCGCTGCGCGGATTCGATCCGCCCGGCCTGCAGATGGTCGTATGCGTCGGCAAGCGCTGGATTGACAGGGTTCGCCGAACTGCCTCGCGATATGCGAATGCCCTCGCCGGCGGGTGGCGGCAGCGGCGCGCGCACCGCCGCGGTCGCGGTCGAGGGGCGCGGGATGCCTGCAGCCGCCGCGCTGGCCGGGGATGCCGTGCTCGGCGTGGCATCTGCGGCAGGCGTGGCTGCGATGAGGGCGCTGGAAACGCCGGGCTGTGCGGCGACCGTGGCGGCCGCCGCCTGCGGTGCCATCGTGCCCGGCGCTGCAGCGGCTGCAGGCGCCGGGAGGGCCGTCGAGGGCGCGGCGGGACCGGCCGGCGCTGCGCCTGCCGGCGGATTGAGCAGCGGCGAGGCGGCGAGTGCGCCGGGCACGGCTGCGGGCACCTGGGCCGGTGCCGCCGCCGCTGTCGTCGGTCCAGCGGTGGCCGGCACGGCCGGCGTGTTGCCCGCAGCCTGTTGCACCGACAGTGAGCCGCCGGCCGGGTCGAGGGTGCCGGACGCAGAGGCCACCGCAGCCGGGGCGGGCGGCGGCGTGCGGCTGGCGAGCGGCGACCCGATCGCGGGCTGCCGCAGGCCGCGCTGCAGCAGGCCCGGATGCGAGATCTGGATGTAGAAGTAGGCGAACAGCAGCACGCCTGCCAGCGATCCGCCGGCGATGATCCAGTGCATGCGGGTCATTCGAGACAGTGCTCCGGCGCGTGCCGCCCCGGTTCCCGCAGCCAGCACCGCGCCTGCGCGCGCTGCAGAGGCATCGGGCCGCTCCGCACGTTCGTCGTTCTGCAGGTCGCCGCTCCAGCGCGGGGCAGTGCGGCGATCGGACTGGCCGCCGGCCGTTGCCCGTGCGGTGGCCGGCCTGCCTGCGGAGGCAGGCGAGCGTGCCGGTGCCCGGGTGGCGCCCGGCCGGTCGTTGATCGGTTCGAGGCTGAGCTCGGCGAGGCTCGAATCGGCGGATGCGCCGGACCCCGGCCCCGGGCCCGCGATACCGGACGCGGTCGCGGCCGCTGCGGACGGCTCGGGCAGCGTCGACCCCGCGCCCGGCGCGGGGGTACCATCGTCGGCGCTCGGCGGTCGGCCGCTGCGGTTCTGCGCAGCCTGCTGCAGGGCCTTCATCAACAGACTCATGGCAGCGGCAGCCTGGTCTCAGTTCGCCGGCGCAGCGCGCACGCTGGCCGCTGGCGCGCCGACAGGCCTGGTGGACGGGCCGGCATCGCCCTGCGGCAGGAATCGCTGGAAGAACTTCAGCTCGTCGCTCTGGAGCGACGGGTTGGTGACCACCGTCGGCCGGATGAAGATCACCAGTTCGGTCTTGGTCGCCCGCTCGTTGCGGAAGCTGAAGAGGTCGCCGATGCCCGGTTGCCTCGACAGCCAGGGTACTCCGTCGCGGTTGCGCGAGACATCGTCCTGCATCAGGCCGCCGAGGATCACCGTCTGGCCACTGACCACCTGCAGCACCGACTCGAGCTCGCGTGTCTGGATCACCGGCACCAGGTTCTGGATCGGCGCCACGCCCTGGCGCAGGCTGGGATTCGGGTCGGCGACGGTGCCGGTCACCCGGGTGATGGTCGGGCGCACGGTGAGCGTGACCTGGCCGCTGTCGTTGATCTGCGGCGTCACCGCGAGCACGACGCCCACCGGGACCGTCTGCGCGGTGGTGTTGAACACGGTCGGCTGGATCGTGCCGCCTGCGGTCACCGCGCCCTGCTGCGCCTCGACCTGGAAGTAGACGAAGTTGTCGGTCACCCGCAGGATGGACGTCTGGTTGTTCAGCGCCATGATCTTCGGGCTCGAAAGCACCTGCGTGTTGCCGAACTGCTGCAGCAGCTTGATCGCGGAAACGACGTTGCCGGAGTCGGACGTGTAGCCGATGGACACCAGCGGCGGCGCGCCGAGGTTGCTGCCGATCAGCTGCTGCTGGATCGAGAAGCCGCCGAAGCCGCGCAGGCGGCTCCAGTCGACGCCGGCCTGGTAGGCATCGTTCAGGCGGACCTCGGCGATCGTGGCTTCGATCAGTACCTGGCGGCTGACGGCGCTGGTCACCCCGTCGAGATACTGCTGCACGAGCTGGTGCTGCCGCTCGGTGGCCAGCACGTTGACCGTGCCGGCAAGCGGGTTGATCACCACGCTGTCGCGCACGTCGTTCGGCAACTGCTGTTGCGGGGTCGACTGTCCGAACACGGTGTTGAACAAGGTCGTCGACGCCGCACCGGCACGGCTCACCGCCTCGGCCTGCGCCAGGCGTTCATCGCGCTGCTGCCGCGCCTGCTCTGCGCGTTGCGCGCGGTCTTCGGCGGACTGTGCCTGTGCCCGCGACGAACTCAGGATCGCCCGCACGTTGTCGCGGAGGGTCTCCCAGAAATTCGTCTGCGAGGTCGTGCGCACCAGCGTCGCCGAGGCATTGACCGCGCCGCCGGCACCTGCGGCACCCCCGAGCCCGGCAGGGGTACCCCCACCGCCCGCGGCACCCGGCCCCCCCGCTGCGCCTTGCTGGCCTCCGATCTGCCCCGAGGCGCCGATGGTCGCGACGGTGTCGCGCTGCATGTTCACGTAGTTGACCCGGTACACGCGGAAGAAGGGCGTGTCCGGCTGCACGATGATCGTGGCGCCTTCGGTGCGCACGCGCATGTCGACCTGGCGGCCGATCCGCTCGAGGATGGCCGGCAGCGTCTCGTTGATCGCGTTCAGCGTGACCCGCCCGGTGAGGCCGGGATGGATGTCGATGTTCTGCCGTGTGTCGCGCGCCAGGGCCAGCAGCAGTTCGCGGACCGGGACGTCGCTGACCACGACACTGTAGGTGGCGACCTTTTCCGCCGGTCTGGGCGGCGGGACGAGACCGGTGATCCGGACCGGCGCCGGCACGTCTGCAACCGGCGATTTCTCGCGTTCCGAGGTGAGGTGTCCCTGCGACTGGGGCAGCTCGGGTTTCACCTTGACCGGCGTGGTGCAGCCCGCGGCGAGCAGGGCGGCAGCGAGCCCGGAAAGCAGGCGCGGCAGGGCCCTTGCCTCGGCGATCGTTTGCCGCTGGGGGTGGCTCGGCGCGTTCATCTGCGGGTCCTCTGGGTCACGGGGTCCGGGCTGAGGGGGGAAGGTGGACTGACTCAGGACGGCGCGCGCGGACGAGCGAGCGTCATCCCATCATTCAGATTACAGCCAATTGCAATATATTTCAATGATTTGCTGCGGTTAACTAGAAACCCTGTCAACTCCCGGGCGCGCCGAGCTCGGTCCGGATGCCCTGCACCGTCCGCAGGTGAGGCGAAAAGGTGCGCAGCGCGACCGGCAGGGTCTGCATTGCAGCCACTGCCTCGGCACGACTGGCAAAGTCGCCATAGAACACGGTCATCGATGGCCGGTCACCGGCCCGCGTGCGGATCACGAACAGCAGGTCGGGTGTCACCTGCCGCGAAAGGGCGCGCAATTGCCGGTCGAGCTGTTCTTCGCTGGGCGCACCCATCAACTGGATGGTTACCCGGGTCGGCTCTGCCGATTTCAGCCATTCGCCGGTGGCGGCCAGCCGCGACGCGAGCAGGCCGCCTGTCGCGGTCGTCGACGGCTGGCTGGGCGGTTCGGGCGCTGCCGCGGGGGCGGCAGCGGCAACGGCCGGAGGTGCAACGGCCGCAGGTGCAGCGGGCGCAGGTGCAGCGGGCGCAGGTGCAGCGGGCGCAGGTGCAGCGGGCGCAGGTTCAGCGACCGCAGGTGCAGGCGCGGGCGATGCGGGCGCCTGCGAAGGCGTCGGCTCGGCCGTGCCCGGATCGGCACCGGCGCCGATCACCACGGCCGGCGGTTCCCGGCTGCTCGCCAGCAGCCAGGCGCCGGCGGTGATCGCCAGCATCGCAGCCAGCCCGGCTGCGATCGCCGGCCAGGCCCTGCCCGCGCCGGTGGCTGCGTCGCCTTGCGCGAACTCGCTGTCGCGGATCGCGGCCTTCACATGCCGGGTCGCGACCGCATGCGTGCTCTCGGAGAACGCGGCGAGCAGCGTCTTGTCGCCGAGCAGGTTCGCCCGGCGGGTCAGGCCGGCCGATGCGCGCGCGATGCGCGACACGACCGCCGGCCCGAATACGTCCGGGCCCTTGTAGCCGGCCGCGCGCAGCCTGAAGTTGAGGTACAGGCCGATGTCGGCGGCGGACAGTGGCGCGAGCGTGAAGCTGTGGGTGATGCGTTCGCGAAGCTGCCGGATCTCGGGCTTGCGCAGCAGGGCGTCGAGCTCCGGCTGGCCGAACAGCACGATCTGCAGCAGCTTGTGGCGGTCGGTCTCGAGGTTGGAAAGCAGGCGGATCTCTTCCAGCGTCGCGATCGGCATGCTCTGCGACTCTTCGACGAACAGGACGACCTGCCGGTGCCCGGCGTGGCATTCGAGCAGGAACGCGTTCAGCCGCTGCATCGCCTCGAGCCGGCCCGACCCGGCCGGCAGCGGCAGTTCGAGTTCGTGTGCGATCGCGTGCAGGATCTCGTCAGGGGAGACACTCGGGTTGGCGAGGTAGATGCCGAGCACGTCGGCCGGCAGCCGCGCCTGCAGCATCCGGCAGAGCATGGTCTTGCCGCTGCCGACCTCGCCGGTCACCTTCACGATGCCTTCACCCTGGCTGATCGCGTACAGCAGCGCATCGAGGATGGCGCCGCGGTTGCCGCCATCGAAGAAGAAGTCGGTGTTCGGCGTGATTCGGAAGGGCGCTTCGCGCAGCCCGAAGAAGTCGTGGTACATCAGTCGGCTCCGCGATCGCGCGCCTGCATCCGGCTGTACAGCGTGGTGCGGCGCAGTCCGAGCAGCCGCGCAGCCTGGGCCAGGTTGCCGTGGGTCAGGAACAGCGCGGCCTGGATGTAGCTCTGTTCCCATTCGTGCAGCAACTGGTCGAGGTCGACCTGCCGCGCGCTGGCGAGGTGGCGGCGGGCAGACTCGATCGAGCCTGAGTCTCCGGACGCGTCAGGCCGGCCGGAGATCGGCGGGGCGGACACGGGACCGGCGACCGTGGCCTCGACATCCAGCTCCGCCAGCAGTTGCGCCGGCGTCACCTGCATCCCCGGATACTTCGTGGACAGCCGGATCACGATGTTGCGCAGTTCGCGCACGTTGCCCGGGAATCCGTACTGCATCCAGAGGCGGCGGCTCTCATCGTCGAGCGCGAACGGCTCGCGGCCCGCACCGCCGGCCGGCGTGGCGTAGCGGGTGCGGAAATGGTCGAGGAGGAGGAGCCGGTCTTCGTCCAGGTCGCGCAGCGGGGGCACGGTGATCGCGAACACGGAAAGCCGGTGATACAGGTCGCCCCGGAAGCGGCCGGCCTTCACTTCCTGGCGAAGGTCGCGGTTGGTGGCGGCGATCACCCGGGCATTCGAGTGCCGGCTGGTGGTCTCGCCGACGCGCTGGAATTCACCGTCTTCCAGCACGCGCAGCAGCTTCGACTGGAGTTCGATCGGCAGCTCGCCGATCTCGTCGAGGAACAGCGTGGAATCGGTGGCGTCTTCGAAATAGCCGGCATGGGCGCCGGTGGCGCCGGTGAACGCGCCGCGAGCATGGCCGAACAGCGTCGGTTCGACCAGCGTCGGGGCGATCGCCGCACAGTTGAGTGCGACCAGCGGCTTCGCGGCATGGCCGCTGCGCATGTGCAGCGCGCGTGCGACCAGCTCCTTGCCGCTGCCCGATTCGCCTTCGATCAGGACGGGGAACGGCGCGGCCGCATACTGGGCGATCTGCTGGCGCAGCCGCTCGATCGCAGGACTCGCACCGATGATCGCCCGGTCGGGATCGTTGGCGGACTCCGCCGCCGGCGCGCCGCTCACCTGCGCCAGCAAGGCACGAAGCCGGTCGGGCGGACATGGCTTGGGCACGAACTCCATCGCCCCGATCGCGCGGGCATGCCGCGCGTTCGCCTCGTCGTTCTGTCCCGACAGCACGATGATCTTCATCGTCGGCGAAGCCGCCAGCAGTTCCGAGATCAGCCGGAAGCCTTCGTCCGGGCGGTGCGGGGACGGCGGCAGGCCGAGGTCGATCAGGGCCAGGCCGGGCAGCCGGTCGACCTGGCGCAGCCTGGCGTGCACCTGCGCACGCGAGGCTGCGACCATCACCTCGTAGTCGTTGCCGAGCGAATAGTCGAGGGTGTCCGTGATCAGCGGATCGTCGTCGACGATCAGCAGGGCTGGCTTGCTGTCGGCGGGAACCATGGAAGTGGGGCGGGAGGAGGTCATCTGGACACTATCCTCTCATGCGGGCCCGTGGCCGATGCAGCGGAGAAAGGCCTGTTCCAGGCCGGTTTCGCCGGAATGCGCGATCAGCGCCGCCGGCGCGCCGACGAACGCCACGCGTCCGTCATGGATCACCGCCAGCCGGTCGCACAGGGCAGACACGTCTTCCAGCGCATGCGAACTGAACAGCAGCGTGGTGCCCTCCCGGCGCAGGCCGCCCAGCGTGGCGCGTACCCGCGACCGGGCAAGCGGGTCGAGCCCGCTCATCGGCTCGTCGAGCACGGTCAGCGGGCGCCCGGCGAGCAGGCATGCCGACAGCCCCAGCTTCTGCAGCATGCCCTTGCTGAAGGTGCGGGCCGGTCGGTCCAGCGCCTCCGGGTCGAAATCGAGCGCCTGCAGCTGCGCTATCGCCGCCGCTTCGTCGTGCACTGCGCCGCGCAGGGACGCGTGGTAGCGCAGGTAGTCGCGCCCGGTGAGGTAGTACGGCGGCGAGAACCGCTCCGGCAGCCAGGCGATGCGGTTGCGCGCCTCGGCACGGGTACTCGGCACCCCGAAGACACGGATCGTGCCGCTGTCGGCGCGGCAGTAGTCGAGCATGCAGCGCAGCAGGGTCGTCTTGCCGGCTCCGTTCACGCCGACCAGCGCGAAGCTCTCGCCGGCGTTCACGGCGAACGACACATCGGCCGCAGCGCGCCTGCTGCCGAACTGCCGGTTCACGCCGGAAAACTCGACCGCTGCGGGATGCATCGCGAGTGTTGTCGAACCAGTAACTCACCGGTAAGGTGCGAGAGGATAGAATAGCGTCTTTCCACTTCCAGCCCGCGCGTGTCCTCGGACAACTTCGTAGAAATCTCCGGCCTGCATTTCGGCTACGGTCGCCGGGACATCCTCAAGGGTATCGACCTTCAGGTGCCGCGGGGACAGGTGGTCTCCATCATGGGTGGCAGCGGCTGCGGCAAGACCACGCTGCTGCGCCTGATCGGTGGCGCACTCCGGCCGTCCGCCGGCACGGTGGTGGTCGACGGCGAGTCGATCGCCTCGCTCGACCGAGACGGGCTGTACCGGCTGCGCCGCAAGATGGGCATGCTGTTCCAGTTCGGGGCGCTGTTCACCGACCTGTCGGTGTTCGACAACGTCGCCTTCCCCATGCGCGAGCGAACCTCCCTGCCGGAACCGATCGTGCGCGACCTGGTGCTGATGAAGCTGCAGGCAGTCGGCCTGCGCGGTGCCGCAAGGCTGATGCCGGGCGAACTGTCCGGCGGCATGGCGCGCCGCGTCGCCCTCGCACGTGCGGTCGCGCTCGATCCCGACCTGATCATGTACGACGAACCCTTCACCGGGCTCGATCCGATATCGCTGGGGGTGATCAGCAACCTCATCCGCACCCTCAACGAAGCGCTGGGTGCGACATCGATCGTGGTCACCCACGACGTGCGCGAGTCGATGAAGATCCTCGATTACTGTTACCTGATGGCCGGAGGGCAGATCGTCGCGCGCGGCACGCCGTCCGAGATGCTGGCGTCGGAGATACCCTACGTGCGCCAGTTCTTCCATGGCGAGATGGACGGTGCCGTGCCATTCCACTATCCGAGCGCCGACTATGGCGCCGAGCTGGGGCTGGACGCGCATGGTCGATAAGGGCCTGCTGACCATCCGGGGCATCGGCCGCCGTGCGATCGATGCCTTCCTGCGCCTCGGCTACGCGACGCGCTTCCTCGGCCTGACGCTGCTCAATTCGCATGTCAGCCTGCGCCGGCCGAGGCTGGTGGTGCGCGAGGTCTATTTCTCCGGCGTGCTGTCGCTGGTGATCATCCTGGTGTCCGGCCTGTTCGTCGGCATGGTGCTCGGCCTGCAGGGTTACCAGACGCTCAAGACCTATGGTTCGGAGTCCGCGCTCGGCGTGCTGGTCGCGCTGTCGCTGCTGCGCGAACTCGGCCCGGTGATCACGGCATTGCTGTTCGCCAGCCGTGCCGGATCCGCGGTCACCGCGGAGATCGGCCTGATGAAGGCCACGGAACAGCTGCGCGCGATGGAGATGATGGCGGTCGACCCGATCGCGCGCGTCGTGGCGCCGCGTTTCTGGGCAGGCGTGATCTCCACGCCGCTGCTCACCGCCATGTTCACGGCGATGGGCATCTACGGCGGCTACCTGGTGGGGGTGGTGCTGCTCGGCGTCGATGAAGGTTCGTTCTGGTCGCAGATGCAGAGCTCGGTCGACTTCCGCGATGACGTCGTCAACGGCATGATCAAGAGCCTCGTGTTCGGCTTTGCGATTTCATGGATCGCCGTGTTCGAAGGGTATGATGCGCCCCCCACCGCCGAAGGCGTGTCCGGTGCGACCACCCGTACCGTGGTGACATCGGCACTCACCATCCTGTTTCTCGATTACATCCTTACTTCGCTCATGTTCCGGGGGATCTGATGGAACGCTCGTCGCTCGACGCCTGGGTCGGCCTCTTCGTGGTCGGCGGCATGGTTGCGCTGCTGATCCTGGCACTGAAGGTAGGCAATGCCGGCGACCTGCTGCGCGCAGGCCCCACCTACACGCTCAGCGCGACCTTCGAGAACATCGGGGGGCTGAAGCCCAAGGCTGCGGTGCGCAGCGCGGGCGTGGTGGTCGGCCGCGTGGCAACCATCGACTACGATCCGGATACCTTCAACGCGGTGGTCACCATCAACATCGACCGCCGCTTCAACAAGTTTCCGCGCGACACGTTCGCCAGCATCTACACCGCCGGCCTGCTCGGCGAGCAGTACATCGGGCTGGCGCCGGGGGGCGACGAGAAGCTGCTCGGCGACGGGGACCGGATCACCAAGACGCAGAAGGCCGTCGTTCTCGAAGACCTCATCGGCCAGTTCCTGACCAGTCGTGCCGGCGAGCCGGCGACGAAGTGAAGGCGCCGGGCCGGGCGGTTGCACGGCGGCGGCGGTATCATCCGGCGTCAGTGGCCGGACAGCTCCGTGCCGCGGGTGCCGGAGCTCGGACGGGGGTACACCTTTGCGCCGCCCGGTCGTTAAGTGAATGGACCGGTCGGTCCGTCCGCCCTCCCGAAGAGTGAATCCATGAGCCTGTCCAGCAACGTCCAGATGTCAGTCGTCCGTTTCCTGCCGGCGCTCGCCGCCGCCCTCAGCCTGCTGCTGTGCACGCCCGCGGCGCAGGCACAGGACATGGGGCCCGACCAGCTGGTGCGCGCGACCGTCGACAAGGTGGTCGAGATCATCAAGGGCGACAAGGCGATCCAGGCCGGCGACATGAAGCGCATCCTGGAGGTCGCCGAGACGCATGCGTCGCCCCATTTCAATTTCGTGCGCATGACGCGCCTGGCGATGGGTGCCAACTGGAAGCAGGCCAGCCCGGCCCAGCAGGAAGAACTGGTGCGCCAGTTCCGCTCGCTCCTGCTGCGGACCTATGCCGTGGCGCTGAAGGAGTACCGCAACCAGACGATCGAAGTGCGTCCGCTCAAGGTGCCTGCAGGTTCGACCGACGTGCAGGTGAAGACCCTGGTCAACCAGCCCGGCGCCCAGGCCATCCCGATCGACTACGACATGGAGCGCACGCCCCAGGGCTGGAAGGTCTATGACGTCACCGTCGGCGGGGTCAGCCTGGTGGTGAACTTCCGCTCGAGCTTCGACACCGAGATCCGGAAATCCGGCGTGGACGGACTGGTGAAGTCGATGGTCGAGCGCAATCGAAGCGCATCGGCCGGGACCGCTGCGAAGTGATCGCGCAGGGCGTGCTTGGCAATGAGGGCGATGGCCGTTTCCGGATGCAGGGTGCGGTCACCATCGAATCTGCGCGCGCCGTGCTGGACGCCGGACTCGGCATGCTGCCATCCGGCGGCGGCGAGATCGAGATCGACCTCGCCGGCATGACCGCGTTCGACTCGGCGGCGCTGGGCGTGATGTTCGAGTGGCAGCGGCGCACCGCGGCCGGTGGCCTGCGCATCCGCTATTCGAACCTGCCGCCGAAGCTGGCGACGCTGGCGAAGCTGTACGGGGTCGATTCGCTCCTGATGCCACCGGCCGATGCCTGAAGGCGCCACACGCACCGGTCGCCAGCCCTGGTGAGCGCCGCCATCTCGATCGAGGGGCTGTCCAAGCGCTACGGTTCGCTGGTTGCCCTGGATGGCGTCGACCTGCGGGTGGAGCCGGGCGAGTTCTTCGGGCTGCTCGGGCCCAATGGCGCCGGCAAGACGACGCTGATCAGCGTGCTCGCCGGCCTCGCGCGGGCCAGCGCGGGCCGGGCGTCCGTGATGGGCCATGACGTGGTCGACGCGTACCGTGCCGCGCGCCGGCACCTCGGCGTGGTGCCGCAGGAACTGGTGTTCGATCCGTTCTTCACGGTGCGCGAGACGCTGCGCATCCAGTCCGGTTATTTCGGGCTGCGCCACAACGATGCGTGGATCGACGAACTGCTGGACAGCCTGGACCTCGCCGGCAAGGCCGACACCAACATGCGTGCGCTGTCGGGCGGCATGAAGCGCCGGGTGCTGGTCGCCCAGGCGCTGGTCCACAAGCCGCCGGTGGTCGTGCTCGACGAGCCGACGGCGGGGGTCGACGTCGCGCTGCGCCAGGGGCTGTGGGAGTTCATCGGACGCCTGAACCGTGCAGGGCATACCATCGTGCTCACCACCCACTACCTTGAAGAAGCCGAGACCCTGTGCAACCGGATCGCGATGCTCAAGCAGGGGCGCATCGTCGCGCTCGACACGACGGCGAACCTGCTGCGCGTGGCGCGCAGGACGCAGAAGACGGTGCGCATCCGCCTGTCCGGTGGCCCGCTGCCCCAGGCGATCGCCGCGCGCAATCCGGTGCGCGATGGCGACGTGGTGTCGATCTCGCTCGATGCCTACGACGACCTCGAGCAGATCCTTGCCGAAGTGCGCCTCGCGGGCGAGTCGGTGCAGGATCTCGAGGTCATCCAGCCCGATCTGCAGGACGTCTTCATGCAGGTGATGACCCGGCATTGACCGGCCTTCGATGAGCGCGGCGGTCCCGGCGCGTTCATCCCGCTCGGTCGTGGCCACGCTGGGCACCACCCAGACCATCGCCTGGGCGTCCAGCTATTACCTGCCGGCAGTGCTTGCCGATCCCATTGCACGCGACCTAGGGGTTGCACCCGGGCTGGTCTTCGCCGCGTTTTCGGTGGCCCTGCTGGTGTCCGGAGCGCTCGGGCCGCTCGCCGGCCGGCTGATCGACCAGCGGGGCGGGCGCGCGGTGCTGTGTGCGTCGAACGTGATCCTGGCCGTCGGGCTGCTGCTGCTGGCCGCCGCCACCGGGCCGGTCATGCTGTTCGCCGGCTGGCTGGTGATCGGCGTGGGAATCGCCGCCGGCCTCTACGATGCTGCCTTCGCCACGCTGGTCGGCATCTACCGCGAGCGATCGCGCCAGGCGATCACCGGCATCACGCTGATCGCAGGCTTTGCAAGCACCATCGGCTGGCCGGTGACGGCCCTGATCGAGGACGGCCACGGCTGGCGCATGGCCTGCGTGTTCTGGGCGCTGGTCCACCTCGCGGTCTGCCTGCCTGCCAACCGCTGGCTGCTGCCTTCGCCGTCCCCCGCGGAACCGGCCACGCCCGCAGCGGCCGGCGTCGGCGCGGTTGCCGCACCGGCGGGAACCGAGGTGCCCGATGCAATCGCACAGCGACAGCGGCGCACGACCATCCTGATGCTCGGCTTCGTGTTTGCTGCTTCGGCCTTCGTCGCCGGTGCGATGGCGACGCAGATGATCCGCCTGCTCGAGGCGATGGGTTCGACACCCGCCGCTGCGATCTTCGCCGGCATGCTGATCGGTCCGGCGCAGGTCCTGGCAAGGGTGGTGGAATTCGCGCTGGCCCGCCGGGTGACGCCGCTGGTCAGCGCGCGCGTCGCCCTGTCCCTGCATCCGGCAGGCGCGGTGGCGCTGGTCGCGTTCGGGGCACCGGCGGCGGTTCCGTTCGCGATGCTGCACGGTGCCACGAACGGCCTGGTGACGATCGCCCGCGGCACCCTTCCGCTGTGGCTGTTCGGTCCGGTGGGATACGGCACCCTGCTCGGCCGCATCGGCGGCCTGGCGCGGATCGCCCAGGCGATCGCGCCGTTCGCGTTCGGCATGGCGGTCGACACGCTGGGTGGGGCGGCCGCGCTGATCACCGGCGGGCTGATGACGGCAGCGGTACTCGTGCTGCTGCTGATACGGCGCCCGTTCGGGCCTTGACCGCCGCCCGTCCCGCGTCCCGCTGCCCGGTCGACGGATCGGTCCTGGGCCGCAGGCCGAAGGCACGCTCGATCAGGTTCTCCAGGCGGCGCCAGATGCGCATCCGCTCGAGCAGGGGATTGAGCGCGTTGGTGACCGTGCAGTAATGGGAGTCGGTTGCGCCCTGGTGATGCCGTCCGTGCTCGCGCGGCGTCTGCAGCAGGCGCATGCGCTGGAGCAGGTGCACGAACGCCCCCTTTTCCTGCGGGTTCTGGTGCGTCCACTTGTGGATCTGGTTCGCCTGTGACCCGACCAGCGCGAAGGCCACCACATGCCAGGTCAGGAGGTCCAGGGCCCAGGCGCCTGCGACCAGCAGCGCGCCGGCAAGCATCAGGTCGCCGCAGCTCTCCAGCCATGACTTCGCGAGGAACGCCCGGGGCTGCCGGTGATGCTCGAGGTTGGGCACGATCACCAGCCGGCCGATGAGCGGTGTGTCGGGATTGCCGTAGGTGTCCTCGAGCCAGTGGCCGACGCCGGAAGCCAGGTCGACCAGCAGCACGACCAGCGCGAACTCGAGCGCGAAGAGGGCTGCCGAACCGGCCACCATCCCGGCAGGGCTGGCGGCGGCCAGCGCAGGCAGGGCGGCCAGGGCGACCACGCCTGAAGCATCGGACAGGGGCGGGACGGCGTCGGGAAATGCAGGGAACGTCATGGCGGACTCCGCGAAGTGAGGGCTGTTCCGCTGACCGCCTCGGGAATCGGGGCGGGCGGAACGGCGCCACTCTCGCGACGCAGGCGCGCCGGAGACAGGACTCTGAAACAGGTATCGAATAACGATACGCAGGGTATTCAGGTATCGTTCTTTCGAAACCCACGAAAGGATGGCCTCCATGGCTGCAGCCGCGTCCCGTCCAGCATCTCCGGATGAATGCCTGGTCGAATCCCTGCCCGAATCCCTGCCCGAATCCCTGCCCGAGGTGCCCGCCGGATCGACGCCCGTCTCGCCCATGGTCGATGCGTTGAAGAAGCTGCTGAAGGCCCGTGGCATGACCTACCGCCAGCTGGCGCTGCGCATGCGGCTGTCGGAGGCGAGCGTCAAGCGACTGTTCTCGACCGGCCGCTTCACCCTGGCCCGCATCGAGGAGATGCTGCAGGTCCTGGAATCGGATTTCCTCGAGCTGGCCCGGCTGGCCGGTGCCGGGCGGCAGGCGATCGGCGAACTCAGCGAGGCGCAGGAGCAGGCACTCGCCGCGGATCCGTTGCTGCTGGGCGTCGCCTACCTGTTGCTGACCGGGTCCACGCCGGCGCGCATCCGGACGCAGTTCGAGATCGGCGAGGTGGAGCTGGTGGGTGCGCTGGCCCAGCTCGACCGGCTGCGCATCATCGACCTGATGCCCGGAAACCGGGTGCGGCTGCGCGTGGCGCGCAACATGCGCTGGCGACCGGACGGGCCGCTCTCGCGGCGTTATCGCGCGCAGGCGATCGGCGACCTGTTCGCGAGCTCGTTCGCACAGCCGCTGGAGAAGATCCGCTTCCTCGCGGGCGAACTGACGCCCGCGTCCATCGGCCTGCTGCAGAAGAAGCTCGACCTGATCGCGGCCGAATTCTCCGAGCTGATGGAACTGGATGCCGGTGCTTCGCCGCGGGAGCGGCGCAACGCAGGGCTGGTGATGGCGATCCGGCCGTGGACATTCCCGGTGGTGGCCGAACTCCGGCGCCGCTGACCGGGGGCGCTGCCGGCGGATGAAATTGCGCCTGCGCGAGACGTTACAGGGGGCTGGCGGGCAGGCAGGGGTGTAAAATCCGCCCCCGATCGCCGCCGGTCGACCGCCGGCGAACCACCGGCGTCCCCGACGTCGAACCTCCTGCTGGCGGCTGCCCTTGTCCGAACACCTGCTTCCGATCGCCCTTCCGGCCACCGACGTGCGTGGCGGTTTCGTCACGCTCCTCTACAAGGAGACGCTCCGGTTCTGGAAGGTGAGCATGCAGACGGTGTTCGCCCCCGTCGTGACCACCGTGCTCTACCTGATGATCTTCTCGCACGTGCTGTCGGGGCGGGTGGAGGCTTTCCCGGGCATCGCGTACAGCGCGTTCCTCGTGCCCGGGCTGGCGATGATGGCTGCACTGCAGAATGCGTTCGCCAACACCTCGTCCTCGATGATCCAGTCGAAGATGACCGGAAACCTGGTGTTCATTCTGCTGCCGCCGCTGTCCCCGGCGGAGATCGTCGGCGCCTACGTGCTGGCGGCGATGGCGCGCGGCTTCCTGTGCGGCGCTGCCGTGCTGCTGGTCGGTGCCTGGTTCGCGCCGCTGCCGCTGGCACACCCGGTCGCGGTGATCGGGTTCGCGATGCTCGGCTCGGCCGCCCTGGGTGCGCTCGGGCTGGTGGCGGGCATCTGTTCCGACAAGATCGACCAGCTGTCCGCCTTCCAGCATTTCGTGGTGGTGCCGCTCACCTTCCTCGCCGGCGTGTTCTATTCGGTGCAGACGCTGCCGCCGTTCTGGCAGGCAGCTTCGCACCTGAACCCGGTGTTCTACATGGTCGACGGATTCCGCTGGGGCTTCTTCGGCGTCGCCGACGTGTCTCCCTGGCTGTCGTTCGCGGTCGTCTCTGCCTGCGTCGCGGCGATCACCGGCTGGGCCATGCTGCTGCTCAAGAGCGGCTACAAGCTGCGTTACTGAATCGACGGAAGAACCATGGACAAGCTGGTCATCGAAGGCGGCGCCAGGCTCGCTGGCGAAGTGGACGTCTCGGGCGCGAAGAATTCGGCGCTGCCGGTGCTGTGCGCGGCCATCCTGTCGGCGGAGCCGTTGACCGTCACCAACGTGCCGCAGCTGCAGGACGTGGCCACCACCGCCAGGCTGCTGTCGACGATGGGCGCGACCGTCGAACGACCCGCCGAGCACACGATGGTGCTCGACTGCGCGCGGCTGGACCGGCTCGAGGCACCGTATGAACTCGTGCGCACGATGCGTGCGTCGATCCTGGTGCTCGGCCCGATGGTCGCGCGCTTCGGCCGGGCGCGGGTTTCGCTGCCCGGTGGCTGTGCGATCGGCCAGCGGCCGGTCGACCTGCACATCAAGGGATTGCAGGCCCTGGGCGCGGAAATCTCGATCGAGCACGGCTACCTCGAAGCGCGCGTGTCCCGGCCGGGCGGCGGCACGCGGCTGCGCGGTGCGCCGATCTTCATGGACATGGTGTCGGTCACCGGCACCGAGAACCTGATGATGGCCGCGGCACTCGCCGAAGGCACGACGGTGATCCAGAACGCGGCGCGCGAACCCGAAGTGGTCGAGCTTGCCCTCTGCCTGAATGCGATGGGCGCGCGCATCACCGGTGCCGGAGAGAGCGAGATCACCATCGAAGGCGTCGAGCGGCTGCATCGCGCGCAATGGCGGATCATGCCCGACCGCATCGAGGCGGGGACTTTCCTCGCCGCGGCCGCGGCCACGCGCGGCGACGTGCTGCTGCGGGGCGCGAACCCGTCGCACCTGACCGCGGTGCTGGACAAGCTGCGCGAAGCCGGCGCCCGCATCGAGACCGGTGCCGACACCATCTCGCTGTCGATGCCGCAGCGTGCGCGTGCGGTGAACGTGCGCACTGCGCCGTACCCGGGGTTCGCCACGGACATGCAGGCGCAGCTGATGGCGCTCGATTGCGTGGCCGACGGCACCTCGACCATCGTCGAGACGATCTTCGAGAACCGCTTCATGCATGCGCTCGAGATGAAGCGCATGGGCGCGCAGATCGAGATCGACGGCAACACGGCGGTCGTCCAGGGCGTACCTAGGCTCGACGGCGCCGCGGTGATGGCCACCGACCTGCGCGCATCGGCGAGCCTGATCATCGCCGCGCTCGCGGCGAACGGCGAGACGGTGATCGACCGCATCTACCACCTCGACCGTGGCTACGAGGCGATCGAACGGAAGCTGTCCGCCCTTGGCGCGAAGATCCGACGCGCGCGCTGAAACGCCATCCTGCCTGCTGCACTGCATCCGCCCCGAACCGGAACCGCCGACTTGAACCCCGCACCGATCATCACCATCGCGCTCTCCAAGGGCCGCATCTACGACGACACCCTGCCGCTGCTCGCGCAGGCGGGGCTGGTGCCGGCGATCGACCCGGAGCGTTCGCGCAAGCTGATCATCCCGACCAACCGCCCGGACGTGCGCCTGGTCATCGTGCGCGCGACCGACGTGCCGACCTACGTGCAGTTCGGCGGCGCCGACCTCGGCGTCGCCGGCAAGGACGTGCTCGACGAGCACGGGGGCAGCGGCCTGTACCAGCCGGTCGACCTGGACATCGCGCGCTGCCGGATGGTGGTCGCGGCACGCGCGGATTTCGACTATGCGGCCGCGGTTGCCCAGCGCCGGCGGCTGCGCGCGGCGACCAAGTTCGAACGCACCGCGCGCGAGCACTTCGCGGCCAAGGGGCTGCATGTCGACCTGATCAAGCTCTACGGATCGATGGAACTCGCGCCGCTGACCGGGCTGGCCGATGTCATCGTCGACCTGGTCGATACCGGCAACACGCTGAAGGCCAACAACCTGGTCTCGGTCGAGGAGATCTCGCTGGTGAGTGCACGCCTGATCGTCAATCCGGCTGCGCTGCGGCTCAAGCGGGAGACGCTTCGTCCGCTGATCGACTCGGTGTCGCTGGCGGCCTCTGCCGCGCGCACGCGCCGGCTGGAGGCTGCAAATGGCTGAGCGGAAACCGTCCACGGCAGCCCCTGCGAACCCGGCCGCGCCGCGGCGCGCTGCGGCAGCCTCGCTGGTGCGCACGTTCGACAGCGCTGCGCGCGGCTTCGACGCCGCGCTGGCGCAGCTGACCGCGTTCGACGCTTCGTCCGATCCCGCGATCGAATCGGCGGTGGTGAAGATCATCCACGACGTGCGGAAGGACGGTGACCGCGCGCTGCTCGAGTACACCCGCCGCTTCGACCGCATGCCGGTCAGGACGGCGCGCGCGCTGGAGGTCACTCGCGCCGAACTCTCCGCCGCCTGGAAGGCGCTGGGCGCGATCGAACGGCGTGCGCTGCAGGCTGCCCATGCGCGCATCCGCGACTACCACGAGCGGCAGGTCGCGAAGTCGTGGCAGTTCACGGATGAACACGGCTCGAAGCTCGGTCAGCAGGTGCGTCCGCTCGACCGTGCCGGCCTGTACGTGCCCGGCGGCAAGGCGGCCTACCCGTCGTCGCTGCTGATGAACGCGGTGCCGGCCAAGGTGGCCGGCGTGGGCGAACTGGTGATGGTCGTGCCGACCCCGGGTGGCGAGCGCAACGGGCTGGTGCTGGCGGCCGCGAAGCTCGCCGGCGTCGATCGCGTGTTCACCATCGGCGGCGCGCAGGCGGTCGCTGCGCTGGCCTACGGAACGGCGACCGTGCCGGCGGTGGACAAGATCACCGGCCCGGGCAATGCGTACGTCGCCGCAGCCAAGCGCCGCGTGTTCGGTGCCGTCGGCATCGACATGATCGCCGGCCCGTCCGAGATCCTGGTGATCGCCGACGACTCGGCGGATCCTGACTGGATCGCGATGGACCTGTTCTCGCAGGCCGAGCACGACGAGATGGCGCAGTCGATCCTGCTCACGCCCAGCCTGCGGCTGCTGACCGCAGTGCAGTCGTCGATCGCGCGCCTGCTGCCCGGCATGGCCAGGCGCGAGGTGATCGCGAAGTCGCTCGCCTCGCGCGGTGCGCTGGTGCGCGTCAAGAGCCTCGCCGAGGCCTGCGCCATCGCGGACCGCATCGCGCCCGAGCACCTCGAGCTGGCGGTGCGCGATCCGCGGCCGCTGGTCGAGCGCATCCGGCACGCGGGGGCGATCTTCGTCGGCCACTACACGTCCGAGACGCTCGGCGACTACTGCGCCGGCTCCAACCATGTGCTGCCGACCGCGCGCACCGCGCGCTTCTCGTCGCCGCTGGGCGTCTACGATTTCCAGAAGCGCACCAGCGTGATCGAGGTGACCCCGCGCGGCGCGGACGCCCTGGGCAGCATCGCCAGCGTGCTCGCCCGCGCCGAAGGACTCGAAGCCCATGCGCGCGCGGCGGAACTGCGGCTGAAGCCGGGGCGGAGGGGGGCGAAATGAGCGCCACGCCGCAGTCGCTGATCCGCGAGGACCTTCTCGCACTGTCGGCCTACCATGTGCCCGATGCCTCCGGCATGGTGAAGCTCGATGCGATGGAGAACCCGTATCCGCTGCCGCGCGAACTGGTGGCCGAGCTCGGCGCGCTTCTGGGCAGCGCGCCGATGAACCGCTATCCCGAGGCGGATGCGCGCACGCTGAAGGCGGCGATCCGCGGCGCGCTCGACGTGCCGGCGGACTGCGACATCCTGCTCGGCAACGGCTCCGACGAGATCATCCAGCTGCTGGCGATGGCGGTCGCGAAGCCCGGTGCGGTGCTGGCCTCGATCGAGCCGACGTTCGTGATGTTCCGGATGATCGCGACGTTCACCGGGCTGCGCTACGCGTCGTGCCCGCTGCGCGCAGACTTCTCGCTGGACGTGGACGCGGTCCTGCGCCTGCTCGAGACCGAACGCCCGGCCGTGATGTTCCTCGCCACGCCGAACAATCCGACCGGCAACACCTTCGCCCGCGCCGACATCGAGCGCATCGCGGCGGCCGCGCCCGGGCTGCTGGTGGTCGACGAGGCCTACTACGCGTTCGGCGACAGCAGCCACCTCGACCTTCCGGCGAGGTTGCCGAACGTGCTGGTGATGCGCACCTTCTCCAAGCTGGGCATGGCCGGCCTGCGGCTCGGTTTCCTGGTGGGCGCACCGGCCTGGCTGGAACAGCTCGACAAGCTGCGGCTGCCGTACAACGTGAACGTCCTGACGCAGGTCGCCGCGACCCGCCTGCTCGGCAGCTATCCGGCGCTGGCCGCGCAGGCCTCGGCCATCCGCGCAGACCGTTCGCGTCTGGCCGATTCGCTGCGCGCGGTGCCCGGGGTCGAGGTGTTCGCGTCCGACGCCAACTTCCTGCTGTTCCGCATCCCGCGTGCCGCCGCGGTGTTCGATGCGCTGGCGGCACGGCGCGTGCTGGTGAAGAACGTGTCGCGGGCCCACCCGCTGCTTTCGGACTGCCTGCGGGTCACCGTCGGCACCCCCGGCGAGAACGCCCGGTTCATTGCGGCGCTGCAAGAGGCCGTCACGGATTTGGGTTAACCTTGGTCCATGCGCCAGGCCACCGTACACAGAAAGACTCAGGAAACGACCATCGACGTCGCGCTGAACGTCGACGGCACGGGGGTCTATTCCATCGCCACCGGCGTGCCCTTCCTCGACCACATGGTCGAGCAGGTCGCGCGCCACGGGCTGTTCGACCTCGACATCAAGGCGACCGGCGACCTGCACATCGACGCCCATCATACGGTCGAGGATGTCGGCATCACGCTCGGCCAGGCGCTGGCGAAGGCGGTCGGCGACAAGCGTGGCGTGCGCCGATACGGCCATGCCTACGTGCCGCTCGATGAAGCATTGTCGCGGGTGGTGGTCGACCTGTCCGGCCGTCCCGGCCTGGACATGCAGGTCGAGTTCACCCGCGCGCGCATCGGCGAGTTCGACGCCGACCTCGTCTACGAATTCTTCCAGGGTTTCGTCAACCACGCCCAGGCAACCCTGCACATCGACAACCTGAAGGGCCGCAACGCGCACCACCAGGCCGAGACGATCTTCAAGGCGTTCGGCCGTGCGCTGCGGATGGCGGTGG
>LNFM01002095.1_pt1 | contig 42883 bp, 50 predicted proteins | sample 596031 | NCBI WGS metagenome assembly LNFM01 (sample SAMN04254537, study PRJNA301005) | activated carbon metagenome | isolation source: dual media filters at the Ann Arbor, Michigan drinking water treatment plant | place: USA: Ann Arbor
CCCTCATCAGGTGAAGTGAGAACTTAATGCCGACAATCAACCAGCTGGTCCGCAAGGGCCGCGTTCCGCAGAAGGCCAAGTCCAAGGTCCCTGCGATGGAGCAGAACCCGCAGAAGCGCGGCGTTTGCACCCGCGTTTACACGACGACCCCGAAGAAGCCGAACTCGGCGCTGCGCAAGGTCGCCAAGGTGCGCCTGACCAACCAGCGCGAAGTCATCAGCTACATCCCCGGTGAAGGCCACAACCTGCAGGAGCACTCTGTTGTGCTGATCCGCGGCGGGCGTGTGCGCGATCTTCCCGGCGTGCGTTACCACGTCCTGCGCGGCGTGCTCGACACACAGGGTGTGAAGGATCGCAAGCGCAGCCGTTCGAAGTACGGCGCCAAGCGGCCCAAGTAAGGTTCAACGCGGCGGCGGCCCTCTCCCCCACCCGGCTACCCTAACGAGGTAGTCTCTGGGTGGCCGGGTGGGGGAGAGGGCTGGCGCCGCAGGGCGCTCACGGAGGTGAGCGACCACTCCGAAGGAGTTCAAATTATGTCACGTCGTCGTCGTCCCGAAAAGCGGGTCATTCTGCCCGATCCCCAGTACGGGGATCAGATCCTGTCGAAGTTCATGAACAACCTCATGTATGACGGCAAAAAGGCTGTGGCCGAAGGGATCGTTTACAGCGCGCTCGCCACGGTTGAGGCCAAGGCCAAGGCTGATCCGATCCAGCTGTTCCATGATGCGCTCAACAATGTGAAGCCGCAGGTCGAAGTTCGCAGCCGCCGCGTTGGTGGTGCGACCTATCAGGTGCCGGTCGAAGTGCGCGCTGAACGTGCACAGGCGCTGGCGATCCGCTGGCTGATCACGGCTGCGCGCGGCCGTCCGGAAACCACGATGGCCGCACGGCTGTCGGGTGAGTTGATGGATGCCGCTAACAACCGCGGCAATGCGGTGAAGAAGCGCGAAGACACCCACCGTATGGCGGATGCCAACCGGGCGTTCTCGCACTACCGCTGGTAAATATGGGGCAGGGGAGGTGGGCCGCTTGGTTGAAAAACCGGCGGCCGGTCTTTCCGCTGTCACAAAAGCAACTATATGGAACGCGCGTCAGGCTGAGATGGTCTGCGTCGTTCCAGCCAACCTGAGGAATTCCCCATGGCACGCAGCCATCCGCTCGACCGCTATCGCAATATCGGCATTATGGCGCATATTGACGCCGGCAAGACCACCACGACAGAACGGATCCTGTTCTACACCGGCAAGTCCTACAAGATCGGCGAAGTGCACGATGGCGCGGCGACGATGGACTGGATGGAGCAGGAGCAGGAGCGCGGGATCACGATCACCTCGGCCGCGACGACCTGTTTCTGGAAGGCCGAAGACGGCGAAGGTCCTGAGCACCGCATCAACATCATCGACACCCCGGGCCACGTTGACTTCACCATCGAAGTCGAACGCTCGCTGCGCGTGTTGGATGGCGCGGTCGCCTGCTTCGATGGCGTGGCAGGGGTCGAACCCCAGTCCGAAACCGTATGGCGCCAAGCAGACAAATACGGCGTCCCCAGAATGTGCTTCATCAATAAGTTGGATCGCACCGGCGCCAACTTCAAATATTGCGTGCAGTCGATCATCGATCGTCTGGGTGCGCGCCCGGCTGTGCTGTACATTCCGATCGGTCTCGAAGCCGACCTCAAAGGTCTGGTCGATCTGGTCAACAACCGCGCAATCATCTGGAAGGACGAAGCGCTGGGCGCCGAGTTCTTCTACGAAGAAATCCCCGCCGATCTGGCCGACGAAGCCGCGATCTATCGCAGCGAGTTGATCGAACTTGCCGTTGAGCAGGACGATGAGGCGATGGAAGCCTATCTCGAAGGCAACGAGCCTGATGCCGCGACGCTGAAGGCGCTGATCCGCAAGGGCACGCTCAACCAGTCGTTTGTGCCGGTGTGCTGTGGTTCGGCGTTCAAGAACAAGGGCGTGCAGCCCCTGCTCGACGCGGTGGTTGATTACCTGCCGTCGCCGCTCGACATTCCTGACGTCCAGGGCGTCAAGATGGACAGCGACGAGCCTGACAGCCGCCCTGCGACCGACGAAGCGCCGTTCAGCGCCCTCGCGTTCAAGGTGATGAACGATCCGTTCGTCGGCAGCCTGACCTTCATCCGCATCTATTCGGGTCACCTGACCAAGGGCACCTACCTGAACTCTGTGAAGGACAAGAAGGAAAAGGTCGGTCGTATGCTCGAAATGCATGCGAACGAGCGCAAGGATGTGGACGAAGCTTTCGCCGGTGACATCATCGCGCTGGCCGGGATGAAGGAAACCACCACGGGCGACACGCTGTGTGCTGAACGTCAGCCGATCGTGCTCGAACGGATGGAATTCCCCGAGCCTGTGATCGAATTGTCGGTGGAGCCCAAGACCAAGGCTGACCAGGAAAAGATGGGCATCGCGCTCAATCGCCTGTCGGCTGAAGATCCCAGCTTCCGCGTCTCGACCGATCAGGAAAGCGGCCAGACGATCATCAAGGGCATGGGCGAATTGCACCTCGACATCATCGTCGATCGCATGCGCCGCGAATTCAAGGTTGAGGCCAATGTCGGTGCGCCGCAGGTGGCCTACCGTGAATACCTCGCCCGTGAAGTCGACGTGGATTACACCCACAAGAAGCAGTCGGGCGGCTCCGGTCAGTTCGGCCGGGTCAAGGTCACCGTCATCCCCGGCGAACGTGGTCAGGGCGTGATCTTCGAAGATGTGATCAAGGGCGGCAACATCCCGCGCGAATACATCCCGGCGATTGAAAAGGGCTTCCGCGAACAGGCTGCCAGCGGGCACCTGGTCGGCTTCCCGATCATCGATTTCAGCATCAAGCTGACCGATGGTGCGTACCACGACGTCGACTCGAGCGCGATCGCGTTCGAAATCGCCGCGCGCGGTGCGATGCGTGAAGTCGCGCAGAAGGCCGGCATCAAGCTGCTCGAACCGATCATGAAGGTCGAAGTTGTGACTCCGGATGAATATCTGGGTGACGTGATCGGCGATCTCAACAGCCGCCGCGGCCAGATCCAGGGCACCGACACGCGCGGCAATGCTCAGGCGGTCGAAGCGTTTGTCCCGCTCGCCAACATGTTCGGTTACGTCAACGAACTGCGCTCGTTCACGCAAGGGCGCGCGAACTACTCCATGCAATTCTCGCACTATGACGAGGTTCCGGCCAACGTCGCAGCCGAGGTCAAGGAGAAACTTGCCTAAGCCGAGCGATCGGTCTAGGGGCGGCGCCTGATTCAGCGGGCACCGCCGTTCTCCCGCGAACACATCGTTTCATTCAAGAAGGTACACCAGAGAAATGGCTAAGGAAAAATTCCAGCGGAACAAGCCGCACTGCAACATCGGCACCATCGGCCACGTTGACCATGGCAAGACCACGCTGACCGCTGCAATCACCAAGGTGATGGCTGAAACCTACGGCGGCAGCGCCGTCGATTTCGCCAACATCGACAAGGCTCCCGAAGAGCGCGAGCGTGGCATCACCATCTCGACCGCACACGTCGAGTACGAATCGGCTGCGCGTCACTACGCTCACGTCGATTGCCCGGGTCACGCTGACTACGTGAAGAACATGATCACCGGTGCTGCCCAGATGGACGGCGCGATCCTCGTGGTGAACGCTGCTGACGGCCCGATGCCCCAGACCCGCGAGCACATCCTGCTTGCCCGTCAGGTCGGCGTGCCGGCGTTGGTCGTGTACATGAACAAGGTCGATCAGGTCGATGACGAGGAAATCCTCGAACTCGTTGAACTCGAAGTGCGCGAGCTGCTGTCGTCGTATGATTTCGACGGTGATAACATTCCGATCATCAAGGGTTCGGCTCTGGCCGCGCTTGAAGGTCGTGATGACGCCATCGGCAAGGATTCGATCATTGCTCTGATCGAAGCCGTCGACGCGCACATCCCGCAGCCTGATCGTCCGATCGACAAGCCGTTCCTGATGCCAATCGAAGACGTGTTCTCGATCTCGGGTCGCGGCACCGTGGTGACCGGCCGTATCGAAACCGGCATCGTCAACGTGGGTGAAGAAGTCGAAATCGTCGGCATCAAGGACACCCGCAAGACCACCGTCACCGGCGTGGAAATGTTCCGCAAGCTGCTCGATCGCGGTGAAGCTGGCGACAACGTCGGCGCCCTGATCCGCGGCGTTGCCCGTGAAGACGTTGAGCGCGGTCAGGTGCTGTGCAAGCCCGGTACAGTTAGCCCGCACACCGAGTTCAGCGCCGAAGTCTACGTGCTGTCGAAGGACGAAGGCGGCCGTCACACGCCATTCTTCGCCAACTACCGCCCGCAGTTTTACTTCCGCACCACCGACGTGACCGGCGAAGTGATCCTTCCCGAAGGCACCGAAATGGTGATGCCGGGCGACAACGTGACCATCGGCGTCAAGCTGATCGCACCGATCGCCATGGACGAAGGCCTGCGCTTCGCAATCCGCGAAGGCGGCCGCACCGTGGGTTCGGGCGTCGTTGCCAAGATCACCAAGTAAGCTTTTGCTCCGCTAAGGGGCGAAACTGAACGCAAGAAGGCCCGGTTGCTCGCAAGAGCGCCGGGCCTTTTTTGTGTGAGGGCAGAGCGGATTGTGGTGTCTGGCGGGAAGCGTTTCCCACAGGCGCAATTTCCTTTCAGTTGGCTCTTGCCAGAATCTGCCGCGCTCCGTATAGGCCCGGCTCCCAGCGGAGATTCGTCCCCGTTGGAAAGATATTCATTAAGGCCGCCCGCTCACGGGAAACCGGAATATGAGCGGGGACGGCCTTTGTTATATGGGATATGCCGGGCAACCGGTGCATCCTTGGCTCTTTCGCATCGGTAGTTGGACATGGAAGCTCAGAATATCCGTATTCGCCTCAAGGCGTTTGATCACCGCGTTCTCGACCAGGCAACTGGTGAGATTGCAGATACGGCTCGCCGCACTGGCGCTCTTATTCGTGGCCCCATTCCGCTGCCGACGCGCATCGAGAAATTTACCGTGAACCGCGGTCCGCACGTCGACAAGAAGTCGCGCGAGCAGTTCGAAGTTCGCACCTACAAGCGGTTGCTCGATATCGTGCAGCCCAACGCTCAAACCGTCGACGCGCTGATGAAGCTCGATCTGGCTGCTGGCGTGAACGTTGAAATCAAGCTGGCCTAGGCCAGCCGAAATGCCCCTGCTTCGGTAGGGGCCTCTATCGTTGAGGCCTTGAGCGCCTCACCTGACGATAGGGTGGATACCGCCGGATACTTATCCGGGCTGCGTCCCCCGTCTCGCTCCAGCGGCCATTCCGGCCTGCCAGAGCACTCAGCCCGGACGGGGCGATGCATAAAAATTTGGGCTGAATGGGGCTGCGGCGCTTTGCGTTGTGGTCTCACACGCACCTGTGGATGGTCCGCGGGTGCCTCTGTTGAGGAGTGAACCTACGATGCGCACCGGCGTTATCGCAAAGAAAGTCGGGATGACCCGCCTCTTCCAGGAGGACGGACGGCATGTGCCTGTGACCGTTCTCGCGTTGGAAGATTGCCAGGTAGTGTCGCACCGCACGGCTGACCGCGATGGTTATTTCGCAGTTCAGCTCGGCGCGGGCGAAGCCAAGCAAAAGAACGTTGCCAAGGCGCAGCGTGAACATTTCGCCAAGGCTGATGTCGGCCTGAAAAAGCGCGTCGCTGAATTCCGCGTCGAAAACGCCGACGGCCTTGTGCCGGTCGGTTCGACCATCAGCGCTGAACATTTCATCGCTGGGCAGATGGTCGACATCACCGGCCACACGCAGGGCAAGGGCTTCGCCGGCGCCATGAAGCGTTGGGGCTTCGGTGGTATGCGTGCCACCCACGGCGTTTCGATCTCGCACCGTGCACACGGTTCGACGGGTAACCGTCAGGATCCGGGTCGCGTGTTCAAGGGCAAGAAGATGGCCGGCCACATGGGCGACCGTCAGCGCACCCAGCAGAACCTCGAAATCGTCCGCACGGATGCAGAGCGTGGTCTTCTCTTCGTCAAGGGCTCGGTGCCCGGCGCAAAGAATGGCTGGCTGCTGGTTCGCGATGCGGTAAAGCTGCCGCTTCCCGAAGGCGTGCCGTTCCCCGGCGCGATCCTGTCGAAGCACGCGCCTGTCGCTGAAGAGACCCCCTCGGTTGCCGAAACGGCAGTTGAAGATGTGGTCGCAGTCGAAGCCGTCGAAACCGACGCTCCGGCCACCGACGAAAATAAGGAAGGCTGAGCCATGAAAGTTAAGGTTCAGAACATCGACGGCAAGGCGCTGAAGGGCGCTGCTGCTGACATCGAGCTTTCGGACGACGTGTTCGGCCTGGAGCCGCGCGCTGACATCCTGCACCGGGTGGTAACCTGGCAGCTTGAAAACCGCCGCGGCACTGCCCGCCCGACGCGTGAGCGTTCGGACGTGGCTCGTACCGGCAAGAAGTTCGGCAAGCAGAAGGGCGGCGGTACCGCTCGTCACGGCGATCGTGCAGCTCCAATCTTCATCGGCGGTGGTAAGGCCCACGGTGCGCGCAAGCGTGAGTTTGAGCAGTCGCTCAACAAGAAGATCCGTGCGCTTGGCCTCAAGATGGCTCTGTCGTCCAAGGCGAAGGACGGTCTGGTGATCGTTGACAGCCTCGAACTGACAGATGCCAAGACCAAGGTGCTCAAGGGCCACCTCGCCAACGCCGGGCTTTCGGGCAAGGTGCTGGTGATTGACGGCGAGCATGTCGATGCTGGTTTCAAGAAAGCCGCTGGTAACCTGCCGGGCATCAACGTGATGCCGGCGATGGGTGCCAACGTCTATGACATCCTCAACCACGACACCCTGGTGCTGACCAAGGCCGCTGTCGAAAAGCTGGAGGCACGGTTCAATGGCTAAAAAGCAAACCGTCGATGCGCGTCACTATGACGTGATCCTCGCGCCCCACATTACCGAAAAGTCGACGCTGGCGTCGGAACACAATGCTGTGGTCTTCAAAGTTGCCGGTAGCGCGACCAAGCCGCAGATCAAGGAAGCAATCGAAGTGATCTACGACAAGAAGGTCGTTTCGGTGAACACCCTGATCATGAAGGGCAAGACCAAGCGTTGGAAGGGCAAGCCCTACACGCGTTCCGATGTGAAGAAGGCCATTGTCACCCTCGCCGAGGGTGAAATGATCGACATCACCAGCGGTATCTGAGGCCAAGGGACAGGAAACGAACAATGGCACTCAAAAATTATAAACCAACCAGTCCCGCCCGGCGCGGTCTGATCCTGGTCGACAAGTCGGCTTTGTGGAAGGGCAAGCCGGTCAAGGCGCTTACCGAAGGTAAGCACAAGACCGGTGGCCGTAACAACAAGGGCCACGTTACTTCGCGCGGGATCGCTGGCGGTCACAAGCAGAAGTATCGCTTCATCGACTTCAAGCGTCGCAAATGGGATATGCCGGCTACGGTTGAGCGTCTGGAATATGACCCCAACCGTACCGCCTTCATCGCGCTGGTGAAGTACGAAGATGGCGAACAGACCTACATCATCGCTCCGCAGCGTCTCGCTGTTGGTGACGTGGTGGTGGCGGGCGAAAAGACCGATACTAAGCCAGGCAACGCAATGTTGCTGGGCCAGATGCCGGTCGGCACGATTTGCCACAACGTTGAGATGAAGCCGGGCAAGGGCGGTCAGATCGCTCGTTCGGCAGGCACTTATGTGCAGGTCGTTGGTCGTGACCGGGCAATGGTTATCGTTCGCCTCAATTCGGGCGAGCAGCGTTACCTGCGCGCCGATTGCATGGGAACTGTTGGCGCGGTGTCGAACCCCGACAACGGCAACCAGAACTTTGCCAAGGCAGGCCGCAAGCGTTGGATGGGTGTTCGCCCGCTGACGCGCGGTGTCGCCAAGAACCCGGTCGATCACCCGCACGGCGGTGGTGAAGGCCGGACGTCGGGCGGTCGTCACCCGGTTACTCCGTGGGGCAAGCCGACCAAGGGTGCCCGTACTCGCCATAACAAGCAGACGGACAAGATGATCATCCGTTCGCGTCACGCGAAGAAGAAGAGGTAATAGACGATGGCACGTTCCGTCTGGAAAGGTCCGTTTGTCGAGCTGAGCCTGCTCAAGAAGGCAGAGGATGCGCAAGAAGCGAGCAACACCAAGCCGATCAAGACTTGGTCGCGCCGCTCGACTGTGCTCCCGCAGTTCGTTGGGCTCACCTTCAATGTCTATAACGGGCACAAGTTCATTCCCGTTACTGTTTCGGAAGAAATGGTCGGCCACAAGCTTGGTGAATTTGCGCCGACGCGCACCTTCCCCGGCCACGCCGCCGACAAGAAGGGTAAGCGCTAATGGGCAAGGCAAAAGCACCCCGCCGCGTGGGCGATAACGAGGCGCTGGCCGTCGGCACCACCATCCGTGGTTCGGCCCAGAAGCTCAACCTCGTTGCGGCCCTGATCCGCGGCAAGAAGGCCGAAGATGCGTTGAACATTCTCGCCTTTTCGAAGCGGGCAATGGCGCGTGACGCAATCAAGGTGCTCGCTTCGGCGATCGCCAATGCTGAAAACAACCACAACCTCGATGTTGATGCGTTGATCGTGGCAGAAGCCTCGGTTGGCAAGTCGGTGACGATGAAGCGGTTCCACACCCGCGGTCGCGGCAAGTCGACGCGCATCCTCAAGCCGTTCTCACGGCTTCGGATCGTGGTTCGCGAAGCAGAAGAGGCGTAAGATGGGCCAGAAGAGCAATCCGATCGGTCTGCGTCTGCAGATCAACCGCACCTGGGACAGCCGCTGGTACGCCGAAGGGCGTGACTATGCGCAGCTGCTCAAGGAAGATGTCGCGATCCGCAAGTACATCATGAAGAACCTGCCGCAGGCGGCAGTTTCCAAGGTGGTGATTGAGCGTCCGGCCAAGCTTTGCCGCGTGTCGATCTATGCGGCCCGTCCCGGTGTGATCATCGGCAAGAAGGGCGCAGACATCGAAAAGCTGCGTTCGAAGCTTGCGACCATGACTCCGAGCGAAGTGAAGTTGAACATCGTCGAAATCCGCAAGCCGGAAATCGATGCCAAGCTTGTTGCGCAGGGCATTGCCGATCAGCTGGTTCGCCGCGTGGCGTTCCGCCGGGCGATGAAGCGCGCGATGCAGTCGGCCATCCGGCTTGGTGCCGAGGGTATCAAGATCACCTGCGGCGGCCGTCTTGGCGGCGCTGAAATTGCCCGGGTCGAATCGTATCGTGAAGGCCGCGTTCCGGCGCACACTTTGCGCGCGAACATCGATTACGCCGATTGCGAGGCGTTGACCGCCTACGGGATCATCGGGATCAAGGTGTGGATTTTCAAGGGTGAGATCCTCGCCCACGATCCGACCGCGCAGGACCGCCTGATGATGGAAGCACAGACTTCCGGCGTCCGGCCGGCTCGTTGAGGTAACAGACCATGTTGCAACCTAAAAAGCACAAGTTCCGCAAGCAGTTCAAGGGCCGGATCAAGGGCGAAGCCAAGGGCGGCACCGCTCTTAACTTCGGTTCCTACGGCCTCAAGGCGCTGGAACCCGAGCGGATCACCGCGCGCCAGATCGAAGCGGCTCGCCGTGCGATTACGCGTCACATCAAGCGTCAGGGTCGTCTCTGGATCCGCATCTTCCCCGATGTGCCAGTGACCAAGAAGCCTGCCGAAGTCCGTCAGGGTAAGGGCAAGGGTTCGGTCGAATACTGGGCAGCCAAGGTGAAGCCGGGCCGCATCCTGTTCGAACTTGATGGCGTGGCCGGCCCGCTGGCTGCCGAAGCATTCGAACGCGCAGCGATGAAGCTGCCGATCAAGACCAAGGTTGTTGCCCGTTTGGGTGACACCAGCCACCTGGGAGGCGAATAATGGCCGACTTTGCGGACCTTCGCACCAAGACCGATGATCAACTGACCGCCGAGCTCACCGAGCTGAAGCGCGAGCAGTACAATCTTCGGTTCCAGGCTGCGACCAACCAGCTCGAAGCCCCGTCGCGTATCCGTCTGGTGCGCCGGAGCATCGCGCAGATCAAGACGCTTCAAAACGAACGCGCGGCGAAAGCCGCCGCCGTTAAAGCGTAAGGAGTAAGCACAATGCCCAAGCGCATCCTCGTCGGGACTGTGACCTCCGACAAGACCGATAAGACCGTGACCGTGTTGGTCGAACGCAAGGTGAAGCACCCGCTTTACGGGAAGATCATCCGGCGTTCGAAGAAGTATCACGCTCACGATGAGAACAACGAATTCACCGTGGGTGACGTTGTGCGGATCGAAGAGACCCGTCCGATGTCCAAGACCAAAACCTGGCTCGTCAAGGACCGGGTTGTCGCAGGTGGCACGCAGGCGGTTGAGGCTGACCTCGACGTCGCCGCTGCCGGTAACTGAATTAGGCGTAAACGGAACTACCGGGCCCCAGTCGGATTGGGCGTCCCGGAAAGCCAGTGAGAAGGAACCGGATCAATGATCCAGATGCAATCCAATCTCGACGTCGCGGACAACAGCGGCGCAAAGCGCGTCCAGTGCATCAAGGTGCTGGGCGGGTCTAAGCGTCGTACCGCGGGCGTCGGTGACGTGATCGTCGTCTCCATCAAGGAGGCGCAGCCGCGCGCTAAGGTCAAGAAGGGCGATGTTCATCGCGCTGTGATCGTGCGCACCCGCAAGGAAGTGCGCCGGGCCGATGGCACCGTCATCCGTTTTGACACCAACGCCGCTGTGCTGGTCAACAAGAACGAGGAGCCGATTGGCACCCGTATTTTTGGCCCGGTGGTTCGTGAGCTTCGTTCGCGCGGCTTCATGAAAATCATCTCACTTGCGCCGGAGGTGCTGTAATGTCGTCCGCCAAGATCAAAAAAGGTGACAGCGTGGTAGTGCTGTCGGGCAAGGACAAGGGGCGTACCGGTACGGTCGCTCAGGTCATGCCCAAGGATGGTAAGGTTGTTGTTGAAGGTATCAACATCGCCGCACGTCACCGTAAGCCCAGCCAGACGAACCCTCAGGGTGGCATCGACCGCTTCGCGGCCCCGATGCACATTTCGAAGGTCGCTGTGGCTGATCCCAAGACTGGCAAGCCCACCCGCGTCCGCTTTGAAGAGCAGGACGGCAAGAAGGTTCGCGTTGCTGTGAAGAGCGGGGAGACCATCAATGGCTGATGCTACCTATTCGCCGCGGATGAAGGCGAAGTATGACGCCGAAATCGTTGCCGCGATGACCGAGAAGTTCGGTTACAAGAACCGTCTTGAAGTCCCCAAGCTGGAAAAGATCACGCTCAATATGGGCGTTGGCGAAGCCAGCCAGGACAAGAAGAAGGTTCAGACCGCCGCAGAAGAAATGGCGCTGATTGCCGGCCAGAAGCCGGTGATCACGATCGCCAAGAAGTCGATCGCTCAGTTCAAGCTGCGCGAAGGCATGCCGATTGGTTGCAAGGTAACCTTGCGCCGTGAACGCATGTACGAATTTGTCGACCGCTTGGTGACTGTCGCTATGCCGCGCATCCGAGATTTCCGCGGGCTGAATCCCCGTTCGTTTGATGGTCGCGGCAATTATGCGATGGGGCTGAAGGAACAGATCGTGTTCCCAGAAATCAGCTACGATCGGATTGAGAAGGTGCGCGGGATGGACATTATTGTCACCACCACCGCCAAGACCGACGAAGAGGCGCGCGAGTTGCTGCGTTTGTTCGGCTTCCCCTTCCAGGGCGAAGCGCCGGGCGCAAAGACTGCAGAACAGAAAGAAGCGGCGTGACCCGCTTGTTTGTAGAGACACGGAAGAAGAGAGCTTAAGTCCATGGCGAAACTGAGTTCGATCAACAAGAATGAGCGTCGCAAGAAGCTCGTCAAGCAGTACGCTGCGAAGTACGAGAAGCTGAAGGCGATTGCTGATGACAACTCGCTTGACGAGTCCGAGCGTATGCTTGCCCGGCTCAAGATGGCAGAGATCCCGCGCAATGCGAACCCCACCCGGGTTCGCAACCGTTGCGCCACCACCGGCCGCCCGCGCGGCTATTACCGCAAGTTCGGCATCAACCGCATCGAACTGCGTCAACTCGGCAACAGCGGGATGATTCCCGGTCTGACCAAGTCGAGCTGGTGAGGACTGACAGATGGCTATGACCGATCCACTGGGTGATATGCTCACCCGCATCCGTAACGGCCAGCGCGCGAAGAAGGATTCCGTCCTGACGCCCGCTAGCAACCTGCGTGCAAACGTGCTCGAAGTGCTTCAGCGTGAAGGCTACATTCGTGGCTTCACCGAAGACAATTCGGGCAAGCACAAGGCGCTGCGGATTGAACTGAAATATTTCGAAGGCGAGCCTGCGATCAAGCATGTTGCCCGCGTTTCGAAGCCTGGCCGCCGCGTTTATTCGGGTTCGAAAGAGCTGCCGACGATCCGCAACGGTCTTGGCATCACCATCGTCTCGACGCCGAAGGGCGTGCTTTCGGATGCCGAAGCACGCGGCTTCAACGTCGGTGGCGAAGTGCTGGCGGAGGTGTTCTGATGAGCCGCATCGGCAAAAAGCCGGTTGCGATCCCAGGTGGGGTCACGGCCAGCATCGAGAATGGCACGCTGAGCGTGAAGGGGCCTAAGGGCACCTTGACGCTGGGTCTGTCTGATCTCATCGACTACAAGGTCGAAGAGGGCGAGATCGTCGTCAAGCCGGCTAATGACAGCCGTCAGGCACGTGCGTTTTGGGGCATGCAGCGCACGCTGGTGTCGAACTTGGTGGAAGGCGTCAGCGCCGGCTTCACCAAGACGCTCGTGATCAAGGGCGTTGGCTACCGTGCCAACGCGCAGGGCCGGATGTTGAAGCTGCAGCTTGGCTACAGTCACGACGTGGACCTTCCGATCCCCGAGGGTCTCGAAGTCAAGACCCCCGATCAGACCACGATCGAAGTGTCGGGCACTGACAAGCAGTCGGTTGGCCAGTTCGCCGCTGAAATCCGCCGTTGGCGCAAGCCTGAGCCCTATAAGGGCAAGGGTATTGCCTATCGCGGCGAATATATCTTCCGCAAGGAAGGGAAGAAGAGATAAGATGGCAAAGCTTTCCCTTTTCGAACGTCGCCGTCGCCGCGTCCGTACTGCGCTTCGCGCGCGTGCTGGCGGCAAGCCGCGTCTGTCCGTGCACCGCACGGGCCGCCATATCTACGCGCAGATCATTGATGATGCCGCTGGCCGTACGGTCGCTGCAGCTTCGACGCTCGGCGTGAAGGTTAGCGGCGCGAACGTCGATGCCGCCGTTGTGGTTGGCAAGGCAATTGCCGAAGCTGCCAAGCAGGCGGGTGTGACCACTGTCGTGTTCGACCGCGGCGGGTTCCTGTTCCATGGCCGCGTCAAGGCGCTGGCCGATGCCGCCCGCGAAGGCGGGCTGGAGTTCTGATTATGCCAGAGAACACAAACACCGAAAACGCCATCGAAACCCCAGTGGTTGCGGTTGAATCCACCGGCGATGCTGGCGAAGCGCAGGGCCGTCGTGGCCGTGGGCGGGGCGGTAATCGCGATGGCGGTGGCGGCCCTGGCGGCGGCGACCGTGGTCGTGGCCGCGGTGGCCGCGATAACAACCGCGGCGGAAACCAACAAGAAGATGACGGCATCATCGAAAAGCTGGTGCACATCAACCGCGTTTCCAAGACCGTGAAGGGTGGTAAGCGCTTCGGCTTTGCTGCGCTGGTCGTGGTTGGCGATGGTCAGGGCCGGGTTGGCTTTGGTCACGGCAAGGCTCGCGAAGTGCCCGAGGCGATCACCAAGGCAACTGCCGCGGCGCGCAAGAAGATGATCCGCGTTCCGCTCAAGGAAGGCCGCACCCTGCACCACGACGGCAATGGTCGTTTCGGCGCGGGCAAGGTGACCCTTCGTACAGCGCCTGCCGGTACTGGCATCATTGCCGGTGGCCCGATGCGCGCCGTGTTCGAAAGCCTGGGCGTTGCTGACGTGGTGACCAAGTCGGTCGGTACGTCGAACCCCTACAACATGATCCGCGCCACCTTTGACGCGCTGACCGAGCAGACTTCGCCGAAGTCGGTTGCTCAGCGTCGCGGCAAGAAGGTTGTCGACCTTCTGGGCCGCAGCGGATCGAGTGCAGTTGAGGCGGAAGCCGATGCTGCCGCGATCGTGGAGTAAACAGGCATGGCAACCATCAAGATCAAGCAGGTCGGTTCGCCGATCCGTCGTCCTGAAAGCCAGCGCAAGATCCTGATCGGTCTTGGGTTGAACAAGATGCACAAGATCGTTGAACGTCAGGACACTCCTGAAGTTCGCGGCGCGATCGCCAAGATCCCACATCTGGTTCAGGTGATCGACTAAACATCAGGTGGGCCCCGCATTGTCGGGGCCTTCCTTTCTATAAGCGCGACAAAAGCGAAAGCGAGTGCACGACTATGAAACTGAATGACATCCGCGACAATCCCGGCGCCCGCAAGAGCCGCACCCGCGTTGGCCGCGGTATCGGTTCGGGCAAGGGCAAGACCTCGGGACGCGGCCAGAAGGGCCAGAAGAGCCGTTCGGGTGTTGCCGTCAAGGGCTTTGAAGGCGGTCAGATGCCACTTCACATGCGCTTGCCAAAGCGCGGCTTCAACAACCCGTTCGGCAAGGATTATGCCGAAGTGAACATTGGCATGGTCCAGAAGTTCATTGACGCCGGTAAGCTTGATGCCTCCGCCATTATCACTGAAGATGCGCTGCGGGCTATTGGCCTGGTGCGTGACGGCAAGGATGGCGTGCGGCTGCTGGGCAAGGGCGAAATCACCTCGGTGGTGACCTTCGCCGTGACCGGCGCGACCAAGGGCGCGATTGCTGCAGTCGAAAAGGCCGGCGGTAAGGTGGATGTGGCCCCGGCTGCGACGCCTGAGCATGAAAAGAAGCTCGCCCGCCGCGACGCGAACAAGGCAGCCAAGGCCGCCAAGGCAAAGTAATCGACGAAATGCTGGGCGCGGGGGTTCGACAAGAGCCCCCGCGCTCCCTATTTACGCTCTCGTGCGCCGCAGCGACCCTTTGATCGGGGGCAAATCGCTGGTTCGGCGTCCCCGGATCAAGAGCTAGGATCGACGAAACGACATGGCATCACGCGCCGACAATATCGCGAGCAATTTGAACCTCGGCAATTTCGCCAAGGCGACGGAATTGCGCCAGCGTATCTGGTTCACCATCGGGGCGTTGATCGTCTTCCGCTTCCTCAGCTTCGTTCCGCTTCCGGGCGTGAACCCCCTGATCCTCAGCGATCTCTATGAGCAGACGCGGGGCGGGATCCTCGATCTGTTCAACGCTTTTTCGGGCGGCAGCCTTGAACGCATGAGCCTCATTGCGCTCGGCGTGATGCCATACATTACCGCCTCGATTGTGGTGCAGATGGCTTCGGCGCTGCATCCGTCACTGGTCGCGCTCAAGAAAGAGGGCGCATCCGGGCGGCAAAAGCTGAACCAGTACACCCGCTATGGCGCGGTGTTCCTGTGCGCAATCCAGGGCTATTTCCTTGCCGTGGGTCTGGAAAGCTTCGCCGCGCAGAACGGACTTCAGGCGGTCGTCAACCCCGGGTACCTGTTCCGTGCAGGAGCGGTGATCAGCCTCGTCGGTGGCACCATGTTCCTGCTGTGGCTGGGTGAGCAGATCACCAGCCGTGGGATCGGGAATGGTATTTCTCTCATCATCATGGCGGGTATCGTCGCCCAGTTCCCGAGCTTCATCAGCAACCTTTTCGAAGGCGGACGCACTGGCTCGATCTCTCCGATGGTGATTATCGGCTTCATCGTGATGGTGGTGGTCCTGATCCTCGGCATCAGCTTCTTTGAACGGGCGCAGCGCCGCCTGCTGATCCAGTACCCCAAGCGCGCGACGCAGCGCGGCATGATGCAGGCCGAACGCTCGCACCTTCCGCTCAAGATCAATACCGCTGGGGTGATCCCTCCGATCTTTGCCAGTTCGCTGCTGTTGCTGCCGCTTACGATTTCGCAGTTCGCCGGCAATTCGGTCGATACCGACAGCACGTTCGGCAATGCGATCGTTACGCTGAACCTCTATCTCGCGCATGGTCAGCCGCTTTACATGGCGCTCTACGGCATCGGGATTATTTTCTTTTGCTTCTTCTACACAGCGGTTGTGTTCAACCCGGAAGAAACGGCTGACAATCTCAAGAAGAACGGCGGGTTCATCCCCGGCATTCGTCCCGGCAAGCGCACCTCCGATTACCTCGAATATGTGCTGACCCGCATTACGGTTGTCGGTGCGGCCTATCTGACGGTGGTTTGCGTGGTGCCCGAGTGGATGATTGCGCAAACTGGGATTCCGCTGTTTCTTGGCGGTACGTCCTTGCTGATCGTCGTCAACGTGACAGTGGATACCATCAGTCAGGTTCAGTCGCATTTGCTGGCCCACCAGTATGGCGATCTGATCAAGAAGGCGAAGCTCAAGGGACGGATGCGCTGATATCCGACACAAGTGTGCTTGACGCGGCTCCGCGCTTAGTTGAACTCGATAGACTGCATAACAGCCCCAGGCAGTGATCTGGGGCGATAATGGGGGACGGTTCGTGAACATCATTCTTCTTGGCCCTCCCGGTGCAGGCAAAGGCACGCAGAGTGCCGGCCTGGTTGAACGCCACGGCATGCGCCAGCTATCGACCGGCGACATGTTGCGCGCCGCCGTTAAGGCTGGGACGCCGGTTGGTCTGAAGGCCAAGGCCGTTATGGAGCGCGGCGAACTTGTTTCGGATGAGATCGTGTCCGATCTGATCGATGCTGAGCTCGCCGCGATGGGGCCTGAAACCGGCGCGATCTTTGATGGCTATCCGCGCACGGGCGCGCAGGCTATCGCCCTTGATGCAATCCTTGCCCGCAATGGTCGCTCGCTCGACCACGTGATCGAACTAGAGGTCAACGAAGACGCCCTGGTTGAACGGATCACCGGCCGGTTTTCTTGCGGCAATTGCGGCGCGCTCTATCACGACACCGCCAATCCGCCGTCCAAGCCGGGCGTATGCGACGCTTGCGGCAGCACCGAATTCAAGCGGCGCCCTGACGATAACGAAGAAACCGTTAGGATGCGGATGCAGGAATATCGCGCTAAGACCGCGCCAATCCTGCCTGGCTATGAAGCACGTGGGATCGTGACACGGGTCGACGGGATGGCGGCGATTGATACTGTCGCCGGACAAATCGACGCGATTCTGCGCAGCTGAGGCGGGCGTGGTGCGGATCAACCTTTTGCTACGCGCTGGAACACTTGCCGCGACCGTTTTGGGCTTTGGCACTCCAGCCGCTGCCGAACTCACCCGGGTCAATGACAGCGGCTTCGTCTCGCATCACGAAGTAGTGCTTGAGGCCAGTCCCAGAGACGTATGGCTTGCGCTGATTACGCCGTCTGGCTGGTGGCGCAAGGACCATACCTGGTCGGGCGATGCCGCCAACCTCACGCTGACACCTCAGGCAGGTGGTTGCTTTTGCGAGACCATCCCCGAAGTGGATGAGCCGGGCCGTTACACGCTGCAAGGCAGTGTTGAACACATGCGGGTGATCCAGGCTTACCCGGAAACAGCGCTGCGGATGCAAGGCGCTCTCGGTCCGCTGCAAAGCGAGCCGGTGGTCGGCGTGCTCACCATCGCAATCAGCAAAGCCGAGCTGGGCACACGGATTGTGTGGGAATACAATGTCGGCGGGCCGATGCGCTATGAAGTACCGGTGATTTCCAAGGCGGTTGATGGGGTGATGGGCGCGCAACTCGCCGCGCTTGGCAAACTGCTCGGCGTAGTGGCGGTGCCGCAGGACGAAGCGCCTGATGCGGGTGAGGGTAATACGGCTGAAGCGGACGCCGAAACCAGCGTGCCGGATAAGGCCAGCGCGCCGATCATCAAGGTTGCACCAACAATCAAGGCCGAGCCGTTGCTGCGGCCTTCGGTGAAACCTGCGAGCGGGACTGCTACCGCGCCAGCCACACCGGCTGCGGCCGGGCTTGCGCCGAAGCCAGAGGCCAAGCCAGTGCCCAAGTCCGCGACAAAACCTGCGCCGAAACCTGCGCCGAAACCTGCGCCAACGCCCGCATCGGTCGATGACGCGTTCGGCGACCTTGAGGCCGACAAGCCCGGACGCTGACGTTCGCGCGCCATATGGTTGACGCCCAGTGCGAATCAGCCTATGCGCGCCCCTCATTCGACATGTTCGAACCAAGTTCGGCAGGCATCGCCTTTGCGCGTGCCAACCGGACTTTTTGCTGTTTAATCTGCACCTGTGCAGGTCATACGGCGAATAAACATCCGAATGAATGAGCGTTGAGATAGAGGGAGGCCGCCTTACGGCAGCCAAGCCTCTGTGGAGCATGGAGAAATAAGTGGCTCGTATTGCCGGGGTAAATATCCCCACCAACAAGCGCGTGATTATCGCGCTCACCTACATTCACGGTATCGGCCGCACCACGGCTGTCCGGATCGCTGACACGCTGGGCATCGCCCATTCTGCGCGTGTGCAGGACCTTTCCGACGAGGAAGTTCTGCGGATCCGCGAAACCATTGATGCTACCTTCACCGTCGAAGGCGACCTGCGTCGCCAGACCGCGATGAACATCAAGCGTTTGATGGATCTGCGGGCCTATCGCGGTTTGCGTCATCGTAGCGGTCTGCCCGTTCGCGGCCAGCGCACTCACACCAACGCCCGCACCCGCAAGGGTAAGGCCAAGCCCATCGCGGGCAAGAAGAAGTAAGCTGGCGGGCTTTGGCCCGCCTTACGCTTTTTCCTTCTGACGAGTTAGAGGATACAAAACGATGGCACGCGAACCAGGCCGTATTCGGCGTCGTGACAAGAAGAATATCAGCAGCGGCGTTGCGCACATCAACGCCAGCTTTAACAACACCATGATCACCATCACCGATGCGCAGGGCAATGCTATCAGCTGGTCCAGTGCTGGCACGATGGGTTTCAAGGGTAGCCGCAAGTCGACTCCCTATGCTGCGCAGGTCGCAGCCGATGACGCGGGCAAAAAAGCCGCTGAACATGGCGTGCGGACTCTTGAAGTTGAAGTGAAGGGTCCGGGTTCGGGCCGCGAAAGTGCACTGCGCGGCCTCGCCGCTGTGGGCTTCAACATCACTTCGATCCGCGATGTGACTCCGATCCCGCACAACGGGGTCCGTCCGTCAAAGCGTCGCCGCGTCTGATCCGCCGGGATGGCGGCGGCAGTTCGTGCCGTCGCCGCCCGATCGGGCCAGATGCTGCGCCACGCTGACGCGCATCTCGCCCGCCCAGAATACAAACCGCCTCCCACAGGCGAATTAGGGGAAATCCATGTCCGTCAACACGAAGAACTGGCAGGAACTCAAGAAACCCAACACCCTCGAAATCAAGGATGGCGGTGACCGTTCGCGCAAGGTGACGTTCGTTGCCGAACCGCTTGAGCGTGGCTTTGGCCTGACGCTCGGCAACGCCCTGCGGCGTGTGCTGCTGTCGAGCCTTCAGGGCGCGGCGATCACCTCGATCAAGATCGAGAACGTGCTGCACGAATTCTCGTCGCTCGCCGGCGTGCGTGAAGATGTCACCGACATCGTCCTCAACGTCAAGCAGATCGCGCTGCGCATGGAAGGCGAAGGCCCCAAGCGTTTGCAGCTCTCGGCCACTGGCCCGGGTGCGGTCAAGGCTGGCGATATTGCTGTCACCGGCGACATCGAGATCATGAACAAGGATCTGGTGATTTGCCAGCTCGATGAAGGCGCAACGCTCAACATGGAGCTGACGGCTGACACCGGGAAGGGCTACTCGCCCGCCGTGCAGAACCGTCCGGCCGATGCGCCGATCGGGCTGATCCCGGTCGATTCGCTGTATTCGCCGGTCCGTCAGGTGAGCTACAAGGTCGAGAATGCCCGTGTTGGCCAAGAGCTGGACTATGACCGGCTTGCACTGACCGTCGAAACTGATGGCACTGTCACCCCCGAAGACGCCGTGGCTTATGCTGCGCGCATTCTTCAGGATCAGCTGACGTTGTTCGTCCACTTCGAAGATGGCATCCCGCAGCCGGTTGGTCAGATGATCGGCCATGCGGTGCAGCCGGAAGAAAGCGACGCCAACCAGCTCAACCGTTACCTCCTCAAGAAGGTCGACGAGTTGGAACTGTCGGTCCGTTCGGCCAATTGCCTCAAGAACGACAACATCATCTACATCGGCGATCTGGTCCAGAAGACCGAAGCCGAGATGCTGCGCACTCCGAACTTCGGCCGCAAGTCGCTCAACGAGATCAAGGAAGTGCTCTCCAGCATGGGTCTGCGTCTCGGGATGGATATCCCTGGCTGGCCGCCGGAGAACATCGAAGAAATGGCCAAGAAGCTGGAACAAGAACTTCTCGGCTGATGAATTCGTGAGCCCCTGCGCAAGCGGGGGCTTACATCTTGGGCGAAGGTGGCGGCCCGCAATGGCCACCGGGATGGAGCTACCTTGCACGGGCTCCCTACGAACGAAGGATAAGTAATATGCGTCATGGTATTTCGGGCCGTAAGCTCGGCCGCAAGACAGGTCACCGCAACGCCCTGTTCCGCAACATGGCCGCCGCGCTGATCAAGCACGAGCAGATCAAGACCACGCTGCCCAAGGCGAAAGAACTGCGCCCCTATCTCGAAAAGCTGATCACGCTGGCCAAGCGCGGTGGACTTTCGAACCGTCGTCTCGCGATGGCGCGTTTGGGCGACGAAGTTCAGCTGAAGAAGCTGTTCGAAGTTCTGGCCGAGCGTTATTCGGATCGTGAAGGCGGCTACACCCGCGTGCTGCGCGCCGGCGTGCGTGCGGGCGATGCGGTGCAGATGGCAATCATCGAACTGGTCGACCGCGACGAAGACGCCCGCGGCCAGGATTCGGGTCCGGTGCAGTCGGACGAATACGAAGACGCGTAAGCCGCGCTTCACAAGGATAGAAGAAGGGCCGGGGCGGAGACGCTTCCGGCCCTTTCCTTTTGAGCGCTTTCCTTTTGGATGGGGCGGGGTAGTCTGCGCGCCATGATCCGCACCGCGACCGCTATTGCCGCCGCAGCCACGCTGCTCTTCGCCATTCCTGCAACCGCACCCGCCTCGGCGCTAAGCCAGCAGGAGCGCCTCGACGCGCGCTACGACCGAGCGCTTGCGGCAGGTTACAAGGCGCTGATGCTGTGCGGGGCGATTGCGAGTGCTGAGCGGATTGGTGAAGTGCGTACTGAAGAAAGTGTCGCGGCACTGGAACTGACAGGCATTCAAGCTCCGCTGGATGGGATTGTTGGCGGGCTGACATATCGGATATTTCGGGCTGCGCAGGGCGCTGGCGCGCTCACCCATGTTGAGGTTGACTGGAGTGAAGACATGCCGCCGCGCTTCGCCTGGCACCAGACGCAAGGCGGCTGCGCACTCGGCCCAGTTGGCATGGCCGAACCTCCACCGCGAGCGACCGTCCCCTATGCAGAGCCTGCGATCAACATGTGGCACGAACGCATTGCGCAAGGCCGCTGGAAAACGGTGCGCGATGACGCTCTGGGTGAGGGCTACGGCAAAGGTACGCGTACAACTGCCATCATCGTCGCTGGCCGTGAAGGGCCGGGTAGTCATTACGCCTACACAAGAGAAATCAGTCCATTCACCCCGCAGCGCACCTGGTCAGTCGCCAAGAGCATCGCAGCGACCCTTGTCGGCGCGGCGGCCTTTCGCGGCGAGGCTGACGTCACTGCGTCGGCAGGGTTGGGCGAAGGCGATGCCGACCCGCGACGCGCGATAACGATCGACCACCTCCTCCGCATGGCCTCGGGCCGCTATTCCGACACGCCGGGCAACCGCACTGATTCGCTCTATTGGGGAGGGGCGACGGTGGACGAAGTTGCGCTCGATTGGCCGCTGATCGCTTCGCCGGGGAGCAGCTATCGCTACGCCAACAATGACACGTTGGCCGCCGTCGCTGCGATCAAGCCGACCTTTGCGGCGCATCCGCCCGCCGAATTCTTCGCCAAGCTGGGGATGAAGGCCACGGTTGCCGAGACCGACTGGCAGGGCAATTACATCCTCTCCAGCCAAGTCTGGACGACCGCCAACGACCTTGCAAAGTTCGGCCAGCTCTACCTCAACGATGGCAAGCTGCCCGATGGCACCCGCATCCTGCCCGAAGGCTGGGTGAAATATGTTGCCACCCCATCAGGTCCGCAGCCCGATGGTGCTTTCGGATACGGCGCGGGGTTCTGGTTAATGAACAAGAGCGACGGCGTGCCGCCCGATACCTTCGCCGCTTTCGGCAATCGCGGGCAATATGTCGTAATCGTCCCGTCGCGCAATGTCGTGATCGTTCGCCGGGGCGAGGATCCGGTGGGGGCGAGCTTCGACATTGCTGCCTTCACCCGCGATGTGTTGGCTGCGCTGGAAAGCGAGTGACACCGAGTTGTTCAGTAAAGTAGCCTACAACATTAACAGTTCCTGCCAAGCCAATTCAGCTTTGTAACACCCCGAATCGCGCAAAAGGTCCTTGTCACCCCCGCAATCCAGCGAGCGGTGCCAGACGAGGATACATCTGATGACCACCATGACCAACCGGCTGGCCTCCGGCAAATGGGCCCGGATTTCGCTCGGCGCGGTCGCTGCCACTGCGCTGACTGCGGCTTCTGTCACCCCGGCGATGGCCGATGACCGCCGCGATCGTGATGGCATCGGCGCAGGCGAGATTATCGCTGGCGCGGTGGTGATCGGCGGGCTTGCCGCACTGGCGGGTGCCTTTGATGGTGACCGCAACGATCGGCGCTACGATGACCGCCGTTACGACGACCGCCGTTATGATGACGGCCGTTATGACAACCGCGATTACCGTGGTGACCGTTACGACCGCGGCGGCTACGGCTTTGCCGGTGGTTCGCGCGGCGCAGTGGATCGCTGTGTCCGAGCAGCTGAAAATCAGGCACGGCGCTTTGGCGGTTACCGCTTCGCTGACGTGATTGATGTCCGCGACATTGATCGCACCCGTGATGGTTTCCGGGTCAAGGGCCGCATCTCGGTTGAAGGCTCGCCCCGTTGGGGTGGCCGTCGCAGCGACCGCGGCAACTTCACCTGCTACATTGACGGACGCGGCGCGCCGCAGGTCAATTTCAGCGGCGTGCGCGGATTGCGTTGATAAGCCTCTAACCCCCTACCTGCCGCGCGCCTCTCCCCCTCTAGCGCGAGCAGCTTGGCCGCCCCGCCTTCCACACCGGAATGGCGGGGCGGTTCGCGTTTCGGTTCAGCCCAGCGCAAGCCTGACACGGTTAATCCCGGCGGCATCAGAGTGCATGGTGGGCGCTCGTCTACTAACAGGAGGGAGCATCCATGGCTCTGAATACCCGTGCACTGGTTCTGGCCGGCGCTCTTGCTGGCACCACCATTTTCGCATCGCCCGCTGCGGCGGCATCGCTTCCGGCGTCAGGCCTTGGCGCGCCATCAGCAGCGTTTGACGCGAGCCGCTATGATCCTGCCGCTTCGGTCGCCGATTGGCGCTGCCGGGGATATGGTTGCGGTTATCGCCGGGGCTATCGTCGCAACCGTGTGGGCGCGGGCGATGTGTTGATCGGCGCGGCTATTATTGGCGGGATTGCCGCCATCGTCAGCTCGAACAACCGCAGGGAACGCGACCGCGATGTCGTGATCGTTGAGCGCGACGTGCGTGACCGCGAATATAATCCGCGTTTCGAAGAGCGCCGGGTGGATGATCGCCGCGATGATGATCGCTCGGGCCCGCGCGGCACGGGTGCTTCAGGCCTCGATAGCGCAGTTGACCAGTGCCTTGCCCGGATCGAGCGTGATGTGCGGGTCGATACGGTCGATAATGTCGATCGTACCGGCGCAGGTTGGCAGGTGAGCGGAACGTTGTTCAACGGCACCCCGTTCCAGTGCCGGATCGGCAATAATGGCCAGATTGACGGGATCGATTACAGCGGCAGTTTCAGCCGTGCGCCTTCAGTCCCTTACCTTGGACGCGAAGAGCGGCTGCCGGACGGGTACACGGCTCAGGCAGACTCGGTGCCCTATCTGGGCAAGGAACAAGCGCAGTGGAGCGACCAGCGGTATGCCGATGCGCGCGGACGGCTGGGCCAGCCCGCGCCCACGGCTTCCGCATCGGATCAACCGCTGCCGGCCTATCCCGGCGGGCCGATCCCGGGTGAAAACATTCCCGAGACTGCTGACGAAACCTTGTAAGACAAGCGGGGGAGGGGGCTAAGCCCTCTCGTCATCGCTTGGGCCCCCGTCTTCGCCATAGCTCGGCAAACCCCATTCCCACCGGATTGCGGCCGCGCGCAGTGCAAAGCCGCAGGCGAAGGCCAGCGCCCAGGCCCAGCCTTCGGGAACCCCTAAATACGGCGCGGCGAGCGCGCCTGCCACCGTCAGCGCCGCGCTCAAGGCTGCGGGCGTGACATAAAGTTCGGGCTGCATGATGATCGACGGACGGCCCGCGACCACATCGCGGATGATCCCGCCGACGCAGCCGGTAATCACCCCCATTAGCGCGGCGGGCACCGGCGGCACCCCGTAAGCCAGCGCCTTGGCCGTGCCGAGCACGGCATAGGCGGCCAGCCCCGCGCCGTCGGCATAGGCGAAGCCCTTGCCCTCCCACCACTGCACTGGCGTGAACCACGCGATCAATGCCGTGCCGAGGCAGATCGCCGCCACCCACGCATCGGTGATCCAGAACACCGGCGCGCCGATCAGCAGATCGCGCACCGTGCCGCCACCGACGCCCGTAACCAGCGCGAAAAAGCCCATCGTGACAAAGGTCTGTTTGAGCCGCGCGGCCAGCACCGCGCCCGACAGTGCGAACACGGCGATCCCGGCGATGTCGAGCCAGTCTAGGATCGGGGTGAGGATGATGGGGGTCATTAAACGAACGGATGTGCAGGGCGGGCGCTGCGGCGGCGGCGGAACATCAGAACGCAGCCGATCACTGCGCCGGTCAATGACAATGCGGCAAAGATGATCAGGATCGGGTGGCTGGTGTCCTCCCGCTCGGACAAGTCCATGATGTGCAGGCCCCACGCTAAGTCAAACGCTCTCCACCAACGGGTGCGCACCGCTTCGATTTCGCCGGTGTCGCGCCCGACATAGATATTTGTCCCGTCCGTCAGCGCCACCTGCCATACAGCGATTGGGCGCCGGAAATCTGGCGGGGTCCGGTCGGCTGCGAACAGTGTGACGCGCTGCACCTTGTCGCCATCGACTATCCGCTTTGCCACCAGCGCCTGTGCGGCAGCGGCATCAAGCGGGGGGAGCGGCGCGCCGCTGGCAAAATCGACCCGGCTGACCGCTCCGTCCAGCGTGGTGAGGATCGCGACTGCGCGCCCTTCCTGCATGGTCACGCGCATCTCACCGAGCTTCGCATCGCGCGCGGCCAATGCGCTGCCTTCGATGACCAGCATTTGTTGGGGCATTTCGCGCCACAGGTGATCGCCGCGCACAGCCTCGATCGGGCGGGCAACCATAAGCAGGCCGGTTGCCAGCCACAGCACCATCGGCACCCCCACCAGCCAACCTAGCCAGATGTGCCATTTTGCCAGTCTAAGCATGAAGGGTTTGCGAGCCATGCGCGGGGTCATGAAGAAGCCTGGTCAGCTGTGCAAGATTTTGCCGATGGCCTCTGCTGCCGCGATGCAATCGAGATCGCTCCAGCGTGGGCCGATTACCTGCATCCCGCACGGCAATTCCGCGCCCAGATATGTGCCCTTGCCGATGGGGAGCACGGTCGCGGGCAGGCCTGGAAAGGTCACCAGCCCTGCCCAGGCCAGTGCATTGCCGCCCGGTTCTTCAACCCCGTTGATGGTCAGCGTGCCACGAAACACCGCTTTGTCGCTATGCGGCACGGCCAGCACCGGCGCGGGCGGGGCCAGCACGAAGTCGTAGATTTCAAACAATGCCTCCCACCGAGCGATATTCGCCGCCTGCGCATCAAGCAGATCGAACCAATCGGTCGCCGACGCGCGCTTGCCATCGGGCGCGGGTGCGCCGCGCGCCATCGCTATGTTCATCATCTTGAGATAATGGCGATATTGCTGCGCTTGATCGGGGATGAGGTCGCTTGCTCTGTCGATCGCCACACCCGCACGGGCAAGGGTTTCCAGCGCAGCCTCGGTGGGGTCCATTACGCTGGCATCGACCGGAGCGTTCGGCAGTGCGGTGATCGCGAGGAGGCGGCAGGCCTTCAACGGCTTGGCTCGGCGCCGCAGCGGCACATCCGCACCAACTTCGGTCAGTACGGCCAGATCAGCCGCGTTGCGCGCCAGCGGACCCGCGACCGAAAGCGCCATGTCGTGCGCGGCGATGAACCCCACGCGCCGCGACATCGCGGGATGATCATGGCCGTGCTTGGGCACGAGGCCCCACGTCGTCTTGTGCCCCCATACCCCGCAGAAATGCGCGGGAACCCGCACCGATCCACCAATGTCGGTGCCATAGTCGCAGGCCACCATCCCGCTCGCCACAGCCGCAGCGCTGCCGCCAGATGATCCGCCGGGCGAACGGTCAGGGTTGTGGGGATTGGACGTGCGGCCATAGACCGGGTTGAAGCTTTGCCAGTCAGTGAGATCAACCGGCACATTGGTCTTACCGATAATGATCGCACCTGCGGCCTTTAACCGCCGCACCAGCAAGGCATCGCGCGTGGCGACCGTGTCCTGATATTCCACGTGACCGAAGGTTGTCGGCAGGCCCGCAACGTCAAAGCTTTCCTTGATCGTCATCGGCACACCGTAGAGCGGTTGATCCGGCCGCCGCGGCGCCCGATCCATCGCCTTCGCTTCGGCATAGGCCGCCTCGAAATTCGGCACGGCGAGGGCATCTATCGTGCTGTCATAATGCCCCACCCGCACAATCGCCGCATCGACCGCCTCAGCCACGGTGAGCTTGCCAGCACGGATCGCCGCAGCCGTGGCGAGCGCGCCGGGTTTGTCGGTCAATTGCGGATAGGCCATGCTTGAAATCTCCCCTTGCGGCCGGGGTCTAGCCAGTTATCGCCGAGCGCAAAAGCCCGTGTGGATAGTCATTACGTTCGTTCCAGAATTTCGAGGGGCTGCCCAACGCTGATGTGATGGGTGCGCGCAGTCACGCCGAGCGCCAATCCGAAGCCGAGGATGGACGATGCGCCATATCCGATCAGCGGGTAGGGGAAGGGCGCGATCATTGCCATCGCGCCAAAAGCCACCAGAAGCGCTGCTAGAGCATAGCCTTCGGTGCGCTGGGTTTGCGGATCGATCACCAGATGCCAAAGCGGCACCACGAACAGCAGGATCGCCAATGCAACGGCCTGCAAGAACGACCGGTCAGCCACTTGTTTCAGAACATTTTCGGTGAAGAGCTGCGGCTCCAGCGTGCCATCGGCGAAGGTCATCACGGCCAACGCCGCGCCCGCAGCCGCGACGATGGCAAAAGCGGCGCTGCGATGCAGCCAGGCCAGCACCGCGCTCGCCGCAGCCAGTGCGGCCAGCGCCGCCGCATCGGGTTGCAGCGCCAACGCCGCTCCGGTGAAAGCCATGACCACAGGGCCAAGCCTCGCCTCGCGTGCAGCCAGCACGGTGATGAGCGACAAGAGCAACGCTCCCGAGTGCAAGCTCACCGGTCCAGCAGGGAGCCAGCGATTTACTCCCCCCACCTCGGGGCCGATTAGTAGCGGGAGGAACAATGCCAGCGCCGCCATTGCAGCAATCGTTAGCTGCACGCGCCGATCAGTAGGCAATCGCCCCAGCATGATCCACGCCAGCGCCAACGCGAGTGCGCCCGCGTTGACTGCAAGCAGTCGCGCGGGCGCATCATAGGACCAGAGGTAATAAAGCCCGCCGATTGTCGGGAACAGCAACGGCAGTGCTAACCGGCGACGATCAAAGACGCGCGCATACATCGCCGCCCTCTCCCCCCAACGCCTTACATGTGGATCGGCTTGCCCGTCACCGCGATCGCCGCTTCCTTCACGGCTTCGGCGTGGGTCGGGTGCGCATGCGAAGTCAGCGCGATATCTTCCGACGTGGCACCGAATTCCATCGCCTGCACGGTTTGTGCGATCATCGAACCGGCAAGGCTCGCGATCATCCACACGCCCAGCACACGATCCGTTTCCGCATCGGCGATCACCTTGACGAAGCCGGTGGTGTCGCGGTTGGCCTTGGCGCGGCTGTTGGCTGACATCGGGAACTTACCGACCTTGACTGCGAGCCCGCGCTCCTTGGCCTGTTCCTCGGTAATCCCGACCCCGGCGATTTCGGGGGCGGTGTAGACCACGCTGGGAATGACATCGCGGTTCACGATGCCGGTGTGGCCCGCCATATTTTCGGCAACGGCGTGGCCTTCGTCCATCGCTTTGTGGGCCAGCATTGGGCCGGGCACGACATCGCCAATTGCCCAGATGCCGGGCACCGCCGTGCGGAAATCATCGTCGGTTTCGATCTGCCCGCGCGCGTTGAGGGCGAGGCCTGCCTTGTCGAGCGCGAGGCCATCGGTGTTCGGGCGGCGACCAATGGCCACCAACACGTGGCTGGCGGTGATGGTCTGTTCATCGCCTCCGGCGGACTTTTCGACGGTGAGGCTGACGGTCTTGCCGTCCACCTTTGCCCCGGTAACCTTGTGGCTGAGCATCAGTTCCATGCCCTGCTTTTTGAAGATCTTGCCCGCTTCCTTGCGCACTTCGCCGTCCATGCCGGGCAGCAGTTGGTCGAGGAATTCGACCACGGTGACCTTTGCGCCCAAGCGCCGCCACACCGAACCGAGTTCGAGGCCGATCACACCGCCGCCGATCACCACCAGGTGTTCGGGCACTTCATCCAGATCAAGCGCGCCGGTGCTATCGACGATGCGCTTGCCTGCATTGTCGACCGTGACGCCGGGGAGCGGGGTGACGCTCGATCCGGTGGCGATCACGATATCCTTGGCGGTAACCTTTTCGCCCGCGACATTGACGGTGTGGGCATCTTCGAACGCGGCATGGCCCTTGAGCCAGGTGACCTTGTTCTTCTTGAACAGGAATTCGATCCCGCCGGTCAGCTCGCCCACGGCCTTGGTCTTTTCGGCCATCATCTTGCCGAGATCGAGCGTCGGGGTGGCGGTGATGCCCCAGGTAGCGAAGTGGCCGTTCTGCACTTCGTCGAACAGTTCGGAACCGTGCAGCAGCGCCTTGGACGGGATGCACCCGACATTGAGGCAGGTGCCGCCCAGTGTGGCACGGCTCTCGACGCAGGCGGTCTTCAGCCCCAGCTGCGCCGCGCGGATCGCTGCGACATAGCCGCCGGGGCCGGCACCGATGATGAGGACGTCGTAATCGTAGTTAGCCATCTAGTAGTTCCTCAGCATTTCATTGAGCTGCCACAGGGGTCATAGTCGCTTCCAGGACCTTCAATCGATCCAGAAAAACTCATTGATAGGGCTGCAAAATATGCAAACATAACAACGTAGCCAATCTTCTTCCAATCCAGCTTTGGACGAAATTCCGGCCCATGCTTTGTCATGCCTTCCTGATACTTCTTAGTTTCGATTTGGTCGAAGAGCCAAAAGATCGAAGCAAGACCAGCTACCAAGAAGATAAAATACATCACAAATCAATCAGCATCCGCGTTGGATCTTCAATCGCTTCCTTGATGATCTTGAGCGCCGTCACCGCCTCGCGCCCGTCGATCAGGCGGTGGTCATACGAAAGCGCGAGATACATCATCGGACGGATTACGATCTCGCCATTGCGGACAACGGCGCGGTCTTCGATGCGGTGGAGGCCCAGCACGGCGCTCTGCGGCGGGTTGATGATCGGGGTGCTCATCAGACTTCCGAACACGCCGCCGTTGCTGATGGTGAAGGTGCCGCCGGTCATGTCTTCCATCGTCAGCGTGCCCGCCTTGGCGCGCGCGCCGAAATCGGCGATGTCTTGCTCAATCCGGGCAAAGCCCTTCTTGTCGGCATCGCGGATGACGGGGACGACGAGGCCGTTGGGTGCGGACACCGCGACCGAGATATCGACATAGTCGTGATAGACGATCTCATCGCCTTCGATATAGGCGTTGACGCTCGGCACGTCCTTCAGCGCGAGGCAGGCGGCCTTGGCGAAAAAGCCCATGAAGCCCAAGCGGATGTCATGCTTTTTGGCGAACAGGTCCTTGTATTTGTCGCGCGCTTCCATGACCGCGCTCATGTCGCAATCATTGAAGGTGGTGAGCAGAGCGGACTGATCCTGCGCGGCTTTCAGACGCTTGGCGATCGTCTGGCGCATCCGGGTCATCTTGACCCGTTCTTCGCCGCGCGCGCCGCCGGTCGCGACCGGGGCAGCAGTCGGCGCGGGCGCGGGGGTTGGCGCTGGGGCGGCGGGGCCCTTGGCCTTCGCCTCAGCCGCCGCGAGCACATCTTCCTTGGTCAGGCGGCCATCCTTGCCAGTGCCTTTGATCGTCGAGGGATCAACCCCGTGTTCCAGCACTGCACGGCGCACGGCGGGTGACATGGTCTGCGCCGCGCCCATCGCTTCTTCGGTGGCGGCGGGGGCAGGGGTATCGGCCTTTGCCGCCGCCGCCACCGGAGCGGGTGCCGCCGCTGCAGCCGTCGCACCCGCTTCGATCACCGCGATTACCGCGCCAACCTCAACCGTGTCGCCCACGGCAGCACGGTGTTCCGACATGATACCGGCGACGGGCGAGGGCACGTCGACCGCGACCTTATCGGTTTCAAGGCTGCAAATCGCCTCGTCCGCAGCGACGGCATCGCCGGGCTGCTTGAACCATTCGGCAATCGTGCCTTCGGTAACGGATTCGCCCAGAGCGGGGATTTTGATTTCGGTGGCCATTGGAATGGGTTCCTGAAACTTGATGCGATCAAATATGACGTAAGGTCAGCCGGTTACAGTCCCAGCGCGGCGGCGATCAGCGCCTCTTGCTGGGCCTTGTGACGGCTGGCGAGCCCGGTTGCGGGAGAAGCGGCGGCGGCGCGCCCGGCATAGGTCGGACGCATCCCATTATGCCCGGCAGCGGTGAGCGATTCCTCGATCCGTTCGTTCACGAAGAACCACGAACCGTTGTTGCGCGGTTCTTCCTGACACCACACGACGTCCTGCAACTTCGTCATGCGTGACAGGCGCAGCGCCAGCGGATCGCCGGGGAAGGGGAACAGCTGCTCGATCCGGATGATCGACACATCGTCAATTCCCGCCGCATCGCGCGCTTCCATCAGGTCATAAGCGACCTTGCCTGAACACAGCACCACGCGCCGCACCTTGTCATCGGCAATATCCTTGGTGTCGGACAGGATCCGCCGGAACTGCCGCTCCCCAAGGAAATCGCCCTTCGCGCTCTTGGCCAGCGGGTGGCGCAGCAGCGACTTGGGGCTCATGATGATCATGGGCTTGCGGAAGCTGCGCAGCATCTGGCGGCGCAGCACGTGGAAGTAATTGGCTGGCGTAGTGATGTTGCAGACGCACATATTGTCGTCGGCGCACAGCTGGAGGAAGCGTTCGAGTCGCGCCGAGCTATGCTCCGGCCCTTGCCCTTCGTAGCCGTGCGGCAGCAGCATCACGAGGCCGTTGGCGCGCAGCCACTTGGATTCGCCCGACGCAATGAACTGATCGATCATGATCTGCGCGCCGTTGGCAAAGTCGCCGAACTGGCCTTCCCACAGCACCAAGCTGCGCGGATCAGCCATCGCAAAGCCATACTCAAACCCAAGCACGCCATATTCCGACAGGGTGGAATCGTGCACTTCGAACTTGCCGTGGGGCAGCGTGCTGAGCGGCACATATTTGCGCTCAACCTGCTGATCGACCCACACCGCGTGGCGCTGGCTGAAGGTGCCCCGGCCGCTGTCCTGCCCGGACAGGCGCACAGAATAGCCTTCCATTACCAGACTGCCGAACGCCAGAGCTTCGGCGGTGGCCCAATCGAAGCCTTCGCCGCTGCTGAACATTTCACGCTTGGCGGCGAGCACCCGGTCGAGCGTTTTGTGCACGTCAAGGTCGGCGGGCACTTCGGTCAGCACCCGGCCCAGCGAGTCCAGCACCTTGGGCTCAATTGCGGTTTCCACACTGCGGCGCGCGGTTTCGGGGTCGGCAGGTTTGTTCAGCCCTGACCAGCGCCCGCCAAACCAGTCGGCTTCATTAGCCTTGTAGTTCTTGCCAGCCTCGAATTCTTCTTCGAGCAGGCTGACAAACTCGTCCGCCATCCGCGCGCGCGTGCCGGGTTCGACTACGCCTTCGCGCACCAGCCGCGTTTCGTAAGCAACGCTGACCTTGGGGTGGGCGCGGATCTTGTCGTACATCAGCGGCTGGGTGAACTTGGGCTCGTCGCCTTCGTTGTGGCCGAACCGGCGATAGCACCACATGTCGATCACCACATCGCGGTGGAAGGTCTGGCGGTATTCAACCGCCAGCTTGCAGGCAAAGGTCACCGCTTCTGGGTCATCGCCGTTGACGTGCAGGATCGGCGCCATCACGCCCTTCGCCACGTCCGACGGATAGGGCGAAGACCGCGCGAATTTGGGAGAGGTGGTGAAGCCAATCTGGTTGTTGATGATAAAGTGGATGCAGCCGCCGGTATCATACCCCGGCACGCCCGAAAGCGAGAGGCTTTCCCACACCACGCCTTGGCCCGCAAAGGCCGCATCGCCGTGGATCAGCACCGGGAGCACTTGCTCCTTCTTCGCCAGATCATCGCGGATCGCCTGCTGCGCGCGCGCCTTGCCCAGCACCACGGGATTGACCGCTTCGAGGTGTGAGGGATTGGGGACGAGGCTCATGTGCACCGAAATGCTGTCGAACTCACGGTCGGTGCTGGTGCCGAGGTGGTATTTCACATCGCCTGATCCGGCCACATCATCGGGGTTCGCCGAGCCGCCCGAAAATTCGTGGAAGATCACGCGGTATGGCTTGGCCATCACGTTGGCGAGCACGTTCAAACGCCCGCGGTGGGCCATGCCGTAGATAATCTCGCGCACGCCGGAGCTGCCGCCGTGCTTGATCACGGCTTCGAGCGCGGGGATCATGGACTCGCCGCCATCCAAACCGAACCGCTTGGTGCCGACATATTTCTTGGCGAGGAATTCTTCGAACTGTTCGCCGCGCAGCACGGCGGAGAGGATCGCCTTCTTGCCTTCGGGCGTGAACTGGATCGTATCGCCCGGACTTTCGAACTTGTCCTGAAGGAAGCGGCGTTCCTCGGTATCGGCGATGTGCATGTATTCAAGGCCGACCTTGCCGCAATACACTTCGCGCAGCCGCTGATGGAGCTTGCCCACGGTGGTCCATTCCATGCCGAGCACGCCGCCGACATAGACGTCTTCGTTCTCTTTGCCCGCGAGCCCATGCCACGCCAGCGTCAGGTCTTCCGGTCCTTCGCGGTTCGACAGGCCGAGCGGATCAAGGTCGGCGGCCATGTGCCCGCGCACACGGTAGAGGCGCACCAGCGTCATCGCCGCGATCGAAAGCTTGGCGGCTTTCTCGGTCGCCTTGGGATCGAGCGGCTTGCCCGCATCCTTCGCCGCCGCCTTGACCGCTAGCCGCATCTCGGTCGGGTCCATCGCAGCGACCAGATCGGACGCGCTGTCGCTGAGCGCATCGAGCCAGCCGCGCCGTTCCCACGAAGGGCCGGGCTGCGGGCCTTCCTGATCGGTCAGTTGCGGGATGAAGTTGTGCGGTTCGTTGCCCATCGGGGGAATTCCTGGGGAGGAGGAAGGATGGCCCCCCGCAAGCGCGAGGGGCCGATATTCGGTTAGGCCAGTTCTTTCAGCAACCCGGCGAGCGTGGTGCCGAGTTCTGATGGCGAGGGCGAGACGCGGATGCCCGCTGCTTCCATCGCTGCAATCTTGTCGTCTGCGCCGCCCTGACCGCCGCTGACGATGGCGCCAGCGTGACCCATGCGGCGGCCCGGAGGGGCGGTGCGTCCGGCGATGAAGCCAACCATCGGCTTTGAACGGCCCTTTGCGCGCTGTTCCTTGATGAATTCAGCCGCTTCCTCCTCCGCAGAACCACCGATCTCACCGATCATGATGATGCTCTTGGTTTCCGGATCGTCGAGGAACAGGTCGAGCACGTCGATGAAGTTGGTGCCGTTGACCGGGTCGCCGCCGATGCCGACTGCGGTGGTCTGGCCGAGGCCCGCCATCGTGGTCTGGTGCACAGCTTCGTAAGTGAGCGTGCCGGAGCGCGAGACGACGCCGACGCTGCCCTTTTGGAAGATCGAACCGGGCATGATCCCGATCTTGCATTCGCCGGGCGTCAGCACGCCGGGGCAGTTGGGGCCGATCAGCCGCGACTTGGAGCCCGACAGGGCGCGCTTGGCGCGGACCATGTCGAGCACCGGGATGCCTTCGGTGATGCAGATGATCAGTTCGATCTCGGCATCGATCGCTTCGCAGATCGCGTCAGCGGCGAACGGCGGCGGCACGTAGATGCAACTGGCGGTCGCGCCGGTCGCGGCCTTGGCTTCGCGTACGGTGTTGAACTGCGGCAGGCCGATATGGGTGGTGCCGCCCTTGCCGGGGGTCACGCCGCCGACCATCTGCGTCCCGTAATCGAGCGCGGCCTGGGTGTGGAAGGTGCCGGTGTTGCCGGTCATCCCCTGGGTGATGACCTTGGTGTCTTTGTTTACGAGGATGCTCATTCAGATGTCTCCGAGAAAACGTATTGTGTCTTTAGGACGAGGCCGCCGATCAAAAGCGCAGCGCCCGGGTGATTGGTTGGGATACTGCCAGCGCTCATTTTGATGCGCCCTGACCCTTCGGCACCTTCGGGCCATTCGATAACGGCGAGACCATTCGCAGAAACGTCAGTGAACGGCCGTTCCGCAGATAGTCGAACCAATTCCTCGATCGGCATTGCAGGAGCGCTGGTGTCGTAAATGACGCAAGCGAGGAGGTAGCTGTCGGGCTCTTCGACGAACTGCATTTCTTGGAATGCAGCCAGCGCCTTTCGGTCGCCGATCATCCGCTTAAGGACGTAAAGCCCTGTCAGCTTGGCATCTTCCGCACTTGCCTCTGCGTTCTTTGTCGCAGTTTGAATTATGCGAGTCGCCGGTTCATCCGTGTCAGCATCCGCGTTGCTCCATCCATGAGCCTCCGGATCGTCGATCACCGCATAAGCAGCGTCGAGCGACCCGCAGGTCGTCTGCCAGAGGCTCGCCCACTCCTCGAATGGGTAATCCTGTGCGGAAGCAGGAACGCTCATTCCGATCAGTCCGGATGCGAGGAGGAGGGAGCCAAATGCCTTCACGCCAGCGAGCTATCCAGCGCCTTGCACGCTGCGAGCAGTTCCTTGACCGCATCGACGCTGACGCCGAGGTTGGCTTTTTCCTCGTCGGTCAGGCTGATCTCGATGACTTCCTCTGCGCCGCCTGCGCCGATCACCACCGGGACGCCGACATACAGCCCATCGAGGCCGTACTTGCCGTCAACCTGCACCGCGCAGGGCAGGATGCGCTTCTGGTCGTACAGATAGGCTTCGGCCATCGAAATGGCGCTGGTGGCGGGCGCGTAGAATGCCGAGCCCGTGCCGAGCAGCGCGACAATCTCGCCGCCGCCTGCGCGGGTGCGCTTAACGATTTCGCCGAGGCGGTCTTCGGAAATGCCCTTGATCTTGGCCATGTCCGCCACCGGAATGCCGTTGATGGTCGAGTAGGACAGCACCGGCACCATCGTGTCGCCGTGGCCGCCGAGCACGAAGGCGTTCACGTCCTTGACGCTGACGCCGAATTCCCAGGCGAGGAAGGTGGCAAAGCGCGCGGAGTCCAGCACGCCCGCCATGCCGACGACCTTGTGCGCCGGAAGGCCCGAAAATTCGCGGAGCGCCCACACCATCGCGTCGAGCGGATTGGTGATGCAGATCACGAATGCATCGGGGCAGTTGTTCTTGATGCCTTCGCCGACGGCCTTCATCACCTTGAGGTTGATGCCGAGCAGATCGTCGCGGCTCATGCCGGGCTTGCGCGCCACGCCTGCGGTGACGATCACGACGTCAGCACCGGCGATGTCCGCGTAATTGTTTGAACCGGTGATCTTGGCGTCGAAGCCTTCGACCGGGCCGCACTGCGACAGGTCGAGCGCCTTGCCCTGCGGTACGCCTTCGACAACGTCGAACAGGACGACATCGCCCAGACCTTTGGTTGCTGCGAGGTGAGCGAGCGTGCCGCCGATGTTACCGGCGCCGATCAGCGCAATTTTGGTGCGGGCCATTATTCGGACTTCCTTCCCTGATCCAGCGGGACGAAAATGCTCATGCGCTCCTTGCGAAACGCGGCGCTGGCGCCAACCCTCGTCCCAAGCGGCAAGGCACCCGTTAAGCGTGTTGCTTAAAGGGCGCGGTAAGCGGCTGGGAATGTGATTGCAACCAACAAAAGGACGGATGCAGCAACTATCTTTGCAATCAGTTCGCAATTGCATTAACGTGATCAGCTCACCCCATTAGGGGAACCGCGTACCGCAGCGATAAGTGCCCTAAGCCGGGGTGGTGGCGGCATTTGCCGCTGCGGCACGGCGGCGATCAAACATCTGTGTGATTGCCAGCCAGCGGTCTTTCGCATTTGCATCACCATCGGCGCGCGCCTGCTCGGCCCCGGTCAAAGCAGCCTCAACCGCGCCAAGCCCATGCACCGCAAAGTGCCGCAGCGCATCGGTCAGCAACGGGTCAAAGGTGGCCGTGGGCCGCGCGCTATCAGCGCCATCATTGGCGGCGCGCATCTGGGCTGGCCACACCAACCCGCGCCCCCGTGCGTGCCACCCGATCAGACGGGCGGCATTGTGGGCGGGGGCAAAACGGACGGACATGGGGGCGACTTCCTGCACTGGTTTTCACGCGCTATCAAAGGCTTCGCGTGTTGATGGTGCTATAGTCCCGCGCCGCTAAGGCTTGGTGTGGTAACAGGGTTTCGAAGGGCTTAACCGTGTTTTGCGGTTGGCCGCGTTTATTCGGCTGCGGGCGCGGCGGCTTTGCCCGGTTGCGCCTTCCACTGGCCTGCGCGGGCATATTCCTCACGCACCGCTCCGGTGCCCGAGGTCGGTTCGGCCTGCGGTGTGGCTGCGGGGGAGGAGGCAGCTGGCTCCTTGGCGGCGGCTGGCACCGGGCCAATGTCATAGGCGATTACCGGGCGGCCCGGAGCCGGGTCATAGCTGGCCGAAGCGGGGATAGCCGTCACCATGCTGCTAGTCCTACCGCTGACCGCTGGTTCGTACCCGGCATAGGTGGTGGCGAAAGCCGAAGCCGCTCCGCTCGCGCCGCGATTGCGGTAGAACCGGTGCGCGCCAATCGTGCCGATGTGATCGAGGGTCTTGGCCCAGTAAGGGTTCACCCAAAGCGTATGGTAATGAGTCGCATGGCCCACCGGCGCGTAAACGGTGCCTGCCAGAGCGTCCGCCGCAACCCGCTGTGCCCGCGCCCAGCTTAGCCCCGATGGCCGCCGCGCCAAGCTGCCATCGCAGGTGAAGGTGAACTGGCACCCGGTGCGCCGTTCCGATCCCTGGTACACGACCCCGCACACGCTCGACGGCCATGAGGGGTGCGCCACGCGGTTGAGCACGACCTGCGCCACCGCGCGCTGGCCCGCTTCGCTTTCGCTCGCCGCTTCGTACCACACGGCCTGCGCCAGACATTCAGCCGCGCGGCCGTGGGTGAGGCCGACGCCGGTGGAGAAAAAAGGTTTGGCGGGAGAGCCGACATCGATCAGCGCGCCAAGCTCTCGCCCGGCTTCGGCAGCGCCTGAACTCAGCGGATCGGCAGTGGGCAGCGCTACCAGCGCCGCGCCGGCGGGATCGGCCATGTAATAGAACGCCGAGCCCGGAAAGCTCATCCCGGGCCGCTCAAACGGCAGCGCGGCAGCAGCGGCTTTGCGGGTGGCGAGCGCTGCGGTGCTTTCGACCGCCGGGCCGGGCAGGGTTCCGAAGCCCCCGGGTGCGGCCATCGCGGGAACGGTGAGCGCAGCGAGCAGCACGGCAAGCCGCTTGCGCCCGCTTTTGGGCCACGCCTTTATTAGCGCGGGCCAGCTGAACCGGCGGGCAGGCGCGATAAACGCGAAAGAAGCGGCGGGGCGGGGCATTGTCGGCATCCCCTACGCGCAAGGCCCCGCATCGGCGAGGGCGCGCCGTGCCCGCGTCCCGAAACTGGACAGGTGGCGTCGAGGGCTTAACCGCAGCGATGCGAAGGCGGCGCGCGCTTGCACGCTTCCGCACTGCGCCCTATCGCGGGGCCGGACATGGCGCGGGATCACAGCAGCTTTGGGAAAGGGCGCGCGCGGATTGCCGCGCTGATGGCGTGTGCACTGCTGATGGCGGGCTGCGCCCCTGCCGCCGCCCCGCGCGAAGCCAGCGAGCGTCCCACCGTGGTCAGCCTCAATCCCTGCATCGATGCGATCCTCATCGAAGTGGCCGCGCCGTCGCAAGTTCTGGCGCTGTCCCACTACAGCCGCGATCCGGGGTCGAGCTCGATCCCCGCCGCCGTCGCCGTTCGCTACGGCGTAACCGGCGGTACGGCGGAAGAAGTCATCGCGCTTCAGCCCGACATTGTGCTCGCATCGACATTCTTGCCTCAGCCGACCCGCAGCGCGCTCGAACGGGCGGGTCTGCGGGTTGAAACCTTCGGTAGCCCCACGAGCATCGCTGCCAGTATCGCGCAAGTGCGCGATGTGGCCGCCTTGGTCGAAGCTGAGACAAAGGGTGAGGCGCTGGCAAACCGCATTGCCGCAGCCACTCCTCAGCCCGCCCGAGCGCCGATTGCAACGCTGCTGTGGCAGCCGGGCGAAATCGTCGCGGGTGAGGCGACGCTGATCGCCGAACTGCTGCGCGCCGAAGGCTTCACCAACCACGCCGCCGCGCGCGGGCTGGGTCAGGCCGATCACGTGTCGCTGGAGGTGCTGCTGGCCGATCCCCCGGCGCTGGTGCTGGTGGCAGGCGATGCGCCGGGGCAGCGCCATCCGCTGCTGGCGGACGCGATGAAGGCGACAACCATTGCGCCGCTCGATCCGGCATTGCTCTATTGCGGCGGGCCGACCATCCCCAAGGCGCGGGCGCGGCTGCGTGAGGTCCGCGCGATGATGGAGCGCCGCCGATGAACCGTGCGTCGCTGATCTTTGCCATTTTGCTGGCGGTTCTGCTGCCTTTGTCGCTGTTAGCTGGCCGCGTGTGGATCAATCCGTTCAGCGCCGATTGGCCGCAAAACGCCGCCCTTATCCTCGCCGAACTGCGCCTGCCTCGCGCAGTGCTGGCGACCATCATCGGCGCAGGCCTTGGCGCGAGCGGGGCGGCGATGCAGGGGTATTTGCGCAACCCGCTGGCCGATCCCGGACTGTTCGGCATCGCCCCGATGGCGGCGCTAGGCGCGGTGGCGAGTTTCTGGTTTGCCCCGTTGATTCCGCCCGCTTTTGCCGCGTGGAGCCTGCCGGTCATGGCGCTCGGCGGCGCGGGCCTTGGCATGGCGCTTCTTGCGCTGATCGCGGGGCGCACGTCATCAGATGCGGCAGGCGGTGTGGGCGGGGGGATTGCGCTGTTCACGCTCGCCGGGCTGATGCTGGCGAGCCTTGCCGGCGCGCTCACCGCACTGGCGATTACGCTGGCGCCCAATCCGTTCGCGCTGTCAGAGATCGTGCTGTGGCTCAACGGCGCACTGACCGATCGTTCGTGGCGGGAGGTGTGGCTCGCCGCGCCGCTGGTCGCCGCCGGAGTGGCGGTTCTGGCGCTGGCGGCCCGCAGCCTTGATGCGCTGACCTTAGGGGAGGAGGCCGCGCGTTCGCTTGGGCTCAATCCCGCGCGGCTGCTGGCGCTGTTGGTGGTCGGCATCGGGCTGACCGTGGGCGCGAGCGTCGCGGTGGCGGGGATCATTGGCTTTGTCGGGCTGGTCGTGCCGCATCTGGTGCGCCCGCTCACTGACCGCCTGCCATCGAGCCTGATTGTGCCGAGCGCGCTTGCGGGTGCCTGTCTGGTGCTCGCCGCTGACAGCGTGGTGCGCATCCTGCCGCTTGTGACCGAACTGCGGCTCGGCATTGCGCTCTCGTTGATCGGCGCGCCGTTTTTTCTGTGGCTGCTGCTGCGAATGCGGCGGGGGAAGCTGTGATGCTGGCGGCGGAAAACCTGACCTTGATGCGTGGGGGCAAGCCGGTGGTGGCGCGCCTTTCTGCCACGCTCAAATCCGGACAGATCACCGCGATTGTCGGCCCCAACGGCGCGGGTAAATCGAGCCTTTTGCTCGGCTTGGCCGGATTACTCGAACCGACTGATGGGCGCGTGATGCTTGATGGCGCACCGCTTGACGGTCTTGCGCCGCGTGCCCGTGCGCAAAGCATCGGCTACCTGCCGCAGTCGCCCGAAATCGCGTGGGATGTGGCGGTGGAGAGCCTTGTGACATTGGGCCGCTTGCCGTGGCGCGACCGGGGCGGGGCCAACGTCGCAGCGGCGCTAGCGGCGCTCGACCTGGAAGCATTGCGCCATCGTCCGGTCAGCCAGCTATCGGGCGGTGAGCGCGCGCGCGTGCTGCTCGCCCGCGTGCTGGCCGGGAGCCCGCGCTGGATCCTCGCCGATGAGCCGCTCGCCGCGCTCGATCTGGCGCATCAGCTCAGCCTTGTCGCGCACCTCAAAGCCTGCGCGCGGGGCGGAGATAGGGGTGATCAACGGCTGGGGCAGGGCGTCGTCGTGGTTCTCCACGATCTCGCCATCGCGATGAACAATGCCGACCGGGTGCTTGTGCTGAAAGACGGCCATCTGATCGCCGACGGCCCGCCCGAACTGGCACTGTCGCCTGACGTGATCGCGCAAGGCTGGGGAGTGAAGGCGCGCTGGCTGGGTGATCCCGGAGCGCTGGCGCTGGTGGTAGGGAAGGTGCCCTGAAAAGGCGGGCCGGGACACGGTGGTATGCGCCTTGGGGTAAGCGCCCTCCATCATGTCCCGGCCCCTGGCCGATCTTCCGCTTGTGCGCCAGGTTGCGACCCTAGAGCCCCGGCGTCAGATCGGTAATCAGGGGTTCTGATTGGCGGAGTGCGGCGGCGGGGGCGACTTCAGGTTTTCTATAGGGGTGATACTTAAGGCCAGATAAGTGTTTTTATTCAATCAATTGGCATTAGAATTTTAATCGCGCCTTTCCCGGCGCTGCGCCGCATGCGCTGGCATCTGGCAGCCGGTGCGCCCCATTTTGGGCTCGGCATCGTGCGTGGTTTGGCGCTGTTGGCAGGCGGAAACCGAAAGGCGCTCCGCCCGTTGCACCAAGGCAAGCCATCCCCATCTGTGGTGCGTTGCGGATAGCCCGCCGCGCCGCCCTTTACATCAGCGAACATTTCCGGAACAGATCACCCCCATGAGCCTCACCAAAATCAGCGTGCGCGGTGCGCGCGAGCATAACCTCAAGGGTATCGACATTGATCTGCCGCGCGATGCGCTGATCGTGGTCACCGGGCTGTCGGGCTCGGGCAAGTCGAGCCTCGCGTTCGACACCATCTATGCCGAGGGGCAGCGGCGTTACGTTGAGAGCCTCAGCGCCTATGCGCGCCAGTTCCTCGAAATGATGCAGAAGCCCGATGTCGAGCATATCGACGGCCTCAGCCCGGCGATTTCGATCGAGCAGAAGACCACCAGCCGCAACCCGCGCTCGACCGTGGCGACTGTCACCGAAATCTATGACTACATGCGCCTGCTGTGGGCGCGGGTCGGCACGCCCTATTCTCCCGCCACCGGCCTGCCGATTTCGGCGCAGACGGTGAGCCAGATGGTCGACCGGGTGATGACCCTGCCCGAAGGCACGCGCGCCTATCTGCTCGCCCCGGTGGTGCGCGGGCGCAAGGGCGAATACCGCAAGGAGCTGGCCGAATGGCAGCGCAACGGCTTCACCCGCGTGCGGATCGACGGCGAGATGTACGCCATCGAAGACGCGCCTGCGCTCGACAAGAAGTTCAAGCACGACATCGAAGTGGTGGTTGACCGGATCGCGGTCAAAGAAGGCATCGAAACGCGCCTCGCCGACAGCTTTGAGCAGGCGCTCAAGCTGGCCGAAGGACTGGCCTATATCGATCTAGCCGACGGCGTGGTGCCGGGGCGCGAAGCGGAAGAGCAGGGCGGCGCGATGAAGGGGGCCGGCCTGCCGCCCAACCGCATCGTCTTTTCCGAGAAGTTCGCCTGCCCGGTCTCCGGCTTCACGCTCGAAGCGATCGAACCGCGCCTCTTCAGCTTCAACGCCCCGCAAGGTGCGTGCGCCGCCTGCGACGGGATCGGCGAGAAGCAGCTGTTCGACCCGCAACTGGTCGTTCCGAACGAGGCGCTGACGCTCAAACAAGGCGCGGTGGTGCCGTGGGCCAAGTCCAACCCGCCGTCGCCCTATTACATGCAGGTGCTGGCCTCGCTGGCCAAGGCGTATGGCTTCAACCTCACAACCCCGTGGAAGGATCTGGAGCCCGACCAAAAGCTCATCATCCTCCACGGCACGGGCGGGATGCCGGTGCCGCTGACCTTCAAGGACGGCCGCCGCGAATACACGGTGAACAAGGCGTTCGAAGGCGTGATCGGCAACCTCAACCGCCGCCTGCTCCAGACCGAAAGCACCTGGATGCGCGAAGAGCTGTCGAAGTACCAGACCGCGCAGCCCTGCGAAGTGTGCGGCGGCAAGCGGCTGAACGAAAAGGCGCTCAGCGTCAGGATCGTCGATACCGATATCGCCGTGCCGGTGGCGATGAGCGTCGCCGATGCCAAGGCGTGGTTCCTCGCGCTCGACCAGCACCTCACCCCGCAGCAAAGCCAGATTGCCAAGGCGATCCTGAAGGAAATCAACGAGCGGCTGGGCTTCCTCGACAATGTCGGGCTCGACTACCTCAACCTCGACCGCACCTCCGGCACCCTGTCAGGCGGCGAAAGCCAGCGCATCCGCCTCGCCTCGCAGATCGGCTCGGGCCTCTCGGGCGTGCTCTACGTGCTCGACGAACCCAGCATCGGCCTCCACCAGCGCGACAATGACCGCCTGCTCGAAACCCTCAAACGCCTGCGCGATCTCGGCAACACCGTGATCGTGGTCGAGCATGACGAGGACGCCATCCGCGCCGCCGAC
>LNFM01002268.1_pt1 | contig 42880 bp, 38 predicted proteins | sample 596031 | NCBI WGS metagenome assembly LNFM01 (sample SAMN04254537, study PRJNA301005) | activated carbon metagenome | isolation source: dual media filters at the Ann Arbor, Michigan drinking water treatment plant | place: USA: Ann Arbor
TGTCGCAGAACTCGTGCGCGCTGTGCTGGCGGTGCACGACGGCGGGCGAATCGTTGAGCTCGACCGGGTAGGGCACCGACAGGATCGGGCCCGACCGGGTGCGCAGCCAGAACGGCTGGTCGTCGCACGGCCAGTCCATCAGGTAGCGATATCCGGCTTCCTTCAGCAGGTCGGGCGTGGTCGCGTTCTCGTAGGCGCCGGCACCCATCCAGCCGGTGGCGGGCACGCCGGCGGCGGCGAAGGTGTCGGTCACGTCCTTGATCACCCGCGCCTCGTCCTCTTCCCAGAGGAAGTCCTTCAGGTTCTCGGCGTTGGTGCGGCCGTGGCCGACGATCTCGTCGCCGCGCTTGCGGATCGCGTCGATGATCTGCGGGTAATGGTCGCAGAGCAGGCTGTTGGCGTTGTGCGCGGCCGGCAGCCTGAACTGGTCGAACAGGTCGAAGAAGCGCCAGATGCCGATCCGGTTTCCGTAGTCGCGCCAGGAATAGTTGCGCTGGGTCTGCGGCTCGCCGTGCTTCGCGTTGTCATGGCCGCGGCCCTTGCCGAACGCGAATACCTCGACGTTGGTGGTGATGCAGAAGGCCAGGCGCTTGCCGCCCGGCCAGCTGTAATCCTTGCGCTCGTTCAGCGGCACGTAGTCGTAGCGTGTCTGCGTCGGCACGAGTCCTTTTTTCATCGGCTGTCCTGTTGCGTTCATGCGGGCCGCGCCGGAATCGGCCGTGTCACCCGGATGGCACAGAATATCACCGCAGGCCTCGCTTCAAGCCCCGGGAAACCTGCCCGGGCGCTCGCCATCCCGCGCGGTTAGACTCTGCTCCCACGGATCAACGGTTGCCCCACGGGCGGCCACGGACATGGCGATGGACAGGACTCGAGCGTGAACACCGACAGTGCAGCCGTGCTGCGCCCTCGGCCCTCGCTCGCCTACCTGGTGTTCACGCTTACGTTCAGCCACGCGATGTCGGTGTGCTCGATGATGATCCTGCCGGCGATCGCGCCGGTGGTCGCAGCCGAGTACGGCATCGATCCGTCGCTGGTCGGTTATCACGTCAGCGTGGTCAGCATCGGGCTGATCGGTTCGCTGGTGCTGTTCTCTGGCCTGAGCCGGCGGATCGGCGGTGCGCGTACGGCGCAGATCGGGCAGTGCCTGGTCGTGGCCGGCATGCTGTGCGCGATACTGCCGTCGGCTGCCTTCCTGCTGCCGGGGTCTCTCGTGATCGGCATCGGATTCGGGCTGCTGTCGCCCCCGGCGTCGGCGCTGATGATGCGCTTCTCGCCGCCGGCCCGGCGCAACCTGGTGTTCTCGATACAGCAGACCAGCGTGCCGCTCGGCGGCGTGGTCGCCGCGCTGGTGGCGCCACTGGTCGCCGTCAGCATGGGCTGGCGCTGGGCGTTCATGTACTCGATCGTGATGCTCGTCATCGCGATGGTGCTGCTGCAGATCGGCCGCCCGTCATGGGACGACGATCGTGATCCGTCGCATCGGGCCGTCGCGCGCAACCCGTTCGACGGCGTGCGCTCGAACTGGCGCGACCGCAATCTTCGGCTGCTTTCGTTCGCAGGCATGTCGTTCTGCTGGGCGCAGTTCTGCGTCGCCACCTTCGCGGTGGTCGCCTGTGTCGCCGTGCTCGGCATGTCCATCGTGCATGCAGGCCTCGTGCTGGTTGCGGTGCAGGTGGCCAGCACCCTGGGACGGATGGTCGCCGGATGGATCGCCGACCGCATCGGCAGTGCCGGCCGCGTGCTGAACTGGATGTCGTGGACGATGCTCTGGCTCAGCATCGGGTTCTTCTGGCTGTCGCCGGAATGGCCGATGTGGTTCGTCTACGCGATGTTCGCCGCGCTCGGGCTGGCTTCCGGTGCCTGGGCCGGCATCCTGATGGCCGAAGTGGGCCAGCAGGCGCCACCGGGCCGTGTCGCCGCGGTGGTCGGTGGCACGCTGCTCTACGTGAACATCGGCAAGTTCACCGGGCCGGCGGTGTTCTCCGCCACCTATGCGCTGACCCACAGCTACAACATCGCGTTCGCGCTGCTGGCCATCCCGTCACTCGTGGCGATCGGCTGCCTGCGCGCGCATCAGCGACACGCGACAGGCTGATCCCTCCGGTTCAGCCGAACCGGCTCCAGACCACGATCTCTTCCGCCGGCTTGCGCGTGCGTGGCTTGAGGTCCTTCGCCTGCACGTCCGGCGGCAGGTCCTCGATCCGTCCCCGATAGCCCGCGACCACCAGCGCGACCGGGCGCATCGGTGCGGGAATGGCGAACGCGCTCGTCACCTTGTCGATGTCCCAGCCGATCATCGCGTGCGTGGTGAGCCCCAGCGCGCAACCCTGGATCAGCAGGTTCTCGAGCGCGAGGCCGCAGTCGAGCATGAACGACTGCATGCCATTGCGGTCCGGCTGCTCGTCCGGGTTCCCGACCACCACCATCTTCAACGCAGCGGCCGTGGCCCAGGTGCGGTTGCCCTCGCTCAACGCATCGTCGTAGGCCGCGATCGAGGCCGCGTCCTTTGCGATCAGCAGCCGCCACGGCTGCCTGTTGTTGGACGAGGGTGCCCAGCGGAACGCCTCGATCAGCGACTCGACGACCTCCGGCTCCAGCGGCCGGTTCGAGAAGTGGCGTTCGCTGCGACGGTCGACGAGGGCTTGCAGGATCGTTGGCATCGGGAAGGGTGCTCCGGTTCGGGTGGGTGCTGGGTCGAAAGCGTAGCGGGTTTCGTCGCGAACAGGCGGGACCGGTTACCCGCCCGTAACCCGGGGCGGACGAGCATCGACGCACGGCGCCGCTTTCCTGCGCGTGCCGCGACTTCAAACCCTGGAAAGGATGATCATGTCCGCTCGTGCAAGATCCGGTGCCGCGCTGGTCGCGGTGATCGGCTGGATGTTCTCCCCATTCGAAGCCCACGCCCAGGAAGCACCGGGGCTCTACGCCAACGTCTATCTCGGGCCGAGTCGGCTGTCCTCCACCGGCCTCACCGAGTCGCGGCCTGCAGGCGGACGCATCGGCGACAACGCGAAGTTCGATGGCGGCATCGGCTTCGGAGGCGCGGTCGGCTACCGCTATGGCAACGGGTGGGCCGCCGAGGTCGCCTGGGACTATCGACGCCACGGCCTGAAAAGCGTCGGCGGAACCCCGGTCGACGGCGACTATGCATCGAACACGCTGTTCGTGAACGGGTACTACCGACTCCCGAAGTGGGGTGCCATCCGGCCCTTCATCGGCGCCGGCCTGGGCTGGACGCAGGAGATCGACATCGACATCGAGCGCAACGGGCGCGAGCTGAGCTACTCGCGCTCCGGTGGTGTCGCGTTTCAGGCGATACTCGGCGGCGAATTCGAGCTTTCGTCCAGGTGGAGCCTGGTCGGCGACGTCCGCTGGATGCGGGTCGGCTCGCGCGACTTCAAGGCGGAAGGCGCAGCCGCGGACGGCACGCTGACCGGCCAGCTGAAGTACCAGCCGATATCGCTCAATCTCGGATTGACGTACCGGTTCTGATGCAGGAGCGGCCTCGAGTCGCTCGCGGCCGCATCCCGGCAAAACAGTCTGTCGGCGTATCTCCCCATGCCCAGAATCCTCCTCGTTGAAGACCATCCGCGCATGGCGCAGACGATCCGTGCCGCACTGGAGCGCGGTGGCATCGCCTGCGACGTGGTGGAAAGCCAGCGGCAGGCCGTGGCCGCGATGGCGGACGCGCGCTATGACGCCCTGATCCTCGATCGAAGCCTTCCCGATGGCGACGGCCTGCAGGTGCTCGCCCGCCTGCGTGCCGCCCGCACGTCCATCCCGTGCATGGTGCTCACCGCGCGCGACGCGCTGGGCGATCGCGTCCACGGACTCGAAGCCGGTGCGGACGACTACCTGACCAAGCCGTTCGAGGTGGAAGAGCTGCTGGCCCGCACCCGGGCGCTGCTGAGGCGAAGCCAGCCATGGATGCCGAGCGAAGTCGTGTTCGGCGACGTGCGCGTGGATCCGCAGAGCGCCTCCATGTGCGTCGCGCGCGCCTGTGTCACCTTGTCCCCGTCCGAACTGCAGATCATGCTGGAACTCGCCCGGCACGCGGGCAATGTCGCCAGGCGCGGCGCGCTCGAGTCGGTGGCCTGGGGCCTGTCCTCGGCGGTCACGCCGAAGGCCCTGGACGTGGCTGTCCATCGACTGCGCGTCAAGCTTGCTTCATTACGCTCCACCGTGTCGATCTCGAACACGAAGGGGGTAGGGTATGCGCTGGCGGTTTCCGAAGACCCCTAGCCTCGCGCTGCGGCTGTCCATCGCGTTCTCCGTCTCGATCGTCATCGTCGCGGGTGCCTACCTGTCGGTCCAGGCAGTGGTTGCCGAGCGTTTCGCCAGCTTCATCACCGAGCAGAGCCTGAAGGGGCAGACCAACGACATCGCAGAGGCCATCGAGACAGACCCGGTGGACGGTTCGGTGGCCGTTCGGCTGGCGGCGCGCGACGCCTATGGCTTCGATGCGTTCTTCGCGAACCTGAAGTATCGCGTGCTGAGCGCCGACGGCCGGGTGATCGCCACCTCCGACGGCATCGGCGACAGCCTGTTGCCCGCGATCGCCGTCGAGCGCCAGGATGGCCACTTTTCGCTGGTCGATCGCGACGGCGTGCGCTTCCATGTCGCGGCCGTGCGCCACGAGGTCGCGGGCGTGCCTTACGTCGTCCAGATCGGACGCAGTGACCGGTTCGCGGAGCTGGCCCTGGAGGCGATCGTTCCTGCGGTGACCGAGGCGGTGGGTATCGTCGCCGCGATCTCCATCCTGGTGCTGTCCATCCTCAGCTACCTGGGCATCCGCAGCGTCTTGCGGCCGATCCGCATCGCCAGCGAAGCCGCGGCATCCGTCGGTCAGTCCAACCTGTCTACCCGCCTGCCCGTGCAGGAAGTTCCCTCGGAGATCCGGCCGCTGATCGTCGCCTTCAACGGGGTGCTCGACCGACTCGAGACCGCGTTCGACAGCCAGCAGCGCTTCTTCGCCAACGCCGCGCATGAGCTGAAGACGCCGATCGCGCTGCTGCGCGGGCAACTCGAAGGCGCAACCGGCGCGGTGCCGGTCCAGGCCCTGCGGGATGTCGACGTGATCGCCCGCGCGGTCGGCCAGTTGCTGCATATCGCCGAGGTATCCGGCGGCCGATCGCTCGAGCGCCGGCCGGTCGCGATCGACGAACTGGCCCGCCAGGTGGCAGGCTACCTCTCGTGGCGGGCCGAGCGCGTGGAGGTGAGCCTGCACCTCGAGTGCGCTGGGGATGGCATCGAGATATCGGCCGACGCGGGCGAACTGGTCGTGCTGCTGAAGAACCTGGTCGAGAACGCGATTGATTTCTCGCCCAAGGGCGGCCTGGTGCGGATCAGGGTCGCCTTCGACGGCCTGGAGGTCGAGGACCAGGGTTGCGGTGTGCCCGAGGCACAGCGCGAACGCGTGTTCGAACGGTTCTGGCGAGGCCCGGGAACGGCGAGGCCGGGCTCCGGGCTGGGCCTCGCCATCTGCCAGGAAGTGGCATGGGCCCATGGCTGGCGGATCCGGTGTGGGGTCGCGACCTCGGGAGGCGCACTGTTCCGGGTCGACTTCGATGGATCCCGATCCGCCTGACGCATCGCGCGCGAAGCAGTCCCGGGTCGCCAAGCCTTGCTTCGCGGATGCGCACGCGATGCGGGCGATATGTCATTGCTATAATTGCGGCTCGAACAGGCAGCAAAGACTGCGACTGCGAACCACATCCCGGAGGAGTACGCATGAAGCGTCTGGCGCTTGGTGTCGCCTTTCTGTCCTGCGCCGCGGCCCACGCGCAGCCGATCGAGATCCTGTTCGTCGGCAACAGCTACACCTTCGGACGCGTCGCGCCAATGCTGACCTACAACGCGGCGAACGTCACCGACCTCACGCGGCCGCAAGGGCCATTGCACGGCGGCACGAATCCTGCGAATGCGTTCGTCTCTGGCGCCCCGTTCACCAACCTGACCGGCACCAACTCGTACCCGGCGGGCACGATCAACCCCGCCACGGGCAACGAATTCACTTCGTTCTCTCCGCATTCGCAGACAGTATCCTGGGGCGGCGTGCCAGGGATCTTCAAGCAGTTCACCCAGCAGGCGGGGCTGAACTACAACGTCTCCCTGTCGACCCGGAATGCCGCGTCGCTGCGCGGCCATTTCCTCAACACCGCCAACGATAACTGGGACCTGCGCGGCAACATCGGCAGCCGGCGCTGGGATGCGGTCGTGCTGCAGGAGCAGAGCGACGAGGTCCTGCCGCCTCGCGTCTCGTCCACCGGGGCGGCGCTGGGATCGAACTTCCCGGCGGCCCAGGCCTACACGAACCTGGTCGAGAACTGGATCCGGGGTGGCGCGGCACTCAGCTACCGCGAGCGCGTGATGTACAACACGATCCATGGCAACCAGGACGGCTGCGTCGCGGCCGGTGGAACGGTTGCTTCGTGCGGCAACAACACGCTGCGCACCATCGCCGCGAACCCCAATGCGAATGCGGCGGCCAGGATCTTCCTGCAGCAGGTCTGGGCGCGGCCGAACATGGTCAATCCGCCGGGCACCGCGACCATCGACCCGCGCACGGGCAATGCGACCTACGACCCGGCCACGCCTGCGCCGACGTTCTACGGTTCACTCGAAGCGGCAACCGCAGACATCAAGGCGGGTAACGAACGGATAGCGGCGTTCGCCGGGGCCGACGGCAGTGGCGGGATCACAGGCATCGCACCGGTGGGCGAAGCCTTCATGCGCGCGATCCGCACGGGCGTGGCGACGCCCGACATGTATGCGCCCGGTGCGCTGACCGATGGGCTGGTCGACCTCTGGTTCAACGACGGCACGCATCCGAGCGTGCATGGTGCCTACCTCAGTGCCCTGACCCTGTTCGGCACCATCACCGGGATGGATCCCCGGTCGCTCGGCGCGCTGGAGCAGGCCGCGCGCGACCTCGGCATCGATCCCCTCGATGCCATGCGGCTGCAGCAGGTCGCCTCGGACCAGTTGGGGTTTGCGGTGGTACCGATACCGGGCAGCCTGTCGCTGTTCGTGGGCGGGCTCGCGGTGCTGGCGCTGGCGCGGCGCCGGCGGCCAGCGCTGCGGCGGGGCTGAGACCCGAGCGTTGACCACCGACACGACAGGCTGCGACGGCAGCAGGACGCGCCGCACGCTGCAGGTCGGCGACCGGCAGTACGACTACTTCAGCCTCGCCGCCGCGCAGGCCGCCGGCCTCGAGGGCGTCGACCGCCTGCCGTTCGTGCTCAAGGTGATGCTCGAGAACCTGCTGCGCCAGCAGGCGCTCGGCCAGGCCGCAGGCGACGACCTCGCCGGGTTCGCCGCCTGGCTGCGCGCGTGCAACCGCGAGGGTGTGGCGCCCGACTGCGAGATCGGCCTGCGCCCGGCACGGATGATGATGCCCGACTCCTCCGGCATCACGCTGATCGGCGACCTCGCGGCGATGCGCGAGGCGATGCAGTCGCTCGGTGGCGACCCGCGGCGCATCGAGCCGCAGATCCACCTCGACTTCATCGTCGATCATTCCGTGATGGTCGAGGCGAGCGGCCAGGCGGGCGCGCTCGAGCACAACATGGCGAGCGAGTTCGCGCAGAACCGCGAGCGCTACGAGTTCCTGCGCTGGGGCAGCCGTGCATTCGGCAACCTGCGCGTGTTCCCGCCGGGCTCGGGCATCCTGCACCAGGTCAATCTCGAGCACCTGGCGCGCGTGGTGTGGACGGCCGAGGTCGATGGCCGCACGCTGGCCTATCCCGACTCGCTGATCGCGATGGACAGCCATACCGCGATGACCAATGCGCTGGGCATCGTCGGCTGGGGCGTCGGCGGGCTCGAGGGCGGTGCGGTCGCGCTCGGCGAAGCGATCTCCATCCTGGTGCCCGAGGTCGTCGGCTGCCGGCTTTCGGGACGCCTGCGGCCCGGGGTCACCGCTACCGACCTCGTGCTCTCGATCACCCAGGCGATGCGAAAGGAAGGCGTGCTGGCCAAGGTCGTCGAGTTCTGTGGAGACGGCGTCGACACGCTGTCGCTGCCCGAGCGCGCGACGATCGCCAACATGACCCCCGAGTACGGGGCGAACATGGGCTTCTTCCCGGTCGATGCCGAGACGCTGCGCTTCCTCGCGCTGACCGGTCGCGACGCCGGACAGGTCGCGCTGGTCGAGGCGTACTGCCGGGCGCAGGGACTGTGGCGAGAGGCTGCGGCTGTGCAGCCCGGCTACACGCGGATGGTCGAGATCGACCTGTCGGCGGTCGAGCCCTGCATCGCCGGGCCGGGCCGCCCCGATGCCCACGTGCCGCTCGCGGGTGCGCCGGCCGCGTTCTCGGCCGAGTGCCCGCAGGTCGCGGCGCGGGCGCCGGTCGCCGGCGCGCCGTTCAGCCTCGGCCATGGCGACGTGGTGATCGCGGCGATCACGAGTTGCACCAACACATCGAACCCGCGGGTGATGGTCGCCGCCGGCCTGCTGGCACGCAATGCGCGGCGCCGCGGCCTGATGGCGCAACCCTGGGTCAAGACCTCGCTGTCTCCGGGCTCGCGCGTGGTCGCCGACTACCTGAAGGCGAGCGGCCTGCAGGATGACCTCGACGCGCTCGGCTTCCAGGTGACCGGCTTCGGCTGCATGACCTGCATGGGCAATTCCGGCCCGCTGCCGGAGGGCATCGGACGCTCGATCGATGAACACCGACTCGCCACCGTGGCGGTGCTCTCGGGCAACCGCAACTTCGATGCACGCATCCACTCGAGCGTGCGCGCGAACTTCCTCGCCTCGCCGCCGCTGGTCGTTGCCTATGCGCTGGCGGGGACGATCACCAGGGACCTCACGCGCGAGCCGATCGGCCTCGATGCGCATGGCCAGCCGGTTTTCCTGCGCGATGTCTGGCCGGACGATGCCGAGGTCACCGAAGTGCTCGGACGCACGCTGACCCCGGCGTTGTTCCGCGAGCGGTATGCCGACCTGCGCGACGGCACGCCGCAGTGGCAGGCGCTGACCGCGCCGGACACGCTGCTGCCTGCATGGAACCCGCACAGCCACTTCATCGTGCGGCCGCCGTTCTTCGAGGACATGACTGCCGCGCGCGCACCGATGCTGCCGATCCGCGGCGCGCGGGTGCTGCTGATGCTGGGCGACCGGGTGACCACCGACCACATCTCGCCGATCGGCCAGATCCCGGCCGACGGTCCGGCGGGCCGTTACCTGCGCGCGCTCGGCGTCGAGCCGCGCGACTTCGTCAACTATGCCGCGCGCCGCCTGAACCACGAGGTGATGATTCGCGGCACCTTCGCCAACCTGCGACTGCGCAACGAACTGACGCCCGGCATCGAGGGCACCTCGACGCTGTATTTCCCCGAGGGTGTGCAGATGACCGTGCATGACGCCGCCGAGCGCTATCGCGTGCAGGGCGTGCCGCTGGTGGTGGTCGCCGGCCGCGAGTATGGCGCCGGATCGTCGCGAGACTGGGCGGCCAAGGGCACCCAGCTGCTCGGCGTGCGGGCGGTGATCGCCGAATCGTTCGAACGCATCCATCGCTCCAACCTGGTCGGTGTCGGCGTGCTGCCGCTGCAGTTCCCCGAGGGCATGACGCGCACGACGCTCGGCCTCACCGGGCGCGAGCAGTTCGACATCGCACTGCCGGGCGAAGGTGCTGAACCGAAGGCGCGGGTGGCCTGCACGATCAGGCGGGTGGATGGTTCGACCCTCGAGATCGAACTCACCGCCCGGCTCGATACCCGGCCCGAGGTCGAGTACTTCCTGGACGGCGGCATCGTCCAGCATGTGCTGCGCAAGTTCCTCTCCGAATCCGCACCGAAGGAAGACGCATGAACGCAAGCCCGAAAGAGTCCATCAAGTCCGTCGCAGATGCGCCGTCGATCGCGGCGGCGAACCGCTCGCCGCGGTCCGCCATCCTCCTCGGGGCTGCATTCGCCGCCTTCGGCACCGCGGCCTCCGCACAGCAGGACTTCCCCCTGAAGTCGATGCTGCTGATGGTGCCCCAGGCAGCGGGCGGATCGACCGATACGCTGGCGCGCACGATCGGGCAGCGGCTGGCGGAAGTGCTGAGCGTCTCCGTCGTGATCGAGAACCGCGCCGGCGCGAACGGCATCATCGGTACCGAAGCGGTGTCCAAGGCCGCGCCCACCGGCGCCACGCTGGTCGTCGCGGGCACCGCCATCATGGCGGTCAACCCGAGCATCTACCCGAAGCTGCCGTACGACCCGGTCAGGCAGTTCACCCCGGTCGCGATCTTCGGCTACTCGACCAGCGTGCTGATCGCCCATCCGCTGGTGCCGGCGAAGACGGTGGCGGACGTGATCCGACTCGCGAAGGCAAAGCCCGGATCTATCCGCTACGCCTCGGCCGGCATCGGCAGCTCGCCGCACCTGGCGGCCGAGCTGTTCCGCCAGATGGCCGGCGTCGACATCCTGCATGTGCCGTACAAGGGCAGCACCCCGGGGGTCAGTGCCACGGTGAGCGGCGAGACCGACGTCATGTTCACCGGCGTCGCCTCGGCCGTGCAGCTGATCAAGGCCGGCCGCCTGCGTGCATTGTCGATCAACGGCCCCAAGCGCTCGGCGGCACTGCCCGGCGTGCCCACTGCCGGGGAATCCGGCCTGCCCGGTTTCGAGGCCGACTTCTGGATCGGCATGTTCGCGCCGGCCGGTACGCCCCGGCCGATCGTCACCCGGCTGAACACCGAGATCAACCGCATCATCGGCAGCGAAGCCATGCGCGAGCGCTTCAGGGACTTCGGCGTGGAGCCGATCACCATGAGCCCGGAGCAGTTCGGCGAACTGCTGGCCAAGGACACCGAGCGCTGGGCGCGGGCGGTGAAGAGCGCCGGACTGAAGGGGGAGTAGGGCCAGGCGCCCGCGAACGCGCCCGGCGCCGGGTTAATTACCTGGCGCGGGAGGCGCCGGCGCGCTTCCGGTGTTCGATCGGCGCGCTGGCTGCAGCCGTCGCGTCGGCCTGCGTCGCCTGCCGGCTGATGTCGGCCAGCAGCGAGCCCAGCCTGAGCGGCCCTCGCTGCAGGATGGCCGCCTCGAGGATGTCGCGGACCTCCGCCTGCATGCTGTGGTCGTGCCGGGAGGCACGCACGCGCAGCGCCCGGTGGAGCGACTCAGGGATGTTGCGAATGGTCAGCGTTGCCATGGTCGCTACCTCGCCGGTTGGTTGCCCGCGTTCAACCCCAGTGCCTCGATCAGCCGTTCTCCCGCGGCTTGGGCAGACTCGGCTGCGACGCTGCCAGGACGTGATGCTGGCGCGGGGCGTGGTGGTGGCCGTCGCGATACAGCAAGGCATGGCGGTCGAGCATGGTCTACTCCCGGAATGCGCCTTCCAGCGAAAGCTTACGCGCCATGCTTGCGCACCGCAATACGGGTGCAGGGCGCGAACGGGACCGCGGCAACTCCAGCCCTGGCCTGCCTTGACATCGCAAGGACGCTCGGTCAGCCTCGATGCGGCACGCTGAGGGGAAGCCATGGCAACGACGAACAAGAAGCCGGCCAAGCGCACGGCATCCGTGAAACCGGGCGAGCCGCACGAGCCACGGGTGCAGCGCATGGAAGACCAGCGCTGGCTGGTCGATGCGACCATCCGCTCGGTCGGCATCGAATGGGACCAGCCCCGGCTGAACAGCTATGCCACCGCATGCGGGCCACAGGCCTCGGGCGATATCGCCGCGGTGCGCGCGCGGGTGCAGAAGTACAGCGACATCAACCCGGCGTTCGAGGCCGTCGCACGCCGGCGCGAAGCGGTGGCGAAGCAGGCCGAGGCCTCGGGCCACGTGGTGACCGCCCGCGACAGCTACTTCATCGCCTCGGTGTTCTGGGCCGCCTCGCAATGGACGCTGCTGTCCAACGATGCGCACAACCTGGCGAACAACGCGCGCAAGCGCGCGTGCTTCGAGGCCTACGCGAAGCACGCGGACCATCGGGTGGAAGCGGCATGGGTGCCGCTGCCCGGCGGTGGCCGGCTGCCGGGCTGGTTCCACCTGCCCTACGGCTACAGCGGTGGCGCGGTGCCGGCGATCGTGTCCATCCCGGGCATGGACGGCTTCAAGGAGGCGAACATCGCGCTGGCCGGCGATCGCTGGCTGTCGCGCGGCATCGCGGTGCTGGTGCTCGAGGGTCCGGGCCAGTACGAAGCGGTGCTCGGCGGCGTGCCGTTCAGCATGGATGCGTGGAAGGCGACCGGCAAGGCTGCCTATGGATGGCTGAAGGCGCGCAGGGAAGTCGATGCGAAGCGCGTCGGCATCATCGGCAACAGCTTCGGCTCGTTCTTCGCGACGCTCGCCGCCGCCTGGGAGCCGCGCTATCGTGCCGGTGCGATCACCTCGATCTGCCTGGAGCCTGCCGGCGAGACCATCTTCCAGAAGGCGTCGCCGACGTTCAAGCATCGCTTCATGTACATGTCGGGCTTCAACGACGAGGCGCGCTTCGACCGCATGCGCAAGGCGATGACGCTCGAGCCGCATGCCAGGCGCATCCGCATGCCCTTCCTGTGCGTGGCCGGCGAACGCGATGAGCTGTGCCCGGTCGAGTGGGCGTATCGCACGCTCGATGCCATGCGCGGTCCGACGCAGCTGATGGTCTACCAGGAGTCGCGCCACTCGGTCGGCAACGTGCCCTCGACCGTGCTCGGCCCCAATCCGCCGTCGATGAGCGCCGACTGGATGCGCGATCGGCTGGACGGCATCCCCCTGGAAAGCGCCCGCCTGTTCGTCGAGGCGAGCGGCAACGTCGTTACCCGGAACCGGCCCTGAATGCCAGCGCCAGCTTCGCGGCCGCATCCAGGGCGAGGGTCCGCGCAAGTGCGCCCGGCAGCGTGCGGGTGTACCGTGCCTGATGAGCCCGATCCCTTCGTCCAGTTCCTCCCGCTCGATCGCGGCCGGCGCACTGCCTTCGCCCATCGCCCTGGTGGTCAGCTGTGAGCATGGCGGCAACCAGGTCCCGGCAATCCATGCCAGCCTGTTCGACGGCGCGGCTGCACTGCTCGACTCGCATCGCGGCTGGGATCCCGGCGCGCTCGACCTTGCACGCCGCATCGCAGCGCGCTTCGACGCTCCGCTGCTTGCTTCGACCACCACGCGGTTGCTGGTCGACCTGAACCGTTCGGTCGGCCATCGGCAACTGTTCTCCGGGATCACGCGCCCGCTGCCGGCGGCGCAGCGGGACGCGATCCTGGAAGCCCACTATCGACCGCACCGCGACGCGGTGGAAGGCATGGTCGGAATGCATGTTGCCGCCGGGGACCGCGTGGTGCATGTCGCCTCGCACAGCTTCACGCCGATCCTCGACGGCATCGAGCGCGAGGTCGACATCGGCTGGCTGTACGACCCGCGCCGGCCCGCCGAATCCGCCTTCGCTGCCCGCTGGATGCATTCGTTCGGGCGGCGCGCCCCCGGGCTGCGCCTGCGCCGCAACCAGCCCTATCGCGGTCGCGGCGACGGTCTTGCCTCGCTGCTGCGCACCCGCCACGCCGATCCTGCGTATGCCGGCATCGAGCTCGAGGTCAACCAGCGCTTCTTCGAAGCGGGTGGCCCGCGCTGGGTGGAACTGCAGGCCCGGCTGGTCGATTCGCTCGCTGCGGCGCTGGACTGGCCGATGCGCTGACCCACCCTCGCGTCCGCTGCAGGCGGGCATTGCAGGTCATGCCGGGGCGATCACTTCATCGGTCCAGACCCGGAACCGCTGCAGCGTGTTCGGTCCGAAGGTGTTCGCCAGCGCCACGTCGCTCGCATCCCGCCCGTGTGCGATGAGCACGCGCCCGATGCGCGGCGTGTTGTTGCGTGCATCGAAGGTGTACCAGCGGTCGCCGAGCCAGACTTCCATCCAGCCGGCGAAATCCATGGTGCCCCAGGGCTTCGGGGTGCCGATGTCCCCGAGATAGCCGGTGCAGTAGCGTGCCGGGATGTTCATGCAGCGGCAGAACGCGATGGCCAAGTGTGCATAGTCGCGGCACACGCCCTTGCCCTCGTTGTAGGCCTCCCAGGCCGAGCGCGTGCGGCGGGCATGCGGATAGCCGAACTCGATGTGCCGGTGCACGAAGTCGCAGATCGCCTGTACCCGTGCCCAGCCGGTCGGTCCGTTCCCGAACAGGCGCCAGGCGATGTCCGACAGCAGGTCGGTCTCGCAGTAGCGGCTGCCCAGCAGGTAGACCAGGGTCGATTCGGGAAGCTGCTCCACCGGTACCTGCATTGCCGTGGGTGCCACGACGTCGACCTCGCCGCTGTCGTTCACCAGCGCGTCGGTGCTGAGCAGGAAGCGCCCCTCGGGGGCGACCAGCCGGCTGCACCAGTTGCCGAACAGGTCGCGATAGGCGGTGACCGGCACCGAGGGGCGCGTGACCAGGTAATCCGGCCGGAGGAGGTCCGATGCGCGCGAATAGTGGATGCTCAGCGCGAGGATCATCGGCGTCGGGGCGGGGCACTCGTATTCCATCTCGAAGCCGACCCGTATCTGCATGGCCTGCGCTGCCTTCCGGTGGACTGCCGGCTGCGCCCGGGCCGGCGGCCGGGTCGTTGGCCATGGCAGTGGCCTGCAGGAGGGCGCATGAAACGGGCCCGCTTCGCAGGCCCTGCCCAGGCTCAGGCGGCGACGGCTTCCTCGACCCGCTCCTCTCGATTCGCCTGCAATCGCTCGTCGACCAGCGCAACCGTCTGCGCGAGCACGGTCGAATGTCGTCCGTACTGGCCGGCGATGGACAGCACGAGGCTGTCGACCCGCTCGATCTGCTTCGCGCCGGCAGCCAGCGCCCGGGCTGCGGACGACGGCTTGCCCAGGCTCGAAGCCGCGGTCGCGTACTTGTCGAACGGCACCAGGTCCGTGGGGTCTGCCCCCAGGCGGATGCACAGGCCGGCCACCCAGTCGTAGACGTCCCGCGATTCGCGCAGGTTGCCATGCACCGCCTCGCGGATCGGAATCATGCCGCCCGCACGGATGCATCGATAGTTGCCGGCGATCAGCATCGGCCATTTCGCCAGTGGCACGAACAGCGACTCGTGGACCTTCAGCCGCACCGGGATCTCGATCTCCCGGCCTTCGTGCATGAGGCGCGAACCGTCGATGTCCGCCTCGAGTTCGCGCAACAGCGCAGTATGTTCCTCGCTCTCGAAGCGGGCGGCCTTGAAGTTGGTGGGCAGGCCGACCTGCAGCACGTTCTTCGCGCGGTCGGCAGGCCGGAACGCCTGCGGGTCCGGGCTTGCCAGCGTGACCAGGGACGGATCGAAGCCGCGCCAGACCGACGCGTCGGTGTAGCTGTGGGTGAGCGCGGCCGTGTCGAGTGCGACATCCCGTGCGCCGATCCGCTCCAGGTATGGCAGCGGCGGCATGTTCATGATCGCCAGGCAGGGGCGGCGCGAGCCGGCGATCCTTGCCATCAGCTCACGGACGCCGGGAGACCCGTACTGCGCTTCCTGCATGCCGAGCACGATCAGGTCGTATGCGGCCGGATCGACACCCTCGGGCGTCGCCGCGGACAGGCTTCCCGGCAGCCGGCGTGAATCGACCTCCACCAGTCCTTCGACGCCGCGTACCGGAAATGCGACCCGGGTGCCGTCGCGGGCGATCAGATCCGCCGTGCCCCGGGTGCAGACCAGGGTGACGGAATGCCCGGCCATCAGCAGGCGGGTCGCTAGCAGTGAGCCATACGAGGCTCCGAGGATCAGGACGTTGCGGGTCATGTCGTCTACTCCGTTGGGCGTCCGGATGGCCGGTGTGTGCGAAGGCAGCACGGGTGGAAAGCGGCGGGGACGGGAACGGATTATGGGCAGCACAGTGCGAGTGAAGACAGGAGCCGGAACTTCACTCTGTGAATTTCACAGCAAGTGAAGTTGCGGTGGCAAACTTCACAATCCGCTTTTCACTGATCGATTCCGCCGAAGCAACCGATCGAACATGGCCGCCAACCACCCGTCCGACCACGTGAGGAACACCCACCTGCTCGGGACCAAGCTGCGTGCGCTGCGCAAGGGCAACCGGCTGACGCTGGAAGAACTCTCGGTGCGCTGCTCCCAGCTCGATCCGCAGAGCGCGCCGTCGGTGTCCTACCTGAGCATGATCGAGGGTGGCAAGCGGGTGCCGTCGGACGACGTGCTGTCGCTGCTCGGCCGGGTGTTCCAGCGCGACATCCGCTGGTTCCTCGACGGCAGCGTGCAGCCCGAGGCACCTGCGCCGGCAGAGGCGCGCACCGGCGGCGCCCGTGCGGTGCCGCTGGAGCCGTCGTTCCTGTTCTCGAAGTCGCTGCTGCAGGCGGCGATCCCGGAACTGCTCGCGCAGACCGGCACGACGTCGCGCCAGTTCGCGCACCTGCTGATCCGTTCGCACCAGGAGATCTCGCGCAACGACTTCCCCGACCTCGAGCGTGCGGCCGAGCGCATCGGCGAGCGCCGCTTCCCGCTGTCCGTCGACGACCTGCTCAAGCTGTGCAGGCAGCACGGACTGGTCATCCGCTGGTTCGACCGCCAGCCGCTGCTGGCCCGCGACCGTGATCATGAACTGCGCAGCGTGGTGCGCTCCTTCTTCGATGCACCGAAGACGGTCTACCTGAATCGTGAGCTGCAGGGCGATCCGGCTCGCCTCAAGTTCGACATCGCGACCCATCTTGCACACAAGGTGCTGCATGGGGGCGATGGCGTGAAGTCGGCGCACGCGACCGGCGGCGACATGGGCGGCAGCCCCGACGGCGGGCCGGCCTCGGGCGGGCTGTCCGCACAGGACGTGCTGCATGCGTGGCGCGACTTCGAGTGCAGCTTCTTTGCCGGCGCGCTGCTCTGCCCGAAGATCCCGTTCCGCCGCTTCCTCACGCGCGAGTCGCATCGCATCGAGGCCGGGGAGAAGCTCGGCCTGACGCCGGCGCTGGTCATGCGGCGGATGACCAAGGTGTCGCCGTATCCCTACTGGCACTTCTTCGATGCCTATCCGCCGGGATACCTGCGCGCGGTCTATCGCGGCAACGGCATCCCGCTGCCATGGGGCAACATGGCGCAGGTCAGCGACCCCTGTCCGCAGTGGGCCGTGTTCCGGATGATCGACGACCAGCAGGCCCCCGCGCGCGGCTCGCAGATCTCGGTGCTGCGCGACGGCGCACAGTCGCTGCTCTACTGCTGCCACTCGCGACGGGTCGCCGACATGGCGGGCAATGCGCATGTGCTGTCGGTGGGCGTCGACCTTGCGCCCGCGCTGCGCGCGCACGGCATCGATCCTGCCGAGACCATCGACCTCATCAGCCGTGACTGCCTTCGCCAACGGGGCCTCGCGCCGATCCCGGCACTGGCGGCGCGCGCGATCTCGGCGGTCGCGAAGGTGCTCAACATCGCCTGGGTCGAGGACGCGCTGAAGGTTCCAGCGCGGATCATCTGTCCGCGCAGCTCCCGCTGCCCGCTGCCGGATCCCTGCGACGGGGCGCACGCGTCGCACGCCCGGGACATCACCGACGTGCGCGACGAGATCCTCGGCCGGGCCCGTCGCGGCAGCGCGAAGGCGCCGGCCCCGGGATGAAGCCTCAGCGCGACTGCATCATCCAGCGCGCCCGCGCACACAGGTCGCCGTCCCGGCCGTGGCGCCCGATGAATTGCAGCCCGACCGGCAGTCCGTCGACCTGCATCAGCGGCAGGCTGAACGCGGGCAGGCCCAGGAAGGTCGCGTACACGAGGAAGCTGCGGCTGCCGGTCGCGGACAGGCCCAGCGGCGCGGGACCCGAGGCCGAGAGGGTAACGATGCCGTCGAAGCCACGCATCAGTGCGGCGACCCGGCGCTGCATCGCTGCCCGGCCGGCGAGACGGTCGGCATAGTCGGCCGGCGTCATCGAGAACGCCTGCACCATGCGGTCATGCACGCGCTTCTCGATCAGCGCGCCATGGCGCTCGACATACTGCCGGTAGGGCCAGCGCATCTCGTAGGCGGTGATGCCCAGGCAGCGATCGGCGAACGCCGGCGTCAGGCAGGCCTCGAGCGCGGCGGCAGCGGCGTTGCCGGAGGCGTCCTGCACGTCGACACCCGCTGCCGCGAACCGCTGCATCAGTGCATCGAATGCCGAAGCCGTGGCGGCGTCCACTTCCCGCGGCCAGGCTTCCGTACGCAGCCAGAGCAGCCGCTTCGGTGCGACGGCACGCGGCAGTCCCGGCGAAGCGCGCTGCAGCGGTGGACAGGCCGGATGCCCCTGCGCAACGGCCAGGTGGGAGGCGACGCGCCAGGCATCCTCGAGCGTGGAGGCGAGCACGCCCAGGTGGTCGTGGGTCGCGGAGATCGGATGCACGCCCTGCATCGACAGCGTGCCCCAGGTCGGCTTGAAGCCGACGATGCCGCAGAACGATGCCGGACGCAGCAGCGATCCCTGGGTCTGGGTGCCGAGCGCCGCCGGCAGCATGCCGGCGCCGACCGCGGCGGCGGACCCGCTGGACGAACCGCCGGGCGTGCGCTGTTCGTCGAGCGGGTTGGTGGTCTCGTTCGACATGCCGCAGGCGAAGGCGGTGGTCACCGTCTTCCCGGGCAGTATGGCGCCGCCGTCGCGCAGCGCCTGCACGCAGGCTGCGTCGTACGATGGCTGCCAGCCCGCGAACGCCGGACTGCCCATCTGCGTCGGCATGTCGCGGGTGTCCATGATGTCCTTGATGCCGATCGGGCAGCCATCGACCGGCGACAGCGGTTCGCCGCGGCGGTAACGCTCGGTCGATGCGTCGGCCGCTGCCCGCGCGGCCTCGAGCGCCAGCGTCTTGAACGCCCGCACTTTCGGCTCGCGCGCGGTGAGGGTGTCGATGCAGCGCTCGAGGAAGGCGCGTGGCGTGTCGCGCCCGCTGCGGAACCGGGGCAGCGCGGCCGAGAAGGACGGCAGCGACGCGGCGACGGACGAATCCTTCCTGGCCGCCTTCATTCGACGCTGATCTTCGCGGCCTTCACCACCTTGGCCCACTTGGCGGTCTCTGCGCGGATGTAGGCGGCGGTACGTTCGAGGGATTCGGCGACGGGCTCCATGCCTTGCGCGGCCAGCTTCGCCCTGATCGCCGGCTGGTTGAGGATGCGCGCGACCTCGGTGTTGAGCGTCTGCAGGATGTCGCGCGGTGTCGCCGAGGGCGCGAACATGGCGTACCAGACATCGACCGCATAGCCGGGGACGCCTGCCTCGGCCATCGTCGGCACATCGGGGATGCTGGCGGAACGCTTCGCACCCGAGGTGGCCAGCAGGCGCAGCCGCCCGGACTCGACATGCTGGCGCACCGAGATCACGCTGGCGAAGGTCATCGACACCCGGCCGGCGACCAGGTCGGCCATGCCGGGGCCGGTGCCCTTGTAAGGCACGTGCACGAGGTCGATGCCGGCAAGCATCCGCAGCAGTTCCATCGCCATGTGCGGGGGGCCGGCGTTGCCCGACGAGGCGTAGAGCAGTTCGCCCGGCTTCGATCGGGCCAGCGCGACCAGCTCCTTCACCGACCTTACCGGCAGCGACGGGTGCACCACCAGCACGTTCGGCCCGTTGACCATCACGCTGACCGGCACCAGGTCGCGCTCGGGATCGTAGGACAGGTTGCGGTGGGTGCTCGGCAGCACCGCATGTCCGATCGAGATGGTCTTTAGCGTGTAGCCGTCGGGCGCGGACCGCGCGACGATGTCCCCGGCGACCGCGCCCCCGCCACCGGGACGGTTCTCGATCAGCACCGGCTGGTTCCAGCGTTCGCCCATGCCCTGGCCGACGATGCGCGTACTGGTGTCGACCCCGCCGCCCGGCGTGGCGGACACCACGATGCGGATCGGCTTCGACGGCCAGGCCTGCGCGGATGCCGGGCCTGCGCTTGCGGCGAGCAGGACGGCGGCCAGGGCGGGGAGGGCTGCCGGCGCACGGGGCGCCCGGGCGGTGGGGGACATCGATGGCCTCTCGCGTGTCGAAGGTGCTCTATGATGCCATCGGGAGGAGCCATGGACGACAGGATCGACCCGGCCATCGAGCCGGCTGCATGCGTGATCGAGCCGGGCAGCGTGCGCGCGCGCGTGTCGGCGGAGGAGTGGGCAGTCCGGGTCGACCTCGCCGCCTGCTACCGCTGCGCCGCGCTGTACCGGATGACCGACCTGATCTACACGCACATCTCGGCGCGGGTGCCGGGGCCGGAAGAGCACTTCCTGATCAACGCGTTCGGCCTGACCTGGGACGAGATCACCGCATCCTCGCTGGTGAAGATCGACCTCGATGGCGAGATCATCGACGACCCGACCGGGCTGGGCATCAACCGGGCAGGGTACGTGATCCACGCCGCCGTGCACCGTGCGCGTCCCGACGTGGCCTGCGTGATGCATACGCACACCGCGGCCGGCATCGCGGTGTCGGCGCAGGAACAGGGCCTGCTGCCGATCTCCCAGCATGCGATGCGCTTCCATGGCCGGCTCGCCTACCACCCGTACGAGGGCGTCGCGCTCGACCTCGACGAGCAGCAGCGGCTGGTTCGCGACCTGGGCATGCAGCGCGCGATGATCCTCTGCAACCACGGGCTGCTGACCGCAGGCGAGACGATCGCGCAGGCGTTCGACCTGATGTACTACCTGGAGCGCGCCTGCACCGCGCAGGTCGACGCGCTCGCGGGTGGGTCGACGCTGCGCATTCCGCCGCTGCACGTGGCGGAGAAGGTGGCGGCGCAGTTCGCGGCACTGCCATACAAGAAGAAGCAGACCGAGTGGCGCGCCTTGCGCCGCGCGCTCGACCGCACCGACCCTTCGTACCGGGACTGAACCGCCACGGCCGTCCTGCCGTGGCCCGTCCGGTCAGCCCTGCGGCTTGGCCAGGTTGTTCACGTAGTTGGTGAACAGGTTGATCGCCACCAGCGCCGCGAGGTCGACCATGCGCGCGTCGTCGATGCCGCCGGCCCGTGCGGCGTCGACAGCTGCGTCGGTCAGATGGCCATGGCTTTCCTTGACCGCACGTGCAAAGGCAAGGGCGGCCGCGGCCAGCGGGTCGGTCGATTCGAACCGCCGCGCGGCCTCGATCTCGTCGTCCGGCAATCCCGCCTCGCGGCCGTAACGCGTGTGGGCTTCCATGCACTGGCGGCAGTCGCTTGAAGCGGCCACGGCGATCGATACCTGCTCCTTCACCGAAACCGGCAGTGTGCTGCCGGTCATCGCACCGCCGAAGGCGACATAGGCAGACATCGCAGCCGGCGAGTTGCCCAGCGCCCGGAACATCGGCGGCAGGAAGCCGCGCTTGCGGTGCACGCCTTCGAGCATCGGCCGCGAAAGCGCCGGTGCGGTGTCGAGGTCTACCTGGCCCAGCCTTGACATGTGGATCCTCCAGTCATTCTCCGGAAACAGCCCGCCGATCCGCATGGAGCTGCGCGGGAAACCTCAAGTCCGTGCAGATTGCGGCGATATACGTGCTTCCATGCGTTCGTCCAATCCCTGCGCCGGTGCCGCGTCCATCCCCCTTCATGGCGGCACCGCATGCGTTGAATTCTACTGTCCTTCCGGCAAACTGCCGTTCCGGCTGACCGCGTGAGCCTGCGCGCCCGGATCCTCTGGCTCGCGCTGGCCGCGACGCTCCTGCCGGTGCTGGCGATGGTGCTGGTGCTGCTCCAGCAGCGGGCGATGACCCTGGCCGATGCACGCGGCGAGCTGGTCGCGCGCGCCGAAGCGATCGGGCGTGAACTCGACGACAAGGTCGCGGGCACGGGGCAACTGCTGTTCGGCCTCGGGCGGGTCCCGTTGCTGGACGGAGGCGACAAGCATGCGTGCTCCGCCTTCCTTGCCGACGTGCTGCGCGAGCATCCGCAGTACACCGGGCTGCTGACCATCCGTACCGATGGCCGGTTGCATTGCGATTCGCTGCACAGCGGGCGGACGCTGGACCTGCGCGACCGGCAGTACTTCCAGCAGGCCCTGGTGTCCACCGGGCCGGTCATGGAGGGCGTGGTGGGGCGCTTGACCGGCAAGGGCCTGGTCCAGGTCGCCTACCCGGTGCGTGATGCGTCGTCGTCGCTCCGGTTCGTGATGCTCGCGTCGTTCGACCTCGAGGCGTACGGGGCTTCGGTGCGCGCCGCGCTGCCATACCCGGACATGGGGTTCGAGGTCTGGACTGCGTCCGGGCAGGTGCTCATGCAGGTGCCACTGACCTCGAGGCCAGGCACGCTCGCGGCCGCCGGCGCGCTGCGCGACTTCGTGCTCGGCGGCCCGGGCGGCCGCGTGGCGACGCTCGATGTCGGCGGCCAGCGCCGGATCTGGACGGTCGCCGAGATGCCGCGCGCCGGGGAGACCGGCCTGCGCCTGGTGCTCAGCGTGCCCGAGCATTCGCTGCATGCCGGCATCGACCGGCGATTCCAGCAGGCCCTTGGCTGGCTGCTCGCGATCGCCGTGGTCATCTTCCTCGGTGCCGCGGTGCTGGCCGAGTTCGCGCTGCGGCGCCAGGCGATCCGCATGATGTCCGCAATCTCGCGCCTGGACGCCGGCGACTATGCGACGCCGATCGGCGCGCCCTATCCCCGGGGCGAACTCGGCGACGTGATGGGTGCGCTCGACCGGCTGGCTGGTTCGCTGCACACCCAGCGCGGCGAGATCACGCGCTACAACGAGGCGCTCGAACGGCAGGCGAACGTCGATGCGCTGACCGGGCTCGCCAACCGCAACCTGCTCACCGATCGGCTGGAACAGGCGCTCATCTTCGCGCGTCGCGCGAACCGGGTCGCCGCCGTGCTGGTGCTGGACCTGGATCGATTCAAGACGGTGAACGACAGCCTCGGCCACACTCAGGGGGACGTGCTGCTGCGCGAGACCGCGCGCCGGCTGGTGGCCTGCGTGCGCCAGGGCGATACGGTCGCGCGCCTCGGCGGCGATGAATTCGTGGTGGTTCTGTCCGACATGGCCGGGGTCTCCGACGCCGTGCCGATCGCGAGCGTCATCCTGGAGCGTCTGGCCGAGCCGTTGGAGGTGGAAGGCCAGACCGTATCGTCGAGTGCCAGCATCGGCGTGAGTGCGTTCCCGCGCGATGGCGAGACGGCCGACACGCTGCTGCGCCATGCCGATACCGCCATGTACCGGGCGAAGGAGCAGGGTGGAAACACGATGACCTTCTTCACGCCGGAGATGAACCTGATGGTCACGCGCCGGCTGCAGATCGAGGCAGGGCTGCGGCGGGCGCTCGACCATGACGAACTGCGCGTGCATTTCCAGCCGATCGTGGATGTCGCCACCGGACGCATCGCCGCGGCAGAGGCACTGGTGCGCTGGGAAGATCCGGAGCGCGGCATGGTGGGCCCGGCCGAGTTCATCCCGGTCGCCGAGGAAACCGGCCTGATCGTGGCGATCGGCAACCGGGTGCTGCACGAGGCCTGCCGGCAGGCGCGCGCCTGGATAGACATGGGCATCGAAGGCGTGCCGGTGGCCGTGAACCTGTCCGCGCGGCAGTTCGCCGACCTGTCGCTCGATGCGGCAGTCGAGGATGCGCTGCGTTCGGCGGGCTGTCCCGCGTCCGCGCTGCAACTCGAGATCACCGAGAGCATGGTGATGCACAACGCCGAGCGTGCGCTCGCGACCATGCACCGTCTGAACACGCTGGGCGTGCGGCTGTCGATGGATGACTTCGGCACCGGATACTCGTCCCTCAGCTACCTCAAGCGGTTCCCGGTGCACAAGCTGAAGATCGACCGGTCGTTCGTGCGCGACATCAACATCGATGCCAACGACGAGGCCATCGTCGATGCCATCCTGGTGCTGTCCAAGAAGCTCGGCGTGCGTACCGTGGCCGAGGGCGTCGAGACACCAGCCCAGCTGGAATTCCTGCGCGCGCATGGCTGCGATGAGTACCAGGGCTATCTGTTCGCCCGGCCATGCCCGGCGGACGCCTTCGTCGACCTCCTCCTCCGCGACCGGGTGCCGCACCCGCAGCGCGTCCCGCTCCGGATCGCGCCCTGATCGCTCCGGCGCGCTGCTGCTACACTGGACGACGATCGGGCGCATAAAGCCCGGCGCCCATGGAGGAAGTGACATGCGTCGTCCGTACCTCGTCTCGGCCGGCATCGCCTGCCTGGCAGTCCCGACCGTTGCATCGGCCCAGGCCGGCAAGTGGCCGGAGCGACCGATCCGCGCCATCGTCGCCTATGCCCCCGGTGGTGGAACCGACGTCGTCGCCCGGCTGCTCGCCCCGCGCCTCTCGGAGGAACTCGGACAGACGGTCGTGATCGACAACCGTCCCGGCGCGGGCGGCACGATCGGCACCGAGATCGTGGTCCGGTCGGTCCCTGACGGGTATACCCAGCTGGTCATCCCGTCGAGCTATGCCAGCAGCGCGCCGCTGTACAAGCTCAGCTTCGATCCGATCAAGGACATCACGCCGATCAGCCTGATCGGCATCGGGCCGCTGGTGATGCTGGTCAACCCGGCGTCGAAGATCACCACGCTGAAGGAAATGATCGAGTTCGCGCGTGCAAACCCGGGCAAGGTGAGCTTCGGTTCCTCGGGCATCGGCGGCACGCCCCACCTGTCGGGCGAGTTGCTGCAGCAGCTCACCGGCGTCCAGCTGTCGCACGTGCCGTACAAGGGCGACGGTCCGGCGATGGCCGACCTGATGGGCGGCCACATCACCGCGGCATTCGCGGCCGGGGCTTCGGCGGTGCCGCAGGTGCGCGGCGGAAAGCTGCGCGCGCTCGGCGTCACCACCGAGAAGCGCGCACCGGGCGCGCCCGACCTGCCGGCGATGAGCGAGACCGTGCCGGGCTTCTCGTCCAGTACCTGGTACGGGCTGGTCGGCCCGGCCGGACTGCCGAAGCCGGTGGTCGACCGGATGAGCCAGGTGATGAGGCGCGTGCTCGAGCGTCCCGAAGTGCAGGAGCGGTTGCGGGCAGACGTCGTCGAGCCCACCCCGGCTGCAACCGCGCAGGAGTTCACCCGCTTCATGCAGAGCGAGATCGCGCTCTGGACCAAGGTGATTCGCACCGGCAAGATCCGCATCGAGTGAGCAGCCGGACGCGCCGGGATGCCGACCGGCCCCGGCCTTGACCCGGTTTTCCCGCCCGTGTAGTGTCATTCGTCGTTTTACCGGGCGAGGAATGCATGACGCTGCTTGCAACGATGAGTCGATCCGTTCGGTGGTGTGCACTGCTCGCCGGTACCCTTGCCGCAGGTGCCGCAATCGCCCAGCCGGCGTTCCCGTCGAAGCCGATCCGGGTGATCAACCCGTTCCCGCCCGGCGGGCCGGTCGATGTCGCGGGCCGTCCCGTGTTCGACCGCCTGCGTGCCGCACTCGGCCAGCCGGTGATCATGGAGCATCGTCCCGGCGCGGGATCGATGATCGGCTCGGCCGCGGTGGCGAAGGCGGCCCCGGACGGCTACACCCTGCTGGCCACCGCCGGACAGCACACCATCAACCTCAGCGTGTACGCGAAGGTCCCGTACGACACGGTGAAGGACTTCGCCTCGGTGAGCATGCTGGCGATCGCGCCCTACGTGTTCGTGGTGCACCCGTCGGTCCCCGCGCGATCGATGAAGGAGCTCGTCGCGCTGGCCGGCCGCATGCCCGGGAAGATGACCTACGCCTCGGCCAGCCCGGGCAGCGGTTTCCACATGGCGTCCGAGCTGCTCAACCTGATGGCCGGGATCAAGACGCTCCATGTGCCGTACAAGGGCGGCGCACCGGCGGTCGTCGCGCTGCTGGGCGGGGAAGTCGACATGATGTTCTCGAGCCCGGCGGTCGTCTTGCCGCACGTGTCGTCCGGACGGATGCGCGCCCTGGCAGTCACCACCGCGTCGCGTTCCGCGCAGCTGCCCGACGTGCCGACGATGGCTGAAGCGGGATTCTCCAGGTTCGACGCGCAGGCCTGGTACGGTATCTTCGCGCCGGCCGCGACGCCGAGGGACACCATCGGCTTCATCGCCGACCAGCTCGACCGCGTGCTGAAGACGCCCGAGATCCGCGAGGCCTACCGACTGGCGGGCATGGAGCCGGTCGGAGGCACGCCGGCCTTCTTCGACGAGCGCGTCAAGAGCGACATCGCGAAATGGGCACGGGTCGCACGCGAGGCGCGCGTGCAGGTCGATTGATCGCTTCCCGGATGCAGATGCAGAATCGGACACGGACGACATGAAGAGTATCGAGGACATCACCCGCAGCAGCCATCCGATCCCGGAGCGCAGTGAAGAGCTGCCCTATTCGCCGGCCATCGTGATCAGCGGCCCGGTCGACACGATCTACCTGTCCGGGATGACCGCGGCGCCGCTGTACCACTCGCATCCGCACATCCGCGAAGAACACTTCCATGCGCCGGACATCGAGACCCAGGTGCGGCGCGCGATGGACAAGATCAAGCTGATCCTCGAGAAGGAAGGGCTGACGCTGCGCCATATCGTGAAGATGACGAAGTACCTGACCGACATGCGCGACCAGGAAGGTGCCTCGAACACGGTGCGCGAGTACCTCGGCGACTGGAAGCCGGCCAGCACGACGATCTGCGTGCACTGCCTGAACCAGCCGGGCGCCCGCATCGAGATCGACGTGACGGCGGTCAGGCCGCGCTGAGGCAGGGCCTGCCCCCCCCCGCGCACGATGCGCGATGCCTGAGCGCGGTGCTATCCTGCACGCATGACCAAGCATAAGCCCGTGCCGGTTGACCGGCATCCCGCGGCCCGCGCGCGGCCGCGCCGGAACGCTCCCCTGCCCGGTCTTTCGCTGCTGCCGGCGATCGCCATGGGCGTGCTGGCGATGTCGACGATGCCGGCATCCGCGCAGTCGTGGCCCGCAAAGGGAATCACCGTCGTGTCGCCGTTCGCGCCCGGCGGGGCGAGCGACCTGATCGCGCGCACGATGTCGGCCAAGCTCGCCGAGGCGCTCGGCGTGCCGGTCACGGTCGAGAACCGGGGTGGCGCCGGTGCGACGCTCGGTACCGCCCATGTCGCGCGGGCGGCACCCGACGGCTATACGCTGCTGCTCGCCGGCCAGAGCAGCCTCGCGTTCGCGCCGCACCTGTACGCGAAGCTGCCGTACGATTCGCTGCGCGACTTCGCGCCGATCATGAACGTGGCCCTCGGTCCCTACGCCCTGACGGTGAACGCGCGCGTGCCGGCGAAGACGGTGGCCGACCTGCTGAAGATCGCACGCAGCAAGCCGCAGGCGCTGACCTTCGCGACCTCGGGTGCGGGGTCGGTCTCGCACCTCACGATGGAGACGCTGGCCTCGTCGACCGGCATCGACCTCGTGCATGTCCCGTACAAGGGCATGGTGCCCGCCATCACCGCGATGACCACCGGAGAGGTCGACATGATGTTCGCCGACCTCGGGCTGGTGCAGCCGATGGTGCAGGCCGGCAAGCTGCGCGTCCTCGCGGTGTCGGGCCGCAGCCGCGCCGTCGCCGAGCCCTCGCTGCCGACGATGATCGAGTCCGGCCACAAGGAGGTGGTCGGAGAGGGCCGTTTCGGCTTCCTTGCGCCGGCCGGCACGCCGAAGGAGATCATCTCGCGGCTGCACGGCATCCTGGCGGCCGCGGTCAAGGGGCAGGACGTGCGCGACCGTTTCGCCAAGCTGGGCTACGAGCCCACCAGCGACACGCCGGAGCAGTTCGCGGCGCTGATGAAGGCCGAGCATGAGCGCTTCGGCCGGCAGATCCGCCAGTTGAAGATCAAGGCCGAGTAGAGGAGCGACCATGCTGACCCCCGATCCGCAGGCCTTCAGCGCGATGCCGCCGGCGAACGCCAACGAGACCTTCCTCACCGCCCAGTACTTCCAGGCGGTGGACAACATGATCAAGGTGTTCGCGATCCGGCCCGACGATCGGCTGCTGTTCCTGTCCGACTTCCTGATCGATCCGCGCGTGTTCCATGCGATCGAGGGCATCGCGCGTGCGCGCGGCGTCCGGCCCGAGATGTACATGAGCAGCAACTGGAACACCGGCGTGTTCCCGGAAGAGTTGAAGCCGGTCTACGAGAAGGCGACGCTGGTGGTGTCGACCTGGTTCGCGTCGATCGGCGACCCGTACTGCCTGAAGGTGCGCAAGGACACCGGGCAGCGCACGGTCAAGATGACCTACTTCCGCAACATCGACGTGCTGAAGACGCCGCAGGCGCGCTTCCCGGCCGAACTGGTCGGCGAGATCACCCGCGCGACGCGCGACCTGTACCCGAAGGGCGAATCGTTCGCGCTGAAGATCACCGACCCGCGCGGCACCGACTGGACGGCGAACTTCACGCCCGAGATGCGCGAGAACATGCTGAGTTCGAACCGCTGGCGCGGCCAGACGACCGCCGAGGAAGCCGGTGCCTACGTGCACTGGGTGCCGACCCACGGGCCGAACGTCTACGACCGCACCACGCTGGGCAAGAAGATGGACCGTGGCGCGACCCGCAACGACGTGAACGGCATCGTCTATCCGCAGAGCGCGGTCGGCTTCCCGAAGCCGTTCAGCGAAAAGATCGGCGTGGTGTTCGAGAACGACCGCATCGTCGAGGTTCGCGGCCGTTCGGAAGAGGCGGTGATCCTGCGCGACATGCTGGTCGGTGGCGTGCTGGTCGAACTGGGCTGCGGCTTCAACCCGAAGGCACCCCGGCAGGGCATCTATCCGGCCGGTTCCAATTCGCCGGGTGCGCTTCATTTCGGGATCGAACTCGAGAAGCCCTGCGCCTACATCCAGCGCGCGATGCCCCACTGGGAGGAGCCGCCGATCCACATGGACCTCGTCTGCCTCGACTCGACGGTGACGGCCGGATCGAACGTGCTGGTGCAGGACGGCCTGCTCACCGCGCTGCGCCAGCCGCAGGTGATCGAGGCGGCGCGCCGCTTCGGAGAACCGGTGGACCTGCTCGAGGGATGGCCGGACTGACCGGCGCGCACGCGATGCGCGGGCGGCGTCGGCGATGAAGAAGCCGAAGGTGGCCGCGTCGGCAGGAAGCGCCGCAGCGCGGCTGCACGATCGTCTGTATGCGGCGATCCCGGCCTTCGAATGCATCGAGGGCTGCACCGACTGCTGTGGCCCGGTACCGTGGAGCGCCCACGAACTGAAGCAGGCCGGGCTGTCCGAGCCACCGGCCGAGCGTGACGACGAGGCCTGCGTGTTCTCGCTCGCGGGACATTGCGGCATCCATGACCGGCGGCCGCTGATGTGCCGGCTGTATGGCGCGGTCGAGGACCTGCGCTGCCCGCACGGCCGTGGCCCGCTGGAGCCGCTGCCGATCGAGGCCGGGCACGAACTGGTGCGCCGCTACAAGATCGGCAACGGCATGCGCTGAAGCAGGCCCCGGCCGCTCCCCGGCAGCGGCCGACAGCGAGGCTATGGCGGGGGCCGGGTCGTTGCCGGGGCGACGAAGGCTTCGGGCCTGATCACCCGCTTGCGCATCCGGCCCTTGCGCCGCAGCAGTTCGTCGCGGGTCAGCAACTTCGCCTCGGGGCAGGCGGCCAGAAGCTCCCACAGGAACTGGTCGCCCGGATCGGGCGCCGGCGCGGCCGGTACGGGTTGCACGGCGATGCCTGTCCGCGCAAGGTCGTCGACGAGTGCGTCCACGTCCGCCGGCGTCAGTCGAAGGCGCGCCAGCAATGCCGGACGGCCGAGGACGGCGCGGTACTCCGAAAGCAGTGCGTCCGACACGACGAAGCCGATCGACCCGTCGAGCATGCCGGCAAGGATCGGCGCAAGCGTGCCCGGACCATTGATGGTGGGCAGCCCGGCGATCAGCACGTTGGTGTCGACGATCACCGGGCCGTCGCAACTCGACATCAGTCGCGCCGCTTCATTGCGGCTTGGCGCCGGACGCCTTGACCACCGGGGCCCAGCGGTCGGCTTCGTTCGACACGAAGGTGAACATCTGCTGCGGCGTCATTTCACCGAGCGACTCGAGCCCGATCTGCGCGTGGGCCGCACGCACGGTCGGGTCGCGCATCGCCGCGTAGGTTGCATCGGCCGCGCGCTTGACGATATCGGCCGGCATCCCCGCCGGCCCTGCCAGCATGAACCAGTTGGTGATCGTCACGTTCGGAAAGCCGAGTTCAGCCATGGTCGGCACCTGCGGCGCTGCCGAGGCGCGCTGTGCCGATGTCACCGCGAGCGCGCGGAACGGCCCCTTCGGCTCGAGCTGCGCGATATGTGCGCCCAGGGTGTTGATCAGCATGGTTATTTCCTGGCCGAGCAGGCTGCGCTGCGCATCGCCGGCACCCTTGAATCCGACATGGGAGATGTCGGCCCTGGTCTCCATGCCCACGAGCACGCCCGCCAGGTGGCCGACCGAGCCGATGCCGCTGGTACCGAAAGTCAGGGCGCCAGGCTTCGCACGCGCGGCCTCGATCATGTCCTTCACCGACTTGAGGGGTGTCTGGTTGTGGACGGCGATCAGGATCGGGAAGCCACCCCAGGCGGCAATCCAGCTGAAGCTCTTCGCCCCGTGGTATGGCAGGTCCGGGATCAGGCTCTGGGCGACGGCATTGGGGCCCGTGGTGGTCGCCAGCAGGGTGTAGCCGTCCGGACGTTCCTTGGCGACGATGGCAGCACCGATCGAGCCGCCCGCGCCCGGCCGATACTCGATGACGACCGGCTGGCCGAGCGATTTCTCATAGAGCGGCTGCATCGGTCGCACGATCAGGTCGATCGCACCGCCGGCGACGAACGGGCTGATCAGGCGGATCGGCTTGACCGGCCACGACTGCGCCGAGGCGGGCGATACGGCCAGCAGCAGGATGGGCAGCAAGGCCGCGGACACTTTGGCCACGGCAATCGACTGGCCGGCGGATCGATGCTGCGCGCGATGGTGGGCACTCCGATTCATGCGGCCTCCAGGGAAACATTGTCGGTGCGCCGGGACGTCCGACGCCCCGTTTGCGAAGCAACCTGCATGCCATCGGCATGCGCCGGGCTCAGTCCCCCGGGGACTGCCGGGGAAACCGGTTGCGCCAGTGTGTCGCGATCTGTCCGCGCGTGGCCAGCCAGACATCGCCACGTCGCTCGGCCAGATGCTCGAGCACCCTGGACAGCGCGGCGATTCGCGCCGGGCGCCCGGCGATGCGCAGGTGATAGCTGATGGTCAGCATCTTCGGCGCGCCCCGGCTGCCCTCGTCGATCAGGGCATCGACCGCCCCGGTGACGTACTCGACGAACTCGCCTGCGGTCACGAAACCGTTCGGGTGGGTGTACTTCATGTCGTTGGTGTCGTAGCAGTACGGCACGGCGAGGATATGCCGGCCTGTCGCGCTCTCTGCCCAGTAAGGCAGGTCGTCGTCCAGCGCATTGCTGTCGTAGCCGAAACCGAGGTCGATCAGCAGGTCGCGCGTCCAGGCGCTCTGCGAGCCCCGGCAGAAGAAGCCGGTCGGCCGCACGCCGGTCGCCGAGGCGATGGTGTCGACGGTACGAACGATCGATGCGCGTTCGGTCTCAGGGTCGGTGAAGTCCGAATGCGGCCGCCAGCGCCAGCCGTGGACGGCGGGCTCGTGGCCGGCTGCCACGACCGCGCGTGCGATCGACGGCACGCGCGCGACCGCATGGCCGCACATCCACCAGGTGGTCGGCACTGCATGGCGCTCCAGCGTGTCGAGGATGCGCCAGACCCCGGCCCGCATGCCGTACGCGAACAGCTGTTCCTGGCCCATGTCGCGTACCCCGGGCCTGATCACGGTGGTGACTTCGCCGATCGACTCGCCGGCGGCATCGCCCGCCTCGATCGAGTTCTCGGCGCCCTCCTCGAAGTTCACGCAGACCGAAACGGCCAGCCTGGCGCCGCCCGGCCAGTCGGCCATCGGAGGCGTGCCGCCATAGCCGACGAGGTCGCGCGCGCCGGGCGCACGGGTGCTCAGGTTGGCGGGGTCGGTCATCGTACGAGCTCCTCGAGCATTCCGGTGGCGAGGCGGCAGGCTTCCGCGAAATCGTCCATCTCCATCGCCTCGTCCGCATTGTGGCTGCCGTGGTCGTTGCGGATGAACACCATCGCGCAGGGCACGCCTTCGGCGGCGAAGATCATGCAATCGTGGCCGGCACCGCTCGCCATGTCGGGTGCATCGATGCCCAGTTCGGACGCCTTGCGCCGGGCGAGGGACACCAGCGCCGGATCCATCACCGCGGCGGCGGCCTTCGTGTACGGGCCTGGTTCGAGGTCGACCTGCCGTTCCTCGGAGATGCGCTGCGCATCGGCGACCAGCAGCGCATGAAGGTCCGCCAGGACCGTGTCGTCGTAGCTGCGGATGTCGAGCGAGAAGCGCACCTCGCCCGGTATCTTGGTCATCGTGTGGTGGGCAGCGTCGGTATGGAACTGCCCGATGGTGCAGACCAGGTCGCGGCCGGCGGCCTCGAACGCCTTCCAGTGCGCCTCCACCCCGTGTGCCCATTCCACCGCCGCGAGCAGCGCGTCGCGCCGCGCCAGCCGCGGCACGCCGCCGGCATGGCCGTACTGCCCGAGGACGCGCCCGTGCTTGTAGCGGTGGTTGCCGCGGATGCCGGTGACCACCGCGCAGCGGCGGCCGACATCGACCAGCCAGGGCCCCTGTTCGATATGCACTTCGATGTAGGCCGCGATCCGCGCCGGATCGAGGTGGCGCCGCCCCGCCTTCACCGCCTCCGGGTCGAAGCCCCCTTCGCGCATGTGTTCGGCCAGCGTGCGCCCGGAGTCGAAGCGCACCACGCTGTCGACGACTTCGGGTTCGACCCGGCCGAAGGCCATCCGGCTGCCGAGGTAGGGCGCGGGGAACCAGGACAGTTCCTCGCCGCGGATCGCCATCACGGTCACGTCCATGCGCGGCACGAGGCCGGTGCGGCGCAGCCAGGCCAGCGAGACCAGCCCGGCCAGCACGCCCGCGGCGCCATCGAAGTTTCCGCCGTGGGGCACGGCGTCCATGTGCGAACCGAACATGATGCAGGGCGCGCCCCGGTCGCGCCCCGGCAGCGTCATGTACAGGTTGCCGGCGAAGTCGATGCTGCACTCCAGGCCGATTTCTTCGGCCCACCTCCGGGCCAGGTCGTGCGCCATCTGCTCGCCCGGGCCCCACGAGGCGCGCGACACGCCCGGCGGATCCGCGCTGCCGGCACGCAGTTCCTCGAACAGGCATGCGGCCCGCGCGATCTCGGCGGACAGTTCCACCGGCAGCGGCGCGGTGGATGGCGAAGGATTCATGGATGCTCCGGGGGGGGAAGGGTCGCGTTGCTGCACAGTCTAGCGCCTCGCCGTGGACGCCTTCCGCAGGTGCGCGCAAGGCTAGGCTTCGAGGCGCGCCAGCAGCACCTTCGCCGAAGCTTCCGACACCACCATCACCAGCTTCATCGTCGCCCGTGTCGCGCCGACGAAGATGCGGCGCACCGCACGGTCGTCCAGCGCCTCGAAGTCGATCTCGGTGAGCACGACGCACGGGGCCGCCTGCCCCTTGAAGCGGTGCACCGAGTCGATCAGCACGTCGCCATCGGTGACCGTCGGGTTGCCGAGCAGGTCGTAGCGGCCGGTGGGCGCGCGCAGCGGATAGGGACCCAGGCGGTCGAACGGCGCCAGGCGGGAGCTCTCGCGGCCGCGGTAGGTGATGACGGCGACATGCGAGCGACGGAAGCCGAGGCCGATGCATCGGGTGACCGCGGTGATCGTCTTCGCGATCAGGTCGGCGGTGTCGGCGTAGGTGAGGATGTCGACCTCGTAGCCATCGACCGGACTGCCGGGCTCCATCGCGTGCGGCAGCGGCAGCATGCGGTTGAGGGTGTCGACGATCCTGCGCGGCGTTCGGTAGTTGACCTCCGAGCGCAGGCTGACCCAGCCCGGCAGGGACACTTCCGGCCGGCCGTACAGGTTCTGCATCGGGTCCTCGAGCCACCAGGCCCGGCCCTCGGGACGCAGCAGGCGCAGCAGGTTGGCCGCCCATCCCGGCTGGAAGTCCTGGCCTTCATCGACGACCAGCACGTCGACGCGGGAGGCATCGTCGGGCTGCCAGGCGTCCAGCGTTTCCTCCAGGCGGGCGAACGCCCCCGGCTGGCCGAAGTCGGGACGCTGGCCGAGCGACCGCGCGACGCGGTCGCCGAGCTGGTGGTAGGTGACGACGTCGCCGCCCTGCGGGGCGATGCGTGCGACATGGTCGGCCAGCGGCCGGTTGTAGCAGACGAACAGCGGCCGCTGCCCGGCGGCCAGTGCGTCCCGGAACACCCCGAGCGCGAGCTGCGTCTTGCCCGAGCCTGCCGTGCCGACCACGCGCAGCCGGAACGGATCGCAGTCGATGCGACGGGCCCAGTGGGCGAGCCCGCCGGACAGGCGGGTGTAGAGCATGTCCGCTTCGGTGACGAACGCATTGACCTCCGGTACCAGCTGCAGGATGTCCCCGAGGAAGCGATGCACCTTGTCGCGCGAGGGCAGGACCTCGTTGTCCGGGCCGACGGCGGGCAGCAGGCCGACGATGGTCGCCACCAGCTGGTCCGTGCGCCGCGCGTCGATGATCCGCGCCGGGTCGATGCCTGCGCTGCCGGGGTCCTTCACCGTGTAGTCGGGACAGTACAGTACGGCGTCGACGTAGGTGGCCTCGCCCTTGCAGAACTGGCGCAGCCGGGCATGCAGCGCGTCGGTCGAGCGGGCCATCTGGAACGCGACCTGCTTCTCGCCGTTGGCATAGCGCTTCACCAGGCCTTCGTCCGACTCGTGCAAGAAGCCGGTCTTCTGCTCGACCAGCAGCAGCTTGCCGGTGGGCCCCACGATCGCGAAGTCGATCTCGCCGAAGATTGCATGCCCGCGCTGCTCGACGCGCGTCCAGTGCACGCCATGGAACACCGTGTAGTCGTCGGGCAGTCCGCCGGCCAGCTGCGCCAGCGTCTGCAGCTCGCGCTCGGCGGCGCCCGAGTTCGCCAGTTCCCGCCAGCCCTCCGGATGCACGCGTGCCATCGGCTCAGCTCCGTCGAAGCGCCGCGGTGGCGGAGAAGGTCCACGGCCGGCAGACCAGCGCGATGCCGACGCTCAGCCGCTCGCGCCTGGGCAGGGTCGCCTCGAGTTCCGCGGTCTCGTTGAACTCGGCAGCCAGGCGGTCGAGCTTGCGCTGCATCAGCGTGAGCGAGGCCCGCGACACCTCGCGCACCTCGAAGCGCAGGTGCATGTCGGGGGTGCCCAGGCCGTTGAGCAGGAACTCCTGCAGGACCTTCGCCTCGTAGGCGCGGCGCACCGGACCGTTGCGCCGCCACTGCAGGTTGCGCGCGACCTTCAGTCGTACCCGGTCGCCGGGACCGAGGTCGATCAGGTCGATGCGTGCCAGCCGGGCGAGCAGGCGCACCAGTTCGGTACCGGCCAGCGCGAACTGCGTGGAGATCTCGGCCGCGGTCCATTCGTTCAGCAGCAGGTGGAACACCGTGAGCAGCTTCGCGTCCTTCGCGAGCGCCTCTTCCTGCGGCAGCGACAGCTCGCGTGGCAGGGTTCGCTCGCGCTGCGCGATCCGGGCCAGTTCGAACAGGTCGGTGCCGAGCACCTCGAGTATCCGGTTCAGCCGCGCCAGCGTCATCGTCCGCCCGGCGAGCATCCGCTTGATGCTCGGCTCGGACAGTCCGAGCTCCGCGCCCAGTGCCCTGTAGGTGATGCCGCGCGCCTTGAGCAGCGGCTTCAGTGCGGCGAGCAGGGGGTCGGCGTTGGCCATCGGTGACAGGGAGAAGGATCAGGGCATGGCAGGAAAGGTATCGCATTGTGATCCTTTTTTCGAATGGATTGGATTCCGCAGTAGCTGCCGCGAGCATCGCGGCTCCTTGCATGCAATCCCACCCAGGAGTCGACGATGGACAGCATCCCCGCCCTGCCGGCCGGCACAGACCGCTTCCCGCATTGCCACCGGGTCAACGACCTGCATTCCGGGCTCAACCCGGCATCGGTGCTGCGCACCTTCCGCCCGCGCAACCTGTTCGAACTGGCGGCGACGGTCGATCGCGCCCGCCACCTCGGCGTGCCGGTTTCGGTGTGTGGCGGACGACATGCCATGGGCGGCCAGCAGTTCGCAGAGGCCGGGTGGCTGATCGACCTGTCCGGCTGCAACCGGGTGCTGCAGTTCGATGCCCGGCGCGGGCTGATCGAAGTGGAAGCGGGCATGCGCTGGCCGGAACTGTTGCAGGCGCTCGACCGGCTGCAGCCCGAGCCAGCGCGGGCGGAGGCCCAGGACGGCGTATCGCCGTGGACCTTCCGGCAGAAACAGACCGGCGCCGACCAGCTGTCCATCGGCGGTGCCCTGTCGGCCAACATCCACGGACGCGGACTGGACTTCGCGCCGTTCGTGTCCGACATCGAGTCGTTCACGCTGGTCACCGCCGACGGCCGCCTGCGCCGGGTGAGCCGCACCGAACATGCCGACCTGTTCCGGCTGGCCATCGGTGGTTACGGCCTGTTCGGCATCGTCGGCTCGGTCACCCTGCGGCTGGTGCGGCGCCAGCGCCTGCGGCGCGAGGTCGAAGTGGTCGATGTCGACGACCTGATGGACGCCTTCGATGCGCGCCGGGCGCAGGGCTTCGTGTATGGAGACTGGCAGTTCGCGATCGATCCGGCGCAGGCCGGCTTCCTCACCCGCGGCGTGTTCTCCTGCTACCGGCCGGTCGGCGAGGCGGAGGCCGACGCGCGCGTGGACGTCCCGCGCCGCGAACTCTCCGAGGACGACTGGAAGCGCCTGCTGCTGCTCGCCCATGTCGACAAGTCGCGCGCGTTCGACGAATACGCAGCCTTCTACCTGTCGACTGCCGGGCAGTGCTACGACTCGGACGCGCACCAGATGGGCCGCTATGTCGACGGTTACCATCGCGAGATCGATGCACGCGTCGGTTGTCGCGGATCGGAGATGATCACCGAGCTCTACGTGCCGCGCGCGCGGCTGGCCGATTTCATGCGCGCCTGCGCGTTCGAGTTCCGTGCATTCGGCACCAACGTCGTCTACGGCACGGTGCGGCTGATCCGGCGCGACACCGAGACCTTCCTGCCCTGGGCGCGGCAGGACTACGCATGCGTGATCTTCAACCTGCACGTGGACCATGCGCCGGCGGGGATCGACGCGGCGGCGGCCGCGTTCCGCCGGCTGATCGACCGCGCGGCGGAGCGGGGCGGCAGCTACTACCTGACCTACCACCGGTTCGCCACCCGGGCGCAGGTGGAAGCCTGCCATCCGCAGTTCCGTGAATTCCTCCGGCTGAAGGCGTCGTGGGACCCGGACGGCCTGTTCCAGAGTGACTGGTATCGCCATCACCGCAAGCTCTTCGGTGCAGGCAGACCGGTCGCCGGGCCCGTCCCGGGCCGGTTGGCCGTGCCGGCCGGGGGGGCACTGAGATGAATCGCCACCTCGTGTTGAAGACGCTGGCGATCGGGCTGCTGGTGCTGCTGCTGCTGGTCCCGCTGGCCCTGATCGAAGGCACGATCGGGGAGCGTGCGTCCTACCGGATGCAGGTACAGGAGGAGGTCGCAGCCACCCATGCCGGTGCGCAGGTGGTTGCCGGGCCGGTGCTGGTACTGCCGTATGTCGAGACCACCACCACGGTCGCCCAGGCCCGGCGCGACGGGGAACCTGCGGTGAGCACGCGTTCGGAGAACCGGACGATGCTGGTGTTCCCTTCGGAACTGGTGGTGGATGGCGAGGTGCAGGTCGAACTGCGCCGGCGCGGCATCCACCAGGCGCCGGTCTGGCGCGCGAAGGCGCTCGAGTTCACCGGGCGATTCGAGCCGGTTGCCCTGCCGAGGCCGGTGTCGTCCGCTCCAGGCACCACGGTGACCGTCGTGGCGGGGGAACCCTATGTCGCATTCTCCATATCCGACCTGCGCGGCTTCGTCGCCACGCCGTCGATCGAACTCGGCGGTGAGCGTGTGCTGTTCGAGCCCCGCGCCGCGCCGCCGTTCGACGGGCCCGCCGTGCGCGCGCGCGTCGATCCGGAGCTGCTGGCCGCCGGCGGCTCGATCGCGTTCAGCCTGCGCGCCGACCTGGCCGGGACGCGGGAACTGTCGTTCGTGCCGATCGGCGACGAGACCCGGGTTTCGCTGCGATCGAACTGGCCGCACCCGAGCTTCGGCGGGCGCTTCCTGCCGCTGGAGCGCGAGGTGGGCGACGCCGGATTCAGCGCCCGCTGGAGCGTGCCGGCGATCGCCACCCAGGCGCGCAGTGCGCTGGCGGGCGGACGGGAGGCGCAGGGCGAACGGGCGCGTGCGACGGCGCCGGTTGACGGGTTCGGCGTGCGGCTGATCGATCCGGTGGACATCTACGCGCAGGCGATGCGCGCGACCAAGTACGGCGTGCTGTTCGTGGTGCTGACCTTCGGTGCGTTCTGGCTGTTCGAGGCGCTGCGCCGCGTGTCCATCCATCCGGTGCAGTACGGCTTCGTCGGCGCGGCGCTGGCCATCTTCTTCCTCCTGCTGCTCGCGCTGTCCGAACACCTGCCGTTCGGGCTCGCGTACGGGCTGGCCGCGGCTGCCTGCATCGCGCTGATCGGGGCCTATCTGGCCGCCGTGCTCGGCGGCATGCGCACCGCCGCCGGATTCTGCGCCGGACTGTCGGCCCTGCACGCGGCCCTGTATTCGGTGATCCGGCTCGAGGACACGGCGCTGCTGGTCGGGACACTGCTGATGTTCTCGGCCCTGGCCTGCGCGATGCTCGCCTCGCGGCGGATCGACTGGACCCGGTTCGGGCTGCCGTCGACGCCGGCCGGCGCCCGGCCGGAATGACCGCGCTGCTGACGATCCCGAAGCCTGGCTGCGCGGCGATTATCATGGTCGCCGCGCGGCATTCGCCGGCGCCAGGCGGACAGACGCGTCGTGCGCGACCGCCATGATCCCGAGGAGGAGCAAGGATGAGTGCCGTGGACAAGGCTGCCCAGATGGCCGCGCTGCCCGTGAGGGGCGACGAGGACCCGTTCGTCGTCGCCACCGGCGGCTTCTATCGCCGCTGGTTCAACCTGGTGGATGACATCGCGCCGATGCTGGAGACCGTCAAGGTGCTCGCCAGCACCGAGGACGAAGACTGGGTGCCGACCTGGAGCGCCGTCGCTGCGCGCTACGAGGCACAGGCCGAGGCGGCGCTGGCCCGGGGCGACCGGGCCGGTGCGCGCAGCGGCTTCCTGCATGCCAAGACCTACTACAGCATCGCGCGTTTCCCGTCGCCGTACTGGTCGGGATCGACCATCTGCCCGCCGACGATGAGCGCGATCAAGACGAAGTCGTACGAAGACTACCTGCGCTGCTTCGAGCGCGCGGCGGCCCTCGGCGAGCATCCGCCCGAGGTGGTGCGCGTGTCGCGCGACGGCATGCATGCCACCGGCCACCTGCGCATCCCGAAGCATGCATCGGCGACCAACAAGGTGCCGGCGGTGCTCGTGATGTGCGGCGGCGACATGTACAAGGAAGACCGCGAGAAGTACGCCGACGGCGCGATGGCCGAGGGCATCGCGTCACTGGTGGTCGATGCGCCCGGGACGGGGCAGACCAGCTTCCCGCATGCGCCGGAGTCGGTCGTGGCCTGGCAGGCGGCGCTCGACCTGCTGCAGTCGCGCCCGGAGATCGACGGCAGCCGGCTGGGTGCGTTCGGCGTGAGCCGGGGCGGGCTGTGGGTGATCCGCCTGGCCGCCCATGATGCGCGCGTCAAGGCGCTGATCTCGTGCGCGCCCGGCGGCGCCGGCTACTGGGGCACCGACGAGGAACGTGCCGAGGCGCGCAGCGCGGCGGAAGAGCGTGCACGCACCAACTGGTTCGGGCCGCGGGGGACACGGCCGCCGGTGAAGCCGGTGACCGAAGCGGCGCAGCGCGAGGAATTCCTGCGCTGGTCGCTGAAGGACCAGGGCCTGCTCGACCGACTGACGATGCCGATGTACCTCGTGAACGGCAAGGTCGACCACCTCACGCCGATCGGCAACATCTACCTGCTGCTCGAGAGCGGACCGGCGACCGGACGGGTCGCCCGCATCTACGCCAACGACGGCCATATCGCGGCCCGCAACGAACGCGAATGGGGCCCGGCTGCGTGGCGCTGGCTTCGCCAGCAGCTCGAGGGCTGACCGGGGCGGTCGAACTGCGACGCCCGCGCGAAGGCTCAGTCGAGCTGCAGCTTTCGCGCGCGGATCAGCTTCGCCCACTTCTCGTTCTCGGCCCGCACGAAGGCGCCGAACGCTTCTGCGCCGAGCGGGCTGACCTCCGCCCCGACGCTGGAGAACTTCGCACGCACGTCGGGCTGGTCGATCGCGCGCGACAGTGCGGCGGAGAGCAGCGATACCACGCCCTTCGGGATGCCGGCCGGCCCGACCAGCCCCTGGAAGCCGACCGACTCCATCTCGCCCAGGCCGATCTCGCGCACCGCCGCCACGTCGGGCAGCTGCGGGTCGCGTTTCGCGCCGGTGACCGCCAGCGCACGCAGCTTGCCGGCGCGGATCATCGGCAGCAGGGCGGAGCCGGCATCGATCATGATCTGCGTCTGGCCGCCGAGCAGTTCGGCGATCGCGGGCGCGCTGCCCTTGTACGGCACATGGGTCAGCGACAACCCGGTGGCAGCGTTCATCAGTTCGCCGTTCAGGTGGGTCGACGTCCCGGCGCCGCCCGAGGCGAAGTTGGCCTTCCCGACATTGGCCTTCGCCCAGGCGACGAACTCGCGCAGGTCCTTCGCCGGGTGGTCGGCACGGGTGACCGCAATGTAGCTGCCCTGGCTGATCTGTCCGATGTAGGTGAACTGTTTCACCGGGTCGTAGGGCATCTTTGCCTGCAGGTACGGGGCGATCGCGAACGGACCGGTGTTGGCCACCAGCAGCGTGTAGCCGTCCGCGTTCGCGCGGGTCAGGTCCGCCGCGGCGATGGTGCCGCCTGACCAGCGACTGCTTCAGGGCATCCTGCAACGGGCTCTGGATCACGCGGGCGGTGAAGTCGATGCCGCCGCCAGGGGGGTAGCCGACGATCAGCCGGATCGGCTTGGACGGGAAGGCCTGGGCCTCGGCCGGCAGCGGTGCGGTGAAGAGCGCCAGTCCGAGCGACACGAGGCCGAGTGCTGCGGTCACGGTGGCCGGCAGGGCGGTGGAACCGGGATGGATCATCGGGGGCTTTCCTCCAGTTGGGACCCGGTCTGCGCGCGGGTCCATCGACGCCGATGCTAACCCGACGGCGGGCGGTGGCGCGACGGCCTGCCGGCCGCCGAGGGGCCCACGCGGCACCCGTCCGGACGGAAAGCATTGACGATCGACCGACGCGGCTTGGAAAATCGGTGTATAGCGTTTCCATGCCATTGCAATCGGTTGATCGGCCGCCTGTCGTGTTGTCGCGCAGGCCGACGGCCGGCAGGCGTTTCGATTCCGGGGGGAGGATGGACGGGCAGTCGAACACGGGGGACGGGTCGGCCTGCGAGGTCACCCGGAACGTAGAGTATTCGAGGGCGGGCATCGGCTTCACCGGAAACGATCCGCAGCAGCGGGCATTGCGCCTCGATATCTACCATCCGCCAGCCTCTTTCCGAGAGGTGGGCGGGCGTCCGGCGCTGATCCTTGCGTTCGGCGGTGCATTCCACCGTGGTTCCAAGGAAGACGACACGGTGAAGGAAGACGGGCCGAAGAACACGCCCATCTCGGAGTACTGCCGTCGGTTCGCCGCCCGTGGCTATGTCTGTTTCTCGGTCGATTACCGGCTGATCCCGGAAGACCCGGATCCGGGCACCATTCCCGTGCTGGTAGATCCCGAGAACGTGCCTCGCTCCCGGCTCGATGTCGTGCGGCGCCAGATGAACCTGCCGCCCGCGACCAGCGAAATGGTCGCCAACGGCATCGAGGCCGCGGCCGCCGATTTCACCGCGGCGATCGGCTGGGTGCGCGCGAACGCCATTCCGCTCGCGGTCGATCCGGCGCGGATCGCGGTTGGCGGATTCTCCGCCGGCGGCCGCTCGGCGATGCATGCGGTGTTCGCGCGCCAGGCCGAGGTCGGTGCCGTGGTCTGCATCTCCGGGTACCTCGGGCTCGACGAACTGAAGCGGCATGTCACCGGGGCGGCCGGGGAGCCGCCGGTACTTGCGCTGTGGGGCGAAAGCGACCTCGACTACGTGCTCGAACAGGCACCGGCGCTGGTCGCCCATGCGGATACGGTCGGCTTGCAGGTGACCGCGCATTGCATCCCGGGGGTGGGGCACTTCTATCCTGCATCGGCTGCGCTGGCACCGTCGGCAGGCGGTCCCGGTACGGTCGAGCAGGCGATCGAAGCCTTCCTCGCGTCCTCCCTGCAGAGGGTCCCGGCTTGAAGCGAACGTCCCCTTGAGCGTCATCGCGGTCTTCAACCAGAAGGGCGGCGTCGGCAAGACCACGACGGCGCTGAACGTGTCGGTGGCGGTGGCGCATCGCGGGCTCGCGCCGATCGCGATCGACCTGGATCCGCAGGCGCACCTGACCCTCGCCTTCGGGGTACGCGCATTCGCGAAGGGCGACAGCTGCTACGCATTCTTCGCCGAGGGCAAGCCGCTTGCCTCGATGCTGCGCCAGACGCCGCAACGCGTACGGCTGCTGCCCGGGTCGCCTGACCTTTCGAAGGTGGATGCGCTGCATGCGTCCGACGCCGGCATCTCGGGCAAGCTGCGGCAGGGAATCGCCGCGATGGTCGAGGAGACGCAGCATCGCGGGCCGGTGTTCATCGACTGCTGCCCGATGCTCGGTGTACTGACGCTCAACGCGCTGATCGCCGCCGACCGGGTGCTGATCCCGGTCTCGGCGGACTACCTTTCCCTGCAGGGGGTGCACCGGCTCGATTCGGCGCTGAACGTGCTCGAGTCTCGCCTCAACCGCAAGTTCATGCGCCGGGTGGTGATCACCCGCTTCGATGGGCGGCGCAAGCTGGCGGCCGGCGTGCAGGAGGAACTGGCGCGCCGCTATGGCGAGAACCTCTGCACCACGCGCATCGTCGAGAACGTCTCGCTGGCCGAAAGCCCGATGTACGGCAAGGACGTGTTCAGCCAGTCGCCGGCCAGCCCGGGCGCGCGCGACTACCGCGCACTCACCGAGGAACTGCTGGCCACCGGGTTCTTCGGCTAGGCAGGCGGCGGCTC
>LNFM01002096.1_pt1 | contig 42876 bp, 23 predicted proteins | sample 596031 | NCBI WGS metagenome assembly LNFM01 (sample SAMN04254537, study PRJNA301005) | activated carbon metagenome | isolation source: dual media filters at the Ann Arbor, Michigan drinking water treatment plant | place: USA: Ann Arbor
GGCAAGCGTTGACCCGGTTCCGCCCATCGGCTTTATTCCCGCTGCGCGACAGCGTGCCCCCGTGGCGGAATTGGTAGACGCGCCTGACTCAAAATCAGGTTTCTTCGGGAGTGTTGGTTCGAGTCCGACCGGGGGCACCATCGTGCTAGAACTCATACGGGTCAGCTTCTTTGGTAGTCGAGATCGGTCCAATATGTTCCAGGCCGCTCGGCTCGACTAACGTCGGAAGCGCCTCGACGAACGTGTTTTGAGCATTGTCGCCGCCACCGTCGCATCTGGCGTGCCATTTCATGCGCCAGATACTTTGGCGAGGGCCGCGCCAGCTTGGTCTGCCGTCAATTTGGTGTATTGGTGCAAGCTCTCGTTAATGCTTGAGATTGTATTGCCTGGAGGGCCCCCATCTGTTCCTGGACGGTTCGAGTTTAGAGTCCCATCCCCTAAGCGATGCTGTTGAACCGGGTTCGAAGTTCTGCGGTGGTTATAGGCCTGAATTGAGCCAGAAGCGTTGCAACCGCGCGAACACGCATCCTCCTTCGGCCCGGTAGCGACCGGCCCATTTGCGGCCCGTGCGAGGGCAAACGGCTGCGGCTTCACTGGCGGCCTGCGGCGCTTGCCCACTGAGAATCATTTGACCAGCCGCTCTCGACCGTGCGGCGTCAGGCGGGCATTCTTATGGATGTCCATTCGGCTCTCTCAAGGATCGGTTGACGTCTCGACAACATCAGCTTCCTCGGCTTGGGCCGGATGGACAACCTATTGAAAGCTCACAGCTAGTCAGCATTGGTGAAGCCTCTCATCCCGCGATGCTGTGTGATCGCCGAGAACGCTACATCGCCATAGAACTCGATGCCGGCAGCATTCGGATGGGCGTCCAGCGGCTCTAGATTGTATACTGCGGGCAATGCCGGCCTGCGTTCGAGATCGAAATAGGTGACTATCCTTGTCTCAAAGTCGCGTTCGATCGTGGTCCAGATTCTGGCAGCTGCGCCCGACGCCAATGGCCGACCTTCTGCAAACTCAGACTGCACGGGTAGGTGCACGAAGACGATCGGAACGCCAAGATCCCTCAGGGCCTGCCGTTCGGCGCGGTAGCGCGCGTCGCTAGAAAATCCATCGGCATCGACGCGGGGTGATGCGCCGGGAGCCGAAACGTTCGTCAGCCGTCGCCACAGCCAAGGGTAGAAGTAAGTGCGGTCGACGGCGAACGCATTGGGCCGCAAGTGCTTGCGCTTGACCTCGGAGTCGACAAACGCGATCGCCTCGAGCAGTACCGCATCGCGGTCGGCACGCCGGCGCCGTTCCTCGCACCATTCCGCAGTGGCACGCGGATCGACGATGGTTGCATCACCGGCGCTGTCTGGGTTGTCGAGATCGTCGGGCCGCGCTGCCGTCAGCTCGCGCATGCGCCCCTTGATGATCGCAGCCTTGGTCCACCTTCGTCCGCGCGTGAGATCGTCGGTAATGAAGGCGACGACTATTATCGCCGGGCTGGCTTGTTCGGCCTGCGCGGCGGCCATGCTGACCATCTCCAGTAGTCCATAGCCTCCGCGCGCGTAGTTGAGCACTGCCGTACGTCGCCCTGTCGCCTCGCCAAGTCGGTCCTGAAGCACGTCGGCGATGGTCACGCCACCAAGCCGCCAACGACTGAATGAGTCGCCCGTCAGCACCACCTTGAGATCGGCGCGGGCATAGTCGGCGAGCGTCGTGATCCCGCTCAGCCCATCGACATTGGTCCTGTAGACGTCGTCAAGGCAGCCTACGACCAGCCCGTTGCGAATGATGGCGGCGTCGATTGTCGATTCGGGCACGTATTTCTGCCCTCACTTTGCATCGAATTCTGTATTTGCGGTGGGCAAAAGCCACCAGCTCCACCTGTCGGGGGCAAACGGGTCGTTCACCGCGAGATAACAGCGATAGGCAATCTCTGGCAGAGCAAGCGAAATGAGGAGCGACAGCGCAACGAGTGCGATGTTTGCTGTTCGGCCTGATTTCGAAGTCCGGGATATTGGTCGCTCTTATGTCACGCCCTCGAACCACTGCGGTCGAGCGCAGTTGTAGTTGAAGATGAAGTTAACGCCGGCCCGCTTGAGTGGGTGTGACAACTCTCTGTCATAGCGGAAGATTGCGGTGGCCTGATCCTACTTATGGCCTCTCACCAGATTCGTGCAACACGATCAGGATCACTGCGATCGACCCGGTCACTAAAGGAACCATCCACCGGGGTCTTCTGGTGGCGGGGCGAACGTCTTTCCATGGGGGCCAGTTCGGCCGGGCCACTGCCTGCAGAACAGGCGTCCACAGGTTCATTGATAACTTGGCTGCTTCGGAGTCGTTCAAATACAGTTCAGCTGCCTAAAATCTGTATGTCGAGCTAATCCCCACTTGCGTGTCTAGAATGTACTTCTTTCCCCGTCTGGTACTCTCGCGGCTCAATATTCTGCCGCTTCATTGTCGGCTGGTAACGGTCGAAGGCAAAGCCGCATACGGCGCAACTGTTAATCTCGATGACGGCATCTCCCAAATCCTGGTGAACATAGGTGCTGACGCGAACGTCAGCCTTTCCGTGCCAGCAACGTGCGCGCATGAAAATCTCCCGTAAGAGCAATCTCAGAATACGTCCGAAGAAGGGTGGAACATCTCGTTGTGCGAGATCGAATGTATATGGCTATCGTCTCACCTAACGCGCCTCGTACGGGGCAGTTGCCGGTGGCAATCCAGAAGAAGTGTCCCAATGTGAACACGCTCCCAAGCGACGGCGGAGTCGGCAATTTGCTTGCCGCGGTCGATGCGATCGTCGTCGGCTCGCCCAGTCGGAGGGCGCCCGTGGGCAGTTCGTTCGCAGCAGCATTTGGCGTGCTGTCTTTACTGATTGCCACCGCTTAGGACTGTTGGCACTCCATTGCCGAAAACGATGGTCGTTCATAGTCAGCCACTGCGAGAAGATGCGACTTTAGCAGCGGCTACACCTTTGCTGCTGCTCCTGGATTGCCGCGGAATCCAACGGCAAGGAGACATCCGGGCATTGTGGAGACTTGGGGGCCGGATATGCCATGGGTTCCTGGACCTCGTAGACTTGCGGCGCTCGGCCGATCTTCGCTCGCCAGAAACCGTCGAAACATAGGAGCCGTTACGCACGCCTTCCCACGCTGGCCAATGGTCTCGTGGTTTCGATCACGGCACCTCTAAAAGTTCAGCCATTCGGCTGAACTAAGTGCGTCGGTTCCGCTTCAACTTTGGAACACTCTTTGAATTACGGCCTGACTGGCGTTTTTTCGGCCTGGTCGTAGCCCCGCATGGCGCGATCATATGACTCCATGGCGGCTAGGGTGTCGGCGCGAATGCGCAACGCGTTGATGTCGCCCGGGTCGAGTTCGATTGCCCGGTCGAGATCTCTGATGGCAAGGTCGTACCGACCTTCGTCGTTGTAGGCATTGCCGCGACTGATGAAAGCGATGGCATTGCCCGCATCGCGCGTGATGGCCCGATCATAGTCCTTCAGGGCAAGAGCCGGCTTGCCCTGGCCTCGGTAGGCGTCTCCCCTACCGATGAAGGCGTTGGCGTCGTTCGAGTCGAGAGCGATGGCCCGGTCGAGGTCCTTGATAGCGAGGTCGTACTGGCCCATGTCGTTATAGGTCCTGCCGCGAACAATGAATACGACGGGATCGTCTGGCTTGAGCTGGATGGCCTGGCCGAAGTCCTTCATTGCGAGGTCGTGTCGGGCCTTGCCGCGATGGCCAATGCCGCGGTGGAGGAAGGCGTTGGAGTCTTTCGGGTCAAGCGCGATGGCCCGATCCAGATCCTGCACCGCGCGATCATGTTGGCCCTTATCGTTGTAGACCTTACCGCGATTAATGTAAGCGACAGAGTTGCGTGGATCCAGCCTGATGGCATCGTTGTAATCCCGCAGAGCCAAATCGAGCTTGCCCATCGCGCGATGGGAATTGCCACGATTGGCGAACGCGTTGGTATCGAGGCGGTTGAGCGCGAGCGCCTGGTCAAAGTCCTTGATGGCGCGCGCATACTCGCCTTTGTCATTGTAGACTTTACCGCGGCTGACATAGGTCAGGTAGTTGTGCGGGTCGAGCGTGCTAGATCGATCGTAGTCCTGGATAGCGCGGTCTGATTGCCCCGATGCGCGATAGGCGTTGCCACGACTGAGGAAGGTGTTGGCGTCGGTCGGGTCGTGGTTGATCGCCTCGTCGTACATCTTGATGGCGCGATCGTACTGGCCCTTGTCGCTGAAGCTCCTGCCGAGCGCTTTATAGGGATCGGCCGGAGGTGCCGCGTAAGCGTTGTCCGGAAGAGCCGCAGTCATTATGACGCTCGCCAGCAGCGCGCCGAGGACAGGCAGAGACTCAACCCGTCGTCTCTCGCCATGGGGTTTGGCTCCCTGACTATTGAAGGACAGCACCTTAAGCGACAATTTGCGCCAATCCGAGGCAGAACCGATCATGGCCTTACTTTCCTCAATTGCAGATCGCGCCGTAGAGGAAACCCCTCGCGTTCGCGTTCATAAACATACTACGTCAAGCCGAACACGACGCGTGACGCAGTGGTGGGAAAATAGTGTCAGGTTTGTGATATGGATTGCTGCGTAGAGCGCGCGGGCGCGCCGACATCGGCTTAATTGTTTGCCCGCTAAGTCTCCTTCACCGTGATGGATCCCAGTAAATCGAGGTCAGACATTTTTCCCGAGTCTCGAAGGCTTACCGTGCCAAGGCCTCTTACGTTGGCCAATTTCATCTTGCCTTCGAAACCGCCATAACCCTCGATCCTGCAAGCATCCATGACCATTCCGCCGCCCTTGAAAAATGCCTTTACCAAATAAGGTTGTGGCCCGTGCGTGCTGGCGCGGCATGCGAACATGCGGCCCTCGTTCATCATGTTGATGCCGCATTCGACATTGTTCTCGAAGCCACAGCCCTGCGCCATCGAGAATCCCCCCACAGCATTGAGACCCGGGCCCTTGTTCTCGACAAAATAAGTTTGCGTGATGTTGAGGTCACGCGGTTCCTGGAAGGGCGTATTGCTTTGCGTCTCGATACCCGCGTTGCCGTTTGTCCGCATCTGCCCACCAAAGATCGAGATCGCAGACACAATTCCCCTATCGTTCATCGGCCCGTCATTTCGGAATGTCATGCCATTGCGACCGTTGCTCGAACAGGTGACGGCATGGCAATCGCCTTCGAATACACTGCCGCTGAAGAACAGACCATCGCGGCTGAAGCCTTCGATGTCGAGATTCATGAGCTTCCAGGAGAATATCCAGCTTTGATTCGTGAGACAGATCAGGTCAACCGCGTCCTGAGCTGGGCTTGCGGCGATGAACGAGCCATTAAAGATCTTGAGGCCGCGGAAAGCGACGTTCTTCCGGCTGGCGGGAATGCGAATCGTCAATGCGCTACGACTTGGATCGTTGAAGTCGGCGATTACCTTGGCCCCATTGAGATCGACGCCGGCTGTCGTCAGGCTGTCCGTTACATCGATAGAGATCGGCTGCTTAAGGCGTACGTTACCGCCCATCCAGTTTAGGACGTCCCCGGCAGAAAAACTGAGGCGCAACGCTGCTTCGAAGTCCTTAGGATCGGCGGAGGCAGCCGCTTTTGGGGCTCCAGGGCCTTTGTTCTGCGCCAAACCGCCGGATGAGCCCGCAAGCAGCGTGATTCCCGATGCGCCCCCCAACAGACTTCGCCTCATGATACTCATCACAGCTTCTCCCTGCCGTAAGCCCGACCACTGGTGCCGGATTGCGATGGGTTTCACGGTAGGCGTGGGGTGGGTCGCCATCGAGAGGCCATTTTGCGACCAGTGCACGAGCCAGTGGGCTCCGCCACGGTCGTCATTGATCAGAGATCAACAGATTGTGGGGCCGCAAGAGCGCGGATACGTCCGGATATGCGGTCTGAAGGCGAGCGACACAGTTTGATCACTGGATATCGGATGCGTCGACCCATATGCCCCGTTGCTGGTCGGACCGTCCGGCAGGCAGTTTGGAGGATCGTCATGGACTGGCTCTGGCTCACCCTTGCCGATCCCGATCCGGCAACCAACGGCCAGTTCATCTACTCCAAGGGTCTGATAGAAGGCGCAGCGGAGGCGGGCGCGCAGCTCTCGGTGATCGGTGTGGCGCGACAGGAAAGCCGACCACGGGCGCCGTTCGAGCACGGCATTTCTTGGTACACCGTGCCCGATCGTCCGCGATCTAAATGGCGGCGCCTGCTGTCACCCAAACCGTTCATCGCCACGCACGCACAATCCCCCAAAATAGAAAGTACACTTGATGTGTGCTTGGCTTCGAGGGCGTGGGATGCGGTGATCTTCGACAGCATCTGCACGGGGTGGGCGTTGGATAGGGTCGTGCGCCATCGCGATGAAAGTCCACATCCACCTGGTATCGTTTACCTTGCGCACAATCACGAGGTTGCAGTGGCCCGGCGCATTGCCCAGTCCGCGCCCGGCGTCATGCGTCTGCAAAAAGAAATCGACGCCCACAAGGTCACTCGTCTGGAACGTCGGCTTGTTGCTGCAGCGGATCTGGTGACGTCAAATACGCCCGAGGACTGCCGATCGTTCGAGATCGGCGCTGCTGGACGGCCGGTCGCTTTCCTTCCGCCCGGTTACGGCGGGCCGCGGGTGGCTCTCCGCACACTGGATACCCATCTGCCGCGCCGCGCCATCGTTGTCGGCAGCTTCGACTGGTTGCCCAAGAGAGTTAGCCTCGAGGCGTTCCTGGTCGTTGCCACACCAGTGCTGGATCGCGCGGGCATAGAATTGCAGATCGTGGGTGCTGTCGAAGCGGACTACCTTGCGTCGTTGCGCAATCGCTTTCCTACAGTGACCTTCGTGGGGCCGGTGGCCGACGTCGCGCCCTATATGGCCGCGGCGCGCATCGCGCTGGTGCCTGATCTGATCGGAGGCTTCAAGCTAAAGGGCCTTGACTACGTATTCAATCGCTTGCCGATCCTGGCGATGCGCATCGCGCTTCCCGGCATGCCGCTACACGATAAACGCAGCGTTGGACTGTTCGACGACCATCAAGCTCTGGCCGATGGTGTCGTCGCGTTGATCGATGACTTTCCAACACTCAACGCTCGACAGGATCGGGCCTTCGCTGCTTGCGCCGACCGCTTCGACTGGGCACGAATCGGACGTCACCTAGTCGCTAGTGTGCAGCAGGCCGGAGGCGGGACGTTCGCCAAGAATCGGGCTGTCGCCAGCTACTACAGTTACCCTTATGACAATCAATCTCTGGCTGAGGCTACAAAGACGGCGGCGGTTGATCGATAAATAGGGACAGTAGCTGAGAGGTCGCGTCTCCCGTAGCCGCGTTGACGTATTCGACCTGAGGTGAAGTCGATCATCGTGAAATATCGAGAACACTATTTTCTGTTCTCGCGCAAAATGGCCTGCCAAGCGATCGGGAAAGCGCGTCTGTCCAGTCAGTCTGCGCCGCGCGACGAAAATGAAGGCGGCTGAAAGTGAGAAGTCGTGCCGCAGTCAGCGTCATGGCTTTATACGCTTCATGGACAATTTAGTGTCCGTCCCTAGTTCACCATGCTGCGACTTGATGGTGCATCAGTTGCTGTCTCGCGCCAGCCGCGAGCTCTCATGCAAGCTCCTGTCAGATCCTCATTGAGGACTGGCGCCCCACTCAACTGCCCGAGCACAGTCGTCCCTTGCTGTGGGTTCTCCTGTTTGCACAGGTAAAGGTCACGGCTCCACTCCGTCGAGCCGTAAGCGGGATACTGAATGTTGCGATACTCGAAAGGGGTAGCCTCACACGCGGCTAGGGACATCGGTATCGCAAGGGAAAGGATCAAGCGCTGCGCTAGGATACTCATTTCTTTCACTCCCGTAGGAAATCCGAGGAACCTGATCGATGTCCACTCTTCTTGAACCGGACGCGTTAGAGCCAACTTCAAAAACTTTCCAGCTTCGGCATCGACCTCCATTCTGCCGGATTCTGTACTCGCCGCGGTCTCGCTTGAGAGTGGCAGGAATGAGTCGATAGGTAAATTCGGGTGCAGCGGATAGTTTCAATTGTTTGCCCTCATACAGGGTGGCTTCCACACCTCGTTAGAGGGAGTTGGCCTGCCGCGTGGCCTTTGCAATTCGCATTCCTGGCGCTGTAAGCGACCGTAGTTTGTGTTCGTTTCAGAGGCGGTAAGACAGGATCAGCCGCTGCGCTGCGATTGTCTCCGCGCTCAATGATCATGATTGCAGTGGCATTCTTGTGATCCAAGATGACCTTTCAAGTGTCGCGATCCAAGCTGGGGCCGGATAGCAGCGTGGTATCGAGACCCCCGGATCCTTGGGCGCAATCCGTGAAGGGTGGTACCACGGAGAATTGCAGCCGCAGTTTCTGCGACAAGTCCCAGCGAATTTTGCCATGCTACTCCCGCACCTTGAGATCGTCATAAGGCTTTGGGCGGGCGCCGCAACGATGTGCGAACGCTTTCGAGTCTTAGTCATCTGACGCCGCCAGCGTCCATCGGAGAGCTCAAGGAAAATGAAGCAGCCCTTGTGTGCACATTTGGCCGAAACGCTGGTGGGAGAATCACCGTGCCCAGTCCGTCTCGGCACTGTTCCGCACGAGAAACCGCAGGCAACAATATGCAGGGCAGGTCACGACGTGGCTGCAAAGGAAATACTTCCGGGAACAATTGATCATTTTTTAGCCACATCGTTCGGCAGAGGACGACGATAGCATCCATCGATCTTGAGATGGAGCTCGGTAAATGTCTGCTTCCACAAATCCCGGCTCAGCCGCTCTGCACGAGCGGGCTTGGCGCAACCTGAAACGCACCCTTAAACCCATTAGCCCGCAGTGGCTTCTAAATTTCCGAGAAAAGCAGTTCTACGCCAAATATGGCGAGGTTGAGCTGCACCTACTCGACATTCTATGTGATCCCGCGCGCGACTCGCTGGATGTAGGAGCCAATGATGGTAGCTTTGTCCACTTCTTGTGCGACCACTCTAAGGCGGTACACGCTTTCGAGCCCATGCCGGCGCAGATCAAGGCTCTGAAGCGCAAGTTCGCTCGTAACAACGTGGTGATCCATCAGCTAGCGCTATCGCACGAAGCGGGTACGATCGAGTTGCATCTTCCGGTCGTGGACGACGTGGTCGTTACGGGATGTGCGACGGTCGCACCCGAGGCCGCCGCCGGATACGCTCGTCGCTACAGTATCTCGGTCCGGATGGACAAGCTAGACAGCGTCTATCGAGGCAACGCCGGTTTCATCAAGATCGATGTCGAAGGTCATCAGCAAGCCGTCCTCGAAGGGGGTATGGAAACGCTCCGTCGCTGTCGGCCTCGCGCGCTGGTCGAGATCATCGAGGAGATGTCACCGAGCGGCTTGCTTAGTGCGCAGGCTTTCTTCGATAGGTTGAGCTATCGGGGCTTTTTCATCAATCAACGCACCCTCTTTCCGATCGGCGAATTTTCGCCGGAACTGCTGCAGAAGCCCGAGAACCGGCCGAGCTTACTCGCCCATCCGGCTGAAGAGCGAGGCACGTACCTGTACAACTTCATCTTCCTGCCCTCGGAAAATTTGGATGGCAACCTATTGTGCATCGAAAAGCGCCTTTCGGCACTTGCTGTTTGAGCCCAAGAACAGGAGCGGCTTTCATAGCGGGGCAAGTCTGAACCACACACGCCTCTCTCGAGGTTTCTGAGCGGCGAAACTAATGCGTTTTTTGCTCAAGCAGAACCAACGCAGCCTATCGTGTCTTGGTAGCCAAAGAGAATTGTCTAACCTGTTGGTGTTCGCTCAACTAGCCAGACTTGAAGGCGATCGCGCTGACACGCGGAGGTTCGCCCCTTTTTGATCACACCTATCGCGGTACTGATTGTGTCTATGATCAATCTCGTTGATCGACGCATTCTTGTCTTCTGCCTTGCCGTCGCCCAGTCATGAGCCTTGGTTATGGCTTAGTCGCAGAGACACGATCTCGAAGTTCTGTCTGATCCGGTCACGGAATAAGCACAGGTTAATGGTAACGCAGTTGGTATGTTCGTCTGTCGGGACGGAGAGGGCTGCCCGCGAGGTGCGATCGGAAGCTAAACAAGTAAATGTAGGGAATGACATGTCGCCGCTTAAGGCAATTTTCGTAGGCGATGGAGATCTTCTTATTCGCTGTGCTGAAATTTATGCCCAAGACGGTAATTCCTTAGTCGGTGTTGTAACAACAAGTGAACCTGTCGCGGACTGGGCGCGCCGCGCCGGCGTTCCAGTGTTATCCTGGCCTTTAGGAAGCAGTCCGGATCTTGGTCCGGACGGGTTCGACTATCTGTTCAGCATCGCCAATCTCCGCGTCATTCCGATGGAGGTTCTTGCCCGGGCGAGTCGCGGTGCGATCAATTTTCACGATTCCGTTTTGCCTGCTTATGCCGGATTGAATGCTCCATCCTGGGCGATCATGGCCGGCGAAACGCGCCATGGTATTAGCTGGCACGAGATGACGGCCGAAATCGACGGCGGTCGCATCCTGCGCCAGCATTCGTTTCCGCTCACCGCCGACGACACGGCGTTCACGGTGAACGTGAAATGCTACGAAGCCGCCGCAGAAAGTTTCGGCGCCTTGCTTGAAGACCTCCACTGTGGCCTGTCTCCTTTCATTGAGCAGACGGGACTGCGCCGCTATTTCGGACGAAAGCACCGGCCAGACGGAGCCGCGACGATCGACCTCGGCAGACCCGCGGGCCAGATCGCGACGCTCGTACGTGCCCTCGATTTCGGCGCTTACCAGAACCCGCTCGGCCGAGCCAAGCTGTTCCTCGGTGAAGACGTCTTGCTGGTGCGGTCAGCCGATATCGCCGCGTCGCGCGCTTCAGGTCCTGCCGGGTGGCTCGTCTTGGTGGACCAGGACCGCCTCGTTGTGTCCTGCGCGGACGCCGACATCTGCTTTGCTGGGCTGATAGCGACCGACGGGTGCGCGCCAAGCGAGGTCCTGCGCCGGAACGGCTTGGGCCCAGGCGACGCGTTGCCATTCGTGGACGAGGACCGCGTGGCGTCGGTCACGCGTTACAATCGTCACGCTGCGTCGTTCGAGGCATGGTGGTTGCGCGAGTTCCAACGGCTGGCGCCAACCGTCCTCCCTTATCCTCAGCACATCCGCTCGGGAGAGAGCCAAGGCATCGCGTCATCGGAGGCCATGCTCGAGAGCGCGACCGCCGGCCTGACGAAACCCGAGCACGTCGCGGCGGCCTTCGTCGGCTGGGTCGCGTGCCTGACCGGCGCATCGACCTTGTCCATATCCTATTCCGACGCCAGCTTGGCCGAGGCCGCGCGCGACATCGAGCCCTGGTTCGCTGCTGCCGTGCCGCTCACGATGCGGATAGAAAACGAGCAGTCGGCCGGCGCACTGATCAACAGCGTCGCCGGGACGCTAGACGGCATCCGCCGCGCCGGGCCCTACTGCCGCGACCTGCCGTTCCGCGTGACAGGCTCCGAATCGATCGGGGAGGCGCTGGGCGCCCTTCGGATCGGGATCGATCTCGCGGCGACGACCTGCGGCGGCATCTTCGATCGCTGCGACGTCGTGCTTTCGGTTGACGCCGCGAACGGGAAGGCGGGGCTCGCCTTCCCGCGTGGCCGATTCACCGCCACCGTCAGCCGAACGATCGCAAGACACTTCGATTTCTTCCTCGGCGAGTTTCTCTCAGGGGACGCGCGCCGGCTCGATGACATTGCCCTGGTTCCGCCGGAAGAACGCGTCGTCATTGAACGATCGAACCAGACGGCGGTGAGCGTCTGGGCTGCGCGCGATATTGCGCAGGAAATCTTACGACAAGTGCATCGCACACCGCGGCGCGAGGCGATCCGCTGGGGTGACCAAACGCTCGACTATACGGCGCTGGATGCCCGAGCGGGCGTCATTGCCGGGCGTCTCAAGGCCTGTGGAGCCCGCGCAGGAACGATCATCGGCATCCATCTCGAACGCACCCCCGACCTGATCGCCGCCGTGCTGGCGACCCTGTCGATCGGAGCTGCCTACCTCCCGCTCGACCCAGCCTATCCGGCGGAGCGAATCCGCTTCATGCTTGAGGATTCCGGCACCCCGATCGTCCTCACGGATAGCCGCCTTGCCGACCGCATCGCGCGCAACGGCGTAGCCCTTGTCATCGTTGACACCGCGACCGGCACGCCGACCGCTGCCGAAGACGGCGCGGGCCCGGACCGTGCGGTCGCCTCGCCGGACGACCTAGCTTACGTGATCTACACGTCAGGCTCTACGGGCAGACCGAAGGGCGTGATGGTTACGCACCGCAATGTGCTCAATTTCTTTGCCGGCATGGATGCTCGCGTACCGCATGGGGATGGCGGGCGCTGGCTCGCGGTCACCAGCCTGTCCTTCGACATTTCCGTGCTCGAACTGCTGTGGACCCTGGCGCGGGGCTTCACGGTGGTGCTGCACTCGAACGCGCCGTGCGTCCAGGCACGGCCCAGCGCAGGCCCTGCTTTCAGCCTGTTCTACTTCGCCAGTGACGAGGCTTCGGGTGGGGCAGACAAATACCGTCTTTTGCTCGAAGGTGCAAAATTCGCCGACCGCGAAGGCTTCGCAGCCGTGTGGACGCCCGAGCGGCACTTCCACGCTTTCGGCGGCCTATATCCCAATGCAGCGATCACGAGCGCCGCGATCGCCGCGGTCACCCAGCGCGTGGCGATCCGCGCCGGGAGCTGCGTTCTGCCGCTGCACAATCCAATCCGCGCAGCCGAGGACTGGGCGCTGGTCGACAATCTGTCGAACGGCCGCGTCGGCGTCTCGCTCGCTTCGGGATGGCAGCCCAATGATTTCGTGATCGCCCCGGAAGCGTTCGCCGACCGCAAGAACATCATGATCTCGGGCGTGGACACGCTCCGGCGGCTGTGGCGCGGCGAGAAGGTGGCGCTTCGCAATCCCAAGGGCGAGATGGTCGAGATCGGCACGCTCCCACGGCCGATGCAACGCGAAATTCCGCTCTGGTTGACGGCGGCCAGCAACCCAGAAACCTTCCAGCAGGCCGGCGAACTCGGTTGTGGCCTTCTCACTCATCTGCTCGGTCAATCGCTCGACGACCTGGCTAGGAAGATTGGGGCCTATCGGCTCGCATGGAAACAGGCGGGACACGCCGGCGACGGGCACGTCACCGTCATGCTGCACGCTTTCGTCGGTGAATCCGATGATCTCGTCCGCGAAACGGTGCGCCAGCCGATGAAGAACTATCTGCGTAGTTCAATCGATCTGATCAAGCTTGCGGCGTGGAGCTTCCCGACGTTCGTTGAGCGCGCGACGGCAGCGGGGCGACAGGCAACCGAACCGTTCGACGCCGAGGGGCTGTCGGACGCGGAGATGGATGCAATCCTCGATCACGCCTTCGAGCGCTACTTCGCGACGAGCGGCCTGTTCGGCACGGTGGACCGCTGCCTTCGGATGGTAGCCGGACTGAGCGCAATCGGGGTCGAAGAGATCGCATGTCTAATCGATTTTGGCGTCCCGGCCGAACAGGTCCTGGAGTCGCTGCCGCGGCTGAAGCAACTGATGGATGCGGCGGCCGGAGACAGGCGTCTGACGGACCGCGCCTCGGTCGCCGAGGACATAGCGGCCCATCGCGTCTCGCATCTGCAATGCACGCCGTCGATGGCGTCGATGCTCGTCGCCGATGCGCCCGGGCGCTCGGCGCTAGCGAGTTTGGACACTCTTTTGGTCGGCGGAGAAGCACTTCCCGTTGCGCTCGCCAAAGAGCTGCGCTCGCTTGTACCAGGGAAAGTCCTAAACGCGTACGGTCCGACCGAGACGACGGTGTGGTCCTCGATCTGCGATATCGAGGAGGTCGGCGAATTCGTGCCGCTGGGCACGCCGATCGCCAATACCTCGCTGCACGTCCTCGGCCCGGCAGGCCGCGAATGTCCAGCGTTCATCACGGGCGAACTCTACATCGGCGGCGCCGGGTTGGCACGCGGCTATCTCGGGCGGCCGGAGCTTACGGAGGAGCGTTTCGCCCACCATCCGTTCGCCGACAGCTCTTCCGCCCGTCTCTATCGCACCGGCGATCTCGTCCGTCGTCATCCGGACGGCACGCTCGAGTTCATCGGTCGGATCGACAATCAGGTTAAAATCCGCGGCCATCGCGTCGAGCTCGGCGAGATCGAAGCGGTCCTGGCGAGCCAGCCCGGTGTCAGGGATGCTGTCGTGCACGCCGGTCACGACGGCGCCGGGGATCAGCAGCTGATGGCCTATGTCACGCCCCGCGCCGGCGCGGCACTGGACGGTCGGACGCTACGACAGCGGATCGGAGCCCTTCTGCCCGAAATCATGGTACCGGCTCGCGTCGTTGTCCTGCCGGCTCTGCCGCTGACGCCCAACGGCAAGGTCGATCGCGCCGCCCTAGCAGCCTGCGAGACGGCGACAGATGGTGGGGCCGCCGGCCCCGAAGGCGAGACCGAGTCCCTGATCGCAGCGATCTGGTGCGAGTTCCTGAGAGTTCCGAGCGTGAGCCGAACGGTCAACTTCTTCGATCTTGGGGGCCACTCGCTGATGGTCATCCAGGTGCAGCGTCGACTGCAAGCCGCCACTGGCCATAGTATTCCGATCGTCGACATGTTTTCGCATCCCACGATCCGTACGCTGGCGGCGCTGATCGACGGCGGGGGGGCGCTCGCCGAGGTCGCTATCGATAGCGGTGTCAATCGCGCGCGAGCGAGGCGCACACTGCTCCAGCGGCGGGCATCATGATGCCCGCGGCGGATCGGACCCTCGGCAAATCGCCCGCGGCGCCTGTCCCGCCGGGCAGCGTGGCGGTCGTCGGCATGGCCGGCCGCTTTCCGGCGGCGGCGAACGTCGCCGAGCTGTGGCAGCTGCTCGATCAGGAACGCGAAGCGACGCGATGGCTCACCGACGAGGAACTGCTCGCGGCCGGCGTCAGTCCCTCGACGATCCGCGATCCCAACTATGTCCGGGCCAGCCTGATTCTGCCCGACATGGAAATGTTCGATGCCGGGTTCTTCGGCTTCAGCCCTCGTGACGCCGCGATACTGGATCCGCAGCATCGGCATTTCCTGGAGTGCGCCTGGGAGGCCCTCGAAGACGCCGGCCACATGCCCGATCGGTTTCCAGGCTCGGTCGGCGTGTTCGCGGGCTGCGGCATGCAGGCCTATTTCGCTCATAACCTCCTGTCGAATCCCGAGTTGCTGGAGTCGGTTGGCCTGTTTCTCCTGCGCCACACCGGCAACGACAAAGATTTCCTCCCGACGCGACTGTCCTATCTCCTGAACCTGCAGGGACCGAGTGTCGCCGTTCAGACGGCGTGCTCGACATCGCTTGTCGCCGTCCATATGGCCTGTCAAAGCCTGCTCACCGGCTCCTGCGACATGGCTCTGGCCGGCGGCGTCAGCATCGACCTCCCTCACCGCCGTGGCTATCGTTTCGCGGAAGGCGAGGTACTGTCGCCCGATGGTCACTGCCGGGCCTTCGACGACGACGCCAAGGGGACGCTGTTCGGGAGTGGAGTCGGCGTCGTGGTCCTCCGCCGGCTCGAGGACGCACTCGAGAACGGCGACAATATCCATCTCGTGATCCGCGGCTCCGCGATCAACAACGATGGCTCGCAGAAGGCAGGATACCTGGCGCCGAGCGTCGAGGGGCAGGCGCGAGCGGCGGCCGAGGCCTTGGCGGTCGCCGATGTCGAACCGTCGAGCGTGGCGTACATCGAGGCGCACGGCACCGGCACGTCCGTGGGCGATCCGATCGAGCTTGCCGCACTCGCCCAGGTTTACGGCGATCGCGACCGTGGCGGTCCGTGCGGCATTGGTTCGATCAAGACGAATATCGGACATCTGGATACGGCGGCTGGCGTGACGTCACTGATTAAGGTGGCGCTGGCGATGCGTCATGAGAAAATTCCGGCAAGCCTCAACTACCGTCACCCCAATTCGCGCTTCGACTTCACGAAGAGCCGGTTCTACGTCGTCGATCAAGGTCGTCCGTGGCGGCGCAATGCCAGTCCGCGACGGGCGGCGGTTAACTCGCTCGGCGTCGGCGGGACGAACGCCCACGCGATCGTCGAGGAGCCTCCGGCGCGGGTCGCGACAGCCGCCGAGCCGGGCTGGCAGATCGTGACGTTGTCCGCCCGTTCGGAGTCGGCGCTGGCACGGCTGCGCGACAAATGGCTGCAATTCTCGGCCGATCCGCCGTCGGACTTCACTGTGGCAAATGCCGCCTTCACTTCCCAGGTCGGCCGGCGCGCCTTCGATCATCGCTGCGCCGTCATCGCGTGCGATATCGACGGGCTTCGCTCGGCGCTGAATGGGCGCGACACCCGGCGAGCGGTCACGGGCGTCGGAGCACCCCAGCACCGGATCGTGTTCATGTTCCCGGGCGGAGGCGCACAATATCCTGGCGCCGGGCGCGAACTCTACGACCGCGTTGCCGCGTTCCGGGACGCGGTCGAAGAGTGCTTCAACGTCATGCCAACGGCGGTTCCAGCCGATTTGCGCAGTCTGATGTTCGAGCGCGAGGCCGGTGACGCCGAAGCGGCACAGGCCCTCGAGCAGCCCATCCGCTCGCTCGTCGCGCTGTTGGTGCTTGAATATGCGTTCGCCGCGCTTTGGCGTCATTGGGGCGTGATCCCGAGTGCCGTGATCGGTCATAGCGCCGGAGAGTATTCGGCGGCCGTGATCGCCGGCGTCATGTCGTTGAAAGACGCTTTGGGCATTGTCGTGGCGCGCGGCCAGATTCTCGAGCGCGTCGAGTCGAGTGGCATGCTCTCGGTGCAGATGCCCGAAGCGAAGCTGCGCCCCTTGCTCGGCGACGCACTCGACCTGGCTGCCGCGAACGCCGCCGATCTCTGCGTGGTGAGCGGCGCGGTTCACGCCCTCGAAGCGCTCGAAACCCGTTTGCGCGCCGAAGACATCGAAAGCCGCCGTGTGCGGATCAATGTCGCCGGGCATTCGCGGCTGCTGGATCCGCATCTCGACACCTTCCGCGCCTGTTTCGAGAACGTCCGGCTGTTTCCGTCGCGGCTTCCCTTCGTGTCCAACCTCACCGGCGAGGCGGCCTCGGATGAGCTGTTGACCTCGCCCGAGTACTGGGTGCGGCATCTGCGGCAGACGGTCCGCTTCGGTGACGGTCTGAATGACGTTCTGAAGGAACCGGGCGTGGTGCTGCTCGAAGTCGGACCCGGCCAGGGGCTTTCGGCGCTTGCGCGGCTGGCGCGGGGCGGCTGCCGGCCGGCCGCGATTGTCGCCTCGTGTCGCAAGGCGGATGAGCCGGATAGCGACCTCGCCTTCGCGCTGAGCGCTGCCGGGCGGCTGTGGACCAGCGGCCACGATCTCGACTGGGATCGCGTTCGCGGGCGCGGCTACGGACGCAGGATCTCGCTGCCGACCTACGCATTCGAGCGGCAGCGCCACTGGATCGAACCCGGTATGCCGCGGGCGAAGGCTGAAGCCAAAGCGGCCTCTTCCGAGATCTCTCGTCTCGCCAATCTCGAGGAATGGTTTCATGTTCCCGAGTGGCGCCGCACGCCGCTCGCTCCCGCATCGAACGAGCCCAAAAGACAATGCCTCGTCTTTTCGAGTCAGGCCCCGCTCGGGTCCGAACTCGAGAGAACTCTCGCCGGGTGCACCGGCGTCGTTTGTGTCGTCCGTCCGGGTGAGGCTTTTGGTCGGTCGGCGGACGGCTCATGGAGCATCGATCCAGCCCGTCCGGATCAGTACAGCCGGCTCCTGTCGGAACTCGAAGCCGAAGGAGTTCGTCCAGACGGCATTTTCTATCTTTGGGCGCTCGACGCCGCGGGGTCGGCGCAAGCGGAGATTTTCGAACCCCTTTTCTACCTTTGCCAGGCGCTGCAGCGCCACGATCCGGAGACTTCTATCCATCTGCTTGTTGCGACAACGGGAACGCTGGCTCTGCCGGGCGAGCGGGTGATCCACCCTGAGCGCGCCACACTCATCGGCCCTTGTCGTGCTGCTGCGCGCGAGATCCCCCTGGTACAGGCCCAATTGATCGACCTGGAATGCGACCCGGTAGCCGCGGCCGCCGGGGCGCAACATCTGCTGTCGGAATTCAATAGCCGGGCCCGCGACGAAGTTGTCGCCTATCGGTCCAACGTGCGATGGATCCAGGATCTGATCGGTGCGTCTCTACCGAAGCCGGACCGGCTTCCAGCACGGTTGACCGCCGGCGGGGTGTACGTGATCACCGGCGGGCTCGGCGGCATCGGCCTCGAGCTCGCACATTTCCTTGCGACTGACGCAAGAGGACGCATTGCGCTGATCAGTCGCCGCGAGCTGCCGTCACGCGAAACGTGGCCGGCGCTTGCGTCTTCAGGCGAACTGGACGGTGATGCCGAGTGCGTCCGCCGGCTTCTGCAGATCGAAGGCGCGGGAGCGGAATTGCTGGTCTTGCGCGCAGATGTCGCCGACCTCGGGCAGATGCGGCATGCGCTCGACGCGGTGAGGGATCGTTTCGGTAGAATTAACGGGGTTTTTCATGCCGCGGGCGTGCTCGACGATGCACCGCTTGCAACGAAGACGGCAGATGACGCACGCCGGCTGATGTCGCCCAAGGTGACGGGCGGAGAGGTGCTCGATGCGCTGTTGCCACCCGGAAGCGTCGATTTGTTCGCGGTATTCTCGTCCACCAGCGCAAGCGTCAGCAGCCCGGGGCAGGTCGACTATATCGCGGCGAATGCATTCCTCGACGCACTGGCTGCCTCTCGGCCCGACGGCCTGGCGATTGACTGGGGCGTGTGGGGCGAAACCGGCATGGCGGCGAGACGCTACGGGACACCAGTTCCGAGGCTCGCTGGCCGTACGCCGGTACATCCACTGCTGGGCGCCAAAATCAGCCGCTCGGACACGGAAATCTGCTTCGAGGCGATCCTCGATCCGCGTACCACCTGGGTGCTCGAAGAGCATGTCGTGGCGAGCCGCCCGGTGTTGCCGGGGTTGGCCTATGTCGAAATCGCGCGTGCGGCGATGGGTACCATTTGCCAGAACCCCATCGAAATCACGAATCTTTCGATCGTGGCACCCCTTGCTTTCGGACAAGGCCAAGCGCGCCTGGTCCGGACGACCCTGACGGCAACTCCGGATGGGTTCGAATTCGCGGTTCGGAGCCTGCCGGTAGGCCAGGCGCAAGTTGAAGACGGCTGGACGGCGCACGCGCACGCGCAGATCCGATTTATCGACGCCGAAGCCGTGCGGATCATGGCGCGGGCCGTGCCGATCGTCGACGAACTCGCCCCGACAGTCGAATGGCCGAAGCCGGCGCAAGCGGACATGGTGGCTTTCGGCCCGCGCTGGCGCAATCTGGCGACGCAGCGCTTCGGCGCAAATGGCGGGGTTGCACAGATCGAACTCTCTGAACGCTTCGCCGACGACCTCTCGATCTATGCGTTCCATCCGGCGATGGCCGATATGGCGGCGACGTTCGGTGTCGGACTGGTCCAGCAGAGAACAAGCCCCGGCATGCTTTTCGTGCCGATGTCCGTCGAGCGCGTGCGCCTCGCCGGACCGCTGCCGCGCCGGATCAAAAGCATCTGCCGTCTGAAGAACGAGGTCGAGAACAGCTTTGTGACGCTCGACGTTGTCTTTACGGACCTCGACGGCAATGCGCTGGCCACCTTCGAAGGCTTTACGTTGCGCTGCATTGATCCCGCTACGGTCGGCAGTTCGTCGCCGTCGCGCGACGGCGCCAGGCGCCCGCTAGTGCAGCACATACTCGCAGCCGGTATCCGCGCGGCAGACGCGCCAGAGCTATTTTGTCGCCTATTGGCGACGCCACACCGACGTGTGGTGGTATCGTCGATTGCGTTGGCCGAGTTGCGCCGTTTCTTCTCCGATATGGTCGGCAGTCATGGCGCCCTACAGCTGCGTGCCACGCGGGCTCCAAAGCACGGGTCTTCAAGCACTTATGCCAATGAAGTTGAGGCGAAGATTGCAGCCTTCTGGTCCGAGCTGCTGGGCGTTGAAGTAGTCAAACCCGGAGATGAATTCTTCGCGCTTGGCGGCCATTCACTGGCGGCCCTGAGGCTGTTGACCAAAGTCCGCAAGCAGTTCGGCATCGAACTTCCGCTTGCCTCGCTCTTTGAGGCGCAGACACTGCGTCAATTCGCCGAGCTGGTCGTCAATAGGCAGGGCGCTAACCGCGGCCGTGCCGTCCAGGTCGCTACGTCAGACGTGTCGCCGGGCACGGCCGATCACGCTACCGACCTGACTTCAAGCAACTGGACGCCGCTTGTGATGATCAATCGCGGTGATGCCGCGCGCCAACCACTTTTCTGTGTTCATGGCGGCGGGGGCAATGTTCTTACTTTCAGCGAGCTTTCTAAATCGCTTGGACGGCATCAGCCGCTCTACGGCCTGCAAGCTTTGGGCGTCGACGGCCGGCGACGTCCTCTAGCCACCATCGAAGCAATGGCTTCATCATACTTGGAAGTCATTCGCCAGGTACAGCCAGAGGGACCTTATCTCCTTAGCGGCTATTCGGCGGGTGGCGTTATCGCATTCGAGATGACTCGACAACTTATGGATCGAGGCGAGCGGGTTGCGCTTCTGGTATTGTTCGATGCCGTCTCGCCCGTACTGGCGAATCAGGATCCCTCAGAGGTTCGACACTGGAACGCTGAGTATTTGTTGCATCGGCCGGCGCGCGGTGTAGTGCGCCGAATTGGCCGTCTTCTTGGAAAGCAAACACCTTCGCACGGCGAGGTCAGTCCCGAAGTTATGGAGAGGAACAGGGGCCTTATTCGCGAACATCTCATCCGCGACGAGACTATTCCCGAAGAACTCCGAGGCAGCCATCTATATGACTCGTATATGGAGGCACAGCGGCGTTATCGGCCGCCTCTGTTGCGGGTGCCGATATTGCTCTTTCGTGCGACCGAACAAGAGAAGGCCTTTCTGGGTGAGCGTCTACTCGGATGGGAGCGGCTAGTCGCCGGGCCCATTGAGGTTCGTCATATCAAATCCAACCATCTCGGCCTGATGTCGAGCGCGAACATCGAGCGCATAAGCGCTGTCCTGCGGGAGCGGCTCGATGAATCGGTCAACTGAGTGCCGGAAGGACGCTATGGGGTGTGCCACGATCGCCTCAAACACCGGATCGAGAATATTCAGAAAAGTTAATATCCAAGTGATCAAGCACGAACTTGCGGATCACAGCGGATTTGCGGAGGCTAAGGCACACCGTTGCGGGTCGCTGCGATCATCCCAGCGGCCATTGCCAGAGATGTGACCGGCCCACGCCGTTAGCGACGTAGCTTGCCCTTCGCTTGCGTGGGGGCAGGGGTGTGCGCCGTGTCACGCCTATCCCTACGTGAGCAATCGCGGGCGACGTGGCAAAGTTGTGATGCGAGAGCTTATCGATAGCGTGAGGGACCAGCGGCAGTTGGGGCCATTAGGCTGGTGTTGAAGTGGATTCCGTAAAGGCGGTTAGATTCTTCAGGACCACAGCGTCCTGAGGAACAATGTAACCGGCACGACGATCACGATCGCGAAATAAACATCCATCAGTTCGCCATCCAGCAGGCGATTGGCCGACCTGCCAGTAGTCTCCGATCTCAAACCCCTCGGGGATGAGTCGACGCTTTTGCGTCCGGCCAAGTTTCGCGAGGTCTCGGCCGAACAATAATCTTGTTTTTCGACGAGTTTGTTTGCCGTACCAATAGGCGAGGTAGCGTCGTGGGTTGTGGCCGAAGCGTCTGAAGTACTAGTTTGCGCATGGGATACCTCTCCGTTCATCCAGTGCCACGGTGTTGGCAAAAGAACACGAATTGCCGCGTGCTCGTATGGAGACCGGGTCGCAGTATGACGTCTTATGGACTTGTTTGCCATTCAGCGGCCCTTGTCATTGGCGGTACTGGCCAACGCTGTATTGTGATTGCGTGTCCTCTTTCGCTCAGCCCTTTACTCCGCAGACTTGAGCCGAGCTTCGCTCGCAAGTCTGCCTGCGAGGATGGAAGTGGCCGCGTCGCATAACACAACGCTATGAACGGGCTCGCCTTCGAGCAGTAACCAGCCTTGCTGCGCGGCGTACCTAACCGCCGTCTGCAAAGTCCTTTCAGAGAGACAGAGGCGGTCTGCTATCGAATCCAGAAACGCCCATTGAAGAACTTCGTTGCTCGCTATGCTGGAAACTTCGCGGCAAACGCGAATAGCGACAGTCCGATCCACCGCAGTCGGCGCATGTTGAGTCTCGTATTGCGTCAAATGTTGCCGGGCTACCACAGGACCTCCTGGGCCGACGAGTGATGGAGGCAACGCCAACTTTCCGGCGTTGTCGTGCGAGAAGTGAGAACCAGACTGTAGCAGTCCAGCTGTTGCATTCCTGTGGTATTGCTGTGAACAAGGCAGCACCCGCTCGCATTGAGCGCCGTCCCATTTGCGAACCGCCGCGCGCAGCGTCACTCGCGCAGCGTCACTTTAGGTCGAATCAACGCAGCGCGGGGAACTCGATCCGCCAGTTTTTGGCGGCAGCATCCGCCGACCCATCCAGGGAGATAGAAGAGTTCTATGGGCAAAACTCGTCGATTACGTTTCTCAAATCAGTATCGATAAAGGGCTTCTGCAAAACGGGTCCATCACAATACGGTGCGCGAAGCCCCTTGCGATCGTAGCCGGTGGCAAAAGCAAATGGAATGCCGCGCACGGCGAGCACCTCCGCAACCGGATACGTTTCCTGCCCGTGGAGATTGACATCGAGAATCGCAAAATCGAGTAGTTCTCGCTGCGCAATTGACAGTGCTTTGTTGAGACGGCCTACCGGCCCGATAACCTTGTGACCAAGCTCGACGAGCATGTCCTCAAGAACGAACGCAAACATGCTTTCATCTTCAACCACCAGAATGCGGAGGCTTTGACGACTGTCGCCACGCCGCTTTTTGGGATTCATCCGCCGTCTCCGCCACCCGCACTTCGATTTCAGAAAGCGGTATCGCAAGAGTACACACGAGTCCACTAGGGGCGAAGTTCATCTTGACCTCGGCGTCAAGATCGAACGCCAAACTACGCTGAAGGACGATGGATCCAAATCCTTTATATTCGGTCATTTTCACCAATGGGCCGCCGGTCTCCGACCAAGTAAATTTGAGCGTGGCGCGCCCGGAGGACTTCACTATGCTCCACTTGACCTGCACTGTTCCGGTAGCCCTACTTAATGCTCCGTACTTCGCAGCGTTCGTGATGAGCTCATGGATGGCCATGCCAAGCGCTAGCGCCGCCTGTGACTTGATCCTCACCTCGGGGCCTGCAATGGTAAAGCTCGTAAGATGCGGCGACCTGTAGGGTTCGAATTCCTGCGCTAGTATCTCGCGCAGCGACACGGCTTCCCAATTGTCGCGTGCCAGTAGATTGTGGGTCCGCGACAGGGCAGTTAGCCGCGCGGTGAACATTTGCAGACCTATTGGCTTCTGCCCCTTCTGTCCCTTGAGTGACTTTGTTGCGATCGACTGGACAGTCGCCAAGGTGTTCTTCACTCGATGGTTCAACTCGTCCATGAGCAATTTCTGGCGACGGTCTGCCCGTTTGCGTTCAGTAATGTCCGCGAACAGGAGTGCTACGCGGCGTTGTGTCGAATCATTCAATCGGAATGCATACAATCCCAGAATGCGTTTTTGCACCTGAAGTTCATGCTCGAATCTTGCGGCGACACCAGTCTTCAGTATGGCATCATAAGTGTCGATCCAATCTTGCGAATCTTGTGGGAACGCTTCTCGTATGGTCTTCCCAATCACATTTCCGACGCCCGATTGAGCCGTGAACGAAGGGTTAGCCACGAGGATACGGTAGTCGCTCTGTGAGCCGTCTTGCTCGTCGACTTTCTCTATGATGGAGAAAGCTTCATCAATTTCTGCAAACAGAGTCCGGTATCTCTCCTCGCTCTTGACTAGCGCGGCTTCCCATATCTTTCGCGGTGTAGCATCGTTGATAATCCTGGAAGTTCCGAGGACTTTTCCATCAGGGGTCTTGATGGGCGACACGGTGATCGAAATGTCAACCGGACTGCCATCCTTGCGCAAGCGCACGGTATCGTAGCTGGAGATATGCCCGCCGTGCAGGATATTCGCAAGGAGTTCGGCTTCCTCGCTTCGGCCGTCGGGAGCGTCCAGCAAAGCAACGGATCTACCGAGGATTTCCTCTGCCGAATAGCCGAACAATCGTTCGGCTCCGCGGTTCCAGGTGACGAGCAAGCCTTGGGTATCGACACTGATGATCGCTTCGTTGGAAGAATCGACTATTGCGGCGAGTCGGGAACGCTCGTGCTCGTGGCGCGTAAACTCGGTGATATCGGTAAATGTGATGACGACGCCGTCAATGACATCATTTAGCGTTCTATACGGACGCAGACGCATAAGGAACGACAGCCCGTCGTCTTGCATGTAGACACTACGCTCTACGGTGGCCAAATCGTTCATTACCCGCGTCGCATCTCGTTTCAGGTCTTTGTAGGAAATCCGGCTGACGATCTCGGCAACTGGCCGGCCGCGGTCGCTGTCCCGGACATGAAAAATGGCGACGACGGCCGGCGTAAAGTTCCTGATACAGAGGTTGCGGTCGAGGAACAGCGTGGCAATTTGTGTGCTGTCCAGCAAGTTCTGAAGGTCGCTGTTGACGTGCATCAACGCGTCGTTCTTGCTGTTTATTTCGGCATTGACTGTCTGCAACTCCTCATTGATCGATTGCATCTCCTCTTTGGAAGTTTCCAATTCTTCGTTCGTCGATTGCAACTCTTCATTGACGGAGTGAAACTCTTCGTTGGCCGATGTCAATTCTTCGTTCGATGATTCCAGTTGATCGACGGCGACCCCAAGGTTGTCGCGAGTCTCCTTGAGTTTTCTCTCCAGTTCTGCGACAGGTCCCGCATTCGTCTCCGTCGGATCGCCATTCTTCGGCCCCGATTTGCGGTCGAAGAAAGCAACGACGCAGTGGCCCTCCGCGCTGTCCGGAATCGGCTCTACTCCGAGATCGACAAACTGTTGGCAGCCATCGATCTCAATCGGCAATCCCTCATGCATTACCAGCTTCCGGGTTATGCGCACCTCGTTCAGAGCGGCACGTGCTGCGGCACGCAAAGCGCCGTGGAGCAAACTAAACAGGTTCAGAGTGGCCGCGCCGGGGGATGGTCTGAGATATTCGTCTGTTCGCCCCGAGAACCGCACCACGTCGTGGTTACGATTTACTACGACATAGGCCGGGACGTACTTCGCCATGAGCCGTCGCGCACTTCTTTCGATGCTCTTTTCAGCAGACTGTGCCGACACATCAACCCCGCCAGGAGCAGAGGTTGGGTTCGTGCCGGCCGAGCGGACGGGCAAGTAGGCTGGGGCGTCGCGCCGCTCGAAGATGCGATGCTTTCGGGTCAGCCTTTCGAAGAGCGCGGGATACCGGGTCACACTCTCCGATGCTCCTAGAAACAGGTAGCCCCGTGGCCGCAACGCATAGTGGAAGGTGCGGATCGTTCGATCCTGCAATTCTGTGCCGAAATATATCAGCAGGTTGCGACAAGAAATCAAATCGAGCTTCGAGAATGGAGGGTCCTTGATGACGTTGTGCACGGAGAAGATACATATCTCACGGATCGCTTTGCCCAGGACAAAGTAATTGCCATCGGCATTGAACCAGCGTTCCAGCCGGTCGGCGGGAATGTGCGCGACCTGCGACGCGACATAGCGGGCGGTGCGAGCGACTCTTACGGCGGGCTCATCAATGTCGGTCGCGAAAATCTGCAACTTGGGTTCGTTAGCCAGTTTGCCGGCCGCTTCTTTCAACAAGATTGCGATCGAGTAAACTTCCGGGCCGGTCGCGCAACCGGGTACCCAGACCCGCACTGTGTCGCCTTCTCCCTTGTCCTGGAAGAGCTTGGGAATGACCTGGTTCTCCAGAATCTCAAAAGCCTCAGGGTCCCGGAAGAAATGCGTAACACTGATCAGAAAATCCTGAAACAGGAGACCTATCTCGAGTGGCGTCTGGCGCAGTTTCTCGACATAGTCGGCAGTGGATTTGATATGCAGCACTTGCATTCGGCGCTGGACGCGCCTGATCAGCGTTTTGTTCTTGTATTGGCTGAAATCATGCCCGGTCTTGCTACGCAACAATCTGCAGATTGTGGGCAGCTGATCAGCGGCGTCTAGGCGCAGTCCATCCGGATCCTTTTGCGACAGGACACTTCGGCAATGTTCGTAGTAGGCGATTAGCCGGGATGGCATATGCTCGACCGCCAAAATCTCGTCCACGAACCCAGAAGCGGTGGCGCTCGACGGCATTCCGCTCACGGCATTCTCATCGCCGGAAGCTTGGGCAATTGTCAGCCCGCCGTGCTCCTTGATTGCCTGGAGACCTTTGGTGCCATCGCTGCCGCCGCCCGAAAGGACGATGCAGATGCCTTTGTCTCCTTGATCTTCGGCCAGCGAGGAAAAGAACGTGTCGATCGGCCAGCGGTTCTCGCGCGACGGCGCCGGCTTCGTTACACGCAGCTTGCCTCCGGCGATGGTCAAGGTGGCATTGGGCGGGATCACATAGATGTGGTTTTCACACAAAGAGCTCCCATCGACTGCTTCGGATACGGGCATTGTGGTGCACGACTTCAACAGCTCGGCGAGCATGCTGGGATGGTGCGGGTCGAGATGCTGGATTAGCACGAACGTCATGCCGCTGTTGGGGGGCATATGGGCGAAAAATGTCTTGAACGCCTGCAGCCCGCCAGCTGAGGCGCCTAACCCGACGATTACGCGGTAATCGGCCTGTTCGGACACTGTTCCGCCGTTTCCATCTTCGCGCGAGGCTCGCGGTGGCGAAGTCAAATCCTCTGGCCGTTTTCTTAGGGCCTTGCTCTTGAGGCTTGTTTTTTTTTGCTTCATGGACATCATCCCAGGGTACATAGCCCGGATGCACGATCGCGCGTCGGATACGACCGCCCTGCTTCAGCGCCATCATGACGAATATCGATGCGATGCCCGAAGCGATTCCAGGACCGACAACTGTTGGTCTCCCTCAAGGATCGCACTCTTGGGCGTGTTCGTCCATGTCTCCCGCCTTCAATGAGCGTCTGTGGCGGCGGGCCTTTCGATACCAGCACCGCTCCTACGGGAGGCAGACTCTGAAGCATAAGGCGCGTGTTCCGGTTCGGAGGATCGTCGATGTTGGCTGTCTATGCGCACTTTTTCGGCTTGCTGCTTCATCAACGACCGTGCCGTTTTCAGACCAAGGCCCGCAAGATCGGAAGGACTGAACTGCTCGGGTTTGATCGCTTCGTGAGTCATGGGGTTTACCGGTTTCCCTGCTACTCGCAATTCGAAGTGCAGGTGCGGACCGGTCGTGCGACCAGTGTTGCCGACGAAGCCGATCACCTCGCCTCGAGCGACGCGGGTACCGGGCGTGATACCGTGTGCGAAGCTGGCGAGATGGCCATAAACAGTGCTTAGCTCAGTGCCGTCATGCTCGATCAGAATCCAGTTGCCATAACCGCCGTTGGGAGCCGCGCCCTTCACCGTGCCAGCTCCGGCAGCAAGGACGGGTGCGCCAAAAGGGGCGACGAAATCAACACCCTCATGCATGAATACCATGCGAGAAGTTCGTGACGCCGGTGGGCCTGTTCCCTTTGCGGAAAGCCCAAGAGCTATGCCGCGCACCGTGGGGACATTGACCCTGTCGATGCCAGTTCGCTGAGCGCGTGGTAAGCGCGTTGCCGCAAAGGCCGGACCGATGTTCGCAATAGAGGAAGATGAGAACGGGTCGGCGCGCATGCCAAAAGGCGATGAGACGACCCAGGAGCTAAGTGGTAACCCAAGCGACACGGATTTCGTATCGCGCCCGTGAAAGTGCTGATTGGTGGCCATGGTCCTGACGGCTGCGCGCCACTTGGCCCAAAAAATTTCTGAACCCAAATGAATTCCGGCCCCAATCTCCGTGCCGTCGTAAGGCTTCGGGATGCGACCGCTGTGGAGGACGTCACTCTCACCATTATTTGACTCCAATGAGAGTTGCGCTTCCAACAGTCCCGCAACGGGAAGCTCAACTGGTTCGCCGGCAACTCCTGGCGCGACGATGCCGAAAGCAAAAAAGGCCAGAAGACCAGACGTGATCCTACCCATTTCCGGAAGCTACAGCCGCCGACATCTTCCACAGTGTGTCAAAAGCGTGATACCTCCGGCCGGGGGGCTCCGTCACTTCTTTGACATGCGGCGAACGCGACGGGCCGTGTCACTTGTCACTCTACTCAACTGACAGGCGGACCGATTGCGATGTTATTGCACCATCAGGAGCGCGAGAGCCGTCCGACCTATGCTGAACCGATAGAAGTCGAGAGGGCGTCCGGCCAGTCGTCGTTAGCAGCTCTTCTGATCCTCGCGGCGCTCCCTTTAATTGCCGGTGCCTGGGCATTGATGTCGCCGAAGCTTGTCGTCTTGCAGGAGATGCCCTGGGATCTTTTGTTCAACCTTGCCGGGGCATGGCATCTCCATAGCGGCCACGTGCAACATGTCGATTTCCATGAGCCAGTCGGTCAACTGAACTTCCTTTTGACTCAGGCGGGCTTCCACGTCGTCGGGCCTTCGCCCCGGGCATTCCTGGTCGGCACGATCATCATGGCGGTTATTGTCTATCTTTGCGCTGCGTTCGCTGCATGGCACCGCCTTCCCCTGACAGCGAGCGTGATCTTCGTCACCTTCATCACATTGCTAGTCCTGATGCCGGCCAATGTTGGTGACAAACCCGACATCTATTCATTTGCTATGTCTTACAATCGCTACGGCTGGAGCATACTCAGCGTCATAGCGTTCATCCTGTTCCTTCCGCCAAGCGACAGATCAAGTAGTGGAATCAGTGCAATGGCGGCTGTCGCCGGCCTAACTCTGGTCCTGTTCCACTTGAAGATCACCTATTTCGCCGTCGCACTGGCAGCAGTGGTGTTGGCCGTTCTGGTGTCGCCGCACATCCGCAGAAGTTGGCTATCGTGGGCTGCAATCGTCGCATTGGCAACGCTCTACGCACTGGCAAAGCCCAACTGGCCTTATCTGTCCGACTTGATGAACGCCGCCGCAAATGGCGGAGTTCGCAGCGGCATTCACTATCACGTCAACAAGATCTTCCACCAGCCTCTCGAGGCGGCAACCTACACCGCTGCCGTAGTCGTCGCGATCTGGCTGTGGGTGTCTGGGCGGGCACCGCTCAGGCTGCCGGCAGCAGTATGCTTTCTCGTCGTCTCTGGCGTTCTTCTATTGTCGCAGAATGCTCAGTCCCACGGGTTGCCGGTCGGCATCATCATCGTGTTCCTCCTCTATGGACAGTTGATGGAGCCGCGCCGCCCGCGCTCACAAGCCGTGGCGCCATTGATGCTGGTCGCTTTGCTCGTCTTCCCGATCACAAATGCGGGTGCGGCGGCTCTCAGTCTCGCCGGCTACTGGCAGAAGGCCGCTTCCGGAAGTGGTCTCTACGTGATCCACGACACAAGGCTTGAGGGCCTCGCGGTGCCCTCACAAAGCGATGACCTACTGTCGGCTTTCGCCAGCGTCGAAGTCGGATTTCCACTCTTGAATCGGGCGCGTACGATTTCTCCCCGTTATGAACTGAGCTCGTCGGAATACGTCTCCACCCTGGTTGAAGCGGCAGACTTTTTACGTGCGCGATCGAGTCCGGGAGGGCGTATTGTCGTACTGGACCAAGTAAACCCGCTTCCCTTCATGCTCGGCATTCTGCCAGCACGAGGAGAAAATCTATGGTCTGGTCTCGGAGCACCCGTACAGCCCGCCGAAAAGCTGTTTGCTGATTCAGAGCATGTCCTCATTCCTAAATTCTCAACCTACAGCGCGTGGACTGACCAGGCTGTCAGGCTCTACGGGCCATACATCTTCAAACATTTTCCGTCTCGTCAGGAAACGAGAAGCTGGATTAAGTTCAGCCGCTCTCCACATGATCATCTAGGCCCATCGGTTCGTGTTGATGAATCTGCATTGGCCACTCCGAACGAATCGCGCGGACCTCTTCCGGGAGCATCGCGTCCGCTAGCCGTCAGTCGCGTCCGCTAGCTGGAGTGCCGACCATCGTGAGGTGAACGTTAGCGCAGCGCTGAACTTGTGCTCATGGTGAGAACTTCCGATGTAGGAACTAGCTCTTGTCCCTCGGGAGTGTAATGCTGATTGACCAGCCGCCCCGATCGCTGGCACGCGTGTCCAAACAACCGCCAAGAAGCGTGATCGTTCGGCGGGCATTGCCATAAGGATCATACCTACGTTCACCACTGGGCTCGATAGTGAGACATGACCAGTCGCGCCCTTTGGCAAATTCCCCATTCCGCGAAAGGTCGATCTTGAGCTGAGCCTGACCATCTGTAGACATCAATGACGCAACGACGCTGCTGCCGGATAACTGGGCGCTGCGTACAGCCACGAGGACGCTGTCCATCGCCGCTTCCAGTACGCCGGCTGGCGCCCGGACAAAAACTTGGTCTACGTGATTGTAAACGAACGCGGTTTCGCCGGCTTTCGTTGCCTCGAAGATCCGATCCACTGACTCCTGGAGAATTCTCCTAAAGTCCAAACGCAGGCGGGGCGTTACGAAGAGACTGACCAGCTCGCCAGTTTCCTTTCTGGAAACGTCGATCATCGCCGAAAGTCTCTCCGCTGAAGTGGCGACGAACTGCAAGGCGCGCCACGCGCGAACCTCGCGTGCCGGCAGCCCACGGCGTATTGCATTCAGCGACCCTACGATCGTTGCAAGCGGCGTTCGCATAGCATGGACGTTGTCGTCGTTATCCAGACGGACTTGCTCCGCCATGTGATTCAAATCCAGCGTCAGCCGCTCAATGGCGCTTCTCACCGGGGCTAACTCTGGGATTGAAAAGCGCGCTTGTTTCGAACCATCACCGACACGTTGAAATTCAAGCTGAGAGGCACTGGCCGCAAATAGACGTACGCTTCGCAGCACATTGAGAGCGAGTGCGAAGGCCATGCCGAGAAAGAGCAGGCTCGAGAAGATGGCGATGCGAAGCTCCGGCGAGCTCCACAACGACTGGAGAAGTGGTAGTGCAAGTACACCATTCAGGCTTGGTTCCAGGGGCCCCGCGCGTGTTACGGAAGCATTGAACGTGCGTGCCGTTGATCGACATGGGTTGCCGACCGATGACGGCGGTGGCGGTAAGGACGCGTCGCCCGTACTGAGCAAGTCTGCGACATGCCGATTCGAACTCGAAATGGAATTCGCAGTAAGCGTCGACTCGAAGCAGGCGGTTTGCGGAAATGCTCCCGACTGGCCTTGCACTTCGACGTTAAGCCGTCGCAGGTCTAGTTCGTCTATGGCCCATACCCAGATCACGGGCAGTGACACCATCAGGCCCATTGCGCCCCAAAGGCTCGTTGTCAACGAAACTGGGAGGAGGCGAGGTTTCACGCCGACCGCGCTTCAATGTGAAATGCTGCGTGAACTTCCCCAGACGTATCCAAACGCCGTGTAGTTCTCGATTTCGGCGAACTCTGGGTCGCGTGCGCGGAACTTGCCTCGAATTCGTTTGATCGCCGAGCGGACGTTGGTTCGATATCCATGTTCGCCATAGCCCGCAATGAAGCCGTTGTAGTGCATGCAGTTGTAGATGGCGCGATAGGTGACATGTTGCCCTATATTTGCGGCAAGTAGATGTACGATATTGAACTCACCAAGGGTGAGATCGAGGTCCACGTCATCCCAGTAGGCTCGGCTGATGCGAGGCCGAAGTACGAGCCGGCCGCATTGCAGGATTTTCTCCATTATGGCTTCGGGTGCTCTGGAGGGTGTGCTGACCAACAGACGCAAGCGACGGACGAGAATTTCCATACCGCGAGCTTTATCAATGAAGTCCAAAGCACCGCAGTCAAACGCGCGTATTTCATTGGCGGCTAGCGCGCGGCCAGTGAGAAAGACAATGGGAAGAGTGACGCCGAGGCGCCGAACTTGCTGAAGCAATTCTATTCCCGACTTTCGCGGCAATCCCCAGTCGAGGATGATGGCAACGGCGTCAGCGGCGTTCGCAATCGAGCCCAGAAACGACTCGCCGTCGGGGAACGACTCGACTTCGAAGCCGTGCTCGGCGAGCTCTCTCGTCAACATCTCCCGGAAGAACTCATCGTCATCGACGGCTATCACCCGGATACCAGACGTGCTGCCGTTCAAAACGACAGGCACCGGCTGTGCTTTCGCCAATGGTGCGTTGCGCTTGTTTAGCGATGTCATGGTCATGTCCCTTTTCAAGTGTTGCAGCACGACCTTGTTTGGCAACTGTTGGTAGAAAAATGCAGTCTCTGACTGCGCCTATCAAACGCCTAGCCCTTCGATTTGTTGCATGGTCCGCCTCTGCTTCCCTCAAGCGCGGCGGCATTTCGCTATGGCGTGAACCAGTGAGCCCCTACTAAGTCCCAGTCCTTGCAGCCCCACGCTGACAGAGACCTCTTCCCAATTCGCGACCCATACAAGACCGGAAAACAAAAGGCCACTTCAACACCACCGATCGGCCGTGTGGTCACAGCTTGATCACCAACGACCGCCAGTAGCGCCTTGCAATCTCTGAGGTCGTTGATGCGCGCCTAAGTGGAATCCGCGTTCGAGCGAGCGTACGTCGAAGCAAGCTGTCCGTGACGACATGTTCATGCGCGATATCCGTCGAATTCAACCAGCTTGAGAGACCACGGCCTGCCGCAACCATGCATATGTAATGGCATCTCACCTCTGGCCGATGCGATGAGCCTCTCTAGCGAATGCCTTGCGCCCGGTTCTTCGACCGCGACGTTTGCCGCGCATTGAAAAGAGACTTGTAGCTGCGTAGTCTAACCGAGGGCGTGCTCGACATTGAGCGATGAAAAATGAATTCTGACTGCGCGTTAAGCTTTTCACTCGCGAGGTGAGTAGGGTGAGATTGGGTCGAATGGCGTGCACCTGCGACCGCTCTGCACGAATGAATTGCGCCACAGCTAGCATGCAAAGGTGGGCTCTACTTAAGCATTATTGTTGACCCAAGGCGGCTAAATCGGGGATTGTATTGATGTTACGTCACTCAACCCGACCGAGCTGCTGCGATGCCAGGCGGTCTTAAATCGATGTTGAAATTGAGGCCAGATAGTGTTTGGGTCTCAAAAATGGGCTACATTAAGTGTGTTACTCTCTCGTAGCGCCTAATTGACCGCTTCGAATAACTGGATATCTGATGGCCGCGGGAACCTACAGACAGGGGCATCGGATCAAGATTACGGTCCTTATTGCGGCGACTGTTCTTTTGTTCAGTTCGGTCGCTGCAGCGCAAACGTCAGCGCCGGGCAGTCCTGGGCAGCCATTGCCCAGGCTGGAGCGTCCTGACAACCGTACGCCTGCCGCCCGTCAGGCGGAGAATTACGATCCTCTTGGTGTGCGGCTAGGCGGATTCCTGCTGTTTCCCAGCTTGGAAGTGGGTGAGGCATACAACGACAACGTCTTCGCCGTTTCTTCGGGCAGCGGCCCCGTGGCGAGTTTTCTGCAGATCATCAGTCCGGCGATCGAGTTGCGCTCGACGTGGTCCAGTGACATGCTTAACTTCTACGCCCGCGGCAACATCGGGTTCTATACCGCCGCGCCGGCACAGAACTACCAGGACTTCTCGGTGGGCGTCGATGGCCGCATCGACATTCAGCGCAATTGGAATACTTACGGTAGCCTCTCGTTCAATCGCTTGCACGAGAATCCGGGTTTGCCCAATACCGTTAGCGGCAGTTCCAACGTCACACTCTACAATCAGGCGACCGGAAGCCTCGGATATTATCAGAAGTTCACTCGGTTCAGTGCGCGGGTCGACCTACGAGCTGACAATTTCAGTTACTTGAACAACGGTTTGGGGCCAGCGCAAGGCGTGGTGCCGAATTTCGATCGTGATCGAACCGAGCTGCGTGAAGCTCTGCGCCTGGGGTATGAGTTTATCGACGGCTATGAATTCTGGGTGCGGGGCGGGCTCAACCAGCGCCAATACGTCAACCCGATCGACGTCTCAGGATTTGCCCGCAATTCCAGCGGTTGGGATATGGTGGCCGGTGTTTCGCTTGACCTCGGTGGCATTACGACCGCCGAAGCCTTCGTCGGCTATTTCAAGCAAAATTACGTTGGCTTCCCACCTTTGGAAGGCCCGCAGTTCGGTCTCACTGCTTATTGGAACCCTCTAAAGGACCTCCTAGTAAAGCCCTATGTCCGGCGGACAATCAATGAGGCCGCTTATGTCGGTGATTCGGGGTACCTCAACACCTCGATGGGCTTCGATGTGAACTACAAGCTTCTACCCAATGTGAGACTCGATGGTCGTGCTGACTATACAATCGCCGACTACCAGAGCTTCTCCAGCGCCAACGCCCAGTACGACCAGTATGTCGCATTCAGTGCGGGCGCAATGTACATGCCAATCTCAGAGTTCTTTATCGGTCCCACTTATCAGTACATTCACCGAAACTCGAATCAGCCTAATAACAACTACGGACAGAACGTCATCATGCTGCGTCTGGGCGCCCGTCTATAGGCGAGTAGCCAAGTGCGCGTCTTGCCGTCAGGCGCGTCCCGCAAGCAATTGCCTCCGCGGCCGCAACAGTCGGTTTTCGTTTAGGCAACCGAGGGCAGCTTGCAACGTTGTCTCTTAATGGTTGACATCTGTTACCAACAAGAACTGTTGCCCGCGTCCGGTGGCGCGCAGGCGGCTGCCGGGCGTTCCCCATCAGATGTCGCATCGCGCACCAAAGAGATCCCGGGGGCGCAAGAGCAACCACATTATCTTCGTCGAAGACGGTGACGACTATCGCGAGACGGTGAGCGCCGAACTAGTTGAACTTGGTTTCTCCGTACAAGGATTCTCCGATGGACTACCCTTGTTGGGATCGCTTACCCGTTGCGTATATGCCGATGTGATTGTGTTGGATCGGGGTATGCCAGACATTTCGGGCATCGACCTCCTACCTAAATTGCGGCGGCAAGGGATCGCTCTTCCCGTCATTTTCCTCACCGGCCGCTCGTCACCCGAGAACGAAGCGCTCGCCTTCGATCGGGGCGCTCTCGACTTCGTCGCCAAGACGCGAGGGGTGTCAATTCTTGCCTCTCGCATTCGATCGATACTGAACTCGGTTAAGCCAAATAACGACGGCGGTGGAGGCGCGACTTTCCGCTGCGGCCTCCTCTTGTTGAAGTGTGGCATAAGCCGGGCATACTGGCAGGGAAGTGACTTGCAGCCTACCTATATGGAGTTCCGAATCGTCCATATGCTGGCATCGAACGTGGGTAGCTACGTCACTTATCGTGCAATTTACGATCGCATGCACTACACCGGCTTTATCGCCGGGAGGGGGATCGCCGGCTATCGCATCAACGTGCGTTCTGCCATCAAGCGAATAGGAAATAAGTTTCGCAAAGTTGATTCCAGTTTTGAAGAGATAGATAACTTTCAATCTCTTGGCTACGGGTGGGGGAAGTTGAGCGGAACTACTCCCGCAGAGCGTTAGCTCAATAAGGAGGCATCGCAATCGTCAAGCCTTGCGGTGGTCGTGTGTCCCGCGTGTCCGACTGCAAGTAACATGAAGTATGATGATTTAGTGTCACGCCGCTGTGACTGTCGCGGAAAAGTGGCGCCGCTGCCATCGATCATAGCCCGCTTTTTAGCCGCCGGATATTCCTCCTAGCGACGGCCCTCCATTAGATGAATAGTGCCGCTAATCACAGATCATTAAGCACCCTACGTGCGCTAACGCGCGACATCAGCGTCTAGATCCCCGAGTATGCTTCTCGCTAAGCCAAAATCGCTCGCCATTCCTGCGGCTCCACGTGTCCAGAGATCTCAACAGACCGTAGGCTTTGACCGTTAAGCCGAAAGCGGGTGCCGCAAGCGGAAGTCCCAGCGACTCACTTCCAAGCAGCAGCCTAGTCGCAGAATAATCACAGCGCGCAAGATTAGTTTCCCTGCAATATCTGCGGATCGCGATCTTTATTCTCTGCGTTTCCAAGCTCCCCCTCCCCCGACTTGGAAGTCTGGTGACAATGACCTCAGCCCCTTCAAAAGCGTGGGCGCTCGCCGAGGAACTCGTTGCTCTCGAATCCAAAGCCGCTTTGAAAGCGGGAGTCCCCGGGGTTTTCATTGTCTGCGAAAAGCTGGGCCCCCATATGGCGCCAATCATGGGTGCCGCCGGCTTCACTTCACTTCTGTCTCGGTCTCTCAAATTGGCTAGCGCAAAAGTGCCGTGGCTGGGCGCAGTGCAGGTTACGGTGGATGGGTCTCTCAAGGGATTGTGCAACCCTATCTTACCCGCTGATACGCAGGAGGGCGCCAGGGGTGGAGTAGTTCTGCTTGCACAGATGATCGATCTACTAACGAGTCTGATCGGCGAACAGCTGGCAATCGAGCTGATGCGCCGGGCGTAGCCGAAACTGCGGTCGAAGAAGGAACTTCGACAAAGGAAGTAAAAAATGAGAATTCAACAAAATGCCGCCAAGCGCAGATTTGCAAACAAAAATGAGATCTCCCGAGCCAGGGTTTCCCTCCGCAAACTGCCGACAGGTGTGCGCGGCCTCGATGACATTCTATGCGGTGGCATTTCTGAGTACTCATTCAACGTCGTCGCAGGGATGCCGGGTACTGGCAAGACCACAATGGCGCACCAGTTCATGTTCGCCAACGCTACCGTGAAGACGCCCGCCCTGTATTTCACCGCCCTTGGCGAATCCGCTTTGCAGATGTTGCGCTATCAACAGCAGTACTCATTTTTCGACAAAGCAAAGATCGGTAAAGCCATCCGATTCGTCAACCTGAGTAACACGGTGGCGTACGGGGACCTCGGCGGGGTCCTTGCTGAAATCATTGGGCAGGTAGTGGCCGTCAATCCCAGCGTGGTAGTGGTGGACTCATTTCGTAGCGTGATGTGGAAAGCGGCGACCAGCCTCGATGAGATGGCGATCATGGACTTCATTCAGCGCCTTGCACAATCTCTGACAGGCTTGCAAACCACGACACTTCTGATCGGCGAGTATGATGAAGAAGAACGTCGCGGGAATCCGCTGTTTACAACTGCCGATGGTCTGTACTGGCTATCGCAGAGGATTGAGCGGAACTCGGTCTTAAGGAAGTTGCAAATCCTGAAGGTGCGCGCTCAGGCATCGATACCCGGGCTGCATACTGTTCGAATCGGCGACGACGGGTTGCAGGCGTTTTCCCGCACCCAGGGATTTGAACGGAAGGACGACACGCCAAGGCGGCGTCGGCGACTTTCAATGGGAATCCCCGAGCTCGACCGGATGATGGATGGGGGGCCGCGCGAAGGCGATAGTCTGCTCATCGCGGGGCCTTCTGGAACTGGAAAGTCGGCGTTGGCGACGCAGTTTATCGCCGCCGGACTGCGCAAGGGCGAACCCGGCATCATGGCGATCTTCGAGGAACGTCCCCGAGGTTACGCTGAGCGCGCCGACAGTTTCGACCTTAGCCTTAAGGCGGAACAGAAAAGAGGACGGTTAGAAATTGTCTACTTACGTCCGCTCGATCTTTCGGTTGATGAAGTCATGCAAGAGATTCTCGACGCGGTCGAAAGAGTAGGTGCTAAGCGGCTGGTGATTGATTCTCTGGTCAGCCTCGAGATGGCCCTGACGCCCGGCTTCCGTGCAGACTTCCGCGAGTCGCTTTATCGCATGATTGTGGCTTTAATCGGCGCCGGGGTCACAATCCTCAGCACGGTCGAAGTTGAGGACACCTTCACCCGGTTTTCCTTCAGCCACTACACCAGTTCTTTCCTGACCGATGATATCCTCCGGCTGCGCTATGTCGAAATAGACGGCCAGCTTCGAAAGATCATGGTTGTCATTAAAATGCGCGGCGGCAATCACAGCAAGGACATCCGCGAGTACATCATTACTGACAAAGGGGTGGTCGTCATTCGGCCCCGGTCGACGGAATACGAGGGATTGACGCCCGGATTCCCGGTACGCACCGGTCCGCGCGCGGCGCAGAAAGCCGAATTGCCCCCCGAACCGAAGGCGACGGTCTAGGAGAATTGCAAATGGTCGCGAAGCCAAGGCGGCCAAAAAAGCTGCTCGTGCTTAACGAAATGCTAATGCTGGGTTCTTTGCGTCAGCACGAACTACTCGAAGCCACCAACATCCTGAATGTCCAATTGCAAAAGGAAGTCGTTGAACGAAGGAGCGCAGAAGCGGCTTTGCGTGATAGCGAGGCCCAGCTCCGCAAACTGAACGCCGATCTTGAGAAAAGGGTGCTCAAAGGTTCCCTGAAACTTGGGCGTAGCAATTTGGTCGACGCGATTGAGAGCCTAGATCACAGTTTGGTGCTCTACGATAGCGCTGACCGGCTTGTTCTATTCAATCGTCATCTTTTCGAGCATTACCCGTTGGCTCGTGAACATTTCGTGGTGGGACGAACCTTCGAGCAAATACTTCATAACCTCGTCGGGAGCGGTGCGATGACCGTACCGCCCGGGCAGACTGCTGAGAAGTTTATTGCCGATGTCATTGTGTGGCATGGGCGCGCAGACGGCGCGGTCAGGGAAGTCGTGGAACCGAACGGGCGTATTCTGCACGCCAGCGAGCACAGATCTCAAAGTCATGGCGTCGTGTCGGTCGTCCGAGACGTGACGAAGCAACTTGAGCTGGCCGAGCAGCTGCGATCAGCGCAGAAGATGGAGGCGATAGGCCGGTTGACCGGGGGGCTCGCTCACGATCTCAACAACTATCTTGCTGTCATCATCGGCAACCTCGACCTGTTGGCCGACAGTCCGTCAACCAGCACTGATGCCCCCCAACTCTTCAAAGGTGCGATGGAGGCGGCTCTGCGCGGGGCGGAGTTGATCGCCAGCTTGCTGGCAGTTGCCCGCCGCCAGCCGCTCGAAGCCAAGGTAATCGACGTCGCCGCTCATGTCTCGACTATCATCAAGATGCTCGAGCGCACCATCGGAGAGGACATCGTCATCGATCTGCACGTGGTGAATGATCTGTGGCCGGTCAAGATTGATGCGGCTCAGCTCGACACGTGCATTGTCAACCTGGCCAATAATGCGCGCGACGCGATGCCGGCAGGTGGCAAGTTTTCAGTAAGGCTATCGAATGTCGTGGCCGGCGCCGCACGGACCACCGGGGAAGACCCACCGATGCACGATTGTGTGCTCATGGAGTTCATCGACACCGGCGTCGGCATGGGTAAGAAAGTACTGGAGCGCATATTCGAGCCGTTCTTCTCTACCAAGGAACCGGCGCGCGGCTCCGGTCTCGGACTTAGTATGGCGCACGGCTTTGTGCATCAGTCGGGTGGCACAATTTTCGTAAGAAGCAAGCCCGGCGAAGGTACGCTCATACGAATCCTTCTGCCTCGTGCGCTCGACGTCGGAGTCGATCTTGAAGCGAGGACGAAGATAGCATCTTCACCGCACGGTCGCGAGCGAATACTGCTGGTGGAGGACAATATGCGCGTGCGTGCTACCGCGGCGGCGATGCTTGGCTCGCTTGGCTACGGCGTGACCGGGGTTGACAGTGGCGATGCTGCTCTCGCGCTGCTTGAACAGAATGGTGGCGCATTTGATCTGATGTTCAGCGATATTGTGATGCCGGGCCGCATCGATGGCCTTGAACTCGCGCGACTGGTGTTTGCTCGCTGGCCGAGTATCCGGATTCTGATGACATCGGGATTCTCTGAAGGCGCCGCTTTCCGAAGCGTGGAGACGGAGAAGGGCCTCACCGTTCTACGTAAGCCTTATCGCAAGGCAGCCCTCGCGCGGGCGATACGTACAAGGCTCAACAGCTAAAGTCCAACGAAGCGTGGATTCAATGCGGCGGCACTAAGTCTCCGTCATGGTGTCCGTAGTGGCGGTTGGAGAGAACACGCCTATGCGTTGCATCGTCATTTGGTAGCGCGGCTTCAATCACTGCTGAAAGAAGAGGGCAAGGCTAAGCCACTTGGTCTAGGCCGGTCGGCACCGAACTAGGCCACCGGGCTGGGTTGCCGAACCTGTTATCGACGACACATAACCGACGTTGAGAAACAGCACCGAGGCGTCCGATCAATTCAGTGCAAGTCGTTCAGAGTGGTAGGCCCCACCTACTTGATTCGACCTCCCCTTTTTTGGACAAGGATCAGAAGCATGGTCACGACTGTCACGACTGTCACGACTGTCACGACTGTCACGACCGGCGCGGCCGGTTCAGGCTCCCTTGAGGCGGAACTTCAGGCGGCGATGGCAGGCGGATACGTCGCTCACCTGACGGGCCAGACCTACACCGTTACGTCGCCGATCATCATCGATGTGGCGAGCACAACCGTGGGCCCGCTGGGGATCGACCTGGGTGGCGCCACGATCATCTCGCAGATCACCGACGGTTCACCTGTCATCCAGATAAACATCGTTGGGGCCGGCGTCGACCTGCGCTATCTCACGCTGTCAAATTTCACGATTGTGGGCAACGGCCAGGAGGGTGATGGCATCAAGATCGTTGCCGAAAGCAACGATAGCTGGGTCTACAACTTCAACATCAGCAACGTAACCGTCCAGCAGGTCGGCGGTTACGGCCTCGATGTGAAGGGTAGCGTGTTCGAGGGCATGGTCTCGGATTCTTCGATGAACGGCAACGCCCAGGGCGGCGCATACTTTGCGCACAGCGCGGCCGGCGGTCAGGTGAGCGCACTCCGGTGGTTCGGTGGCGACTTTCAGAACAACGGTGGCGCCGGCCTGACACTCGGCAACGGTGCGCGCGACATCAGCGTCGATGGCGTTTCGTTCGTAAGCAACGGCGGTGCGGGCATCAGCGCGGAGTCGGGAATCACCTCGGTGAGTTCCAGCAGCTTCACAGACAACCATGGCCCGGGCGTGTGGTTCCAGAACTATGGAAATTTCAGCGGCAACACGTTCACGAGCACCGGGGCGCAGACAATCGGTATCACCGGCTGGCAGAACGGCAACAGCTCATTGGTCGGCAACACCAGCACGGGATCGGCTCTGGCTAATCTGCAAGGTTACGGCGCGACCTTCCTGACGGGCGACATCGGGCAGGTCACCACCGGCTCGAACATTGCCGTGGGCGTTGCCGGTGGTGGAAACGTTGCCAATGTCTCGGCGAGCACGCAGGGCGTGGCCCTCCCCACGCTGGCGGCGGTGACCGCTGCTACGACGGCCGCCGTGGCCAACACGACTGGAACGGGGGCGCTGGAGACGGCGTTGGATGCGGCGGTCGCGGGAGGCTACGTCGCCCATCTGACGGGCCAAACCTACACCGTCACCGCGCCGATCGTCATCAACCTGACCAGTTCTACCCAGGGTTCGATCGGTATCGACCTTGGCGGCGCCAAGATCGTCTCGCAGATCACTAACGGCCGACCGGTCATCGAGATCATCGTCGGGCCCGGCGTGAACGTGGCCTCGCTCACCCTGTCGAATTTCACGATCCAGGGCAGCGGCTTCGAGGGCGACGGCATCAAGATCGTGGTCGACGGCGCCGACCGCTCGATCGGCAACTTGAACATCAGCAACGTCAACGTCGAGCATGTCGGCGGCATCGGGCTCGACGTCCTGGGTAATGTTTCGGGCACCGTGTTCAATTCGTGGATGCATGGCAATCTCCAAGGCGGCGCGCGCTTCGCCAACAGCGCCGGCGGCGGCGTGGCCGAGGGGCTCGAGTGGACAGGCGGCGGCTTTCGCAAGAACGACGTTGCGGGTCTGATTCTCGATAACGGCGTGAACGACGTGACCGTCAAGGGCGCCTATTTCGTGGAGAACAATGGGCCGGGCATCGTAGCCTCATCGGGCATCACTCTGGTGCAGCAGAGCGGCTTCGAGAACAACCTTGGCACTGGCGCCATCATCCAGGGCACGGCCAATTTCGTCGACGATACGTTCTCGACGCACGGCCGGCAGCAGGTCGGCATCGGCGGATACGTGGCGGGGGGCAAAGTCAGCCTGACTGGCGACAGCAACGAGTACTACGGCGGAGGTTCGGACACGACCTTGCTCGCCAATATCCAGGGTAGCGGCACGCTGGCGATCGCCGGAGGCGGCAATGTCGTGGCGGGGCCGAGCGTGACCGTGACCGGCGGCGATGCGATTTTCGTTCCGCCTACTGATACGACCGCACCGACCTTCCTGTCGATTTTGACCTCGGGGATCGGCATCAGCGCCGGCGAGGGCGACCTCAATGCCGGCAAGACGGTGACGTTGACCGTGGCAGTCAGCGAAAACGTCACGGTCGCGGGTGGCACGCCGACATTGCTGCTGAATGACGGCGGCACGGCGACCTACACCGGCGGTTCGGACAGCTCGGCCTTGACCTTCTCCTACACGGTGCTGGCGGGGCGGAACGTTGCCGACCTTGCCGTCTCATCATTTGGCCTCAACGGGGCAACGATCAAGGACGCGGCCGGCAATGCCGTCAACCCGTCCGCCGCGACCAACTACAACCCTGGCGGCACGCTGCAGATCGACACGAGTGCGCCGACGGTCTCGTCGATCGCCGCCTCAGGTACAGATATCACCGCGGGCAGCGGCATCCTGGGGGCCGGCAAGGTTGCCATCCTGACCGTCCAAATGAGCGAGACGGCGACAGTAACGGGGACGCCCACCCTCACGCTCAACGATGGCGGAACGGCGACTTACACCGGAGGCTCCGGCAGCTCGGCACTGACCTTCAGCCACACGGTGCTGGCCGGCCAGAACACCTCGGATCTCGCCGTCTCGAGCTTCAACCTCAATGGCGGATCGGTCGTCGATGGCGCCGGCAACGCGGTCAATCTCGCAGGTGCGGCGAACTACAATCCCACCGGCACCCTGCAGATCAACACGACGACGATGTCGGTGCCCTTGACGGCGAATCTTGCGAGTGACACCGGCGCCTCGTCGAGCGACAAGATCACCTCGAACCCGGCCCTGACCGGGACGGCCGATCCTAATGCCGT
>LNFM01004667.1_pt1 | contig 42872 bp, 43 predicted proteins | sample 596031 | NCBI WGS metagenome assembly LNFM01 (sample SAMN04254537, study PRJNA301005) | activated carbon metagenome | isolation source: dual media filters at the Ann Arbor, Michigan drinking water treatment plant | place: USA: Ann Arbor
CCGATCTTGTCCATGCTCCGCTGCATGCGCTGCAGGTGCTCCATCATCCGGAACGGCTTCTTCGCGTAGACCGGGATCACCTCGTAGACCCCGTCGCCGAAGATGAAGCCACGGTCGAGCGGCGAGATCTTCGCCTCTTCGATCGGGAGGAACTCGCCATTCAGGTGAACGATCATCGCTGTACCCTCGGTTGTCACTTCAGCATCAGCCGCAGGCTGTCCCAGGTGCGCCGGAAGATGTTCGCGGCCTGCACTTCCTGCAGCGCAACTACCGGATATTCTGCCAGCGGACGACCATCGAGCGTGAGCTTGAGCGTACCGACCCGCTGGCCGGCGGCGATCGGCGCCACCAGCGGCTGCACGCTTTCGAGGTCGGCCTTGACCCGCGGGCCGCTGCCGGCCGGCAGCGTGACCACCAGGTCGCCCTCGAAGCCGGCATCGACCGTGCGCGAGGAACCCTTCCAGACGGCGAGCGGGGCGACCGGCTGGCGCGCGCGATACAGGCGGAAGTTGTCGAAGAACTGGAAGCCGTAGTTGATCAGCTTCTGGCTCTCGCTGATGCGCGCGCTCTCGGACGGCGCGCCGAGCACGACGGCAACCAGGCGCCGCTCGCCGCGCCTAGCCGAGGTGACCAGGCAGAAGCCCGCGGCCTCGGTGAAGCCGGTCTTCATGCCATCCACCGACGGATCGAGCCAGAGCAGGCGGTTGCGGTTGGCCTGCTTGATCTTGTTGTAGGTGTAGTCGCGCTGCGAATAGAGCGAGTAGAACTCGGGGAAGTCGCGGATGATCGCCGAGGCGAGCCGCGAGAGGTCGGTGGCGGTGCTGAAGTGCTTCGCATCCGGCAGGCCGGTCGAGTTGCGGAACGAGGTGTTCTTCATCCCCAGGCGCTGCGCCTCGCGGGTCATGGCATCGGCGAAGGCATCCTCGCCACCGGCGACCGCCTCGGCCAGCGCGATGCTCGCGTCGTTGCCCGACTGGATGATCATGCCGCGGATCAGCTCATCGACGGTGACCGGGATGCGCTGCTCGATGAACATGCGCGAGCCCTCGGCCTTGCGCGCCCGGTCGGACACCGGCACCACGAGCGTCGGCATCAGCCGCTTCTGGCGGATCGAGTTGAACGTGAGGTACGCGGTCATCAGCTTGGTCAGCGAGGCCGGCTCGAAACGGTCGTCCGCCGCCTGCGACGCAAGGACCTGCCCGGTGGCGAAATCGACCAGCACGAAGGCGCGCGCGTTGATCGCCGGGGGCACCGGCACCGGAAGCGCGCCAGGCTGTGCCGAGGCGGCCAGTGGCAGCAAGCCGCACGAAAGGAATGCCAGCACGCAAAGTCCGCGCTCGGCGGCGCGGCGGATGGCGACGGCAGGCGCAGGGCGCAACCGCCCGTTCAGCAGCATGTTGATCACGATCGGAAAGCCTTACGGGAAACGATCGAGTATAGCCGACCGGTCGTGGCCTCCCTAAGGCCGCGGCACCCGTGGCAGGCCTTGAAAACCGCGCAGCGATGCACATCTACCTGTGGCAGGCGTCGTGCCATTGGAAGTTGCAGGCACCGCCCGACCACCGAGTCCCACCGCCTGGCTGCCCCGCACCGATGCAACGCAGCCAGCACGGCCCGGGCCCGGGCGCGAAACCCACCACATCCCGATGGAGGTCCGACATGGCCCAGCTGCTCCGCAATGAATCGTTCGATGACATCTTCAGCAACCTGTTCCAGGGCTTCGTGCTGCGCCCGGTCGGCACCCAGGGCAGCGCACCCACCGGCGCGGCACGTCCGTTCAGCGTCGAGGTGGTCGAGGAAGAGAAAGCCTACGCAGTGCATGCCGAGCTTCCCGGCGTCTCACGCGAAGACATCCATGTGACGATCGACGGCAACGACGTGGCCATCAGCGCGGAGGTGAAGAACCAGCGCGAGCAGAAGGTCGAAGGCCGCGTGCTGCGCAGCGAGCGCTACTACGGCAAGCTGTACCGCGCGTTCCAGCTTGCCGACGCGATCGACGAGACGGCGGCCGAAGCGAAGTACAGCGACGGCGTGCTCGAACTGCGGCTGCCGAAGAAGGCGGTGACCTCGGCAAAGCGGCTCGAGATCCGCTGAGGCGGGTCCGGGGGCCGGCCACTCCGCCGGTGGCAGTGGCGGAGCGGCCGGTCGCGTCGACGGGAAGCCCTGCGCGACGCGGGCGCACCGCGTGCCGGCGGGTACCGCGCGCGGTAGCGGACCGCTAGAATCGCACCCTCGCCCCTCCGGCCGCGGCTCGCGCGGCATACGCAAGATGACCCGTGAAGCCGCACTGACCGCCACCCAGAAAGCCCAGGTCCTGTCCGAGGCCCTGCCCTACATCCGCCGGTTCCACGGGCGCACCGTCGTGATCAAGTACGGTGGCAACGCGATGACCGACGAGAAGCTCAAGCAGTCGTTCGCGCACGACGTGGTGCTGCTGCGGCTGGTCGGCATCAATCCGGTGGTGGTGCATGGCGGGGGGCCGCAGATCGAGCAGCTGCTGGCGCGCGTCGGCAAGAAGGGCGAGTTCGTGCAGGGCATGCGCGTCACCGATGCCGAGACGATGGACATCGTCGAGATGGTGCTCGCCGGCCAGGTCAACAAGGAGATCGTCGAGCTGATCAACAGCGCCGGCGGCAAGGCGGTCGGCCTGACCGGGCAGGACGGCGGCCTGATCCGTGCGCGCAAGATGATGGTCGCCCGGATGGAGAACCCGGACGAGAAGATCGACATCGGCCAGGTCGGCGAGATCGAGTCGGTCGACCCGAGCATCATCCAGACGCTCACCGCCGCCGGCTTCATCCCGGTGATCGCGCCGATCGGATCAGGTTCGGAAGGCGAAACCTACAACATCAATGCCGACCTGGTGGCCGGAAAGGTCGCCGAGATCCTCAAGGCGGAGAAGCTGATGCTGCTCACCAACACGCCCGGGGTGCTCGACAAGGCCGGCAACCTGCTCACCGGCCTGACCGCGCGGCGCATCGACGAACTGTTCGCCGACGGCACCATCTCGGGCGGCATGCTGCCGAAGATCTCCTCGGCACTGGATGCCGCGCGCGGCGGCGTATCTTCGGTGCACATCATCGACGGCCGGGTCGACCACAGCGTGCTGCTCGAGATCATGACCGACCAGGGCGTCGGCACAATGATCCGCAGCCGATGACGCCCGCCCGCTGATGGCCGCGGCGCACACGTGGGTCTTCGACCTCGACAACACGCTGCACTACTGCACGCCGCAGATCTTCCCGCACATGAACCGGTCGATGACCGAGTACGTGATGCGGCACCTGGGTCTCGACGAGCCGGAGGCGAGCGCGCTGCGCCGGCGCTACTGGCTGAAGTATGGCGCGACGCTGCTCGGCCTGATGAAGCACCACGACACCGACCCGGACCACTTCCTGCACGAGACGCACCAGTTCCCGGAACTCGAGCGCATGGTGATCCGCGAGATGGGGCTGCGTGGCCTGCTGCACCGGCTGCCCGGGCGCAAGGTGGTGTTCTCCAATTCGCCGGAGCGCTATTGCCGGGCGGTGCTCGGGGTGCTGGGCATCACCGACCTGTTCGACGGGGTGTTCACCATCGAGCACACGCGCTACCAGCCGAAGCCCGACGTGCGCGGCTTCCGGGAACTGTTCCGCCGGCACGCCATCGATCCGCGGCGCAGCATCATGGTCGAGGATTCGCTCGACAACCTGCTGACTGCGCGCCGGCTGGGCATGCGGACCGTGTACATCGTGCGCCGCAAGCCCGGACTGCTGCGCGTGCGGCGTCCCGGCTATGTCGACCTGATGGTCACCGACCTGCGGGCGATGACGCGCCGGCTCGCGCACCTGCGATGATGCAGCGCGGCAGGCGAGGAATGCACGGTCCAAGCCTGCATTTTTCCATAACTTCCCCATCGGATTCTGCCTAGAATCCCGTTGCGCATCGAAGCGTGCGCTCACCATCGGGTACGCTGGAGTCCTCCGGCCGCCCGCTCGCTGCCGGTTCCGGATGTGTTGCCGGGCAGTATCCTGTGGAGGGTCCGACATGCCGCCCCGTACAGGCGAACGCAGGCTGCAGATCCTGCAGACGCTCGCCGAAATGCTCGAAGTGCCGAGCCCGGAAAAGATCACCACCGCGTCGCTCGCCGCCCGCCTGGACGTGTCCGAGGCTGCGCTCTACCGCCATTTCGCGAGCAAGGCGCAGATGTTCGAGGGGCTGATCGAGTTCATCGAGCAGACCGTGTTCAGCCTGGTGAACAAGATCGCCAGCGATGAGCCGATCGGCCTGAAGCAGGTCGATGCCATGGTTGCCGTGCTGCTCGCGTTCGCGAAGAAGAACCCGGGCATGAGCCGGGTGCTGATCGGCGAGGCGCTGGTGCACGAGAATGCGCGTCTCCAGGCACGCATCAACCAGATGCACGACCGGATCGAGGCCACCCTGAAGCAGGCGCTGCGGCTGTCGCAGACACAGGGCGAACTGCCGGGCGATGCAGACGTGGCCGCCCAGGCCAATGCGATCATGGCCTTCGTCGTCGGCCGCTGGCACCAGTTCGCCAAGAGCGGCTTCACCCGTGATCCGTCCCAGTACTGGGCGGAACAGCGCAAGATCCTGCTGTCGACCTAGTCGCCGTCAGGCGCCGCGCGCCGAGCAGACCAGACACCCGGGATCGCGCTTCACGCGCACTTCCCGCCACTCGGACTCACGGGCGCTGAACAGCAGCAGCCGCCCTGCCAGCGAACGGCCGGCACCGGTGATCAGCTTCAGCGCCTCTGCCGCCTGCATCGCCCCGATCACGCCGACCAGCGGGGCGAACACGCCCATCACCGCGCAGCGCTCCCCGGCGTCGGCCTCTTCGTCGACCTGCGGAAAGAGGCAGTGATAGCAGGGGCTGTCGTCCCGTCGGAGGTCGAACACCGACACCTGTCCGTCGAAGCGGATCGCCGCACCGGATACCAGCGGCTTGCGATGGCGTACGCAGGCGGCATTGAGGGCATGGCGGGTCGGGAAATTGTCGCTCGCGTCGATGACCAGGTCGGCACAAGCGACATGGTCGGCCAGCGCTTCGCCTTCCAGCCGCTGGGCCAGGCCGACCACGCGGGTGGCGGGATTGATCGCCTGCATGGCCCGGGCGATCGATCGCACCTTCGGCATGCCGACGCTCTGCATGGTGTGTGCGACCTGTCGTTGCAGGTTGGTCAGGTCGACGTCGTCGCCGTCGCAGACCGTGACCTCGCCCACGCCCGCGCTCGCCAGATAGAGCGCGACCGGGGAGCCGAGCCCGCCTGCCCCGACCAGCAGCACGCGGCTGTCGAGCAGCCGCTGCTGGCCATCGATGCCGATCTCGTCGAGCAGGATGTGGCGGCTGTACCGGGTGAGCTGGTCGTCATCCATCGGCTGGACACCCGGTTGCGGCGCGCGGCGCAACCGGGCCCGTATCGTCCGGCCTAGCGGGCGGCCGCCGCCGGAGCACCCGCCGGCGCCGCGCTGGCGCTGGTCGCCACGGGGGGCAGCTCACGCAGCACCGGCTGGCCCTTCAGGTGGTTGAGCGCCTGCATCAGCTGGAAGTCTTCCCGCGAGAACACCTGCCCCGGCTCGAGCTTGATCGGCTCGACACGCGGGCGCGCCGGCTCGTCCTTCTTCGCCTCGGGACGGGGACGCGGTGCGGCCTTCGTCTGTCCGCCCTTGCCGTCGGACAGGTGGCGGTTCAGGTCGGCCTCGCGGACGCGCTGGTTGTCGCTCGGGTTGCTCGGATCCTCGACCACGATGTCGGGCGTGATGCCCTTGGCCTGGATCGAGCGGCCGTTCGGCGTGAAGTAGCGCGCCGTGGTCAGCTTGATCGCGGTGTTGTTGGTGAGCGGAAGGATGGTCTGCACCGACCCCTTGCCGAAGCTCTGCGTGCCGATGATGGTGGCGCGCTTGTGGTCCTGCAGCGCACCCGCGACGATCTCGGACGCGGAGGCCGAGCCGCCGTTGATCAGCACCACCATGGGCACCGACTTCACGTCCTTCGGCAGACCGCGCAGGAAGTCGCTCTGGCCCGCGCCGCGCAGATAGAACTCGGGGCTCGCGTTGAGCTTCATCCGCGAATCGGGTGCCCGGCCATCGGTATAGGTGACCAGCGCGTTCTGCGGCAGGAATGCCGCGGACACCGCGACCGCGCCGTTGAGCAGGCCGCCCGGGTCGTTGCGCAGGTCGAGGATCAGGCCGCGCATGTTGCCGTTGTTCTCCTTCCACACGCGTTCGATCGCCCGCGCCAGGTTCTCGCCGGTGTGCTCCTGGAACTGGGTCAGTCGGATGTATCCGAAGCCCGGCTCCATCAGCGCCGAGCGCACGCTCTGGATCTTGATCACCGCGCGGGTGAGGGTGACCACGATCGGCTTCTCCTCGCCGCGGCGCATCAGGGTCAGCGTGATGCTGGTGTTCGGCTTGCCGCGCATGCGGCGGACCGCATCGTTCAGCGTCATGCCCTTCACCGGCGTCTCGTCCAGCCGGATGATCAGGTCGCCGGGGCGAAGGCCGGCGCGCGACGCCGGGGTGTCGTCGATCGGGGACACGACGCGCACCAGCCCGTCTTCCATGCCGACCTCGATTCCCAGGCCGCCGAACTCGCCCTGCGTGCCGACCTGCAGTTCCTTGAAGGCTTCCTGGTCGAGATAGGCCGAATGCGGATCGAGGCCCGAGAGCATCCCGTTGATCGCCTCGGTGAAGAGCTTGCGGTCATCGACCGCCTCGACGTAGTCGCTCTTGATGCGCCCGAAGACCTCGGTGAACACGCGCAGGTCCTCGATCGGCAGCGGGCTGGGGGCCTCGCGCTGGGCGACGGCTGAAAAATTCAGGCTGACGAGCACGCCGAGCACGACGCCGACGCAGATCAGTCCGATCTGGCTTGCCTTGTTGCGCATGAATGAACCCGACGGCCGTGACATGGAGACGCGGTGACCTCTGGAAGGATGGGATGCGGAAGGTTCCGGCCTGGCTGTGGCACGGATGCGTGGTAGCGGAAAGCATGTTAGCAGCTTGTCAAGCACCGACGTGAGCCGGACGTTACGTCGACACGCGGGTGCCGGCAACGGACGGCGGCCGGGATGCAGGCGCAGCGGTTGTCGACGCCGCCAGGCTCAGCGCGCACCCGACCAGCCGAGCGGATCGACCGGCTTCCCCCGGTGCCGCAGCTCGAAGTAGAGCCCGGCCTGCGCGGAGCCTCCGCTGGAGCCGACGGTGGCCACCGGATCGCCGCTGCGCACGCCGTCGCCGACCCGGCGCAGCAGCGATTCGTTGTTGCCGTACAGGCTCATGTAGCCGTCGCCATGGTCGACGATCAGCAGGTTCCCGAAACCGCGCAGCCAGTCGGCGAACACCACGCGGCCGGGCGCGACCGCGCGGACTTCCTGGCCGGGCCGGGCGAGGATGGTGATGCCGCGCCATTGCAGCCCGCCGTCCGCGCGCGACTGGCCGAACCGGTTTGCGATCTCGCCGGCGACCGGCAAGGCCATCCGCCCCTTCAGTGACGCGAACACGCCGGCCGGCACGCCCGGCTCCGGCGTGCGGTCATTGCGAGGCAGGCGGCCGGCGCCCGCCTCGGCACGCCCTCCGTCGTCGGCTGGCCGGCCGACAGCCTCCGGCTCAGGGACGCGTCCGGCCTGCCGCTCCGGCGCCTTCGCCGGCGGGCGCTCGCCCGCCGCGCGCGCGCTGCGTTCCGCCTCTTTCGCTTCGCGCGCGGCCTTTGCCGACTCCCGCGCCGCACGGGCCTGGGCCTGGGCCTCGCGCGCAGCCGCCTCGCGCGCACGGGCGCGCTCCCGCTCCGCCAGCAGGCGCGCGATCTGTTCGACCAGCCGGGTCAGCCGGTCTTCGTCGCGGCGCAGGGTCGCGATCTGCCGCCGGCTGGATTCGATCTCCTTCGACGCCCGCGCCAGCACCGCCTGGTGGCGGCCCCGTTCGGCTTCCAGGCGGCTGCGCTCGCGGCCCGCCTCGTCCTCGAGCGCGGCCAGTTCCTCACGCCGCTTTCGACGCTCGCCGGACACGGTCGCCAGCCGGCCCAGTTCGGCCCGCAGCGCCTCGATCTGCGCCTGGTAGCCACGGTGCAGGTAGCCGTAGTAGTGGAGCAGCCTCGCGGCCTCGGCCGGGTTCTCGCCGGAAAGCGCGAGTTGCAGCGGATCCGGATCACCCGCCACGTACCGCCGCTGCAGCAGGCGCCCGAGCCGGTCCTGCTGGGCGCGTACCCGCGACTCGACCGCGCCGGCCTCTCCCGACAGGCGCGCGATGTCCTCGTTCGCGGCCTTCTTGCCGGCGGCGATCTCGAACAGCCGACGGTTGGCATCGCTGATCGCGCGCTCGGATTCGCGCAGCGCATCGGCCGCCTCCGACTTCACTTCCTCCGCGCCAGCCACCTTCTTCTGCAGGCCCTCGATTCGCTGGCGCAGTTCCTGCAATTCCCCGCGGGCCTCCGCCGCAGCCTTGGGCGAAGCCGCGGGGGGACGGGTCTCGGCCGCACCGGCAGGCGGGAGGGCCGGCAACGCCAGCAGCGCGGCACACAACACCCCGCGCAGGCAGCGCGCACCGCCGCCGGCCCGGCATCCCGCCGCCGGCCGCCATCGCGGCGACGCCGATTCGGGCCGGAGGATCAGTCGAACGAGACCAGCGGACGGCCGGTCATCTCCGGCGGCTGTGCGACGCCCATCATTCGCAACAGCGTCGGCGCGATGTCCTGCAGCGCGCCGCCATCGGCCATCTTCGCCGGACGGCCGACATGCACCAGCGGCACGACGTTCAGCGTATGGGCCGTATGCGCCTGCTTCGTCTCGGGATCGCGCATCATTTCGGCATTGCCATGGTCGGCGGTGATCAGCACCTCCCCGCCGGCCGCCTTCATCGCGGCCACCACGCGACCGACGCAGGTGTCGATCGCCTCGACCGCCTGCCGCGCGGCATCGAAGTTTCCGGTATGGCCGACCATGTCGCAGTTCGCGTAGTTGCAGATGATCGCGTCATGGCGGCCGCTGGCGATCGCCGACTCGAGTTCGGCGGTGACCTCGAACGCGCTCATCTCGGGTTTCAGGTCGTAGGTGGCGACCCTGGGCGACGGCACCAGCACGCGCGACTCGCCCGCGTAGGGCTCTTCGACCCCGCCGTTGAAGAAGTAGGTGACGTGCGCATACTTCTCGGTCTCGGCGATGCGCAGCTGGGTCAGGCCGAGTGACGACAGATACTCGCCGAAACCGTTGCGGATCGAATCGGGCGGGAATGCCGCCGGCAGTGCGTCGAACTCGTCTCCGTAACGGGTCAGGGTGACGAACGCGGACAGACGGGGCCGCCCCGCGCGCACGAAGCCGTCGAAGGCCGGATCGGTGAACGCACGGGTGAGTTCGCGCGCCCGGTCGGCGCGGAAATTCATGAACACCACGGCATCGCCATCGCCGATCACTGCTGGCCGTGCCCCGGGCGGCACGATCGCGGTGGCCTTCACGAACTCGTCGGACTCGCCACGCGCATAGGCGCCGGCCAGGCCCTCGACCGGATTGCTCGCGACATGCTCGGCACGGCCCAGGGTCAGCAGGTCGTAGGCGACCTGGACCCGCTCCCAGCGCTTGTCGCGGTCCATCGCGAAATAGCGCCCGACGATCGACGCGATGCGCGCCGTCGCCGGCGAGCCGCCCTTCGCCAGCACTTTTTCGAGCAGCACCAGGGTCGGCTCTGCGCTCTTCGGCGGCGTATCCCGCCCGTCAAGGAAGGCATGCAGCATGACCCGGTCGAGGCCGTTGTCGAATGCCAGCCGGACGATCGCCGCCAGGTGCGCTTCGTGGCAATGCACGCCGCCCGGCGAGGCCAGCCCGAGCACATGGAGCGTGCCGCCGGAGGCCTTCGCGGCGCCGATGGCGCCCAGCAGCGCGGCATTGGTGGCGAACGCACCGGTCTCGATCGCGTGGTCGATCTTGGTCAGTTCCTGGTAGACGACCCGCCCGGCACCGATGTTCAGGTGGCCCACCTCGGAATTGCCCATCTGGCCGCCGGGCAACCCGACATGGCGCTCGGAGGCGTCGATGGTGGTGTGCGCGCCTTCCCGCCAGAGCGCATCCCACACCGGCTTGCGCGCATGCAGGATGGCGTTGTCGTCGCCGGATTCCCGGTACCCGAAGCCGTCGAGGATGAGCAGCAGGACGGGCGTGATCCCGGACGGCCGGGCGGGTGCCGGCACCGGGGACCCGGAAGGCGTGGCGGCGGACGCAGCGGCAGGCGGGGCGGACGACGGCGGTACGGTCATGGGCGGACGGTTGAGCATGGACGATGATCCTACTTCATAATACGCGCCCGTCGATATCGGGCCCGTGGCATTTGTCACCGGCCAACCGCTGGAGCGCAGCCGAGTGAGTGTCCTGGATTTCCTGCAGCAGAACATCCTGCTGGTGACGGTGGCCGTGGTCAGCGGCGCACTGCTCGTCTGGCCGTTGATCATGGGCCTCGTGAATGGAACGAACGAGGTCGGCGTGACCGACGCGGTCAACCTGATCAACCGCAAGGACGCCCTGCTGATCGACGTGCGCGACCCCGCCGAGTTCGCGGCCGGCCACATCCCGCACGCGCGCAACGTGCCTGCGTCGCAGGTCGGAGAGCGGCTGAAGGAATTCGAGAAGTACAAGTCGAAGCCGGTGATCGTGCATTGCCGCAACGGCCAGCGCTCGGGTTCTGCCACCAACGCCTTCCGCAAGGCCGGGTTCAACGAGGCAGTCAAGCTGCGCGACGGCCTCACCGCCTGGGAGCAGGCGAACCTTCCGATCCAGAAGGGCACCAAGGGCTGACCCCGCCTGCGGAACCGAAGCGAACCCCCACAGGAGACGCAACGATGCCGAAGATCACGATGTACGCCACCGCGGTCTGCCCGTACTGCCAGATGGCCGAACGCCTGCTTCGCGCCAAGGGGGTCACCGAGATCGAGAAGATCCGCATCGACACCGACCCAGCCATCCGCGACCGGATGATCGAACGCACGGGCCGGCGCACGGTGCCGCAGATCTACATCGACGACCGCCATGTCGGCGGCTTCGACGACCTCTCGGCGCTCGACCGCGCCGGCGGACTCGACCCGCTGCTCGCCAGCAACTGATCCACCCCCTTCGTGAACCGCTGCAACGGCGCCGTCCCAGGGCTCCGGTAACATGCGGCCGCATCAGACCCCAGACACCCGCCGCTCGTGCGGCAAACCACCGGATCCACCATGGCTGAAACCACTCCCGCAGCAGGCGCGACGCAACCCCAGTTCGCGATCGAGAAGCTCTACGTCAAGGACCTCTCGCTCGAGGTGCCCAACGCCCCGAACATCTTCATGGAACAGGGCCAGCCGGCGGTCGACCTCAACCTGCACACCGACGGCAAGCACATCCGCGACGATGCATACCATGTCACGCTGACCGTCACGGTCACCGCCAAGATGGGCGACAAGACACTGTTCCTGATCGAAGTCGTGCAGGGCGGCATCTTCCGCATCTCGGGCGTGCTGCCCGACATGCTGCCCCAGGTCCTGGGCATCACCTGCCCGAACCTGCTGTATCCGTATGCCCGCGAAGTCGTGTCCGACGTCTCGGTACGCGCGGGCTTCATGCCCATCGTGCTGCAGCCGATCAACTTCGAGATGCTCTACCAGCAGCAGGCCCAGGCCGCGTCCGCCCCTGCAGCGGCGGACGGCCAGACGCACTGACCGACGGCACCCGACGCCCCTGGCACGCATGCTCAAGCGATCGATCGCCAGGATGCCGTTCCGGGCGCGGGCGGCGGCGGCCGCCGCCGTGCTGGCTGCCGCCGTGCTGGTCCCTGCGCCGGCCTCGGCCCAGGAGTTCCGTTCTGTCGGCGAACCGGCAGCCATCCTGTACGACGCGCCGTCCGTCAAGGCGAAGCGCCTCTGGGTGCTGAGCCGGGGCTACCCGGTGCAGGTGTCGGTGTCCATCGAGGGCTGGACCAAGGTCCGCGATGCCACCGGCGGGCTGGCCTGGATCGAGAACCGCGCGCTGTCGTCGGCACGCACGGTGCTGGTCCGGGCCACGATGGGCACGTTGCGCGACAGCCCGTCGGAACTGGGTGCCGTCCTGCTGCGCGTCGGGCGCGACGTCGTGCTCGACATGGTGGAGCCGCCGGTCGGCGAGTGGGTGCGGGTGCGCCATCGCGACGGCGCGGTCGGATTCATCCACGTGAACCAGGTCTTCGGCTTGTGAACATCGCCGTGCTCGGCGCCGGCGCATGGGGTACCGCGCTGGCATCGACCTTCGCCGGCCAGCATGACGTCACGCTGTGGACCCGCGATCCCGCGTTCGCCGGCGAGCTGCGCATGCACCGGGAAAACCTGCGCTACCTCCCGGGCCACCGCCTGCCGGCATCGATCGTCATCGATGCCGACCTCTCGCGCTGCCTGTCCGGCGCTGCGCTGATCGTCGGGGCCGTGCCCACCGGCGCGCTCGCGGCGACGCTGGAACGGGTGGCGGCAGTGCCCGGCGCCGATGAACGGCCACTGGTCTGGGCCTGCAAGGGCTTCGACTCGGCCACCGGCGAGTTGCCGCACCGGATCGTCGCCCGGGTGCGCACCGGCAGTGCCTGCAGCGGCGTGCTGTCGGGGCCGAGCTTCGCCGCCGAGATCGCACGCGGGCTGCCGGCCGCCCTGACCCTGGCTTCCGCCGATGCCGGCTTCGCCCGCGCCACCGCGCATGCCCTGCACAGCAACCGGCTGCGCGTCTATTCGTCGACCGACGTGATCGGCGTCGAAGTCGGCGGCGCCGCGAAGAACGTGATGGCGATCGCGGCCGGCATCTGCGACGGGCTGGGGCTCGGGCTGAATGCGCGCGCGGCGCTGGTCACGCGCGGACTGGCGGAACTCGTCCGCCTCGGCCTGAAGCTCGGTGGCAGGCCCGATACGCTGATGGGCCTGAGCGGCGCCGGCGACCTGATCCTCACCTGCACCGGCGACCTGTCGCGCAACCGGCAGGTCGGGCTGCGGCTGGCGCAGGGGGTGCCGCTGGCGGAGATCCTGGGCACGCTCGGCCATGTCGCCGAGGGCGTGTCGAGCGCGCATTCGCTGGCTGCCCTTGCCCGCGGGAACGGCGTCGAGATGCCGATCACCGAGGCCGTGTGCGGCGTGCTGGATGGTCGCCTGCAGCCGGCTGCAGCGGTTGACGGGCTGATGCGGCGGGATCCGCGGGCGGAAGGGGAATAGCGGCGGGGGAATAGCGGCGGGGGAATAGCGGCGGGGGAATAGCGGCGGGCGCGCGGAGCATCGTTCCCCACCCCGTGACATACTTTCGTTCACCGCCCTCCCGTCTGCCTCGCCGCACCGGCGGCCGACGCCTGCCCCATGCCCAGCCACGCCGCTCCCTTTCGCCAGCGATGCCTGCTGACCCTCGCAGCCCTCGCGCTGCTCGCCGGATGCGCCAGCACGCCCACGTTCCCGCCTGAGGCGCCGCCGCGCGCCGAAGCCTGCCCGGCCGGCGTGCCCGACGGCGCCCGCTGCCTGCGCGGCCAGGATTCCGCCGATTCCCACTACCTGATCGTGATGCCGGCGAAGTGGAGCGGCGTGCTGGTGGTGCATGCGCACGGGGGCCCCACGCTCGGCCCGCCGCAGCGCACGCGCGCCGACGAGGACATCGCGCGCTGGGCGATCACCGTGCGCGAAGGCCATGCGTGGGCCGGCTCGGTGTTCCGCCAGGGCGGCTTCGCGGTCACCACGGCCGCCGAGGACACCGAGCGGGTCCGGCGCATCTTCGTCGAGCATGTCGCCACGCCGCGGCGCACGCTGCTGCACGGCCAGTCGTGGGGCGCGATGGTGGCCACGCGCGCGGCGGAACTGTTCCCGCGCTCGTGGGAGGGCATCCTGCTCACCAGTGGCGTGGTCGCCGGCCCGGCCACCTACGACTTCCGGCTCGACCTGCGCGCGATCTACCAGTATCTGTGCAACAACCATCCGCGGCCGGACGAGCCGCAGTACCCGTTGTCGATCGGCCTGCCGGCCGGGGCGAAGATGACCGGCGCCGAAGTCGCCAAGCGCGCGGACGAGTGCCTGGGCACCGGCCGCCCTGCGGCGAAACGCACGGTCGAGCAGGCCGCGAGGCTGCGCACGATCGTCGACGTGCTGAAGATCCCCGAGTCGTCGGTGGTCGGGCACCTGAACTGGGGCACGTTCACGCTGCGCGACGTGGTCGAGAAGAACGGCGGCGAGAGCCCGTTCGGCAACGACACGGTGCGCTACGTGGGCTCCAGCGACGACGCAGCCCTCAATGCCGGCGTGCCGCGCTTCCGCGCCAGCCCGGCAGCCCGCGCGCGCTTCGCCGCGGACGTCGACCATGCGGGACGCTTCCGCGTGCCGGTGGTGAATGCGCACGGCATCGGCGATGCGACGGTGTTCGTCGAAGGCACGGACACCCTGCGCCAGCGCATGGTGGCCGCCGGCAACGGCGACCGGCTGGTGCAGGTGTTCGTCGATTCCAGCGAGCACAGCTACTGGGGCGATGCGTTCTACCCGCCGCTGTTCGATGCCGTGCTCGACTGGGTCGAGAAGGGCCGCAAGCCCACGCCGGCGGGCATCGCGGCGCGCTGCCGCGAGCTGAGCGCCGCGCAGGCCGCGGAGTGCCGGTTCCTGCCGGACTACAAGCCCCGGCCGCTGGCATCGCGGATCTACCCGAGGTAGCACGCCGCCCGCCCACGCCCGATCACGCCCCGCCCGCGAACCCCTGCTGCCGCCAGGCCTCGAACACCACCGCCGCCACCGAGTTGCCGAGGTTCAGGCTGCGCGACGCAGGCCGCATCGGCAGGCGCAGGCGGGACTCCGGCGCGAAGCCCTGCAGCACCGCGTCCGGCAACCCTCGGCTTTCGGCCCCGAACACGAAGGCATCACCCGCGCGGAACGCGAGGTCGCTGTAGCGGGTGGCGCCGCGGGTGGTCACGGCGAACAGGCGCGCCCCGGCCAGTGCCTCGACGCAGGCGGCCCAGTCGGCATGGCGGCGCACGGTTGCATGCTCGTGGTAGTCGAGCCCGGCGCGCTTCAGCCCCTTGTCGGTCATCACGAACCCCATCGGCTCGACCAGGTGCAGCCGGCAGCCGGTATTGGCGGCGAGCCGGATCACGTTGCCGGTGTTGGGCGCGATTTCGGGATGGACCAGCACGATGTCGAACATGACGGGATGGTACCGGCAGGACGCTCCGACGAGGCCACAGCGGGTTCGGGCACTACCGGAACCGCCGTCGGACGGCTAAAGTCGGTGCCGGCCCGGTCGTTATCGGGGTTCACCCACCCACCCTGCGGGCACCGCCCGCCACCGTCGTCGTCCCGGTCGCAGCCGAGGGTGCGACCCTGGAAACCGTAGATGCCGCGTCCGGAAAAGGTCCGCCTCGGGGAGATCCTGGTCCAGCAGAAGCTGCTGACCGAGGACCAGCTTCTCGCCGCGCTCGACCAGCAGAAGAAGACCGGCCGCCGCCTGGGTCGGCTGTTCGTCGAGTGCGGCTTCGTCACCGAGGACGAGATCGCATCGGCGCTGGCCCGACAGCTCAAGGTGCCCTACGTCAACCTGAAGGTGTTCGATACCCGCAGCGAGCTGGTCAACCTGCTGCCGGAGACGATCGCCCGCCGTTTCCGCGCGATCGTGCTCGAGGACCTCGGCAGCGCGATGCGCGTGGGCATGGCGGACCCGACGGACCTGAATGCATACGACGAGATGGCGCGGCTGCTGCGGCGGGACATCTCGCTCGCGGTGGTCAGCGAGACCGTGCTGCTGCAGGTGATCGACCGGCTGTACCGCAGAACCAGCGAGATCACCGGCCTCGCGCAGGAACTGCAGGCCGAGCTGGCCGATGCGCCCGCGGTGGACTTCGGCACCCTGGGCACGACGCTGTCGGTCGAGGAAGCACCGGTCGCCAAGCTGCTGCAGTCGGTGTTCGAGGACGCGGTGTCGGTGCGCGCCTCGGACGTCCATATCGAGCCGATGGAGTCCCGCCTGCAGATCCGCTTCCGGATCGACGGCGTGCTGCACCTGCAGACCGAATCGGACCTGCGCATCGCCTCGGCACTGGTGCTGCGCCTGAAGCTGATGGCCGGGCTCGACATCTCGGAGAAGCGCCTGCCCCAGGACGGCCGTTTCAACGTGAAGGTCCGCAACTACAGCGTCGACGTACGGGTGTCGTCGATGCCCACGCAGCACGGCGAATCGATGGTGATGCGCCTGCTGACCCAGGCCACCGGCCTGCTGGGGCTGGACCACATCGGCATGCCGCCGGACATGCTGGCCAAGCTGAAGAGCGTGTTGCAACGGCCGAGCGGCATGGTGCTGGTCACCGGGCCCACCGGCAGCGGAAAGACGACGACGCTCTACTCCGCGCTGTCGGCGATCAACACGCCGGCGCGCAAGATCATCACGGTGGAAGATCCGGTCGAGTACCGCATCCCGGGCATCAACCAGGTACAGGTCCAGGAGAAGATCGACCTGTCGTTCGACCGGGTGCTGCGCGCCGCGCTGCGCCAGGATCCGGACGTGATCCTGGTCGGGGAGATGCGTGACCAGGCCACGGTCGAGACCGGCCTGCGCGCCGCGCTCACCGGCCACCTGGTGTTCTCGACGCTGCATACCAACGACGCCGTGTCGACGCCGATCCGCCTGCTGGACATGGGCGCGCCTCGCTACATGGTGGCGCTGTCGCTGCAGCTGGTGATCGCGCAGCGGCTGGTGCGGGTGATCTGCGAAAGCTGCGCCGAGCCGCGCGAGCCGACCCCGGCCGAACGCGAGTGGCTCACGCTGTCGCTCGGCGAGGCGGCCGGGCACGGCACCTACCAGCGCGGCCGTGGCTGTTCGCACTGCAATGGCACCGGCTTCCTCGGCCGCTCCGGCGTCTACGAGATGCTCGAGATGACGCGACCGGTGGTCGAAGCCGCCAACCATGCCGACCCGGCGACGTTCGTGCGCGTAGGCAACGAACAGATGGGCGGGCGCACGTTGCGCCATCACGGGGCGACGCTGGTCGCCGCAGGCCGAACCACGGTCGACGAAGCGATGCGCGTGTCGTCGCAGTGGGCCGACTGAGCGCCGGACCCGGGTGCCCTACTTCGCCTACACCGGACGTTCCGCCAGCGGCGACCTCGTGAAGGGCGTCGGCGAAGGCGCGAACAGCAACGCCGTGGCCGACCAGCTCTCGGCAGCCGGCATCGTCCCGCTGGACATCACGCCGTCGAATGCCGCGCGCAGCGAAGTCGGCGGCGGCAACCCGCCTGCCTCGGCGCCCCCCCTTCCGGCATCGTTCTGGCCCCGGCGCCGGGTGCCACACGAGGAAGTCCTGCTGTTCTGCCGGCAACTGCACACGTTGCTCAAGTCGGGCGTGCCGATCCTGCGCGGCCTTGCCGGCCTGCAGGAATCGACGCGCAACCCGGTGTTCGCCGACGTGCTGCGCGACCTGCGCGAGAGCCTGGAGAGCGGGCGCGAGCTGTCCTCGTCGATGCAGCGGCACCCGCGGGTGTTCAACCCCTTCTTCATCGCGATGGTGCGCGTCGGCGAGACCACCGGCCAGCTCGAGGGCGTGTTCCTGCGCATGTTCCACCACCTCGAGTTCGAACGCGAGATCCGCGGCCAGGTGGCCACCGCGCTGCGCTACCCGATCATCGTCATGGTGTTCATCGGCGCGGCGATCGCCATCGTGAACCTGTTCGTGATCCCGCAGTTCGCGAAGGTCTACGCCAACTTCAATACCGAATTGCCGCTGCTCACCCGGGTGCTGATCGGCTTCTCCAACTTCACGGTGTCCTACTGGTGGGCCATGCTGGCGATGCTGGTGGCAGCCGTGTTCGGCATCCGCTGGTGGCTGTCCACCGCCGGCGGGCGCCTGCGCTGGGACCGCTGGAAGCTGAAGATCCCGATCGCCGGCAAGATCATCCTGAAGGCGACGCTGGCGCGGTTCGCACGCAGCTTCGCACTGTCCGGACAGAGCGGCGTGCAGATCACGCTCGGCCTGCGCACCGTCGCCCCGACGGTGGACAACCGCTACATCGAGTCGAAGATCGAGCAGATGCGCATCGGCGTGGAACGCGGCGAGAGCGTGCTGCGCACCGCCAGCGCGGCTGGCGTGTTCACGCCGGTGGTGCTGCAGATGATCGCAGTCGGCGAGGAGTCGGGCGCGATCGATGAGTTGATGGAAGAGATCGGCGGCCTCTACCAGCGCGAGGTCGAGTACGAGTTGAAGACGCTCGGCTCGCAGGTCGAACCGATCCTGATCGTCGCCCTCGGTGCGCTGGTCCTGATCCTTGCGCTCGGCGTGTTCCTCCCGATCTGGGACCTCGGCCGCGCCGCGCTGGGCAAGGGCGGCGGCTGAGCGGCCTCCGGGCTGACCCTCGTCGAGGACTGGCCACAGTCTCGGCCTCCCGCCACGCGTGCATCCGAAGGGCTGCGTCCAGCCCCGCGACCCACTCGCAGGCCATTGATCGGAAATAGATTCCTGGCAGGACTAAAGTCCGGCCTCCGGTACGCCGTTAGAACGGGCATCCGGGACTTCATCGGTCCCGCTTTTCCATTCGAGACGACCGGAGTCTGCAATGCGTTCCAATCAGGGCGGTTTCACGTTGGTCGAGCTGGTGGTCGTGATCGTCATCCTGGGCATCCTGGCGGCGACGGCCTTTCCGCGCTTCATCAACCTGACCTCGGATGCCCGCTCGGCCGCTGCCGCCGGCATGGCCGGCGGCCTGCGCTCCGCAGTGACCCTCGTCCAGGCGCGCTACCAGGCCACCGGAAACTTCACCGCCACCACCGTCACCATGGCCGACGGCGCGACGGTCGCCGTCAGCACGGGCGCCACCGGTGGTTTCCCGACCGCGGCGCTGGCCGGCATCGGCAACGCGATGCGATGCGAATCGGGCAGCGCCTGCAACGGCTTCGGCTGGGCGATCGCCGCCGGCGTGGCCACCTTCACCCAGGTCGGCGCACCTGCGGCATGCAACGTGACGTACGATCCGGCCACCGGTGTCGTGACGAACAACGCCACGACGGCAAACTGCTGACCGGGTTGACCGCGAGAATGTCCACGGCGTGCGGCTACGATTTCCACCACCTTCCTCCCGAGGTAATCGACGGCTGACCCCCGCGGGTTTCACCACGGTCGAACTGGTCGTGGTGATCGTCCTGCTGGCGGTGCTGTCCGCGGTGGCGGTGCCGCGCCTGGCTGGGCGAAGTGCCTTCGAATCACGCGCCTTCGCGGACGAAGTGGCCTCCGCCGTGCGCTACGCGCAGCGCACGGCGATCGCGATGCGGCGCAACGTGACCGTCGTCGTCGCCACGCCGGGCAGGGACAACCCCTGCGCGCTCCGGCTGTGCATCACCGCCGACTGCAGCCAGCAGGTGGTCAATCCGGCCACCAGCCAGGCGTTCTGCCTGGTGCCGCCACCTTCGGTGGCGCTCGCCACGGACGGGGCGACACGCACGGGCCTGCAGTTCGATGCAAGCGGCCGGCCGAGCGGCGCACAGACGTACACCGTGTCGAGCACCGGTGCCGGCGTGGACGCACGGACGCTCACCGTCGAAGCCGAGACCGGCCATGTGCGGTGACCGCCGGCGGGTGCGAGGCGCGTCGCTGATCGAGGTGATCGTGTTCATCGTGATCGTGTCGGTCGCCGCCGGCGCCGTGCTCGGGTCGCTGCAGTGGTCCGTGCGTGCCAGCCCGGACCCGATGATCCGCAAGCAGCTGCTCGCGATCGCCGAGTCGATGCTGGAAGAGGTGCTGCTGCAGCCGCACACCTGGTGCGACCCGACCGATGTGAACCTCGCCACGGCGACCAGCGATCGCGACTGCGCCAGCCTGCCCGAGGCGCTGGGGCCGGAACCCGACGAAGACCGCTACGGCACGCGCATGCCGTTCAACAACGTGAACGACTACCACGACTTCAGGATGGCCGGCATCCGCAACGTCCGCAACGAGGCCGTGCCCGGGCTGGAAGCCTATGCCGTGGTGGTCCAGGTCAGCGACGCGAGGCTGGCGGCCGCATCGGGCGACAGCGCCGAGGCACTGCGGGTGCTCGTGACCGTGACCGGTCCGGCCAGTTCGGAACTGGTGCTCGAAGGCTACCGGACCCGCCATGCACCCAATGCCGCGAACTGACGCCCTGCCCGCGCGCACCGGCAGCGGCGGCTTCACGCTGGTCGAGCTGGTGGTGGCGATCGTGCTGCTGGGCATCGTCGCGCTGATGGTGACCACCTTCGCCACCGGCGCGATGCAGTCCTACCTGGATGCCGAACGCCGCGCCGAACTGGTCGACGGCACCGAGACCGCGATGCGCAGGCTGCAGCGCGACGTGCGGCTGTCGCTGCCGAACAGCGTACGGGTCGCCGACGACGGCCGAACGGTCTACCTCGAGTTCCTCCCGGTGATTGCCGGCGGCCGCTACCGCGCACAACTCTCGGGCAAGACACCGGCGGGACCGTGCGGGATCGGCAGCAACGATCCGCTGGCCTTCGGCACGGCGGACGCCTCGTTCTCCACGCTCGGGCCGGTCGCCGACCTGCCGCGAGACCGCGGCACCTACTACATCGTCGTCTACAACCTCGGCGCCGGCTTCGCGAACGCGGATGCCTACGCCACCGGCGCAGCAACGGGCGGCAACAAGGCGCTCTACGCGAGGGATGCAACCGGCCCCTGCGAGAGCGTGATCGCCCACGAGCGGCACACGTTCACGCTCGCCTCCCCGTCGGGCCGGTTCCACCTGGCCGGTCGACCGGTCACGTACGCCTGCGACGTCCGCAGCGGCCAGCTGCTGCGGTACTCGGACTACGACATCGCGGCGGCGCAGCCGATGCCGCCGAGGGGTACGCCCGCGCTGGTGCTGGACGGCATCACCGGCTGCACGATCACCTACGATCCGGACGCGGTGTCGCAGCGCATCGGCGTGGTGTCCATCGCGCTGGAGCGCAGCGCAGGCGGCGAGTCGGTGCGGCTGTACCAGGATGTCCGCGTGGACAACGCGCCATGAGCAGGCATGACGCGCGCGACGTGGCGCCCCGATGCGGCCGCCGGAAACCCGCGGGCGCGGGCCGCCGGCGCGAACGCGGCTTCGCGATCGTCGGCGCGTTCTTCCTGGTGGTGATCCTCGGCGCGCTCGGCCTGTACCTGGCACGCATCACCGCGCAGAACCAGGCCGGGTCTGCGCTCGACATCCAGGGTGCCCGCGCCTACCAGGCCGCGAATGCCGGCATCGAATGGGCGGCGGCGCGACTGCTGCTCGAACCGGTGGCACCGGGCTGCTTCCGCGAAACGACGCTGTCGTTCACCGACTCCGTGCTGGAGCCGTTCACGGTGTCGATCAGCTGCTCGGCGACCGTGCTGGCCGAAGGCGGCGTCGACCTGTCCAGCTACCGCATCGTCGCCAATGCCTGCAACCAGCCTGCCTGCCCGTCCGCCAGACCCGCCGCGGGTTACGTCGAGCGGCAGGTGGAAGCGACGCTGGGGCGGCCATGAAGCCGATGGGCACCTGCCTGCGCCTGCTGCGCGCCACTGCACTGGCGATGGCGCTGCTGCCCGCCACGGCAGGCGCACAGTTCTTCCTGAAGGCGACCGGGGTACCGACGTCCACCCTGTCGACCACCGCCCCGACCGCGACCCGGCTCGCCAACTTCGACAGCGGACGCGATTCGGTCGAGGGCCTGACGATCTCCAGGGGCGGCTCCGGAAGCGGCGAACGTGATGACGCCAGGTACCAGAGCTGGCGCGGCACGACTGGCGGCATGGTGCTGTCGGGCGAGTACCGGCTGACGCTGTGGAGCGCGATGAAGGACTTCGATACGCGCAAGGCCGGATCCGTGACCGCCTTCCTGCGCGAATGCCCGTCGAGCTCGGCGAGCACGACCGCCTGCACGACGATCACCACCGCCAGGCTGTCGCTGACCAACTGGTCGGGCGGGACTTCCGGCTGGGTGGAGCGGTCGATCGAATTCGGGGCGGTCAACTACACGATCGGGACCTCGCGCCTGCTGGAAGTGAAGATCATCGTCGACGAGCGCAGCGACGACGACATGCTGTTCGCCTACGACACGACTGCGTATCCTTCGAGGCTCTCTGCGCGCTCGTCCGCACCGGTTCAGGCCTTCAGGAACGGCAGCTTCGAGCTGTCCGCGACCGACCCGGGGCAGTTCAACACGCTGAGGGCGGGCAGCACCGCCATCACGGGCTGGACGGTGATCGGCAACGACATCAACCACATCGGGACCTACTGGACGTCCTCCGAAGGCAGGCGCAGCGTCGATCTCGTCGGAGAGGAAAGGCGCGGCGGCGTGAGCCAGACCTTCTCCACCACCCCTGGCACCACCTACGACGTCCAGTTCGACCTCGCGGGCAATCCGAGCGCGGGACCGCGGATCAAGCCGGTCACGGTCTCGGCCGCCGGCATCAGCCAGAGCTTCACCTTCGACACCTCGGGCCGGTCGACCGCGAACATGGGATGGAGGACGCAGACCTTCACCTTCACCGCCACCGACGCGGTGACGACCCTGTCCTTCCTGAGCGACACCGGCTCGGACTGCTGCGCGGGCGCCGCGCTGGACAACGTGCGGCTGACCGCACGCACGCCGGTGGCCGCCGGCGGCAGCTTCAACGCATTCGAGGCTGCGACAACGACAGGGGCCACCAGCGGCGTGGTCCAGACCAAGGTGTCGGGAACGACGTTCCGCCTGGCGATCGTCGCGCTGAACGCGGCGCGCACCGCGGTCGACACGCGCTACACCGGCACCGCGAGCGTGACCCTGCTCGATGCGCGCGACAACAGCGGCGCACTCGATGCCAACGGCTGCCGTTCGAGCTGGGTGTCGATCAGCCGGAGCGCCACCTCGGTCACCTTCGCCGACGGCAGTGCCGGACGCGTGAACGCCGCCCTCGTGGAAGGCAATGCCTGGCGCGAACTGCGGGTGCGGATCGCCGAGGGCAACCGCGTCGGCTGCTCGAACGACAGCTTCGCGGTGCGGCCGGCGGGACTCGTCGTGTCCGCGCTCGACGCCGACTGGCGCACGGCCTACACGATGAGCGGCACGCCGCGCAGCCTGAACAACACGGCCGCAGCCGGCGGCGTCGTGCACGGGGCCGGCCATCCGTTCACGGTCAGCGCATCGGCGGTGGACACCAGCGGCGCCCTGCTTGCCGGCTACGACGGGTTCCCGACGGTGCGCAGCGGCAGCCCGGCGTGCGTGCTGCCGGCCGGCTGCACCACCGGCATCCTGTCGCTGCCGGGCTGGGTGCAGGTCAGCGGCGGCACGATGCATGCCACCGCCGCCACCTACAGCGAGGTGGGCACGTTCACGCTGCAACTCGAGGACAGTTCGTTCGCCGCGATCGATGCGAACGACACCGACCTGGCCACCCGCACCATCCCGCAGAGCGGCGGCGCGGCCACGATCGGGCGCTTCGTGCCCGCAGGCTTCGAACTCCAGCCCAGCGGCAGCGCGCCCCTGCTGCGCACGATGAACGCCACCGATGCCTCTTGCAGCGCTGCGCCGACGGGCACGCCGCGCCGGTCCTTCACCTATGTCGGGCAGCCGTTCGGATTCGCCGTGCGCCCGACGGCGACCATCCTGCCGCGCAACGCGGCCGGTGCGCTCACGGTCAACTACCGCGGCACGCTGTGGAAGATCACCAGCGACCATATCGTGCGCCAGCTCGTGGCGAACGACACCACCCCGGCGGGCCAGCCAGTGCTGGTGACCATCGGCGGCGTGGCACCCGGCGACGTGGTGAGCAATGGCGACGGCACCGGCCGCGTCACCACCAGCGCGCTCGACTCCATCCAGTACACCCGCAATCCGACGACGCCCCAGGCACCGTTCACCGCCCGCATCACGACTGCGGTCTGGATCTCGGACACCACCGAGGCCGGCGTCACCGGCAACCCGTCGACGATCGGTTCGTCATCCACGCGCGCCTGTTTCAATGGCGGCGGCACCTGCGCGGCGCCCGGGCCCGGCATCGCGTTCGACTCGGCGGTCCCCGGCTTCCAGGGAAACGAGTTCCGGTACGGCCGGCTGCGGCTGGTGAACGCGAACGGCTCCGAAATGATCGCGCTGCCGGCGCCAGCGCTGGCCGAGCACTGGAACGGATCGGCCTGGGTCGGCAACACGCGCGACTTCTGCACGGCCATCGACCCGGCCAGGATCACGCTGTCGAACTGGCAGCGCAACCTGCAGGACGGCGAGACGAAGGTTGCGTCCGCGGGGACCCTGTCCGCGGGACGCCGCAGCATCGTGTTCCTCGCACCCGGCGCGGGCAACAGCGGCAGCGTGGACCTGGCGATAGACCTCGCCGCGGCCGGCCTGCCCTGGCTGCAGGGCGCATGGACCGGCGGCAACCATGACCAGAACCCTTCCGCCCGGGCGACCTTCGGCACCGCGTCTGCGCCGCCCCCGATGATCTTCAGGCGAGAGCGATACTGAGGCGCCTGCCCGGTCCTCAGGCGGGCTCACCAGGCGGCGTCGATCACCTCGCACAGCAGCTCCACCTCGCGCATGAACTCGCGCTTCGGATCCGCATTGAAGTTCTTCAGCGAGTCCTGCACGATCAGCGGAAGCTGATCGCGCGGCACCTGCACCGGAAGTTCCGACAGCTTCACCGGCATGCCGAGCGACCGGGCGCGGGCCTCGAACGCGTCGGCCGCCAGGTGGTGCGCCTGCGCGACCTCGTCGCGCCCGGCATGCGCATCGAACACGCCCAGCGCGACCGCCATGTTCGCCGTGGCCTGGGGGTCGCGCGGCCCGAAGGCGCGCATCACCGCCGGCGTGACCGCCGCATTCGCCTGGCCCTGCGACACCTGCGGGAAGCGGATGAACAGCGCGGTGGCGAACGCATAGGCCACGCGCTGCACCCAGTGCTTGTCGAACATCGTGCCGCCGTCGTCCGAGTCGCGGTTCTGCAGCCAGGCGGCCGCGCACAGTTCGGGTCGTCCGGGGCCGCGAGCAACCGCGGCAGCGCCCGGTCGGCCAGCGCGAACGCCTGCCGGCGGTTGCCTTCGACCAGCGGGTTCTGGCGCACCGTGCCCAGGTTCACCAGGGCACGGCAGAAGACGGAGAAGCCGCTCTCCATCGCCAGAGACAGCGGCGCGGTCTGCAGCGCCCGGTGGTCCCAGAACACGGCCTGCGGCCGGGTCTTCGGATCGAAGAACTCCATCCGGTGGTCGAGGTCCTCGTTGCGGATCGCCGATCCGCCGCGATGGGTGGCGGACGTGCCGACCGTGCAGATGTTGATGATCGGCAGCTTCGGCGCCATCAGCTTCGGGCTGATCGCCGGGCCCTGCTCCGGATACTGGGTGATCATCTTCATCGGGTCGCCCGGCTCGGCAAGCAGGATCGCCACCACCCGCGTGGCCTGCATCACGCTGCCGCCACCGATCGCCAGCAGCACGTCCGCGCCGGCCGCACGCGCGGCATCGCGCGCCTCGACCACGTCGGGATAGGGCGAATCCTTGCGCATGCGGTCGAACTGTCCCGCATAGGCCGGGCCAAGCCGGTCGCGCACCAGCGCGACCAGTCCGGTGCGCGTGGCGACCGTGCGGCCGCAGACGATGAACGCACGCCTCGCCTTCAGCCGCGCGACCTCGCCGGCCAGCGAATCGAGCGCGAGCTCGCCGCTGTAAAGGCGAACGGGCGGCGTCACCGAGCGAAAGTCGGTCACGATGCTGGAACCTCCGTCTGAAGCGCCACCCATGGCCTGGACCTCTTTGTATAGGGGGGGGTCAGGTCTTGCCTTTTGCCTCGCAGAGGCAAAAGGCAAGACCTGACCCCAAAGTATAGGCGGACCGCTCAGGTAAACTCCCGCCTTTACGTCGCCAGCCCAACCGGAGCCGCCCATGGCCAGCACGCTCGCAGAACAACCCCCGGTCACCGATTGCACGCTCGCGATCGACGGCCGCGTCGCCACCCTCACCTTCAACCGCGACGACATCCGTAACGCGCTGTCGGGCTCGTCGATCGGCACCGAGCTGGTCAGCGTGGTGAACTGGGCGAGCGCCTGCCCGGACATCTCGGTGCTGGTGCTGACCGGCGCCGGCTCGGCATTCTCCGCTGGCGGCAACGTCAAGAACATGAAGCAGCGCACCGACGTGCCGGTCCACGAGGTGCAGCAGAACTACAAGTCGGGGATCCAGCGCATCCCGATGGCCCTGCACGAATGCGAACTGCCGGTGATCGCCGCGGTGAACGGCCCCGCGGTCGGCGCCGGCTTCGACCTCACCCAGATGTGCGACATCCGGATCGCATCCACCGAAGCCCAGTTCGGCGAGACCTTCGTCAACCTCGGCATCATCCCGGGCGACGGCGGGTCCTGGTTCCTGACCCGGGCGGTCGGCTACCAGCGTGCGGCGGAGCTCACCTTCTCGGGCCGGCTGATCAAGGCGGACGAGGCCCTGGCGCTGGGTCTGGTGCTGGAAGTGGTGAAGCCGGAAGAACTGCTGGCCCGCGCGCAGGACATGGCGCGCCGCATCTCCTACAAGCCGCCGCAGGCTCTTCGCTATGCCAAGCGCCTGCTGAAGCTGTCGCAGCGCATGCCGCTGCCCGAGTACCTCGACATCTGCTCGAGCTACCAGGCGCTGTGCCACAAGACGGAAGACCATGCCGAAGCACTGCAGGCCTTCTTCGAGAAGCGCCGCGGCGAGTTCAAGGGACGCTGAGCGATGCGTGCACTCGCCACGTTGTGCATCGCCGCCGGGCTCTCGCTGGCCCTGCACGCCGGGCCGGCAACCGCCCAGGAAGCGCCGCTGCCGCCGGTGGACGCCGGCGCGAAGGATCCGTCGTGGGTGCAGTTCCACAAGCGGCTGGTTGCCGCGGTCGAGCAACGCGACGTCAAGTTCCTGCTGTCGATCCTCGATCCGAAGGTGCGCAACAGCTTCGAGAAGCCCGACGGCGTGAAGGCCTTCATCGAGCAGTGGGACCTGGACACGCCGGCGAAGGCGAAGGACTCCCCGCTGTGGGCCGAGCTGCGCTCGATGCTGCGCTTCGGCGCCGCGCCGGTGGAGGCCGCCGGCGGCGAGCGGCTGCTCTGCCTGCCGTACGTGGCGGTGACCTTCCCGCCGACCATCGATCCGTACCTGTTCGCCGCCGTCGTCATCGCCGATGCGCCGGTGTTCTCGAAGCCTTCGACCCAGGCGCAGATCGTCGCCACCCTGTCGCACCAGATCGTCGGCGTGGAAGACTGGGACCTCGAAGACGAAGCGAAGTCGCCGCAACGCTGGGTGAAGGTGGTGCTCAAGCAGGGCGGCGGATACATGGCTTCCGAGCATGTGCGCAGCGCCATCGAAGCGCGCGGCTGCTTCACCCGCAGCCGCGGAAAGACACCCAATGCCGGCCCCTGGCGGATGATGTCGCTCACCGTCGGCGGCGGCTGAGCATGGCGATCCGGGCAGCCGGTTTCGTGGTCCAGCGCGCCGGGCCCGAAGACGCCCCGGCCATCGCCGACCTCTGGTTCCGGCACCTGGCCGAAACCAGCAGCGGAATCGACCCGACCTTCACGCCGGCGCTGACGCCTCAGAAGACCACCGCGCGCCTGAAACGTGCGCTCGCCGCGGGCTCGCTGCTCGGCTGGATCGCGCGCACCGAAGGCCAGTCGCGCCTGCAGCTGGCCGGCTACCTCACGGCACGGGTGCAGGTCGAGGACCCCCTGTTCGGCGACACCTTCGAGTACGAACCGGTGATGTACATCGTCGATGTCGACGTCGAGCAGGCGTTCCGGCGCCGCGGCCTGAGCAGCCTGCTGATGGAACATGCCGCCGAGCATGCACGCCGGCAGCGGATCGCCACGCTCGAACTCGCGGTGGTGGTGCGCGACGACCGGGCCGTGGCTGCGTGGAAGAAGCAGGGCTTCGAACCGCGGGTGGCAGTGATGCGGCGGGCGGTGGGACGACGCTGAGGGACGGCGGACCGGGAAACGCGCATGCTCCGGCGATGACCATCGACCTGCGAGGCATGCCATGACCAGCACCCGTACCTGGTACTCCCGCTTCGCCAAGTCCGCCGCGCACTTCTGCGGCCGCCCACGGGTATTCGCGCTGGCGGTGGCGACCATCCTCGCCTGGGTCGCCACCGGCCCGCTGTTCGGCTACAGCGACACCTGGCAACTGGTGATCAACACCAGCACGACGATCATCACCTTCCTGATGGTGTTCCTCATCCAGAACACGCAGAACCGGGACACCGAGGCGATACAGGTGAAGCTCGACGAACTGATCCGCGCCACGCGCGGCGCCCACAATGCCCTGCTCGACCTGGAAGAGCTGGAAGAGGAGGCGCTCGACGCATTCCGCCGTCGCTACCAGGCGCTCGCCGGGGCGGCGCGCGCCGAACTCGCCAGCGGCGCGGACGATACGGGCACGCCGGAGGCCTGAACGGCCGCTCATGCCCGGCGCCCGACCGATGAAGCCGCGACCACGGCGCCCGGGGTGAAGCGCGCCGCGATCGAACCGCTGACGAGTCCGTTCGCGATCGCGGGTACCTGGAGCATCAGCATGGCGGACACGCCCGCGACCAGGAAGGCGGCCGCGAAGTAGTAGAAGTTGAACGCACCCGACGCGGGATCGATGGCGGTACCCATGCTCGCCATCATCGGCTCATGCATGCGCGAGACCAGCGTGACCACCACGATGCCGATCACCTGGTAGAGCGCCGCCACCAGCGTGAAGCGGATCCAGCCTTCGAACAGGAAGGTGGCTGGCCGCAGCAGCAGCCAGGGCAGGAACACCGGGCCGAGCGCGAAGGCGATCGAAAGCAGCGTCATCGACATCAGGTAGATGCCCAGGTAGATGCAGCCGCACAGCAGCAGCAGGATGGCGATGGCCAGCTTGAACAGCAGCGTGCCCAGCAGCATCAACGGGTCGAGCACGGAGCCGATCCCGGCATCGGCGTGTTCCCAGAGCCAGAACGCGGCATCCAGCATCCGCTGCACGCCGTGCACGGCCGCGGGCCCGTCGTGGACATTGCCCGACACCTGGCGCGAGAGGTCCGCTGCGCCCGCCACGATCGCCCCGGTCACGGTCGCCCAGTTGTCGAGCAACGCGAACAGGATGCCGGCAGTGACGATCAGCGTGAACAACTCGCCCATCAGCACGCCGAGCGGCGGGCCTTCGAGCGCAGTCTTCAGGCCCAGCCAGACCAGCGATACGCCGGCGAGGAGCACGAGCAGGTCCAGCCCCCAGGGCAACAGCCGGCCATGGATGGTGGAGGCGGCCTCGAGCAGGCCGTCGACCGGGGCGCTCAGTGCGCGTCCGAAGTCTTCACGCGTACCGCTGATGATGGGCAGCTGCTGGCGCCGGTCTTCCGGACTCTCCGTCGCGGGGCCTGGCACGGTGGCCGCCATTGCGCCAGGCACGGGACCGCCAGGGAAATGCCACGCAACCAGGAGGAGGACCAGGACCGGCAGCAGCAGGCGCATCGTCGGTCTACCGGGGCAGCTGGCGCGATTCGATCGCACCGGCCGCGCGCTCGCGGATCCGCGCAGCGGCGTCGCGGGCCTCGAGCGCGCGCCGGTCCGCGGACTGCAGCTCGATCTCGCGCAGCCGCCGCACGCGGGCTGCAATCGACTCATCGCGGGCCGCGTCATGCGCGGAGCGGGCATCGGCTTCGGCCAGCCGCGCCTGGGCCGCTGCGTTCTGCGAAACGAGCATGCTCACCTGCTGGTTGAGCATCTGCAGCGACTGGTGGCCGCCCTCGGTGTCGACGATGCGCGCCTGCACGGCACGCACCTCGGCGAAATCGGCCTCGACGCGCGCCATCGTTCGCCGCGCATCCGCGAAGGCTTCGCGTTGCCGATCGATTCTTCCCCGGGCCAGCGACTGCTCGCGCGCGACATACTCCGGCCAGGTGAGGCGCGACAGCGAGTGCGCCTGCTGCGTGGCGGCAGCCTCGGCGCGCAGCGCTTCGATCGATCCGCCGAGGCGATCGAGCCGGTGCAGGTATTCGCCGACCCGTGCAAGCTGTTCCCCGGACATCGCCCGCAGCGAGGCCATGTCCTGCGGCCGGAGCCTTGCCAGCTGGCGCAATGCCGCCTCATGCTCGCGGCCCTGCAGCACCAGGGATTCCCATTGCTGCTGCAGCTGCCGCGCCCGCTGGGCTTCCGCGACCAGCGCGGCCTGGGCGTTGCGCACATGCTGTACGTAGGAAACCGGGTCGTGCACGATGGTTCCTGCGGCCGGCATGCCACCCCCGGCACGGGCAACGCCCACCACCACGGCGATCGCACAGCCGGCCAGCCATGATGCGCGCGTCATCGCGGCCGCCCCTCGGCCGGCCGGCCGTCGTGTCCGGACAGCTCGTCAAGATAGTCGTGCTCCCAGCCAGGGCGGCCGCCCCCATGGTGGCGCAGGAAGACCGCCTGCGCACGCGGGTCCGAACGCAGGGCCGCCAGCAACCGCGGCGGAAACACGATGCTCGCCAGTCGGGACCGTCCAGGCTGGGTGATGTAGTAGTCACGCTTCGGGCAGGCTTGCCGGATCCGGGCCAGCTGTGCCTCGTTCAGCCCGAACCGCTCGAGGTAGAGCCGCGCATGTGCCGCCGCGTTCGGATTGGCGAGGTATATCCGGGTCGGGATGTTGTCGACCACGCTCGCGAAGATCGTGCTGCCATCGATCTCTTCCAGCGATTGCGTGGCGAGCACGACCGCCGCGTTGCGCTTGCGCATCGTGCGCAGCCAGTCGTTCAGGCGATGGCAGAACATCGGCTCGGCCAGCATGAACCACGCTTCCTCGACGTAGATCAGTGCCGGACGCCCATCCAGCGCCTGCTCGACCCGGCGGAAGGCGTAGTCGAGGAAGGCACCGGCCACGCGTGGCGTGGCGAACAGCTGGCCGATCTCGATGCATGTGAAGTCTGCCGACGGCGCGCCGGCACCCGCGGCCATTGCATGCCAGCCGTCTCCGTCATGGTCGAAGTAGCGCGCAAGCAGGCCGTCGCCCACCCAGGCGTCGAGCTCGCCCGCGAGGCGGCCGGGCAGCAGCGGCACCAGCGATCGCAGCCGCCAGGCCACGGGCGGCTGCGCGCCGAGCAGGTCGATCGCATCGCGCAATGCGCGGTCGTCGTCGGAGCTCATCACATGTCCGCGCCCGGCCAGCAGCAGTTCGAGCCAGCGTGCGAGCCATTCCCGCTGCCGCCCATCGTCCAGACGCGCCAGCGGATTGATGCGCAGCGGCGCCTGCCCGGGCCCGGCATCCACGTGCGAACCGCCCTGAAGGAGGACCGGGATCCGGCACGAGTAATCCTTGTCGAACACGAACACCTTGGACCCTGGGTACTTGCGGCTCTGCGCGATGAGGAAGTTCATCAGGACGGACTTGCCGGCACCACTCGGGCCGAGCACGAGCGCATGCCCGACGTCGCCGACATGAAGGTCGAAGTTGAACAGGGTCCGGGCCTCGGTCGGGAGGCACGCCAGTGCGGGCTCCGCCCGGCCGGACTGCCGGCCCAGGTGCAAATTGACCGGTGCACCGGACGGACAGGAGCGGATCGGCGCAAGGTCTGCGAGGTTGGCCTCCGAGACGAAGAACCAGCGGGGGGACATCGCCCATTGCCCCGGGATCGACACGCTGAACGCACCCAGCAGGTTCAGTCGCTCGCGCAGGACCGGGTAGCCGAGCCGGCGCAGCCGTCCCGATGCCTCCCGCAGCGTCTCGTCGAGTCCTTCGGCGTCAGGTCCGCGCACCAGGACGACCACGGCGCAATGACCGAAGGCACCCCCGCCGGACGTGAGGTGCGCCAGCGCATCCGACGCATCTTCCGCCAGGCGCAGCCGACCTTCGTCGACCAGCGCGGTCGGTTCACGGGTGATCGCCTCCTTCAGGTAGCCGGCGAACGTCTTCTGCAGGTTGCGCTGGTGGCGCTGGATGTCGCGGATGCGCCGCGCGGCCCGCGCAGGATGCTCGAACCGGAAGGCAACGACCAGCGTCAGTTCGCCCGGAACGTCCAGCAGGCTGTCGAGCGCACCGGGCCAGGTCGTACCCGGCCATGCCTTCACCGAAAGCGCGGCGACGTCGATCGTGTCGACATGGCTGAACCGCAGCCGGTCCTGGCCCACCGACAGTTCGTTGTCCGGCAGCCAGGCATCGAGGAAGGCCGCTTCGCCGCCATCGATGATCGCCTGCCCCTCCGACGCAGGCGACACGCGATCATGCAGCGCAGCCAGCAGTTGCGTGCCTTCCAGGCGGCGCAGCCCGAGGTCGGCACTGGTCTCGACGAACGCGCGCAGCACCTCCTCGAAGCGCGCGCCGTCGAGCTGCAGGGTAGCTGCATGGCTGGCGAACGCATGCCGCCGCGACAGCGACCATGCGCCGGGCATGTGGCGTTCCGGCGTCCAGGTCAGTGCCAGCGTGTGCCGGTTGACGAAGCACGGATCGCGGCGGAAGGTGTCCTTCCACAGCCGGTCGAGGTGCGCGGAGACCGGGTGGTCGAAGGTCGACGGCGCCTCGGCAGGTGCGCGCCTGCGGTCTACCGTCCACCAGACCGCCAGCCGCTCGTCGAAATCACGCATCGCGCGTTCGAGCAGGCGGGCATGCCGGTCGACCGTTTCGGCAGCCGCCCCCTCGACGTCGATGCCCTCGAGTTCGAACAGCGCCATCAGGGCACCGTCCTTGTTGAGGACCACGGCGGGCGTGAGCAGGATCATCCAGGGAACCAGTTCGGCGAATCCGCGCGAGCCGCCTCGATGCCGGCCGAGCATCCGGCGCAGGTTCAGCACAGCAGCCCCCTGCCGAATCCATCGGGCCGGCGGGAGCGGCGCATCGCCAGCCGCGGCCAGGGATCATAGGCATCCGACTGCAACGCGTAGCCCGTGTACACCTGGCGCACCCAGGGATCGTGGCGGCCAAGCCGCGCCGCCACCACGTGCAGGGCGAACGCGGCGAGGAGCCAGTACCACAGGCCGGCACCCATGGCGACGGCGAGCGCAAGCGTCGCGTTCAGGATGGCGAGCCTGTCCTCGACGCCGGCGATGGTCTTCATCTCGAGCAGCGAGCGGTGGACAGGCGTGCATCGAAGGGTCGAAGGACGCAGCGTGGATTCCATGGGCTCGCTCCTGTCAGCTGCCAAAGCAGGCAGTGGTGGCGCCCGCGCGGATCAATCCGAGCCACTGGTCGGCGAGCAGTGCGAACGAGACGCCGAACACCAGCCCGAGCAGGCTCTTGAACACGCCGCCGAGTTCTCCGAAGGCGATCATCAGCCCGGTGATCACGATCGCGATCACGGCCACCGCCTTCGCCACCGGCCCCGACAGGCTGCGTGCAACGACGCAGATCGGTCCTTCCCAGGGGGCAGCCCCCTGCGCATGGGCCGGGCCGGAGGCCAGCGCCAGCAGCAGCAGCGCCGCACACAGCAGGCTCGTTGCGACCAGGGCGGCAGTTTCAGGCCGCCAGTACGTTCGCGGGCGATCCATCGACAGCCTCCTTCCTGAAAAGAACGGTCGTGAGGTACCGGCGCTGCCGGCTGTCGAAGCCGTCGATGCGCACGATCTCGGCAACGGCGCGCGTGCCCTGGTGGCGCTCCAGGAACACCACGAGGTCGAATGCCTCGGCGATCTGCCGCTGCACGGCCTCGAACGGCCAGCGCACGCCCGCGGTCAGCACCAGGGTCTCGAGCCGGCTCAGCGCCCCCAGTGCATCGTTCGCATGCAGCGTGGCCAGGGACCCTCGGTGCCCGGTGTTGGCAACCTGCATGAGGTCGAACGCCTCGGCCCCGCGGACTTCGCCGACGAGGATCCGGTCGGGCCGCATGCGCAGCGCAAGCCGCACCAGGTCGCGAGCGGTGATGCCTTCGGCCTCCGACGTCTCGAACGCCACCCAGTTGGGTGCCGCGACATCCAGCTCGGGGGTGTCCTCGATCGTGACCAGCCGTTCATGCGGCGGGATCTCTGCAAGCAGCGCGTTCATGAATGTCGTCTTGCCCGAGTCGGTCGCCCCGCCGATGATCACGTTGCAGCGCCCGAGCACCGCGCTGCGCAGCAGTTGCGCAGCACCTGCAGGGACGCAGCCCGCCCGCGCGAGTTCCGCCAGCGACAACCGCCGGCTCAGGTGCTTTCGGATGCACAGCGCAACGCCACGCACGGCCGTCGGCGCGAGGCAGGCTGCGATGCGCATGCCATCGAACCGCGCATCGACCATGCCATCGCGGGTCCCGGCAGTTGCATCCCTGCGCGACAGTCGCGCCAGGACCTTCACCGCGGCCTGCAACTGGGCGTCGGTGACCATGCAGGGCAGTCGTTCGAGCACGCCGTGCCGCTGCACCCACAGCTCGCCCGGGGCGTTGAGCATGATCTCGGTCACCGCCGGGTCGTCGAACAGCGGCGCGAGCGATGCGAGCGAGCCACGCAACAGGTCGGTCGCGTTGCTCGTGGTGGGCCTGTCCATCGGAACCTCCAGCTCAGGGGCTTCCGTCGCATTCGACGGGGATGCACAGTGTCTTCGCGACGGTGCGCCGCTGCGCAGCGCGGAACCGCAGCTTGCCCCGCGAAACCCCCAGCGCTCAGCCGCGCCAGGCGGGCCGATGTGCGAAGTGGCCGGCAACCAGCAGGGCCACCAGCACGCCGGCCGCGGGAATCGAGGCCACGGGCATGTCGATCGGCAGCGACGCCCCGAGCAGCACCGCACCCACGATGGCGACCGCGGCATGGCACGCCAGTCGATTCACGGTCGGGTTCGATGCCGCGAAAGAGGCCCGGCGGATGTCGGAGATCGCCCATCCCTGCAGCGCGGCAGCCAGCCACAGCGGAACCAGCAGCCATGACCAGGCCCCGAGGGTGGACACCCGCAGCGCAAGCAGCGGTGGCAGCACGGTTGTCCCGGCGGCGAGCGCAGCCGCACGGACCTGCATGGCCCGTGCGTGGCCGAACCCGTCGACGAGTTGCGCCTGCCAGCGCTGCGCCAGCCACTCCAGGTCGGAAGGATGCCCGAACGCACTCGTGAAGGATGCAGCGCCCACGATCGCCGCGACCCAGGCCGCGGCATGGCGCAGCGGACTCATCCGTCCAGCCGGGGCAATTCCCCCTTGACCGTGCGCCCGCCGGCGATGCGCGCGACGAAGTGGAGGTCGGGCAGCAGGCCCAGCCACTCCGGTGCGAACAGCGGAACCTCCCGGTAGTCGCGCCGCATGCCGATCGAGGACGACGACGCGTCTGCATCGTCGAAGGCCGGGCGCACGCCTGTCGACCTGCTGTGCACGACGGACTCGACGGAAACCGGCGCCAGTCCTCCAGCGCAGAAGCGCTGCGTGTCGAGGTCCGCCGTGCGCAGGGCGATCAGGTTTCCGGGGTTGCCGAGCAGCATGCGCGCGGCCGCGGCGCTGCCGAGCTTCGCTTCGAAGTCGTGCACGGTCTGCGCCGCAAGGCAGATCGAGAACCCGGCACCGCGCGACTTGTTCAACAGCTGCAACAGCGGCGCATTGACCACTTCCGCGGCTTCATCGATGAACACGAGCACCGGCACGCGTTGCACCTGGTCGCCGGCGGTTCCCCGGACCGGGTCCTGGCGTCCCTCGCCCGCACGATCGTCGTTGAACAGTTCGCCGGCCACCTGCGCGAGGTCCGCCAGCACGATGGCGCCGATCGCCCCTGCGACCACAGGATCGGTCAGCGCGTCGAGCCCGAGGTAGAGGCAGCGCCGCTGGTCGATCACCTTTCGCGCGTCGAACACCGGCCGCCGGTCGGACGCGTCCGCGGCGTCGGGCGACAGCAACGGCCCGAGGGTGCCGCCGGTCAACGACGCCAGCAGCGGCAGGACGTTCTGGATCATCTTCGAGAAATGGATCGGGTCGTGCATCACCATCGAAAGCAGGCCGTCGATCGCCGGCTCGCGCATCCCGGGCGAGGTCGATGCTCGCTCGCGGTAGCGTGCAACGGCCGCCGCAAGCCGTGGCTCCAGGACCACCGCAGGGCGCGAGCGGCGCTGCGGCACCCGGTCGGCGGGGCGCCCGCCGCCGTCCCGGGCGGCACCGGCCGGCGCCCCGCGCTGGCCGCTCTCCCATGCCTCGAGTGCGCGCGCCAGCAGCGGCTGCGCATCATCCTCCAGGCAGCGGCGGATCGAGGCGAGGCTGGGACGAAGCCCCGCGTACACCATCGCCTCGACCACCCGGTTGATCGCCCGCCAGGCGAACTGCACGAAGGCATCGCCCTGGCCCGAACAGGGCAGCAACGCGGTGATGCGGGTGGCGATGGAACTGGCACGGACGAAGTTCCGCAACGGGTCGAAGCGTACCGATCGATCGGGAAACGCCGGGTGGAACTCGATCAGCGCATCCGGCCGGCCGGTCGAACGGCAGGCACGTGCCAGCAGGGATTGCAGGTCACGATCTCCCTTGGGGTCGATGATGACCACTACGGCATCCGGATGGCGGCCAAGGAAACTCGTGACCAGCAGTTCCGCGAGCCGCGTCTTGCCGGTGCCGGTCTGACCGAACACCAGCGTATGCGAACCCAGGGCGCACGCGGCCATGAACAGTTGCCGCGGCCGCGGCTCGACCGCATCGATCGGCCGAACGCGGGCCGCCTGCGATGGAACACCGGCGTGCAGCAGTCGCTGCATGCGTTGCGCATGGAGGGGCGTCCATTCGAACCCGCGGCCAAGCCATTGGGCATCGGGTACGCGGCGCGACTGTGCCACCACGGTCGCAACCGGCACGGTCCATTGCAGCGGCACCTGCAGTCGGCCATGCAGCCGCCATCTTCGCCCGATCGACAGCGCGTTCAGCGCGGCCATGCCGACCGCCGCTGCGATGAAAGGTCCCGCCGGTGCAACGGCAGTCGGGGTCAGCATGGCTGGAATCCAGGCCATCGCGGCGGCGGCCGCCAGCCAGCCACCGAGGCCGGCCAGTTCGCCGGCCCGCAGCACGCCGGACGGCATCATGCACTGCATCCCGCCTGCGGCACCGATCGAAGCCATGCGCCCGGATCGCCGAGTTCAACCACCGGCAGCGCCTCCGTGTAGGGCGTGCGGATCGTGAGCATCGGACCGGCCGGGTCGGCATGCAGGCCCGTCGGCGCCGCAGGCCGGTCGAGGACGATGCCCTGGCGCACCATGGTGGGCAGCAGGATGGCAGGCTCGAGCGCAAGGCGCGCTGCGAGTTCGTTCGCCGCCGTCTTCCATGCAAGGTAGAGGCGGCCGTCGAGATGCCAGAGGCGGGCGCGCCGGACATTGACCGTCCAGTGGCCGGCCGCGATCAGCGCGTGCATCGTGTCGCGCAGCTGCCGCGGTGCCGGCCCAGGCGTCGACAGCGACAGCGCGGTGTCCAGCAGCGACGGTGCGGAAGCAACGACTGCGGCCAGCGCGGGCTCGGGCAGCGCCCGCAGAAGCAGCACCATGCCGAGCAGGCGTGCGCCGGGCCGATCATCGATCCCGGCTTCCGGGGCAGCGGCCGGTTCGATCCAGCAGGACGTCGCCTCCAGGGGTGGCCTCCGCATGGCCGCTGCGTCCGCGAGCTGGTCGGCGAGCGGGCGTGCCGCCAGCACGAGCGCGCGGCCGTCCTTCATCCGGACATGCCACCGCGCCGTGGCAGCCGCGACCCAGGGAGAAAGCGCATGCAGCACGGCCGCTTCCTGGCCGGCGACCCCGCCCGCGATGCCAGGCGCTCCACCCTGCCGCGCGCCGGGAGCCGTCGTCGCCATGGCGGACGCGAGCACCGCATCCGCGCAAGCCTCGAGGCCGGCTTCGAGCAGCGATCCCGGAGGTTCGTCGAGGGTCGCCGGCAGCAGGTACGCATGTCGCGCGAAAGCGAGCAGCAACGGGCCGGTGGCAAGCCGGAATCGCTGGTCGCTCCAGTCGCCACAGGCACGGACGCGGCCGAACCCGGATGCATGCCGCTGGACCAGAGACTGCAGGTCGAGCGCGGGAAGCTCGTGCCCGATGCGGGTCCCGCCACCCTCCGGGGACGCCCGCTTCAATGCCCGCCTCCCTGCCCGCACCCATGCGCTGCTGCGTCCGCATGGGCCTGTCGCAACGGCCTGCAGACCGGACAGCGCGAACCTGGGACATCCAGGCGCAGTTCGAGGTAGGCACACCCGCAGGCCCGGCAGTCGAGCAGCGTGAAGTCCGGGTGATGACGGGCGCGCAGCACGAGTGCCACGGCGTTGATGTCGAACCGGGCCGATGCGCCGAACAGTGAACGATAGGTGTTCCAGGTCTCGAGCAGGGTGGGGGCAGGCGCGTAACCGGCTCGAACCAGCCGGTCTGCGGTAACCGCGACCACGCTCGACTGCAGCTTGCGGGCATAGGTGGCGACGATGTGTTCACCGAGTTGCGGCAGCGCGCCCTGGCGCGGACCATGCCCCACCACGTCGATGAATAGCTGGCGCAGCGTCCCGGTCATTGCGAGGCCGGTGACATGGGTCACGATCGGGGGGCGCGCCCCCGCCCGGAACAGGGCTTCGGCCCACGCGTATCGCCGGGCGAGATCGGCCAGCGGGTGCGACCGCGAAGGGTCGACCTGGCTGGCCCGGCGATCGGCCGAGCGGACACGCGAAGCTGGCCGCCCGCGATCGGCCGGCGTTGCGCCCGCACGCAGACCCTGTGCAATGCCGGCGGCACGTCCGGCGTTGCGCATGGACACGCAGTGCGGACAGCGCACATGGGGGGGCCGGGCCACTGCGGCGGCCGGCATCGGCACGGCCGTCGAACCCTGCCGCTGCGGGCGCAGGCAGGCATCGAAGTAGCTGCGTCCGCAGTGATCGCACGCGAGGCGATGAAGGAACCCCTGCTCGAGCGAGCAGGCCAGGACCCATCCCTGGTCGATGCCCAGTCTGCGCGCCGGGCGGCCTGCCGATAGATCGGCCGCCTGCACTGCTGCCTCGAGGCACTCCCAGGCAGCAGCGAGGGCTGGACCGGCGTCGACGCCGGCGGCGCGGAGACGCTGCCAGGCATCCAGGAACACCGCTGCATCCAGCCGGGCAGCGACCGTGCTGAGGAGCTCGACATGGTCGAACGGCAGCGGGCCGCGCGGCCGTCCGGGCCCGCGCATCGCCACGTACATGCGCCGCACCAGTGCCCGCGAAGGACCCTTGATGTCCAGCACGTCGCAGACGACCGCCGCGCGCGCACCCAGGCGGATGAGGCGCTCGGCCGCCTGCAGCAGCGCTCCGAAGCCGACCACCGGCGCATCCGTGCATCGCAGGCGAAGGTTCATCCGGCATCCGCCGCCAGAAGGAGCCGCGCGCCGGACGCGATCCGGTTGGTACGCGCCAGTTCCGCCTGCATGGGGAGATCCGCTGGATCGAGCCGCAGACCGAAGATCAGGGCATGAGAGTGCGACAGTGCCTGCAGGTCTGCGATGGACAGCCGGTCGAGGGCTGCGCAGGCAGCGGCATCCAGGCCGAGCCGCGTCACGGCAAGTTCGCGGGCTGACCGCGCAAGCTCTCGTGCGACATGCAGGAACGAGAGGTTCAGCTGTGCGATGTCGGCTTCGATGCGCGCAGCCACCGGAAGGTCGAACGACGCCGGCGGGGATGATTCCTCGACGCGCAGGCGGGCAGCCGGGCGGCTGGAAGCCGGACCCGACGCCGCGCGGCGGCGGGGCGTGCCAATGGACGCGCCGCCGGTCGTGGCACGGGGAGATGCGACGGACGCCGGACGGCGGACAGCCGATGGACCTCGCTCTTGGACAGGCATGGAGAACTCCTCGAATGGGAACGTTGGAGAGGCGGAACACGCGGGCGCCGTCCCGGACAGGCATCCCGGCTGCGACGCGTTGCCAATCTAGCGAGCCCTCCAGAGCCTGTCAATACTTTTAGTATCATTTGCTACACTTTTCGTAAAAACCGAGGATGACGCGACGGACCGTCTCGCCACGATTGCTTCAACAACCTGTATTTAAGAACATTTATCTCCCGGGAAAGCCGTTCCGTGTGCGCCGGCAGCGAGTACCGGAAGAACTTCCACAAACGCCTCCACCCTGGAATTTACTTTCGGTATCATCTGGGCGCATGGCCCTTCGCCCCCCTCGAACCCCGGACGATCCTGCGCAACCCGCCGGCGGGACGGACTCGCCCGGGGCGCAGCGCCGGCGCATGGGCCGGCCGAGCAACGAGCGGTTCCGGCAACTGTTCACGCGCAACCTGAACCAGTTGCTCGACCAGCGCGCCGATGTCCCGCGCGACGCTTCGGGGCGGGCGGCGGAGCTGGCGCGCGTTTGTGCGGTGACCCCTGCGGCCGCTCGCAAATGGCTGACCGGCGCCGGCTGGCCAACGCTCGAGAAACTGCTCGACCTCGCACAGCGTTATGGATTCGCCCCGGACGACCTGCTGTCGGACGGGCCGCGCCAGGTGGTCGATATCTCGCGCCTGGTCGATGCTCAGGCGCTGCGCCGCGCAACCCTGGCCGAACTCACCCCGGCGCCGCCCCTGGACGGCGCGTCGCCCCTGCGCCTGGCGATCGATCCGTCAGCATTCGAGGATCCGGCGGGCACGCCCTCCGGGACGGACGCCGACGCCACCCCTGGGGCTGCCCTCGTCCTGGTCGGCATTGCAGACGAAACCCTGGCACCGGCCTGCCGGTCGGGGGACCGGGTGGTGGTCAGACTCGATCCCCTGTGGCGCGGCGATGGCGTTTACCTCCTGCAGGTCACGTCGACCGCGCCGCCAGTGCTGCGACAGGTACGCCGGACGCACGACGGCTACCGGATCGAGGCGCTGGCGGGCAGCACCACCGCCGCACCCGCGATCGTGCCCGCGTTCGCCGCCGATGAAGCGTCCTCGCTCGATGGCTTGCCGATCCTGCGTGGCAAGGCGTTGTGCCTGGTCCGCCCCATGCAGGACACGGGCGGGTAACCCGCGGCACGCGCCCGTTCCCGGCTGCGCGGACGGCGCCGGACATCTTAAGATCACGGCATGCCCCCCTCGATCGCGCACCCCGTCGTCGAAGCCCGAGCCCCGCGCAGTGGCCCCTGGCAGCAGCCCCGCCAGCGGACCCTTCGCGCCGGCTTCCACCGTGCGGCCACCGTGATCGCCGGGGCATGGCTGGCCACGGCGCTGGCCTGCACTGCCTTCGCCCAGGCACCGAGATCCGCCCAACGCCTGCTGGTGATCAGCCAGACCGCCGGGCCGGCAGGCGCTTCGATCACTGCACGCATCGGCAGCCTCACCTTCGGCCCGACAGGACTCGACTCCAGCCGCGTGGCCGAGACCCTGCCGGACGGGTCGTCGATCGCACAGGTCGCCGTCCGCGACTTCGGAGACGCCCTGCCGCAAGCGCAACTGCTCGCGCAGGCCAGCCAGCATCTCGGTGCACAGGCCCCGGCACTGGCAGCGACCTTGAGTGCGGCCCTGCAATCACGAGGATTGGTGCAGGCGACGTTCTCGTTCGACCAGCAGGTGACGGTCCGGGGAGCCGCCAGTCCGCGACGGCTGGTCTGGACGCTCTCGGTGGACCGGGCCGGCCGCGCGAGCTTTGCCGATCCGCGGCTGTTCGATGCGCAACCGCACATCCTCCACGTGCAGTACATCCCGCTGCGGGTCGCGACCGGGCTGCCCGCCGGCTGGGCCTATCCCGAGGCAGGTCAGCTGCGCTGGCAGCGACTCAACCTCATGATGCAGCCGATCGGACCCGTGGCCACGCTCGATACCGGCGGCGCGTTCGATCCGCCGGACCGGGTGGACGATTCGCTCGTCGACCCTGAAGCCGGCCTGCGCTGCCTGATCGACCGGCGCGCACGCGGGGAATGCCCGCAGTCCTTCACGGACGTCATCACGCTGATCGACGAGCAGGGCTCGGCCAGCGCGCTGGTCGACTACGGCCTTCGGCTGGCGCCGGTCTACGACGCAGTGACCGCAGGCGACGGCCGCGTGGAACAGGTGGCCCGCGTCTCGCTGCAGGTCGACCAGCGCGAACTCACGTTCGGTGGCTGCTCCGCTGACATGACCTTCCGCAACGCAGGTCGCTATGGCTATACGCTGACCGCGGCCAGCGACCGCTATGCGGTCACGCCGGACGGCCGCTTCGCACGGCTCAATCGCACGGAGACGATCGCGCTCTCGCCGACCGTCGCCTACGATTGGTCGCGCCGGCTGCGGCCGGTCGCGGCATCCGCGCTCGCGCCGATGATCCTCGACCCGCACGACCCGGACCGCCCGCTGCTTGCCGCGTCGAGCGTGGGCAACCTGCTATCCCTCGCACCGATCACGGTCTCGGGCGAGCGCGAACAGACGGTGGTCTCGTTCACGCCGGCACCCGGCGACAAGGCCCGCCTGCAGGTCGAGGTCCAGTGCGCGATCGAAGGCACATGGACCGTGCGTTCGCGGGTCGCCCCGTGGGCGCAGTGCCTGTCCGGCAGCTGCAACTCGACCTACCGCGCCTACGAAGCCGTCTTCAACCGCGGGCAGCCTGCGATCGCTCCGATGCAGTTCACCGCAGTGACCTACCGAGGGCAGGCCTGGGAGCCGCAACAGGCCGGCTACGATGGCAACGGCACCATCACGGTAAGCCACTACGACCACCCCTGCGGCGCCTTCGTGTGGACGCAGTTCTCGTTGAACGGCCAGTACCTGGGCACCACGACCCCGGCCACCTGCGACTAGCCGTCGACTGCTCCGGCTGCTGTATCCTTCCGCCCGCAGCAGGGTCGTCACTGCGCGGCCGGTCCGAGGCCGCGAGCGCCTGAACAATCGAGGAGCGAGCGCACCATGAGCGTCACCCCCGGCAACCCGAAGAACGCGCCCGGCGTCCCCGACGTGCTCACCGAAGCGCTCGAGCTCGGCCCCGATACCCTTTCCCCGCGCGACTTCTACCTGCTGCTGACCGCGCTGGTGGTACCGCGCCCGGTGGGCTGGATCTCCACCATCTCCGCCGCCGGCGTGCGCAACGTCGCACCGTACTCGTACTTCAACCTGATGGGCTCGGAACCGTTCTACTGCGCGTTCGGCTCCACCGGCGAGAAGGACAGCGTGAAGAACATCCGCGAGGTGCCGCAGTTCGT
>LNFM01003386.1_pt1 | contig 42827 bp, 37 predicted proteins | sample 596031 | NCBI WGS metagenome assembly LNFM01 (sample SAMN04254537, study PRJNA301005) | activated carbon metagenome | isolation source: dual media filters at the Ann Arbor, Michigan drinking water treatment plant | place: USA: Ann Arbor
CGCCGCCGTCAGCGACGTCTTGCCATGATCCACATGCCCGATCGTGCCGATATTCACATGCGGCTTGTTACGCTCGAATTTCGCCTTCGCCATGGTTCTGTCCCGCGTCCTCGTGTCCGAACGGTGTGTGCCAACCATTGGGCCCCGCGCTGGCGGCGGGACCCGGAAAACCGCGCCCCTGGCGGGGCGAAACATCCCGCGCCGCGCTGGAGCGGGTGACGGGAATCGAACCCGCATAACCAGCTTGGAAGGCTGGGGCTCTACCATTGAGCTACACCCGCGCCGCGAGGCGCTCGTGAACATCCCGCGCGGCAACGCCGCGGCCCCGCCAAGTTCCCACGCCGTCACAGTTCAAGGTCGGCAGCGCGGGCGATATGGAGGGGGTTGGATTCGAACCAACGTAGGCGTGAGCCAGCGGATTTACAGTCCGCCCCCTTTAGCCACTCGGGCACCCCTCCGCAGCCGCGTGGCCCTGCGGGCCGGCGGGAGCGCGCGGGGTTAACCGCATGGGGCGCGCGCTGTCAACGGATCGGGGGCGCTGGCGCCGGGGCGTGCATGTCCGCGCCGTGGTGCCCCAGCGTCGGCGCCCCAGGGTTGCCGCGACACGGCGCGCATGGCGGCCAAGGGCGGGTCGTCTCGGCGCCGCCTGCTGCTTCCGCTTGCGTTGTTGCCCGCTCTGAGCAGGATGCGCGCCATGCCACGCCCCCCGAGGCGGCCGGAAGGCCGTACCCCCAGCCGCCCCACGGGCGCCCCGCGCCCGACCGGCCGCAACCCCCGCCGCGCCGAGGGCGAGGCGCCGCCCGCCGAGCGTGGCGCACTCGCCAAGCCCGAGCGCCCGCCGCGGCGCAAGCGGGATGATGGCCCGAAGGCGGTCTATCGCCCCGATCCCGGCGGGCCGCCCCGCACGGAGCGCGCCGACCAGCCGCGCATGCCGCGCGCCGACCAGCCGCGCATGCCGCGCGCAGACCAGCCGCGCGTGCCGCGCGCAGACCAGCCGCGCGTGCCGCGCGCAGACCAGCCGCGCGTGCCGCGCGAGGACCAGCCGCGCGCCGTGCGCAGCGGCGCGGGCCGTGGCGACAAGCCCTACGCCGCCCGGACCGAAGCACCCCGACCCGCCCGCAGCGACAAGCCCCGTGGCGCGCGCGGCGACGGCCTCCGCAGCCCCCGCCCTGACGGACCCCGCACGCCGCGCGACGACGCCTTCGGCGCCACCCGCGACGATCCGTTTCGGGCGCGGCGCAGCGATTCGACACGCACCACCCGCCGCGACGACCGCCCGCCCACCGGGGGCAAGCCCGCACGCCACCAGGCTGAACCCGCCGCCGCGCCGATCGACGACACCCCCGCCCCGCCCCGCCCCGGCGCAGGCGCGGGGTCCGGTGCCTACTGGATCTACGGCCAGCACGCCGTGCTCGCCGCGCTGTCCAACCCGCGCCGCAAGCCGCGCCGGCTGCTCACCACCACCGACGCCGAACTGGCGCTGCGCGACGCCTTCACCGGCCGCTGGCGCGTCACCCCCGAACGCGCCGACCGCGCCCGCTTCGCCACCTTCCTGACAGAGGACGCCGTCCACCAGGGGATCGCGCTGCTCGCCGAACCGCTGGAACCCGTGCAGCTGGAGGACGCCATCGCAGCCGCCGATGGCCCGGTGCTGCTGCTCGACCAGGTGACCGACCCGCGAAACGTCGGCGCCGCGCTGCGCGCCGCCGCCGCCTTCGGCGCCGCCTGCGTGGTGCTGCAGGACCGCCACGCGCCGCACGAGACCGGCACGCTCGCGCGCGCCGCTTCCGGTGCGCTCGACATCGTGCCGGTGGTGCGGGAGGTGAACCTGTCGCGCGCCATCGCCGCCCTGCAACGCGCCGGCTTCTGGGTGCTCGGCCTGGCCGGCGAAGGCAAGCGCACCCTGGCCGAGGCCGCCCCGCGCGACCGCCGCGTGGCCCTGGTCATGGGCGCCGAGGAGGCCGGCCTGCGCCGCCTGCAACGCGAGACCTGCGACGAACTGGTGCGCCTGCCGATGGCCGAGGGCGTCGAGAGCCTGAACGTCGCATCGGCCGCGGCGGTGGCACTGTACGAGATCGTGCGGCGCTGAAGCGCCGGAGAGGGGCTTTGCCCCTCGCCGGACCCCACCCCACCAAGGGGCTACGGCCCCTTGGATCGCGGATTGGTAATCGGGGGAATTGGGGAGGGGCGTCGTCCGCACCACCGGCGCGATTGTTACGCCATGCCCCTCCCCAATTCCCCCGATCAAGTCGAGGGGTCCAGGGGCCCTTAGGCCCTTGGCGGGTGGGGTCGCCACCCCGACCCGCATTGATCCCCGCCGACCGGTCGACCACTCTCGCACCACGCCCCGCCGCCCCGACATCCAGGAAGCAACCGCCATGGCCTCCGACGCCGCCGAAGCCATCATCGAGGCCCGCCGCAGCCGGCGCATCCTTGCCCCGCTCGGCGCGCTGGCACCTGCCACGCCCGAGGCCGGCTACGCGCTCCAGAAGGAGGTCGCGCTGCGCCTGGGTGGCCTGCCGCCGGCCGGCTTCAAGATCGGCGCGACCACCACCCAGATGCAGGCCTATCTCGGCCTGTCCGGCCCGGCCGCGGGGTTCGTGCCGAAGGCCGGGCTGAAGGCGACGCCGGCGCGCGTTCGCCACGCCGACTACCTCGACCCGGGCATCGAGTGCGAGGTCGGCCTGCGCCTGGCGCGCGACATCCCGCCCGGCCCCTGCACGCGCGACCAGGCGGCCGAAGCCGTCGGCGAGGTGTTTGCCGCCATGGAGATCGTTGACCGGCGCTACGGCGATCTCGCGCTGCTCGGCACGCCGACGCTCATCGCCGACCAGGTCTTCCACGCCGGCGGCGTGCTGGGGCCGCCGGTGGCGGATTGGCGCGGGCTGGACCTGGGCGCGACACGCGGGCGCATCAGCGTGAACGGGCAGGTGCGCGGTGAAGGCGTCGGCGCCGACCTGCTGGGGCACCCGTTCGAGGCGCTGGCCTGGCTCGCGGCGTCCCCCTGTGCGGCAACCTTCGGGGGGCTGCGGGCCGGCCAGGTCGTGTTCCTGGGGTCGGTGACGCCCCCGATCTGGCTCGACAAGCCCTGCGACACCGTTGTCGAGTTCGATACGCTGGGGCGGGTGGAATTGGCCTTCACCTGACCCACCCGGGAGGGCGCTGCCCTCCCGGACCCTCCCGCCAGGTGGCACTGCCACCTGGACAGCCGGTACATGGCAGACGGGCCGAGTGCCGCTTCCCCGGCGTCAGTAGTAGCCGCGGCGCTGGCGCGGCGCGGTCACGGCTCCGACCGCGGCGCCGCCGGCACCGCCGATCGCCGCCCCCACGAGGGGCGAACCGCCAGTCAGCGCGGCAATGCCGGCACCGCCGGCGGCACCCAGGCCACCGCCCACCAGGGCGCGCTGCCCCACCGGGTCGGAACAGGCGGCGGCACCCAGCGCCAGCAGCGCAATGCCGCAAGCGCGCATCGAGGACCAGGACATCGCGTGTCTCCTTGAGTTGTGTGCCATGGCCGCCAACACACCCCTCGCGTGTGGCAGCCATCGGGCCAAACCGGGGCAATCGCTGCCCCTGGAGTCACGAACGCATCAGGTCGCCGAAGCCTTCCCTGGCCGGCTGGCCTACGGGCCGCGGCGCTTGCGCCCGCCCTTCGCCTTGTTGGGGTCGTAGCCGCCGCCGCCCGGGCCCATCGGCTTGGGCTTCCAGTCGGCCTTGGGCGTCGCCTCGCGCAGCGACCGCCCCGCCAGGTTGGGTTCCAGGCCGAGGTCGAGCGCCTCCAGCCGCTTGATCTCGTCGCGCAGCCGCGCGGCGGTCTCGAAGCGGCGGCGGCGCGCATCTTGCGTTCCAGCTCCGCGATCGCCGCGCGCAAATCCTTGCCGACGAAGTTCGCCGCGCTGTCGTCCTCCACCGCATCGACCGTGACGTAGTCGCCCTGGGAGACATCGCGCAGCACGTCGGCGATCTCGCGCTTGATGGTGGTGGGGGTGATGCCGTGCTCGGTGTTCCAGGCGGTCTGCTTGGTGCGGCGGCGGTCGGTCTCCTCCAGCGCGCGCTTGAGGCTGTTGGTCATGGTATCGGCATAGAGCACCACGCGGCCCTCGACGTTGCGCGCGGCGCGGCCGATGGTCTGGATCAGCGCGGTGGCGGAACGCAGGAAGCCCTCCTTGTCGGCATCCAGGATCGCGACCAGCGCGCATTCGGGAATGTCGAGGCCCTCGCGCAGCAGGTTGATGCCGACCAGCACGTCGAACACGCCCTTGCGCAGATCGCGGATGATCTCGATGCGCTCCAGCGTGTCCACGTCGCTATGCAGATAGCGCACGCGGATGCCGGCCTCGGTCATGTATTCTGTGAGGTCTTCCGCCATGCGCTTGGTCAACGTGGTGACCAGCACGCGCCCGCCGGCCTGCGCGACGGTGCGGCATTCGGCCAGCAGGTCGTCCACCTGGCCTTCGACCGGGCGGATTTCGCAGACCGGATCGACCAGGCCGGTCGGGCGGATCACCTGCTCGGCGAAGGCGCCGCCGGTGCGTTCCATCTCCCACGGGCCGGGCGTGGCGGAGACGAACACTGTCTGCGGGCGATAGGCGTCCCATTCCTCGAACTTGAGGGGCCGGTTGTCGGTGCAGGACGGCAGGCGGAAGCCGAATTCGCTCAGCACCGCCTTGCGCGCGAAGTCGCCGCGATACATGCCGCCGATCTGCGGCACCGTGACATGGCTTTCATCGACCACCAGCACGGCGTTGTCGGGCAGGTATTCGAACAGCGTCGGCGGCGGGTCGCCGGGGTTGCGGCCGGTCAGATAGCGCGAGTAGTTCTCGATCCCTTTGCAGGACCCGGTCGTCTCCATCATCTCGATGTCGAAGATGGTGCGCTGTTCCAGGCGCTGGCGTTCCAGCAGCTTGCCCTCCGCTTCCAGTTCCGCGAGGCGTTCCTTCAGCTCGACCTTGATATGCGCGATCGCCTGCGTGAGGGTCGGGCGCGGCGTGACGTAGTGGCTGTTGGCGTAGATCGCCACGCGCTCCATCTCCGACGTGACTTCGCCGGTCAGCGGGTCGAATTCGCGGATGCCGTCGATGTCGTCGCCGAACAACGAGATGCGCCAGGCGCGGTCATCCAGGTGCGATGGCCAGATGTCCACGCTTTCGCCACGCACGCGGAAGGTGCCGCGCGCGAAGAAGGAATCATTGCGGCGGTATTGCTGTTCGACCAGGCCCTTGACCAGCGCATCGCGGTCGATCCGCCCGCCGCGTTCCAGCTTCACCACCATGCGCGAATAGGTCTCGACCGACCCGATGCCGTAGATGCACGACACCGACGCCACGATCACCACGTCGTTGCGTTCGAGCAGCGCCTGCGTCGCGGAATGGCGCATGCGGTCGATCTGCTCGTTGATCTGCGAATCCTTCTCGATGTAGGTGTCGGTGCGCGGGACGTAGGCTTCCGGCTGGAAGTAGTCGTAATACGACACGAAGTATTCCACCGCGTTTTCGGGGAAGAACGACTTCATCTCGCCATAGAGCTGCGCAGCCAGGGTCTTGTTCGGCGCCAGCACCAGCGCGGGGCGCTGGAGATGCTCGATCACCTTGGCCATGGTGAAGGTCTTTCCCGACCCGGTGACGCCGAGCAGCACCTGGTCGCGCTCGCCCTCCAGCAGACCTGCGGTCAGTTCCCGGATCGCGGCCGGCTGGTCGCCGTTCGGCTCGAAGGGCGAGACGACCTTGAGGCGATGCTCCGAAGGCGGTGCGGGCCGCTTCTGCGGCATGAACAGGACGGGGCCGGGGGCGATCAGGTTCATGGCGCGAAGATGGGGCGGCGCGCCCGCCCGCGCCAGGGCGGCGCCCGATCAGGTTCCGCCGTTCGACCGGCTCCACGCTCCCCTGCAGGCCGTGTTGTCCGGCGCCGGATCAGCCGCCTTCGGCCAGCGCCGCCAGCCGGTCCCGCTGCACCTTGCCCGAGGCATTGCGCGGCAGCGACGCCACCACCACCACCCGCCGCGGCGCCCGCAGCCCGAGCCGCGCCCGGCATGACGCCGCCAGCGCCGCCGCATCCAGCGCGCCGGGGGCGGTCTCCACCACCGCCAGCGCCGGGATGTCGCCCAGCGCGGGCGACCGCAGGGCGAAGGCCGCGCAGTCCGCGACGCCCGGGAAGCCCTCCGCCGCGCGCTCGATCTCGGCGGGGAAGATGTTGATGGTGCCCAGCATCATCATCTCGGCATCGCGCCCGGCAAACACCAGCGTGCCGTCGGGTTCGATCCAGCCGCGGTCGCCGGGCTGGAACCAGCCATCATGGAAGGCGCGCGCCTGCGCCTCGGGGTCGTCCAGGTAGCCGCGCGTCATGCCCGGCGCGCGCGTCTGCACCAGTCCGGTCTGCCCCGGCGGCACGGCCTGACCGGCAGCATCGACAACCCGCAGTTCCACGCCCGGCAGCGGCCGGCCGACTCCCTCGGGATGGCGCGCATGGTCGTCCGGCCCGGCGAGCGTCATGGTGCCGACCTCGGTGGTCGAGTAGTTCACCACCAGGTTCGGCGTGACCTCCGCGACCAGTCGGCGGCGCAGCGCCGGCGCCACCGCGGCGCCGAACACGGCGAGGGAGGTATGCGCCGGCCAGGGATGCGCACCGGCGCGCGCCTGCACATCGGCGAGCGCGGCGGCGCGTTCGGGCGGCAACGTCACGCGCTCGATCCCGAACCGCGCGCAGGCCTCGGCCAGGTCGGGCAGCGCCGCGCAATGGGCCAGGACCGTGGTCGCCCCGAGGCTCAGCAGGCCGAGGTGGTATTTCCGTGCATTGTTGTGCTCGACCGAGATGGATCGATAGAAAACGCGCCCCTCGCGCGTGCGGCGCGCCATCTGCGCGACGATGTCCGCCTCACTCAACGGGATCAACTTGGGCCGGCCGGTGGTGCCGGAGCTGCTGAGAATCAGCCGCGCCATGCGCGGCGGCGGGGTCGGTGGCGGTTCGCCCTCGATCGCGGCGGGCTCGAATGGCAGGAAGGCGATGCCGGGCAGCGCATCCGCCGCGTCGTCGCCGACCAGCAGGCCCACGCGCAGCCGCGCGGCGACGGCCTGGCGCAGCGCCGGGGGGTCGTGACTCGGCAGCGCCACCTGGTCGCAGCCCAGGCGCATCAGCGCCAGCGCGGCGATGATGTGCGCCATGTCGGCGCGCAGCGTCAGCGCCACTGTCTGGCCGGCGGCCGCGCCATGCCGCGCCAGCCAGGCGGCCAGGGCGCCGCTGCGTCGATCCAACGCGGCATAGGTCACGCCGGTGTCGCGGTCGATGAAAGCGAGGCGGGCGGGGTCGCGCCGCGCCCAGGCACCGATCGCCTGGTTCAGCGGCCCAGGCCCCTCGCCATGCATCGTCAGGCCGGCGCCTTGCCCGCCAGCGCCGCCATGCGCGCCGCATCGGGCAGTTGGCCCTCGAACCACAGCGCGGCGCAGACCTGGGACATCGCGTGGCCGTCATGGGCGATGCCCGGCGCGGTCTCCAGCCGCCAATGGCACGGCACGCCGCGGCGCACCGCCTCGGCACGGGCGAAGGCCAGCAGGTGCTTCGCGCGGGCGAAGCGGTCGGCGCCCTGCGCCAGCGCCGCCGGCAGCGTGGGCACCGACGCGCCCTTGGTATCGAGATCCGCCTCCCCGGCCAGGATGGTGAGCGGCCAGGCCAGCCGCGCCTCGACATCCGCATCGGTCAGGCCGAGCCCGCCGATGCCCTCGGGGAAGGGGCGCAGCAGGGTGGGCAGGCCGTACCAATTCGCGTTCGCCGCCACCACGGCGCAGAACGGCGAACGGTCGGTCAGCAGCACCATGCGCTGGGCGAAGTCGGCACCGGCGGAATGGCCGAACAGGAAGGCCTGGCGGCGTTTGGTGACACCCGCGCGCTGCACCAGCGCCAGCATCCGAGCCGGCACCTGGTAGGCCCAGCGGCGCGACGGCCGCAGCTCGCCGAACTGGTCCACCACGCCGCCATCATTGTAGGCGCGCGCGCCGGGGTGGGTTTCCTCCGGAAAGCCCGGCGCCAGGATCAGCACGCGGTGGCGATCCGCCGTGTCGATCCAGTAGTCGCGATATTCCTCGCCATTGCGGGCCATGCCGTGCAGCACGAAGACCACCGGCCGGTCGGGCGTGTAGCCCTCCGGGCGATAGGCATGCAGCCAGAGCGGGCGCTGCGGATCGTGGATCGCATCGCTGAAGGGGACGCTTATTCGGCCCGGCGCGGCGAAGGCGCGGGCGAGGGCCTCGGCCTCGTTCACCGGGCGCGACCGGGGCGTTGCGCCGCACGGCGCACGAGATCAAGGGTCGCAAGGCGCACCGGACCAGGTGCCGCGAGGCGCAACGGATGTGGCGCCGCAAGGCGCACCCTTCGCGGCGACGCGAGGTGCACCCGCTGCGGCGCCGGGCGGCGCGACGGCTGGGGCGCGGTGGGGCGGCGCGGGACGGGTCGGGCCCGGGTATTTTCGGCTGACAAGGTCATCACAGCCGATGTGTCGCCCTGTCGTCGCGCCGGCGCAAGCATGCCAGGATCACGAAACGATTCCGGAGGGCCCGATGCGTGCCGCCTCGCTGAGCCTGTCCCTGGCGCCGATCCTCGCTGTCCTCCTGGTTGCGCCCGCGCAGGCGGCGGACCGGCGCTGCGGCTGGCTGCACAACCCGACCCCGGGAAACTACTGGCTGACCGACCGCGAGGGGCAGTGGATCATGGCCAGCCAGGGCGCGCGCGAGACCCCGGGCATGGACCGCGTGCCGGACATGACCGAGCGCCAGTGGGTGCGCACCAACGGCTACTACGGCTATGGCTGCGCCTGCGTGGTGATGGACGCCACTGCGCGCCGCCAGGTGCTGCGCATCCATTCGGCCGAGCAACTGCCGCTGTCACGCTGCCAGAACGACCGGTCGCTGCCGCGGCCGTGACGGCGGGGCGCGTTGCCGCGGCTATTCGGGCTTGATGCCGACGCTCTGGGCGACCTGCCGCCACGTCGCGAGCTCCGTGCGGATGCGCGCCGTGAAGGGCTCGGGGCCGGAAAAGTCGGGCACCGCCGCCTGGGTCGCGAGCTTGGTGCGCGTGTCCTCGGTCCGGGAGATCGCCTCGAGGTCGCGGGCGATGCGCGCGACAAGGCCGGGGGGCGTGCGCTCCGGCGCCATGACGCCGAACCACACCCCGGAATCCGGCACGGGATGGCCGAGTTCCGCCATGGTCGGCACGTCGGGCAGTTCCGCCGCGCGCCGCGGGCCGAGCACCGCCAGCGGGCGGATATGCCCCGCCTGGTAGGGGCCGACGGCGCCGGCCATGCCATGGGCCAGCAGCGGCACGCGGCCGCCGATCACGTCCTGCATCAACGGCGCGGTGCCACGATAGGGCACGTGGGTGAGCGAGATGCCGAGCGCGCGGCTCAGCGTCTCGCCGCCGAAATGCCCGGTGCCGCCGACGCCGGTGCTGCCGAAGGCCAGCACGCCGGGCTGGGCGCGCGCCGCTGCGGTAACCGCGGCGAGGTCGCGCCACGGCTGGCCGGCGGCGCACCAGAACACATTGGGCGCGGAGCAGAACGTCCCGACCGGAGCGAAGCCCTCGGGCAGGGCGTAGGGCAGGCTCGGATGCACCGCGGCGTTCAGCACGACGGCGTTGGAGGCGAAGAACAGCGTGAGGCCATCGGGCGCGGCGCGCGAGACGACCTCGGCCGCCACCGAGGAGGAGGCGCCTGCGCGGTTCTCCACCACCACGGCCTGGCCCCAGGCGGCCTGCAGGCCGCTGGCGGCGATGCGCCCGAGGAAGTCGGTGGGGCCGCCGGGCGGGAAGCCGATCAGCAGGCGCACCGGGCGATCGGGCCAGGCGGGTTGGGCGCGCGCGGCGGTGGCGGCGAGCAGGCCGGGCAGGGCCAGCATCGTGCGGCGCGACGTGGTGCTGGACATGGCGGCTTTCCTCCGGGCCTGGTTCGGCGCCGGCGGACCGGCGGCCAATGGCGCGGACGGTAGCGTGCGGACCAAGGCTCGGCGAGGGGCTTGGGCAGCGGCATGGTGCTGGTGCCGGGTGAGGGATTCGAACCCCCGACCTTCGGTTTACAAGTCTGTCACAGCCGTCAATGATTTCAAGAGATTAACCCCCGTTAGTCTCCTTCTAGTCACTTTGGATTGCCGGGTGTCAGGATTGAACTGACGACCGCTCGATTACAAATCGAGTGCTCTACCGCTGAGCTAACCCGGCCTAGTCGCTCGTTTAGCGTTGAGGCTGGCAAGGCGCAAACGCCGGTGGGAGCCCGACCCCCTTCTCTCTGGGCAGTTTCAGAACATCAACCCACCCACTAAGGCCATTACCGCCAAAAGGTCGATTTCTGCGCTCACCCAGCGACCAGGGTCGTACGGACGGCAGATAATTTTCGGATTTTCGGGATCAATGAATACCCACTCGAAATATGCGGCGTGTATTATCTTATTGGTCATGTCTCGAAAGTGAAGGTCGGTAACGGTTCCGCCCGCCTGTACAACCGTTCCAAGCGCCTCTTTCCCAGTTTTCTTAAAATAATCACTCAAATTTTGCGCGTCATCTAGGACACGAAGCTGGGTAGCCATTTCTAGTAGGGCACGGTCGGCACGAACCTCCGACATTTCATGGATTGATTTATTAAGGTACTTCCACTCGCCTTTGAAATTTTGATCAACTATCTTCGTAATAACAGGTCGCGAAAATGCAAATGAAGTCACAATCCAGAAATTCTCGTGGATGAGTCGGGTGATCTCAGGCGTCTTATGCACTCGGAACCTCCATGAGAGCGTTTTCTAACAGGTAGATAAGCATTTTAGCGCGGGCGTTGGCCTCGGTTTCACCCTGTTTAATTGAGCAAGATACTTTATCGGCAGCGTCCACGGGCGTCCATTCCTCCCATTGCTTCCTGAACGTGTAGTGTCCACATGGCAGAAATTCACCAAGTTCTGCTACGACATAAACTGCAAAATTGGCACATCATAATCTCCAAAATCATCTTTTGGTAAATTGTGATGCTTCTTCCCATGCGTGATTTCGTACAATCCATTCTTCGCGTTATCGTAAACTTTGCCCATTTGCATAAGAGGTATCCAAACAAAATAACTCTCCCCCTCTACTACCAGTTATTTGAGCTTCTTTGCCAGCTCCTAGCTGATCACTTGATTCTGAAATTTCATATTGATTAACGCTCTACCCTGCATCCTGCTAATCATGAGGATGCAGGATAGAACGGATTAGCTAGTACTAAGGTAGTAAACCATACCCGGCGTGCTACTACAACATTCTGTCTTTGGATTGACCGGCCGTGCCTAGTCGCATTTTTCGTCACTGTGACTAGCTTCGCTGGGCGCAAACTTTTTCCGGTTTTGCTTTCAATGCCTTAGCGCCACCTCGTGCAGCGGTTTTTTTGACCGTGCGATTCCTAAGCCCTTGTTTTCATTGAGTGCGGAACGGTTTACAAAACCGCTGCACTACCACTGTGCTAACCCGGCGCCGTCCTTTGGTGTAGCAGAGCGACCTTCCGCGGCAACCGGTCCCGACTCCGATCTCTCGAGGGCCCCCGGACCCGTCGATGCGCCTTTCGCCCCGAGACCGCCACCCACCTCAGGCCCCGACCACAGCCTCGGTGCCCCAGCCCTGGGGTCCGATGGCGTCGCGCCGTGCGCGGGGCGCCGGTCTCAGCATCGCGGCGGTCGTCTCGGTCCTGCTGCACGCGCTGTTCGTCGTGGCGGTCGTCCTGGATATCGACCCGCGCAGCGGGCGGCGCCCCGAGGAACTGCCCCCGCCCACCTTCGCCGTGGTGTTCCAGGGTGGGTCCGACCAGGCGCCGCGCGGGGCCGAGGCACCCGAGGAGGCCCCCACCCCCGACCCCGGCGCGGTGGCGGAACCGCCGCCGCCGCCGCCGGTGGCGGCCGCGCCGATACCTGCCGCACCGACCCCGGTGGCGCCGCCCACGCCCAGCCAGGCGCCGCCACCCGCGCCATCACTGCCACCGCCTCCCGCGCCCTCGCTGGCGGCGCCTCCTCCGTCGCTGGCGACGCCGCCACCCGCGCCGCCACCGCCCAGTCCTCCGGCGCCCACGCGCCTGGCCGAGATCCCGCCGCCACCCCTGCCGGCCCCGACCCCACCGCCCGACCCGGCGCCGGCCCCCGCGGCCAGCGCCCCACCGCTGCCCGCACCGCTGCCCGGCCGGCCGGCATCCTCGGCCCCGCCGCCGCCGCCCTTGGCCGCGGCACCGCCTCCGCCGGCCGCACCGGCCGCCCCGCCGCCACAGGCGACCATCGCGCCGCCGCCGCCCCCCGCGGCGCCGCCCACGCCGCGCCCGGCCCCGGCCCTGGCCACGCCCGCCCCCGCCGCGCCCGACAGGCCGGTAGCCCCCGCGCCGCCGCAGGTCGCGGCGCTGCCGCTGCCGCCGCCGGCACCGCCTCCACCGCCACCGGTCGAGGTGACGCCCGGGCGCGAGCCGCTCGACCTCACCAACCGGCCGCCGATCCGCCTGGGCCAGCCGGCGGCGCCTCAGCGCGCGCTGGACCTGCGGCCCGGCGCGACCCTGCCCGGGCCCGGCGATGTCGAGAACCTGCGCGTGCGCGGCGCCCAGGCCGGGCCGGACTGGCGCAACGCCTTCCGCCAATGGCTCGACCGCACGCTGCGCTACCCGCGCGATGCGGCGGACCTCGGCGAGCAGGGTCCGGTCATGGTCCGCATCACCACCGGCGCCGATGGCCGCGTGCGCAGCGTGGAGCTGCGCCAGGGCGCGCGGTCGATGTTCCTCAACCACTATTCGCAGGCGGTGTTCCGCGGCGCGACGCTGCCCCCCTTCCCGCCCGGCACGGCGGAGGAGGAGGTCACGATCGATCTCACGATCAACTACATCCTGCACCGGCGCTGAGCCGCCACCTGCTACGCGCGGCATCCTCGCGAGCGCGGTCGCCCTGGTCTTGACCGCAGCGGCGCGATGCCACGACGATCCCATGGTGGTCGTGGGTCAAGACCGCCCCTCATGGAAACGCCATGCCAGACATAACGGAACAAACGCGCATCCCCGCGCCGCTCGGCAGCGTGTGGCCCTTGCTCAGCAACGCTGCTGCGGTTGCCTCCTGCATCCCGGGCGCGGAGCTGGCACCGCAGACCGACGACGGCGTCTGGCGCGGTTCGATCCGCGTGCGCTTCGGCCCTACCGTCGCCACCTTCCGTGGCGAGGCCACGCTCGATTTCGATCACGACGCGCACCGCTGCACGATCGAAGGCCGCGGGATAGACCAGCGCGGAGCATCGCGCGCCTTGTCGTCGGGAACCGTCATGGCCTCGGCCGATGGGGACCAGACGCTGCTGTCCATCGAGGGTCGCTTCACGGTGACGGGCCCGCTCGAAGTCTTCGCCAATGCCGGCGGCGTGCATGTGGCGCGCGCGCTCCTCGTCGAATTCGCGGACAACATGACCAGGCTGGTGGCGGACCGTCAGGGGGCGGCGGCCGCGGCCCCGGTCGCCATGGCGCCGGCGCCGGGCGCGACCACGTCGGCACCCGCCGCGACACCTCCCGCCGGATTCAAGGCGGCGCAGGAACTGAGCGCATTCCGCCTGGCGTGGCGGGCGCTGCTGTCCTGGCTGCGAAACCTTCGAAAAGGCAGTGACTGACCATGGCTACTCCCAAGGTATCGGACGTCCTCGCGCAGGCCTTCGCCGCCGAAGGCTGTGACACGCTGTTCACGCTGATGGGCGACGCCAACATGTACTGGTCGGAGGCGATGTCGCGCCTGCCCGGCATGCAGGTCATTCACGCCAGGCATGAACACTGCGCCGTGGCCATGGCGGATGGCTACGCGCGCGCGACAGGCAAGGTCGGCGTCGCCTCCACCACCTGCGGCCCTGGCTTCACGCAGATCATGACGGCGCTGTCGATCGCCGCGCGCGCCAACGTGCCGCTGGTGGTGTTCGCCGGCGACTCGCCGCTTGCGGCGCCGTACTATATCCAGCAGATCGACATGGCGCCGCTCGCGCAAGCGACGGGCGCGGCCTACATCCCGGTTCGCACCGTCGATCGTGCGCTCGACACCGTGCGGGAGGCCTTCCACCAGGCGGCCCTCGAACGCAGGCCCGTCGTGCTCAGCGTGCCGATGGACTTGCAGAAGCAGCCTTGGCCTCACTTCCTCGACTACGCGCCCTCCGGCGAATGGCTGCCCACGCCGCAGCGCCCGCAGCCCGATCCGGTTCTCGTCGACCAACTGGTCGACATGATCGCGCAGGCCGAGCGGCCCATGATCATTGCCGGCCGTGGGGCGAAGCTCTCAGACGCGCGCGCCGCCATCGAGACGCTCGCTGACGCCAGCGGCGCGCTGCTGGCCACGTCGCTGCAGGCCAAGGGGCTCTTTACCGGCCATCCCTTCGCGCTCGATATCGCGGGCGCCTATTCCAGCGATTTCGCCCGGGAGCGCTTTGCCGAGGCAGACCTTGTCATCGGCCTTGGCGTAGGGCTTGGCGCCTATACGACCGAGAGCGGATACCTGTATCCGGGCGCGCGCACCGTACAGATCGACACCGCCCCGCGCGGCCTGTGGCAGGGCCTGCGCACCGCGGACATGCACATCCGCGCCGATGCGCGTGCCGGGGCGGAGGCGATCACGGCGCGCCTCGCGCAACGGGGTGTCTCGCCGCGCACGGCCTATCGCGGCGACGACCTGGCGGCCCGGATCGCCGCGGATGTGCCGGACCGCAAGGAATTCGCCATCGCACCGGGTGTTGTCGATCCACGCAAGGCGATGATGGAGTTGGATGCCATCGTGCCGAAGGACTGGGACCTGGTCATCGGCGGCGGCCACTACTTCGGCATCGCCATGACCTATCTGCGCGGGCGCGCGGCCGAGAAATACCACGTGGTCAGCGATTTCGGCGCCATCGGCAATGGCCTGCCCGCCGCGATCGGCGTCGCTGCCGCGCGCGGCGACGGCAAGGTGCTGCTGATCGAGGGCGACGGCAGCCTGCTGATGCATATCCAGGAACTCGAGACGATCCGTCGCCAAGGCATCCGCCTGCTGATGGCGATCATCAACGACGGCGGCTACGGCGCCGAAATCCACAAGTTCCGCGCCGGTGGATTGGATCCAAGCAGCGTCATCCATGGCCGCGGCGACCTCGCCGCCGTGGCCACCGGCTTCGGCGTGCGCGGCAGCACCGTGAACACGCTCGGCCGCATGGGGGACATGTTCCGCGAGCACCAGGCGGCCAACAGCGCGGGCCTGTGGGATGTTCACACCGACGACACGGTCGTGTCCCGGCCCTACCGCCGGGTCCACTACGGCGAGGCCTGAGCCGGGGATACGCGGTTGCTGCACCGCAGACCGTTCCGAGCGCCGCCTGGCCATGCCCAGCCATCCCTGGGTTGCCAGGCCGGCGAACCGCGCGATCAAATGCGATGGCGGCATTGCCGCGCGCCCATCCGCGACACGTGGATCAAAGCCAGGCACACGTCCAAACTCGTCTGCCATCGCCCCACACGGGGCCAATCATAACCAGGGAGGCCAAGTCGAAGCGCCATGTCGAAACAATCTTCAGGGCTCACCGCCAGTGATGGTCTGACCCGCCGCCGCAGCCTGGCATCCTTGGCCTCATTGGTCACCGGAGGTATCGCCGCGCCGGCCGTTGCGCTGGCGCAGGAGGCCGCATGGCCTACGCGGCCGGTTCGCGCCCTCGTCGCCTTCCCGGCGGGCAGCGGTACCGACACGCTGGCCCGCTACTACGCCGAACGCCTGTCGCGTGCTCTGGGACAACCGGTGCCGGTGGAGAACATGGGCGGTGCGAATGGCGCGATTGCCACCCGCGCAGCCGCCCGTGCCGCGCCGGACGGCTACACGATGTTTTTCGGCACGGTCTCCACCCATGCCGCAAATCCGAATCTCCTTCGCGAACCGGGCTACGATCCGATCCGTGATTTCGCGCCGGTTTCGATGATCACGATCAATGCCCTTGCGCTGCTGGTGCGGGCGGACTTTCCGGCGCAGGACCTGTCTTCGTTCATTGCCCACGCCCGAGCCAATCCCGGCAGGCTGAACTTCGGCATAGCCAATGCGGGCGGCCTGGCCGGGACACACCTGCTGACCTCGATGACCGGCATTCGCGCCGAAAAGATCAGCTATCGCGGCACACCGCAGGCCATGACCGACCTCCTGGGTGGACGACTGCAGTTCATGGTGGTCGACCTCGGCCCGGCGGTGGAGCATCTGCGCGCCGGCACGATCCGCGCGCTTGCCGTCACCACGGCGCAGCGCATCGCGATGCTGCCGGAAGTCCCGACCATGCAGGAGGCGGGCCTGCCCGGCTTTGATTTCGCGTCCTGGAACGCCGTCTGGATGCCTGCACGAACGCCCGCGCCGATCGTCGCGCGACTGAACCGCGAGATCGTCGCAATCGGCGAGAGAGAGGAGACGAAGCGGTTCACGGCCACGATGGGCATCACGAGCACGACCAGCACCCCTGATGGCCTTGGCGCCTTCACGCAGCGCGAACTGGCGCAATGGGCGCGCATCGTGGCGGAGGCAGGGATCCCGAAGGAATAGGCTGCGGGCAGGCCGCCTGCGCAACGCAGGCGTTCCGTCGCTGCGCGACGCAACATGGGCGCGCTGCTGGTGAACCCACTGGCGCAGACCATGCCGATCGAGATGGTCCGGTCGCCCTGGTGGCGGACGTGCTGACGGTACGCGTCACGTCGAGGCGCGCAACCGGCTCGATCAACGCGACCCGGCGTCTGGCACCGCGCAACGCCAGTCGACGGTAGCCCACCGGGCCGGCCTTGTCCGACGCCTGGCTGTGCCGCAGTGTCGGCAGGCGAGCAGGAACGACCATGCAGGATGCCGAGATCGCGTGGCGGCCGCCGGATGCCGTTCGGCAACACGCCAACTGGACAAGCTTCGTCGCGCAATGCGGACTGCCCGATTATGGCGCGCTCGCGGCACGTGCTTCGACGGATCCGGAATGGTACTGGCGCGCTTTGGCGCAATGGCTGGGCTTCCGCTTCCGGCGGGCGCCCGACCGCATGCTCGAACTCACGGAGGGTGTGGCGCATCCGCGCTGGTGTGTCGGCGGCACCGCCAACATCTATGACAGCGCCATCGGCTTGACGCTCGCCCAGGCGCCGGACCGCGCGGCGGTGATCTGGGAAGGCGAGGACGGCGGCACGCGATCCTGGACCTATGCCGATCTGGACCGCGAAGCGGGGCTGCTGGCCGCGGGGCTCACGCGGCTCGGCCTTGGTCCCGGCGACGTCGTTGGGTTCTATCTCCCCATGCTCCCGGAAACGATGGCGGCCTTCCTCGCCTGCCTGCGCGTCGGCTGCATCACGCTGCCGCTGTTCTCAGGCTTCGGCGCCGAAGCGGTGAGCCAGCGCCTGGGCATGAGCGACGCCGTCGCCGTGATCACTGCCGATGGCACGCTGCGACGTGGCCAGCCGGTGGCGATGAAGGCGGTGCTCGACGAGGCGCTGCGTGGCAACGCGCGCGTCCGCCATGTGGTGGTGCTGAACCATCGCGGCATGTCGACGCCGATGGTTCCGGCGCGGGACGTCTGGTGGAACGACGTGGCGCGCCCGGACGGGCCAACGCCGGTGCCGGCGCGCGAGCTCCCCGCCGAGCACACCGCGTTGGTGATGTACACATCCGGCACCACCGGCCGGCCCAAGGGCGCCGTGCACACGCATTGCGGGCTGGGGCTCAAGCTCGGGCAGGATGTGCGGCTGACGCTCGATATGAAGCCAGGCGACCGCCTGTTGTGGCCGACCGACTTCGGCTGGTTCGGCGGCACCGTCACCATGCTCGGCACGCTGCTAGCAGGTGCCACGCTGGTGATCGCCGAGGGTACGCCGACCTTCCCCGAAGCCGATCGAATACCGCGCATGATCGCGCAGCATCGCGTGACGCATTTCGGCACCGCGCCGACGCTGGCGCGGATGCTGCGGCGCGATGCCGGCGCGCTGCTCGACCGGCACGACCTGTCCTCGATCCGCGCCATCCCTTCGAGCGGCGAGGCCTGGGACCGCGAGACCTGGCTGTGGGTCATGCAGCACATCGGTGGCGGTCGCGCGCCGATCCTGAACTTCTCGGGCGGCACCGAGATGTGCGCCATCGTCGCCTCCAACATCCTGTTCCCGCAGAAGCCCTGCAGCTTCAACGGCGCGGTGCCGGGGACCGGCGGCGACATCGTCGACGCGCAGGGCCGCAGCCTGCCGCCCGGCGAAGTCGGCGAGCTGGTGATGCGCGAGGCCTGCATCGGCACCACGCGCGGCCTGTGGCGCGATGCCGAACGCTTCCACGAGAGCTACTGGGCGCAGATCCCTGGCCTGTGGGTGCAGGGCGACCTCGCCTCGCGCGATGCCGACGGCTTCTGGTTCCTGCACGGTCGCTCCGACGACACGATGAAGGTGGCCGGCAAGCGCATCGGCCCGACCGAGATCGAGGATGCGCTGCTCGCCACCGGCACCGTGACAGAGGTCGCCGCGGTGGGCGTGCCCGATCCGGTGACGGGATCCGCGGTGACCTGCGTGGCCGTCGCGGCCCCCGGACAGGCGGGCGATGCGGCGCAGGGCGCGCTGCTTGCGGATGCGGTGGCGGCGGCGCTGGGGCGCGCCTTCCGCCCCAGGCGCGTGGTCTTCGTGGCCGACCTGCCGAAGACGCGGTCGATGAAGGTGATGCGCCGCCTGGTGCGCGCAACACTGACCGGCCAGGCACCGGGGGATCTCTCGAGCCTGGTCAACCCGGACTCCGTGCGGGACCTCGCACGCCACGCCGAGGGCAGAAAGGACGACACCGGATGACCGCCGCCTATGAAGGCTACGAGCGCCTGCGCTTCGATCGGCCGCATCCGCGCGTGCTGCGGATCACGATGGACAACGGCAGGATGAACACCGCCGACGCAGCCATGCATGCCGAGCTGGTGCGCATCTGGCGCGACATCGATGCCGATGACAGCGTCGCTTGCGCGATCATCACCGGCGCCGGCACCACCTTTTCCGCCGGCGGCGACTTCGCGATGGTGCAGGCCATCACCGAGGATTTCGACACGCGCACCCGCGTTTGGCGCGAGGCGCGCGACATGGTCTACAACATCATCAATTGCCGCAAGCCGGTGGTCAGCGCGATGCGCGGCGTGGCGGTCGGTGCCGGCCTCGTTTGTGGCATCCTGGCCGATGTCTCGATCGCCACGAAGGATTGCCGGATCACCGACGGCCATACGCGCCTGGGTGTCGCGGCCGGCGACCATGCCGCCATCATCTGGCCGCTGCTGTGCGGCATGGCAAAGGCGAAGTACTACCTGATGACCTGCGACCTGCTGACCGGAGCCGAAGCCGAGCGCATCGGGTTGATCTCGCTGGTCACCGAGGATGACGAGCTCGACGCCAAGGCCGTGCAGGTGGCCACGCGCCTGGCCGAAGGCGCGCAGAGCGCGATCCGCTGGACGAAGTACGCGCTGAACAACTGGCTGCGCATGGCGGGGCCGTCCTTCGATGCCTCGCTGGCGATGGAGTTCATGGGCTTCAGCGGCCCCGAGGTGAAGGAAGGCCTGCAGTCGCACCTCGAGAAGCGGCGGCCGGTGTTTCCGCCGGCCACCGAGGTCTAGAACGCCTTGCGCCGGCTCGCGATGCCGCCATCCACCGTCACGATGGTGCCGGTGGTGTAGCCCGAAAGGTCGCTGGCCAGGAACGCCACCAGCGCGCCGATCTCCTGCGGGTGGCCGGCGCGGCCGAAGGGCATCGCGGCCATCGTCTCGGGCCAGCGTTCCGCATCGCCCAGCGTGTCCTTCGCGCGCCCGCGCAGCAGCCCCTCCAGCCGTTCCGTCAGGATCGGGCCGGGGTTGATGCCGACCACGCGCAGCCCGTCGGATGGCGCGGCACCGCCCAGCGCGCGTGTCAGGCCCATCAGCGCGGCATTGCCGGTGGACCCGGCGACGTAGGTCGCATCCGGGTTCTCGCCCGCCGAGCCGATGACATTGACGATCACGCCGCGGCCGCGCGCGCGCATCAGCGCGTAGAAGCGCCGGCACATGTTGATGTAGCCGAACACCTTGAGGTCCCAGGCGGCGCGCCAGCGGGCTTCCTCGACCTCGTGGATGGAACCGCCGGGAATGGCGCCGGCGTTGTTGACCAGGATGTCGACCTGCGGGAATTCCGCCGCCAGCGCATCAACGCTGGCGCTGGCCGAGAGGTCGAGCGCGCGCACCGTGACACCCACCTGGCGCGTGGCGCGCAGCCGTTCCTCTGCGGCCACAAGGTCGGCCTGGGTGCGCGACACCAGCACCAGGTCGCAGCCTTCCGCGGCCAGCGCCTCGGCGGCGGCGAGGCCGATGCCCTTCGAGGCACCGGTGATCAGCGCGCGGCGCCCGCGCAGGCCGAGGTCCATCAGAACTGCATCCTGCACTTGCTCTGTTCGATGGTGCGGAAGGCTTCCGCCGCCGGCACCGCGCTCAGGATCTCGTAGTAGTCCCAGGGATGGCGCTGTTCCGATGGCGCCTTGATGCGCGCCGTCAGCATGTCGTGGATCAGCCGGCCATTGGGCAGCAGCCGCGCGTTGCGCGCGAAGAAATCCTCGAACGGACGGTTGCGCATGTAGCCGCGCACGTCCTCGGCCTTGGTGCTGCCGGTGGTCTTCACGGCATTGAGGTATTGCGACACGGCGGAATAGACGCCGGCCTGGAACATGGTCGGCTGCTTCTGCCGCACGGCGAAGAAGCGCCGGGCGAAGGCCCGCGTCTGTTCGTCGCGGTCCCAATAGAAGGCGGTGACGAAGTTCAGCCCCTGCAGCGCCTCGAGCCCGATGGCGTTGACGTCGGTGATGACGGTGAACATCGTGCCGATCTGCTGGCCGCGCTGCACCAGGCCGAATTCGCGCACCTGCTTCAGCGCGTTGATCAGGTCGGTGCCGCCCGCGGTGAACATCACGAACTTGGCGCGGCTGGCCTGCGCCTGCAGCAGATACGCCGCGTAGTCCGTGGTGCCGAGCGGATGCGCCACCGCGCCCACCACGCGCCCGCCCGCGCCCTGCAGCGTTTCGCGCGCCGCGGCGGCGAGCGCATGGCCGGCCGCATAATCCTGGTGGATGATGAACCAGGTATCAAGGCCGCGCCGCATCTGCAGCAGCGCGCTGCTGCGCGCCACCGAATAGATGTCCCAGGTCCAGGACAGGCCGTAGCCGTTGCAGTCCTCCTCGGTCAGCCGGTCGATGATGGCGGTGCTGAAGATGCACAGCTTCTTGGCCTGCCCCGCCACGGTGTTGACGGCGAGCGCGACGGAGGAGGTCGGGCAGTCGAAAATCGCGTCCACGCCCTGCGTGTCGTACCAGCTGCGCGCGGTATTGGAGCCGACATCCGGCCGGTTCTGGTGGTCCGCCGAGACCACCTGGACGCGTTCGCCCATGCCGGAATCCGCGATCGCCATGCGCGCCGCTTCCACCGATCCGACGCCGGCGTAATCGGCATAGACCGAGCTCATGTCGCTCAGCACGCCGATCTTCACGGCCGGCGATTGCGCGCGCAGCGCTGGCGGCGCGGCAAGCCCGGCCATGGCGGTGCCGAGCACCGCGCGGCGTCCGAGCCTGGCGAACAGGTCCTGGGTCATGGCGTTCCTCCGGGTGCCGGCGTTCGTGGCTCGGCGTTCCGGTGCGAATGCTTCCATGTCCCTTCGCCGCCAGCAATGGCCCGGCCTTGCCGATGCGGCGCGGAAGGTTCGATAGTCCCCTGAAAGGGACAGGAAACGCCGATGGCCAAGCTCGAAGGCAAGGTCGCGCTCATCACCGGTGCGGGCACCGGCATCGGGCGCTGCACCGCGGAGCTGTTTGCCCGCGAGGGCGCCAAGGTCGTCATCGCCGAGATCGATGCACCCAGCGGCGAGGAGACGGCGCAGCTCATCCACGCCGCCGGCGGCCAGGCGATCGCGGTGCCGACCGATGTGGGCGACCCCGACAGCTACGCCGCCGCCATCCGCACCGCCGTGCAGCACTATGGCGGGCTGCACGTGCTGCACAACAATGCGGGGGGTTCGACCAGCATCGATTCGAATGTGGTGGATGCGCCGCTGGAGGAATTCTGGCGCGCCATCCGGCTAGACCTGTTCGGCACCTTTCTGGGCTGCCGCTTCGGCATTCCCGAGATCGCGAAATGCGGCGGCGGGTCGGTCATCAACATGGCCTCGGTGGTGGCGCTGATGGGCTTCCCGGGGCGCGACTGCTACACGGCGGCCAAGGGCGGCGTGGCGTCGCTGACACGCTCGCTCGCGGTGGAGTTCGCGCCGCAGAAGGTGCGCGTGAATGCGATCGCGCCGACCATCACGATGACCGAGCGCGTGAAGAAGATCCTCGCCGGCAATCCCGCGATGCAGGGGTTGACCGAGATGCACCTGCTTGGCCTCGGTGAGCCGATGGACATGGCGCAGGCAGCGCTCTACCTCGCCTCGGACGATTCACGCATCGTCACCGGCATCATCCTGCCGGTCGACAGCGGGCTGGTGACCGTGTGATGCGCATCGGCTTCCTCGGCCTTGGCCAGATGGGCGCGCCGATGGCCGAACGGCTGCTGGCGACCGACATCGAACTGCATGTCTTCGACCCACGGCCGGAAGCGATGGCGCCCTTCGTCGCGCGCGGCGCGACAGCGCATGCCTCCCCGCGCGCGGTGGCGGACCAGGCGCCCATCGTGCTCGCCTGCCTGCCCAGCGGCGCGGCCAGCGAGGACGCGGCGCTGGGCCCGGACGGCGTGGTCCATGGCCACGCCATCCGCATCCATGCCGAGATGTCCACCATCGGCCGCCGGGCGATCGAAGCGATCGCGCAGGGCCTCGCCGCGCACGACATCGCGCTGGTCGATGCGCCGATCACTGGCGGACCGCCTGGTGCGCGCGCCGGCACGCTGGCCATCATGGCCGCCGGACCGGCCGCCGCGGTCGCGGCATTGCGCCCGACGCTGGATCGCATCGGTCGCAGCGTCTTCGTGCTGGGCGAAATCGCCGGCCAGGCGCAGGTGATGAAACTGGTGAACAACCTGCTGGTCGCCGCCAACATCGTCACCGCCTTCGAGGCCTTCGCGCTCGGCGCCAAGGCGGGGCTCGACCCCGACACCATGGTCGAACTGGTCAATGCCGGCACCGGGCGCAGCTTCGCCAGCAGCGAGATCATGCCCGTCGTGCTCTCCGGCCGCTTCGGCTTCGGCGCCACCATCGCGATCATGGACAAGGACGTGGCGCTGGGGCTTGAGGAAGCGCGAGCACAGGACGTGCCGATGTGGGCGATCGAGCAGGCCGCCCGCGTCTGGCGCTTCGCCACCAGCCAGGGTGCGGGCGCTCAGGACCTGTCGGAACTCGCACGGCTGATGGAGGGCTGGGCCGGCACGGAGATCCGCAGCCGCCCGAAGCACTGACATGGACAGGGCCTGGATCCCGCCGCCCGAGCTCATTGCACGCGCGCAGGTCACGCAGCTTGCGCGGGAACTGGGTTGCGCCGACTTCGCCGCCCTGCAGCGCTTCTCGGTCGATCAGCCGGAGGCCTATTGGCGCCACCTGATGGCGTTCCTGCACATCGCCTGGTCGCGCGAACCCACGGGCCATGTCGCGTTGCCCGATGGCCCCGCCTTCCCGGACTGGTTCCCCGGCGGCGCGCTGAACTGGGTGGACACCATCTTCGCCTGGGGCCACGACCCCGTGCGCCGCGACCGCCCCGCCATCATCGCGGAACGCGAGGACGGCACGGTGCGCGCCATCACCTGGGCGGACATGGAAGCGCGCGTGCTGTCCTTCGCCGCCGGGCTGCGCGCGCGCGGGGTGCAACGGGGCGACCGCATCGGGCTGCTCATGGAAGGCGGCATCGAGGCGGTTGTGACCTTCCTTGGCATCTCCGCGCTGGGCGGCATCTGCGTGCCGCTGTTCAGCGGCTTCGGCGTGGACGCCATCGTGGCGCGGCTGTCGGGCTGCGGGGCGCGCGCTCTGGTGGCGACCAGCGGCTTCCATCGCCGCGGCCGCCTGGTGGACATCGCCGCGCTGATCCGCGAGGTCCGTCCGCGCCTGCCAGCGCTGGAACTGCTGATCCAGAAGGGCGCGCCGGCGCCGGATGCGGTCGCGTGGGAGGATGTGGGCGCGCCGCCCACGCCCGACCTGCCCGCACGCATGGGCCCCGATGATCCGCTGATGGTGATCTACACCTCCGGCACCACAGGCAAGCCCAAGGGCGCGGTGCACACCCATGGCAGTTTCCCGCTGAAGGTCGCGCACGACGCCGCTGTGCATTTCGACATCGCGCCCGACGACCGCTTCTGCTGGCCGGCCGACATGGGCTGGATCGCGGGATCGCTGATCCTGTCCTGCGCGTTGCTGCGTGGTGCGACGCTGGTCTGCTACGACGGCGCGCCGGACTTCCCCGACTGGGGCCGCATGGCAGGGCTGGTGGAACGCCACCGCGTGACGCATTTCGGCGCCTCGCCCACGCTGATCCGCAGCCTGGCCGGCGCCATGCCGCGATCGGTCGCGGCAGACCTGTCATCGCTGCGGCTGCTGGTGACGGCGGGCGAGGGCATCGATCCCGAGCATTTCCTCTGGTACCAGCACCACATCGGCGGCGATCGCTGCCCGGTCATCAACTACACCGGCGGCACCGAGGTCACCGGCGGGCTGCTCGGCAACGTGCCGGTGTTGCCCATCGTGCCGGCGGGGTTCAACGCCATCTCGCCCGGTGTGCGGGTCGATGTGCTGGACGACAACGGCGATCCGGTGCGCGACCAGGTGGGCGAGCTCGCGATCCTCGCACCCTTCGTCGGCATGACACGCGCCTTCTGGCAGGACCGCGACCGCTACCTCGAGACGTACTGGTCGCGCTTCCCGGGCGTATGGGTGCATGGCGACCTCGCGATCCGCCGCGCCGACGGCGTGTTCTTCCTGCGCGGCCGGTCGGACGACACGCTCAAGATCGCCGGCAAGCGCCTGGGCTCGGCCGAGGTCGAGGAAGTGCTGCTGGCGATCCCCGGCGTCGCGGAGGCCGCCGCAATCGGTGTCGAGGATGCCGCCAAGGGCCAGAAGCTGGTGGTGTTCATCGTGGCGGCGAAGGATGCGCCGGCGGGAATTGCCGATGCCGTGGTGCCGCAGGTGGAACGCCACCTGGGCCGCGCCTTCCGCCCGGCCGCGGTGCACGTGGTGGCGGAACTGCCCAAGACGCGCAGCCTCAAGATCATGCGGCGCGTCATCCGCAACCTGTATTCCGGCCAGCCGCCGGGCGACCTCACGGCGCTCGATAATCCCTCCGCGCTGCCGCCGATCAGGGCGCTGGCGGGGTAGCGACACGGAACATCAGGGCGGACCGACCAGCGCCTTCAGCTTCGCCACCGCGCTGCCTGGCGTGGTCAGCACCGCGCGACCCAGCGCCTGTTCGACCGCCGGCGCCGCGCGCGACAGACTGAACTGCGCGAGCGCGATCGCGTCGCAACCGGCCAGGTCGCGCGCCGCCGCCACCACCAGCCGGTCGTGCTCCGCCATGTCGCCGACCTGCAGCGCGGCGAAGGCGCCCTCGGCCAGCTTGGGCACCAGCGTCACGCCAGGCGGGAATTCCGCCGGCATGGTCGCGAGCGTGCCGGGGAAGGTCGCCAGCAGGCCGATGCGCGACCCGGCGGCGCAGGCGGCTTCCACCATCGCTTCGTTCGGCTTGAGCACCGGAAGCGGCGCAAGCGCTTCGGCGCAGGCCTCGATACAGGGGCCGAAGGCGCTGCAGGTGAACAGGATGCCGTCCGCGCCCGTGTCCGCCGCATAGCGCGCCAGCGCCAGGAAGCGCGGCGTCATACCCGACGGCAGTGCGCCCTCGCCACGGTCGGCGAACAGGCTGTCGTCGAGCAGGTTCATCCTGGTCGCTTCCGGCCAAGCCTGGGCGAAGGCGGCCTCGATCGGCGGGATCGAGACAATCCCCGCGTGGATCAGCGCGATGCGCATGCGCACTCAGTCCGCGGTGATGCGGTGTTCGCGGATTACCGCGCCCCACGTCGCGACCTGGCCAGCGAGGAACGCGCGCATCGGCCCCGGTCCATCGAGGCGCAGCCGCGCCTGCTGCGTCTGCGTCACCTGGTGGGCCACGCGCTCGTCCTGGAAGACCGCGCGGGTGGCGGTCAGCATCGCCTCTATGAGCGGCGCGGGCGTGCGCGCGGGGGCGAGCACACCCCACCAGGTCTCGGCGAGAAAGTCCGGGAATCCTGCCTCGCCGGATGTCGGTATCTCTGCCAGCCCAGGTAGCCGCGCCGCGCCGAGTTGTACCAGCGGGCGCAGCCTGCCATCGGCGATGTGCGGCGCCAGCAATGCGGCGCTGCCGATGATCATGTCGACATGCCCGGCCACCGCGTCGTTCAGCGCGAGGCCGCCGCTGCGATAGGCCGCATGTGCCATCTGCACGCCCGCCCCCGCGGCGAAGCGCGTCATCGCCAGGTGCCCGGTGGTGCCGTTGCCGGTCGAGGCGTAGCTGAGGCTTCCCGCGCGCGCCGCCACGACCATTTCGGCCAGGTTGCGCCATGGGCGCGACGGGTGCACCGCGACCACATTGGGCGCGGTCGCGATGAGCGTCACCGGTGCGAAGTCCCGGGTCACGTCGAAGGTCATGTTGGGCACGAGCGCCGGCAGCACGGCGAAGCTGTCGGAGGTTACCAGCCAGGTCTGCCCGTCCGGCGCTGCACGGGCGGCGAGTTCGGTGCCGATCGACGTGGCCCCCCCGCCGCGGTTCTCCACCACCACCGGCACGCTCAGCCGCTGCTGCAGGCCGGTCGCAAGCAGTCGTCCCATGATGTCGGTCGATCCGCCCGCGCCAAACGGTACCAGGATCCTCAACTGCCCGGCTGGCCAGGATTGCGCGCGCGGCGCAGCAAGCGGGATGGTTGCGAGCGTGCCCAGTACAACGCTTCGCCGCCCCAGACGGTTCTCATTCATCGCGTGCGTTTCCTGCCCTGACGCGATCCTTTCACTTCGCTGCAGGTGCCGCAATGCCTGCCTGCCCTGCGGCTGGCCCATCCAGCCAAGTCGAGCCGCGCTTCTGCGCGAAGGATCCCGCGACGCGCGCGCGGATCCCAGGCTTGGCTTGGAGCGTGCACGAGGTTGTCCGGACAGGCGAACCGCGCCGGTCCGCGGTCAGGGCGCGGTGGTGGATACCACCGCGCCAGTCGCCGGGTCGAAGATATGGAGGTGGGCGGGGTCGGGGCGAACGGCGACGACATCGTCAAGCGCGGCGCGATGGCTTGCCCGCACCTCGGCCGTCACCCGGACCTTCGGCGCGATCTCGACCTCGATGAGGCGCTCGCTGCCGATCAGCTCGACCATCCAGACCTTGCCGGGAATGGTGTCGGGATCACCCGGCCGCGCCATGGTCACGTCCTGCGGCCGCACCCCGACCACGACATCCGCGGGCGCCCCCGGCGGGAGGGGAACACGCAGCGGCGCACCGGCCACCGTCAGCACGCCGTCGCGTACCTTCGCGGGGATGAGGTTCATCGGCGGCGTGCCGATGAAGCCCGCCACGAACAGGTTCGCCGGCCGTCCATAGACCTCCTCCGGCGTGCCGATCTGCTGCACCACCCCCTCGTTCATCACGACGACCAGGTCGGACATCGTCATGGCCTCGAGCTGGTCGTGCGTGACGTAGACCGTGGTGGTGCCGAGATCGAGGTGGAAGCGGCGCAGCTCCCCGCGCATCGTGGCGCGCAGCTTCGCGTCGAGGTTCGACAGCGGCTCATCCATCAGGAAGATGTCGGGGCGCCGCGACATGGCCCGGCCGAGCGCGACACGCTGCCGCTGCCCGCCGGAGAGCTGCTTCGGCTTGCGCAGCAGCAGATGGCCGATCTCGAGCACTTTCGCGACGGCGCCGATCTTCTCCTGGCGTTCCGCCTTCGGCGTGCCGCGCACCTCGAGCCCGTAGCCGATGTTCCGCGCCACATCCATCGTCGGGTAGAGCGCATAGGACTGGAACACCATGGCGATGTTGCGCTCGCCAGGCGGCAGGCGATCGACGCGGCGATCGCCGAAGCGGATCTCGCCGGCCGTCGCGGTCTCGAGCCCCGCGACCAGGCGCAGCAGCGTGGTCTTGCCGCAGCCCGACGGGCCGAGCAGCGTCACGAATTGGCGCGACGGCACGGTGAGGTCGAGCGCCTTCAGCACCTGGTTCGACCCGAAGGACTTCGAGAGCCCGCGAACCACGACGTCCGTCATCCCTTCACCGCCCCCGCGCCGAAGCCCGCCACCAGGTGGCGCTGCATGAAGCCGAACAGGATCGCCATCGGCAGCGTCATCAGCACCGACGACGCCATCATCAAACCCCAGTCGACATGCGTGCCGTCGAAGAAGTGCATCACGCCCACGGTGAGCGGCAGGTTCTCCATCGAGTTCATGAACACCCGTCCGAACAGGTAGTCGTTCCAGGAGACGATGAGCGAGAAGATCGACGCCGCGATGATACCCGGCATCGCCACCGGCAGCACGATCTGCCGGAACACCTGCAGGCGCGACGCGCCATCGACCAGCGCGGCCTCCTCGATCTCGATCGGCACGCCTCGGAAGAAGGCCCACATCAGCCACAGGCAGAAGGGCAGCGTGATGCAGACATAGCCGAGGATGAGCGAGAGCAGCGTGTCCGTCAGGTCGAGCGCGACCATGGTCAGGAACATCGGGAAGACGAAGATCACCGATGGCACCATGTAGCCGAGGATCGCCACGTAGGGGACCGCGCGCTGGCCCCAGAAGCGGAACCGCGTCAGCGAATAGGCCGCGAGCGTCGCGACGGTGATGGAGATGGCCGTCGATCCCACGGAGACGATCACCGAATTGGCGAACCATTGCAGGAAGAAGTCCGAGGGCGGCGTTCCCGCGCCCGGGGCGCTGGCCACGCCGGAGCCGAACAGCAGCTGGCGGTAGCTCTCGAAGGTCACGTTCTCCGGGATGAGCGTGGGCGGCCACCGGAAGATCTCGTCCTTCGGCTTGAGGCTGGTGGAGATCGCCCACAGCAACGGGAAGCACACCACGAAGGTGATGGCGCCCAGCACCGCGTACAGGATCGCCGCGACCCAGGGCCTCATGCCGACTTGTCCTCCCGCCCGAAGCCCGACACGCGGATATAGAGGACAGATCCCGCAAGCAGCAGCAGCAGCATGATCACGCCCGCGGCCGCGCCCACGCCCATGCGCAGGTTCGCGATCGACTGGTCGAAGGCATAGAGCGCCAGGTTGTAGGTCGACGTGCCCGGCCCGCCGCGCGTCAGGAGGTAGATTTCCTCGAACTTGTTGAAGGTCCAGATGGTGCGGAAGACGATCACCACCGCCAGCACCTCGGCCAGCTGCGGCAGGGTGATGTCGCGGAAGCGCCGCAGCGCGCCGGCCCCATCCACCTTGGCGGCGTCATAGAGTTCCGTCGGGATGGTCTGCAGCCGCGCGAGCACGACGATGACGACGAAGGGCGTGTACTTCCAGACGTTCAGCAGGATGGCGCTGCCCATCGCCATGTTCGGCGTCGAGAGCCAGGCGATGCGATCGTCGATGATGCCGGCCGACAGAAGAAGGTGATTGATGATGCCGATCTCGGCGTTGAACAGCCAACGCCAGTTCAGCGCGATCACCACCGTGGGCACGATGTAGGGAAACAGCAGGAGGCCGCGGAAGGCGTTCATGCCGCGCAACGGCTGGTGCAGCAGCAGCGCCATGCCCACGCCGATCAGCGCCTGCAGCACCGTGGACCAGCCGGTCCAGACCAGCGCCTGCCAGAAGCTTTCCCAGAAGAGCGGGTCCTGCAGCACGAAGACGTAGTTGTCGAAGCCGACGAAGGGCTGCTCGTCCGGCCGCAGTGGGTTGTAGCGGACGAAGGACAGGCGCACCGCCTCGGCGATGGGCCAGACGAGAAACACACCGACGGCAACCAGGAGGGGGAGCATGAACAGCACCCCCACTTGGCGGTCGCTCAGTCGGAACTTCATCCCAGCAGGCGCCGGTTCTCGCGGCGGATGTCCTCGAACTGACGATGGCCCCATTCCACCGCGGCGCGCGTGTTCTCGTTGTTGACCAGGATGCGCTGCGCCACCTGCGACCAGACATTGCGCCCATGGCCGATGCCGGCGAGCGGATTGACGCCCTTCTTCATTTCGTGCCCCGAGTTGCAGGCATGCGGCACGAAGCCGGTGAAGATCACGTCCACGCTGCGCCGCTTAGCCTGGTACATCGGATGCTGCTGGATGCCCGGCGCGCTGGCCTGGTCCTTGAACACCGGGCCGACATTGGGGAACAGGCTGGTCGAATAGCGCACCATCCAGTCCGTGCTGTTCATCACATGCGCCAGCGCTTCCTTCGCCTCGCGCACGAAGGGGTTGTTCTGGCGCGGCATGATGAAGCCGTTGATGTCCGTCCAGGACCAGCGCGCGCCGGTGCGCGGGTGGGCCGGGTTCAGGTAGTATTCCATCTTGTCGTAGATCGGCTTCGCCTCGTCGAAGGCGCGGCCCATGGTGCGGCCCCAGTAGAAGCTGCTGCCGGTGCGGCCGGTGACGTGCTGGTCCACCACCTGCAGGAAGCTGAACTCGACCGCCGAGCGCGGCATCGTGCCGTACAGCTCCTTGATGAAGTCGTAGGCCTCGATGGTGGCGGCGCTGTTGAAGGTGGTCTCGAAGCTGCGGGCCGGATCCCAGGTCATCCCGCCGGCCTGCCAGATCAGCTGCTGGATGTGGTAGTCGCCACAGAGGTTGCGACCGAGCGCCATGGTGAAGCCGGCGCTGCCCTGGCGTCGCTGCTGGATGGCGCGCGCACCGGAAAGCATGTCGTTCCAGGTCCAGTTGACCGGATCCGAAAGCCCCGCTTCCTGCCGGACATCGTCCTGCATGACGAACAGGCACCCCTGGTGGTGCAGGGGCACGGCGTATTGCGTGCCCTTCCAGGTGCCGAAATCGTCGATCGAGAATCCGTCGACCAGGCGTTCGCGCGCGCGGATTGCCTGATTCACGTCCTGCATGGGTTCGAGCAGGCCCTCGGCGGCGAGCTGGTAGGCGATCGGGCTTTCCACGCTGATCAGCGCGGGCGGGCGCCGGGCGGCCAGGTCGGTGGCGAGCTTCGTGTAGACGGCATCCCAGGCGATCTGCTCGGACTCGAAGCGAAGCCCGGGCGCGTTGCGCTGCGCCCATTCGTTCAGCCCGTTGGTGAAGACGCCGATATACGGGCCCGGTTCGCCCCAGACCCGCGCGACGCGCTCGCGCGTCTGGGCATAGGCGGGCGTGGCAAGCGCGCCCCCCGTTGCCGCAAGACCGGAAGCGAGGGCCGCGCGGCGCGTCATTCGCAGCGTCATGGTGGTTCTTCCCTTCCCTTGGGCCTGCCTGTCTCGCCTGGCTTGGCGGCGGCGGCCTTGGGGGAGAGCGTAGGGAGACGATGGGGGCGCGGTCAACGGAGGCCGCGATCACCCGGCTTGGCCTCGGCGACCAGCCCCTGTGCCTGGCGTGGCCCGGCGGGGCCGCTGCAGCGCGCACGACGCGCCGTCTGCTCGGACGCGGGCATCGCCGCGTGGCCATGATTGCCGCCGTCGAACGCGGCAACGATCACGCGGCAGCGCATCGTGGGCGTTCGCGCCGCACTCGCCGAGATCGGGCTTGCGCTGCGACAGCCCCTGTTCGTGGCCGTCCTGGGGGAGGATGGCAGGCACGCGCGCTCCGCCGCCCCCGCGCGCGGGCGCTCTGCCTTGCTGTCGCTGCGACCCGAGCGTCATGACGGCGCGGCTTGGGGATGGGATACCCCTTCAACCGGAGGCTGATGCCCCCTGTCGCTTCCGGAGAAAGCCGGAATGATGGGAACATGCCGTTCGCCATGGACCGTCCCACCCCTGCGCCCGATCCTCCCGCTTCCCGGATATGCCGCGGCGCGTCGCTGCGGCTGACACGGACGGCTGCGTGACGGACATGATGCTCGTCGCGCTGGGCGGTGCCGTCGGCGCCTGCGCGCGCTTCTGGCTGTCAGGCATGATCGGCCGCCGCGTCGGCGAGGCCTTTCCCTGGGGTACGCTGGTGGTGAACGTCAGCGGCGCGGCGGCCATCGGCCTGCTCGCAGCAGGCTTCGTGACCGCGGAGGGGGTCGCCGAACCCCGGCGCGAGACGTGGCTTCTGCTGGTGACCGGCGTGCTCGGCAGCTACACCACCGTCTCCGCCTTCAGCCTGCAGACACTGGCGCTAGCGCGTGCCGGGGCCTGCGGGCGGGCAGCGCTGAACGTGCTCGCCTCGCTCGGTCTCTGCCTCGCGGCCGCCTTCGCCGGCCACCAGGCAGGCCTTCGGCTGTTCGGGGGCTGACCGGATGGCGTCGCGCACCCGCCTCTACCTTGCCATCGCGCTCGGCGGCGCGCTTGGCTCGCTGGCACGCCATCTTTGCGCCCTGGCCGGGCTGGCACTGCTCGGGCCAGGCTTCCCGTGGGGCACGCTCGGGGTGAACGTTGCGGGCTCCTTCCTGATCGGCCTCTACGCCACGCTCACCCAACCCCAAGGCCGCATTGTCGCGACACCGGCCATGCGCCAGGGCGTGATGGCCGGCTTTTGTGGTGGCTTCACCACCTTCTCGGTCTTCAGCCTGGAGAGCATCCGGTTGCTCGGTGCCGGGCATGGGGGTCTGGCCGCAGGCTATGTGCTGGTCTCGGCCGCGACCTGGCTGGCGGCGGTCTGGCTCGGCCACCGCCTCGCGCAACGGATGAACCGCCGCCGGGCAGCTTGACCATGGCCGCGAACACGACCCCCGCCAGCCTGCCGCGGGTCTTCGTCTGCGACACCGCCGAGTCAACGCCTGGCCGCATGGCGCAGGACGGCGCGGCGTGTCGACCAGGGCACCCGCGCGACCCCCCGTCGGGTCAGCGCACGCGAACCCCGCCGAGGGTCACTGCAGCGCCGCGATCACCGCGTCGGTCGTCGTGACCAGGGCGACGTTGCGCATGGCGTAGTCGATCGACGCGCGGTGCCAGTCGGCATTCATGCTGGAACAGCCATCCTCCGGGATCACCATGACGTAGCCCTTGTCGGCACCGGTGCGCGCCGTGTGCTCGATGCTCATGTTGGTCCAGGCGCCGGTCTCGATGATCATGCTGCGACCCTCCGCCTTCAGGATGCGCTCCAGCGACGTGCCCTCCCAGGCACTCATGCGCGCCTTGCGCACCACGTGGTCGCCGGCCTGCGCCTCGAGGCCCGGCACCGGCTCGGCGCCCCAGCTGCCCTCGATCATGGCGTTCGCATCCACGCAGCCTTCGAACAGCGGGGCGTTCAGCGTCATGTCGCGGGCATCGGCGCGGCGCAGGAACCAGACATGGATGACCGGCACGCCGAGCGCCCGGCACCGCGCCGCAAGCCGAGCGATATTGGCGATCGCATTCTGCTGCCGGCAGTGATCAGGGCTGCCGGAGGAGGCGAAGGCGCCGCCATCCATCACCACGTCGTTCTGCATGTCCTGGATGATGAGCGCGCAGCGCGCGGCATCGAGCCTGAGCGGCTCGCCCTCCGTCGCGGGGGCGGCGCCGGCGGCGGGCCGCGCGCGCATGAAGGGCTCGTTGCGCGGGCCGACCTTGACCGGCACGGCATACACCGAGGTGGTCGCGCAGACATACAGCGTGCGCCAGTCGGGCCCGCCCCAATGCAGGTTGGCCGGAGGCTCCGGGATCGACACCTTGCCAAGCAGCCGGCCATCGGGCGCGAAGACCCAGACCCCGCCCGGCCCGGTGCACCAGACATTGCCTTCCGCGTCGCATTTCATGCCGTCCGGCAGGCCCGGCAGCAGCGCGTCGCGCAGCCCCGAGGCGAAGATGCGACCGTTCTTCAGGCTGCCATCCGCCGCGACCTCGTAGACGCGGATGTTCGCCTGCTCGGTGTCGTTCACGTACATCAGCCGTTCGTCGGGCGAGAAGCACAGCCCGTTCGGCTGGCTGTGCGTGTAGCGCTCGACAACGAGAAGCGGCTCCTCGCCCGGCCGGGCATTCGGGCGAATGCGGAACACCCCCTGCCAGCCGAGTTGCCGCGGCCGCTCCACACCGTAATGCGGCATGCGTCCGTACCACGGGTCGGTGAAGTAGATCGCGCCATCCGAGGCGACGCAGACATCGTTGGGCGAATTCAGCTCGCGCCCCTGGTAGTGCGAGGCCAGCACCTCGCGCGCGCCGTCGGGGCGGATGCGAACGAGCGAGGACGTCGCATGCTCGCAGGCGATGAGATTGAGCTCGGCATCGTAGGTCAGGCCATTGGCCTTGTTGGACGGGCGCGCCACCTCCCGCACGCCGGCGCGATCCAGCCGCCGGCGCACATCCGCCGGCATGTCGGAGAACAGCAGGTAATGCTCGGTCGGATGCCAGATCGGCCCCTCGGTGAAGGTGAAGCCGCTGCCCGCCTGGTGCACGGGCGCGTGCTCGTCGACCAGGCGACGGAAGGCGGGGTCGAGCGCTGTATGGGCCATGGCCAGCGCGCTCTCAGGCCGGGAACCAGTCGCGGCGCGGCACCGTCTGCGTCACCGGGCCGGGCACCTGCATGTCGAGCCGCCCGATCACCTGACCGCCCTCGATCTTGGCCGGCTTGTCGTGGATCGGCAGCAGGAACTTCGAGGTGGCCAGCAGCTTCTTGATCGCCGCCTTCTCGCCGCGCTTCGATCCGGCATGGTTGCCGGTGACCTGCGGCTCATGCGCGTTCACCTGGTACAGCGGCTCGATGATCTGGTCGTTGAAGTCGTAGATCACGTCGCCGCAGATCGTCGCCCGGCCCTCGGCGGTCTCGACATGCACGTTCATCGAGCCCTCGGTATGCGCGTTCGCGCCCTCCAGCAGGACGCCGGGCATGATCTCGATCGGACCGGTGATCTCGAGGTCCTCGAAGCGCAGCGCGTGGCGGGTGTGCAGGCGCTCGACCAGGTGCTGGATGTCGGGCTTGGGGTATTGCGGGTGCATGAGGCCGGAGACCGAATGCTCCATCTCCCGGCGATTGATCACCACCGTCGTGTTCATCGGGAAATGGTCGTCCTTCCCCGCGTGATCGATGTGCAGGTGGGTGTGCAGCACGTAGCGCACGTCGCCAACCTTGACGCCGTGCCGGTCGAGCTGCCGTTCGATCATGTTCTCGTGGAACTGGAGCCCGCGCATGCCCAGCGTCTCCATGATCGCGTTGTCCCGGTAGCCGGTGTCCACCACCACCGGGTAGCGCCCGCCCAGGATCAGGAAGCCGTAGACCGGCACGCGGCGCACCCGCCCGCAATCGCGGGCAAGCACGAGGAAGCTCGATTCCAGCTCGATGTCGCCATAGTCGAGCAGCTTGATTTCCAGGGCCATGTCGTCACTCCCTCACAGCCGGTAGACCCGGCGTGCCGTGTTGCAGAAGATCGCATCCTGATCGGCGGCGCTGAGCCCGCCGGCGCCCCGACGATGCGCATCGAGCAGCGCGCCATAGCCGGTCCAGAGCTTCTCTATCGGGAAGTTGGAACCCCAGAGGCAGCGCCCGGCGCCGAACAACCCGACCGTCTCGCCGATCAGCCAGCCGATGTGGTCGGCGTCGTTGCGATGGATGAAGGTGCCGAATCCCGACAGCTTGGCGACCACGTTCGGGCAGGCGGCCAGCAGCGTCATGCCGGCGCGCCAGGCGTCCCGGCCCGCGGGCGAGAGGTCTTCCAGCATGCCGGCATGCTGCAGCACGAAGGTCACGCGCGGGCAGGCAGCGGCAAGGCCCGCGGCACCCGCCATCTGCCCGGCGAAGACCTGCAGGTCGAAGGCCAGGCCGTAATCGGCCAGCCGCGCGACATTGCGCCGCAAGGCAGGATCGGCGCAGAGATCCGGGCGCGACGCGAAGCGATAGAGCGCGTTCTCGTGCCAATGCAACTGCTGGCGGATGCCGCGCAGGCGCGGAAAGCGCGTGAGCCGGTCGAGCGCGGGGCGCGCATCCTCCACCGTCATGTCGGCATAGGCGACCAGGCCATGCGGCCAGCCGGTCTCCAGCGCAACGGTCTCGATCCAGGCGGCTTCCTCGACCGCACGATCCACCGGCCAGTTGGCCTGGACATAGACCGATTTCTCGACGCCGGCACCCGCGAGGTCGGCAAGGTATTCGGTCATCGGATAGTCGCGACGGATCGCCTGGTACGGTCCGAAGATGCGCGGCTGCATCGGTCCGGACAGCCAGGGCAGGTCGGCCTGGCGCCAGATGTGGAAGTGGCTGTCGATCACCCTCATCGGAAGGCACCCGCGCGGCGCAGCGCGTCCTGTCCCACCAGGGACGCGGCCATGGCAGCCAGGTCGCCGCCGGCATCGAGGTGGTCGATCAGCGGCAGGATGGCGCGCATCGCGCCGGTCTCGGGCCGATAGGCCGGGTCGGCCGCGAGCGGGTTCAGCCAGACGATCCGCCAGGCAAGTGCGCGCAGGCGCGTCATGGCCGCGACCAGCGCCTCCGGCCCGCCGCGTTCCAGCCCGTCCGACACGACGATCACCAGCGCGCCGCGCGCGAAGCCGGCGAAGCGCGGCACCGAGAGGAACACCGACAGCGCGTCGCCCAGGCGCGTGCCGCCGTCCCAGTCGGCCACCAGCCCGGCGGCGAGCGCCAGCGCCTGGTCGCGGCTGCGGCGCCTGAGCGCGCGCGTGACGCGCGTGAGGCGCGTACCGAGGGTGAAGGCCTCGGCGCGCTCGGCCGTGCGGATGATGCTGTGCGCGATGCGCAACGCGGCATCCGTGCCGGATTTCATGCTGCCGGAGACGTCGACCAGCACCAGCACGCGGCGCTGGCGCGGGCGGCGGCGGCGGGTCGGCAGGCGCAGCATCTCGCCGTCGCGCCGCGCCATGTCGCGCAGCGCGCGGCGCGGGTCCGCGACACCGCCGCGCGTCGCCTCGAAACGGCGCGACCGCCGGCGCGGCAGCGCATCCGGCAGCGCGCGGGCGAAGGCGGCGAGCAGCGCGGCCTCGTCCACCGCGCCGAAGCTGCGGGCGAACAGCCGCTCGCGCCGGCTGGCCTCGCGGCCGGAGGGGTCATCCTCCTCGGGCGGCGGCAGTTCCTCCATCTCGCCGGCGTCGTAGGCCTGCGGCGCGTCCTCGCTGGTGGCCTCGCCGGGCGCGAGGGCGGCGCGGCCGAGGAAGATCATGTCGAACAGATCATCGAAATCCTGCCGGCGCTCCGGCCCTGGGCCGAAGACGGCATGCGCCGCGCGGCGCACATCCTGGATCGAGCGCGGGCCGAGCAGGCCGACGGCGGCGAGGAAGCTCTCGACCTGCGCTGGTGCGGCGAGAAAGCCCTCGGCTCGCAGCACGCGCGGGAAGGCGAGGAAGGGGTCGAGCGCGCGCGGGATCATGCCGCGCCCTGCAGGATGCGATCGAGCCGGGGCGCCACGAAGGCGAGGTCGTCCTGGTCTTTCAACGCCACGCCGATGGCACGCGCGAAGGCGGTGGGCCAGGGCGCGCCCTGAGCGTTGAGCAGGGTCGCGGCCTCTGCCCATTCCACCGTCTCCGCGACGCCGGGCGGCTTGGCGAGGGGTTCGGCGCGCAACTTCCCTACCGCGGCGACGACCCGGTGCGCGGTGTCCCGCGCGACGGTGGAGGCGCGCATCATCACGATCTGCGCTTCGAGCTGCGGGTCGGGGTAGCCGATCCAGTGATAGACGCAGCGCCGTCGCAGCGCCTCGTGCAGTTCGCGCGTGCGGTTCGAGGTGAGCACCACGACTGGCGGCTCGGTCGCGCGGATGGTGCCGCGTTCAGGGATCGACAGGCTGAAATCCGACAGGAACTCGAGCAGGAAGGCCTCGAACTCGTGGTCGGAGCGGTCGATCTCGTCGATCAGCAGCAGCCTCTCGCGCGGGCGTTGCAGCGCCAGCAGCATCGGGCGCGCGATCAGGAAGTCGTCGCCGTAGAGATTGACATAGGCGTCGCCCGCCTGGCGGATGGCCAGCATCTGGCGCGGAAAATTCCATTCGTACATGGCGGACGCGGCATCGAGGCCCTCATAGGCCTGCAGGCGCACCAGCTCGCGCCCCAACACGGCGGCGAGCGCCTTCGCCGCCTCGGTCTTGCCCACGCCCGGCGCGCCTTCGAGCAGCAACGGCTTGCCGAGCGCGAGGCCGAGATAAGCGGCAGTGGAAAGCCCCTCATCGGCAATGTACTGCGCGGCGCGCATCGCCTCGGCCAGCGCTTCCGGGCTGTCGATGCCGGCGATGGAGCGCCTGACCACCATGCCTCAGAGCCGCTTCTTCGGCCGCGCGCCGCCCTGCGCCTGCAACCCGCGCAGCACTTTCTCGGGCGTGGCCGGGAGTTCGTCGATACGCACGCCGACGGCGTCGTAGATGGCGTTCACCACCGCCGGCAGCACCGGGTTCGCGCACATCTCCCCGGGCCCCTTGCCGCCATAGGGGCCGTCCTCGGCCGGGCGTTCCAGGATGCTGATGTGATGCGGCGCCAGGTCGCCAGGGCCCGGCATGAGGTAGGTGTTGAAATCCACCGGTCCGTGGTCGCGCTGCGGATAGTAGGGCTCGGTGGTCTCCCAGGCGGCGTGGCTCATGCCCATCCAGGCGCCGCCGCGCAGCTGCTGTTCCACCAGGCGCGGGTTGAGCGCGCGGCCGACCTCGTAGGCCGACTTCATGTCGGTGACGGTGACCTCGCCGGTTTCGTCATCCACCTCCACCTCCACCAGCATGGCGGCGTGGGCGAAGGTGCTGACGGGCGTCATCTCGCCGGTGTCGGGATCCACGTCGCTCAGCGGGATCAGGAAGATGCCGCGCCCGGCGATGGTGCGGCCCTGCTTGAACTGCGCGGCCTGCGACGCCGCCATGGTGGTGATGGAGCGCCCCGGCGCACCGCGTACATGGATGTTGCCGCGACCGTCGGTGACGAGGTCCGCCGCATCCACTTCCAATTCCTCGGCGGCCGCTTCCAGCATCACGGACCGCGCCTCGCGGGCCGCCATGATGACGGCATTGCCCATGCGATGCGTGCCGCGGCTGGCGAAGCTGCCCATGTCGTGCGGGCCGGTATCGCTGTCGGCGGTGTCGACATAGACATCCTCGACCGGCACGCCGAGCGTCTCGGCGGCAATCTGCCGCGTGACCGACTTCATGCCCTGGCCAAGGTCGATGGCCGAAAGCGCCACGGTGAACTTGCCGTCGGGATTGGAGTGGATCAGCGCCTGGCTTGGGTCGCCGCCGAGATTCATGCCGATCGGGTAGTTGATGGCGGCGAAGCCGCGGCCGCGGTGCAGGGCCATTCTCAGCGCCTCCGGAAGCCCGAAAGGGAGGAGAAGCGCATCGCACCGGCGCGCGGCGCGGTCGGCGCGGACGGCGGCACGCTGGGCGGCGCCGCGGCCGGCGCCGGTTGCGCCGCGCCGGGCTGGGCTGGGCGCGCGGCCGGTGCATGCGGCAGCGCTGGTGCACCCGGCGGCGCCGGCGGCCGGGCGCCCTTCTTCGCATAGCTACTCGCCTGGAAGCCCTGCACGCGGCCCTTCTCGTCGGTGGCGGTATGGGTCGGCAGGCGCGCGCGCTCCCCGCCGCCATCGCGGGTCGATGCGGCGGCGAGCATCGCGGGGCTGAGCTTCACACCGGCCTTTTCCGCGACCACCTGGCAGCATTCGATGAGCGCGCAGTTCTTCGCGATGCGCCGATGCGCCTTCATGTCTCCGTCGCGATACGCGTTGAGGATGCGCAGCTCGATCGGGTTCATCCCGACCGCCTCCGCCACCTTGTCCATATGCGCTTCGATGGCGAAGTCCACGCCGGTGATGCCGAAGCCGCGCATGGCCGTGGCCGGCGTGCGGTTGGTGTAGACGCAATACACGTCGGCCGAGACGTTCGGGATGGTGTAGGGGCCGGGCAGATGGCCCACGCCCTTGATGATGGCGTAGGAGGACAGCCGCGTGTAGGCGCCGGAATCGAAGTAGCCGGTGAAGCTGCGCGCCACGATGCGTCCGTCCCGCATCACCCCGTCCTTGAGGTACCAGCGTTCGGCGCCGCGCGGCGCGCCGACCTGCATCTCCTCCTCGCGGTCCCACATGAACTTCACGGGCCGGCCGGTGAGCATCGCACCCAGCACCGCGAGCGGCTCGTGGATGCTGTCCACCTTGCCACCGAAGCCGCCGCCCACCGTGCCGCCGATGAAGTGCAGCCGGCTGGAGGGTGTCTCGAGCGTCTTGGCCGCCGTGGCGAGCGAGAAGAACAGCGCCTGGGTGGAGGTGTGGCAGACGTAGCGGCCGTTCTGCTCGGGGGCGGCGATGGCGCCGCAGGTCTCCATCGGCGCCTGCTCGATCGGCGACATCTGGTAGCGCCCCTCGATCACCATGTCGGCCTGGCGGAAGGCGGCCTCCACGTCGCCGAAGCGCAGCTTCTGGTGGTCATACCTGCCGTGATAGGCGAACTTGTTGGTCGGGTAGATGTCGAGCACGACCGGCGCGCCGGGTTTCACCGCCTCCTCCACGTCGAGGACATGCGGCAGCGGTTCCCACTCGACGCGGATCGCGGCGACGGCGTCGCGCGCGCGCGCCTCGCTGGTCGCGATCACCGCCGCCACCGGCTCGCCGCGGTAGCGCACGCGGTCGGTCGACAGCAGCGGTTCGTCGTCGATGCCGAAATCGAGCAGCGACAGCAGCGTGTTCAGGTTGCGCGGCACGTCGCGGCCCGTGAGCACCCGCACCACGCCGGGCATGCGCTCGGCCGCCGCCGTGTCGATACGCCGGATGCGCGCCGCATGGTGCGGCGAGCGCGCACACCGCATATGCAACAGCCCCTCGAACAGATGGTCGTCATAGAAGGGCGAGCGGCCCGTCACATGGCCGGTGATGTCCTGCCGGCGCGTCGGCTTGCCGATCTCATTCAGGTTGTCGTCGCGCTCGTCGGCGAAATACTGCTTGCGGAAGTCGATCATCGGCTGGTCGGTGGCGCTCATGCCCGGATCCTCCCTTCGGCGACGTCGAGGATCGCCGCGATGATCGGCTCGTAGCCGGTGCAGCGGCAGAGGTTGCCGGCGATCGCCTCGATCACCTCCTCGCGGCTTGGCCGCGGGTTGCGGTCGAGCAGCGCCTTGGCACTCATCAGCATGCCCGGCGTGCAGTAGCCGCATTGCGCGGCGAAGCGTTCCATGAAGGCTTCCTGCAGCGGATGCAGGCGCGCCTGGCCGAGGCCGGCGGCGGTCTCGACGCGCCGGCCCTGCACCGCTTCGGCCAGCATCAGGCAGGACAGATGCGGCTCGCCATCCACCAGCACCGTGCAGGCGCCGCATGCGCCCTGGCCGCAGCCGAATTTCGGCGAGAGGTCGCCGACCCCGCGGCGCAGGAAGTCGAGCAGGTTCTGGCCATCCTCGGAGAACGCCGCCTTGGCCTCGCCGTTCAGGGTGAAGGTGACGGGCTTGAGCGCCATGTCAGGTCATCCGCTCCAGAAGCCGCCGCAGATGCACGCCAGCGACCTCGCGCCGGTACCAGGCGGAGGCCAGCGCGTCGGTCGGCGGGTCGAGCCCCTCCGCGGCGGCCGCGGCGGCGCGCGCGATCACGCCGGGTTCGAGCGTGGCACCCTCCAGGATGCGTTCGGCCGCCTGCGCGCGCAGCGGCGTCGGCCCCATGGCGCCGAAGGCGATGCGCACGCCGCGGAGCCGGCCGCCATCGCGCGGCAGATGCGCGGCGATGGACAGCACCGACACGCCCTTCGGCTTCACCCGGCTGACCTTGAGGAAGCCGAAGGCGCGCGGCTCGCGCGGCCGCGGCGCCTGCACCGCGGCAACCAGGCCGGCGCGCTCGCGGTCGCGCAGGAAGTCCTCGATGGGCCGCTGCGCGCCGCCCGCCGTGACGATGCGCGCGCCGAGCGCGAGCAGCGCGGTGGTCAGGTCGCCATAGGGATGCGCGGCGAACAGATTGCCGCCCACTGTCGCCATGACGCGAATCTGCGGCCCGCCGACCGCGCGCGCGACGGGGTGCAGGTGCGCGAGGTCGCGCTCGGCGAGGATCATCGCCATGGTCACGCCGGCGCCGATCTCGACGCTGTCGAGCGATGCGCGGATCTGGCGCAGCGCCGGGTCGCTGCTGCGCAGGATGCGGCCCTGCACCGTCCCGGCATTGACGTCGCGCATGACCAGCGTGCCGCCGCCGAGATACGTCCCGTCGGATCCGAGCGCGCGCTGCGCCTCGGTCAGCGTCGGATGGCTTTCCACCAGAACGGCCATCATCCCGCTCCCTTCGCCAGGTGGGCGCGGATTGCCTCGAAACCGCCCTGGTAGATGTCCTCGCCGACCATGCGCGCGAGCTCGGCCTCGCGCCCCGCCGGCGTGTCGAACCGGCTCTCCCAGCGCCAGAAGGTGCGGTCGCCGTCGGTCACCGGCGCCAGGCGCACATGGGCGACGTAGTTGAACAGCGGGATCGGCGTGTCGAGCAGGCAGTAGCTGAAGGCGAGATCGGCGTCGGACAGCGTCAGCAGGCGCTCGCGCAGCTCCGATCCGTCGCGCAGCCGGAAGCGGCGCACGCAGCCGACCCGGTCCGACGGCCAGCCGCGCTCGACATGGCTCTCCGCCACCGGCGGGTGCCACTGGTCGTGGCCGTTGAAGTCGCGCAGTACGCCCCAGACCGTCTCCACCGGCGCGTCGATCACCGTGCTTTTCACCACCTGCGGCATGGTCAGGCCGTCATCTGGCGCTTCAGCGCCTGGAAGCCGGCGAGGAACACGTTCTGGCCGATATTGGTCACGAGATCGTCCGCGACCTCGGGCGCGCAGTCGAACTCGGCCGTCCATTCCGCGAAGGCGCGGTCGCCATCGGTGATCGGCGTGAGGCGAAGCGTCGCGACATAGTTCGTCAGCGGCATCGGGCTTTCTAGCCTGGATAATTCATCAGGGTCGGCGGACATGGCGCAAACCCTTGATCGGACATAGGATTCGGTTGCGAGACCTGAACCCTATCGATTTCG
>LNFM01002099.1_pt1 | contig 42816 bp, 39 predicted proteins | sample 596031 | NCBI WGS metagenome assembly LNFM01 (sample SAMN04254537, study PRJNA301005) | activated carbon metagenome | isolation source: dual media filters at the Ann Arbor, Michigan drinking water treatment plant | place: USA: Ann Arbor
CTTAACTTCAGAATCTGAAAGGCTCACTTTGTCTTTTTCTTGTTTAAAGATCCAGTCGTTGTACCAATCCACAAATTTAATTAAAAACCCAGCGTTCATGTTAACAATTTTTTGTTGTCCTTCGCCGATGTCAGTGATCTCAAACATTTTTAAATCTTTAAGTGCTTGAAGTAAGCTTTGCATTTTATTCGTGGGCTCTTGAAAAATTTGAATGGTAAAGTTTCTTAAGCGATGTTGTGGAACTAAAAGATTTTCGCCTTCTTTTTGACCAAACATAGTTCCTACCATATTAAGGATCGTTAAAAGTTTGTTAATGGTGTGAGGAGGAAATCTTTCAGCATCAGGATTGGCATTTTCTAAAAGTTTGATTTTTTTATTGGCCTCACGAAGATTTTCATTCATGGTTTTCATGATGGCTTTGGTCCAAACGGGCAGGGCTTCCATTTGTTTTGTTAAACTATCATAGGGTAAAACAATCACTTCTGATTCTTTAATGGCTTTCACATTGGCAGACCTAGGCTTCATGTCAAAAATGGCCATTTCACCCACCATGCCACCGGGGCTTAGGCTGGCTAAGACGATTTCTGATGTGCCTTTGGTTTTAGTAATGGCAAGCTCTCCGGATTTTAAAATGTACATGGCATCAGGTGCATCACCTTCACGGAATAAATAAGTATCTTTTGAAACTTTTTTGCCTTCAGCCATCACACACCCCACTGTTGAAACAAGACTATGTTCTCATAGAAGGTGAATGGCTGCTAGAAGGATTGAATTTGTGGCTAGACCAAAGGTTTAAGATAATTAAAATGTCATCATTTTGCAATGAGGAGAGATCGTCATTCGCCCTTCAGTGAGTTTCATGATTTTCTCTGGAGTCATGTCCGGTGCATATTCTAATAAAACAAAACCTTGAGGTGTAACATCAATAACACCTAAATCGCTAACGATGCGGTTCACGCAAGCTTTTCCAGTGAGGGGAAGTGTGCAAGCTTTTCGAAGTTTCGAATTTCCTTCTTTATCGGTGTGTTGCATGGCTACGATCACACGCTTGGCTCCGGCCACTAAATCCATGGCGCCTCCCATGCCTTTCACCATTTTTCCAGGTACCATCCAGTTGGCAATATCACCTTTTTCATCCACTTCCATAGCGCCTAGAACTGTGAGGTCCACGTGTCCTCCACGAATCATAGCAAAACTGTCAGCACTGGAAAAATAAGAAGCGCCACTGGCTTCCGTGACTGTTTGTTTACCAGCATTGATCAGATCTGCATCTACTTCATTTTCCAAAGGGAACGGGCCAATTCCAAGTAAACCATTTTCACTTTGTAACATAACGTTTTTTTCAGGTGAGATGTAGTTGGCTACAAGTGTTGGAATTCCAATTCCTAAATTCACTACAAATCCGTCTTCCACTTCTTGAGAAATTCTTTTAGCTAGTTGTTCACGAGTGAGCGGCATAAATCACGAACCTTTCCGAACAGTTTTTTGCTCGATTCTTTTTTCATAGCCCTGACCTTGAAATATTTTTTGTACAAAAATTCCAGGAGTGTGGATTTGATCCGGTGGAAGCTGGCCGACTTCCACCAGTTCTTCTACTTCAGCCACTGTGATTTTACCGGCAGTGGCCACCATGGGATTAAAGTTTCTGGCTGTTTTTCGAAAAATAAGATTTCCGAATTTATCACCCTTCCAGGCTTTCACCAGTGCAAAATCCCCTTTGATACCTTTTTCTAAAATGTACTCTCGGCCGTCAAAAACTTTCACTTCTTTGCCTTCAGCCACTTTTGTACCCACACCTGTGGGAGTGTAAAAGCCAGGAATTCCTGCGCCACCGGCACGAATTCTTTCTGCTAATGTTCCTTGCGGGCAAAGTTCTACTTCAAGTTCGCCACTCATGAATTGTTTTTCAAAAGTGGCATTTTCGCCTACATAGGAGCTGATCATTTTTTTGATTTGTCTTGAATGCAGTAAAATTCCCAAACCAAAATCGTCAACGCCTGCATTGTTAGAAACACAAGTCAGCCCTTTCACTTTTAATTCTTTGAGGGCCGTAATACAATTCTCAGGAATTCCGCAAAGTCCAAAACCTCCAACGACTAATGTCATTCCGTCTTGAAGACCCACTAAAGCTTCTGTGGCATTTTTAACGACTTTTGATTTCATAATATGACCCTTTAAATTTTTTCAATGATAAGAGCTACACCTTCGCCACCACCAATGCATAGGCTTGCACAACCGTATTTTTGATTGTGAGTTTGCATGGCATGAACCAATGTGGTCAGTATTCTAGCACCCGAAGCGCCGATCGGGTGACCGATGGCGATGGCTCCGCCGTGAACGTTAATTTTAGCCATGTCCAAATCCAAAGATTTTTGCGCTGCCATGGTCACATTGGCAAAAGCTTCGTTGATTTCCCATAGGCCAATTTCAGAGGCTTTTAAGTTGGCTGCAGATAAAGCATTTTTGATGGCTCCCACGGGAGCTGTAGTGAACCACTTTGGATCTTGTGCAAAACATCCTTGGGAAACAATTCTTGCTAGAGGTTTAAGGCCTAAGGCTTTCGCTCTGGATTCACTCATCAGAACGTGAGCACTGGCTCCGTCATTAATTTTTGAGGCATTAGCTGCGGTGATGGTTCCTGCTTTATCAAAAGCGGGTTTAAGACCTGGCATTTTATCAAACTTTGCTTTTCCAGGCTCTTCATCTTTGGTCACAATCACTTTTTCTTTGCCTTCGATGGTGACATTTGCAATTTCGTTTGCGTACCCAGTGCTATCTAAAAACTTGTGAGCTTTTTTGTAGGAGTCCACAGCAAAAGCATCCTGCGCTTCCCTACTGAATTTATACTCAGCTGCACAAAGCTCAGCGGCATTTCCCATGTGCCAATTGTTATAAGGATCCCACAGACCATCTTTCAACATGGAGTCTGACATTTGTACATTTCCCATGCGATAACCTGCGCGGGAGTTTTCAAGTAGGTGAGGGGCTAGAGACATATTTTCTTGGCCACCGGCGATCACAGCATCCGTGTGACCAAGTCTAATGGCATCGGTGGCCAGCATCACAGCTTTTAAACCTGAGCCGCACACTTTGTTAATTGTTAAACAAGTTGTAGAATCTTGAAGGCCTGCAAAGATGGCGGCTTGCCTGGCGGGTGCTTGACCACTGCCAGCTGTTAAAACCTGTCCCATGATGACGTCTTTGATGTGTTCGGGTTTGGCGCCTGATTTTTCAAGAGCGGCTTTGATTGCGATCGCACCAAGTTTAGGTGCTGGAAGGCTTGATAGTGCACCTTGAAAGGATCCGACCGGTGTTCGAACAGAAGCAACAATGACCACATTTTCCATGAAAGACTCCTTGATTTAAAAAATGAACTCGAGCAAAACAAGTTGACAGAATAATTCAAATCATTCAACGGTGAATCTTATGGCAAAAACAAAGACAAAAAAACCTGTTAAACCTGCAGCAAAAACTCTAAATAAAGCGAAAGCGAAGCCTGCAAAAGTGGCCAAAGCCCCTGCTAAACCAGCTGCCAAAGCTGCAGCAAAGCCGGCTAAGCCTTCAAAACCACTCGCAAAAGAGAAAACTGTTAAAGCAGTTACTGTGAAGCCCGCTACAAAAGCTCCAGCCCCTGCTAAAAAAGCAAAAGCTCCTAAAAAAGAAATCAAAAAAGAAGCCGAAGAGCTGGATATTTTTGATGACGGCGATGTGTCAGAAAGTGAAGAGCTTTTAGAGTACCAAGCTGAACTCGAAATCAGTGAAGAGCTTGAAGAAGAAGTGGAAACAGATCAAGACGATGATTTGCTTGAAACCACAGCTGCGCCTTCTGATTCTGATGAAGACGTGGTTTTAACAGATGCCGATGGTAACCGTTATTGCCGAGCCAAAGACTGCGACCAAACAGCAGCAGTCGACGGGTATTGCCGCTTTCACTACCTTTTGTTTTGGAAGAAAATCCAGATCCGAAAAGAAATTTTGATCGATGGAAAACTTGAAAAATACGTCGACGACTTAACCTCTAGGTACCCTGACAAATTCATTGAAGTTTTAAGAAAAGATCTTAAGACCACAAAAGACTTTTTGGCTGCTATCGCTGAGCTCGAAATTGATGAAAGCGCTGGCGAAAATGAATTCGAAGAAGACGCTCAAACTTTCATTGATGAAGTTCGTGGAATTTCTGATGTGGCGGGTGCGGGTTCAGGAATGGACGACGACGAGTTCTAGTTCAGTGAAGGGGGCCTTTTGGGCCTCCTGATGAATCATCATCAGGATCTTCATCTTCAGAATCTGCCAAATCTTCCAAGTCTTCTTCTTCATAAACTAACTTATCATCTTCGTTATCAAGTAACTGACTGGCTTTTTTAGCGAGTTCTGAATTTTCAGTGGAATGTTGAACCCAGATTTTTTTGCCCTCAAAATCAGATTCAGTCCAAGTGTAAGGAAGTTCTAAGGCATCGGGGTCGTCAAAGTGTTCAGACATCAGACTACCAGCTGCGTCCACGCAAATGCTTAAGCACGTCAAAGCCGAGTCTTCTTGAGTCAATTTGTAGGGCATCGAAACTTCAAAATTGTACTGAGCCAATCTTCCATTTTCAATGTAGCCCACACGAAGTAGAATTTCTTCCTGATAAATTCGACCTTCCGCAATGATTCTCGAGTTTTGCAGCTCTTTTTGAAAGTTTTCTTTGAAGAGTTCTTGGATTTGTAGAACTACATCTTGAGGAATCGGAGTCCACTTCTTTGAAGATTTTAAACGTGGTTGCATAATCCTCCTCATTCGGCTGCCTTGCCTAATTGACTTTAAAGCCAGTCGTACCTATAACCAAATTCCTTTTATGACACAACGAGAAACTCCCACTGAAACTTTTGAATTTTTAAATAAGCCTTCTCAAAATGCGCTTAATCACGACATTGGAAAAGGCCGTGGGGTGTTCATTAGTACCTATGGTTGTCAGATGAATGTGAATGACAGTGAACGCATGTACAGTTTGCTGGAAATGTCGAATTTCACTCCTGTTTCCACGCCTGAAGAGGCCAGTCTTATTATCATTAACTCCTGCTCGATCCGCGAAAAAGCCGTTCATAAAGTCTATTCTGAAGTGGGAACTTACCGTCCGCTAAAACAAAAAAAACCAGAACTTCTGATCGGTGTTGGTGGCTGCGTGGGCCAGCAGGAAAAAGACAAGTTGATGAAAAATCATCCGCTGATTGATTTTGTTTTTGGTACTGATGCCATAGATGAATTGCCGCAAACCATCCAGCAAGCTTTAGGTAGGTCTAGGGGTGATTCAAAAATTGTCAACGCCCAGTTTCATCACCGGGAACCTTACCATGTGGACACTTTGGTTAGAAATCCAGGGGTTGCGACTTTTGTGAATATCACGAAAGGCTGTGATAATTTTTGCAGTTTCTGTGTGGTGCCTTTTACCAGGGGCCGGGAAAAATCAAGACCCGTCAGTCACGTTTTGAATGATATTCATTTACTAACAAAACGGGGAGTCAAAGAAGTCACACTACTTGGGCAAAATGTGAATTCTTATGAAGGTGACTGCGGCACTGATTTCGCGGACTTACTGAAAAAAGTGGCAGTGGAAACTGATCTTCAGCGAATTCGATTTACGACTTCTCATCCTAAAGATTTTAACCAAAAACTAATGACGGTGATGGCGGATCACACAGATAAAATTTGTGAATACATTCATTTGCCGTTTCAAAGTGGAAACTCAAGAATATTAGAATTGATGAACCGTGGATATTCCAGAGAAGAGTATTTAGACAAAATTAAAATGATTAAAGAAACACTTCCAAATGTGGTTTTATCCAGTGATATCATTGTGGGATTTCCGGGTGAAACCGAAAGTGAATTTCAACAGACCATCGATATGGTGGAAGAAGTGGGTTATGAAACCATTTTTGCTTTTAAATACTCGCCTAGACCTAATACTAAAGCCGCTAAATTAACAGAGCAAGTGGATGAAGCCATAAAGACTGAAAGGCTGAATCGATTGTTTGATCGTCATGAAGCTATGGCTTTTGAGATGGTAAAAAAATACGAAGGCCAAACTTTAGAAGTTTTAGTGGAAAAAGTGGAAACCGGCGGATTGAAGCTTTCCGGAAGATCCAGACAAAATAAATTGGTGTTTTTCGAAGGTCCTGAATCACTGCTAGGACAAATGGTTCCAGTTAAAATTATCCGGGCCATGCCTGCTGTGTTTCGTGGTGAAATTGTGGTGCCCTCATGAATGAAGAAGTTTTTCATCAAAAGGATTTAATTGCTTTAAATCCTTTTGGAATTTCTATTTCCCCTGCCAACGAGCGTCCTTTTTTAATTCTAAAAAGTAAAAATAATGAACACACTTTGCCGGTGTTTTTAAATCCTTTGGAAGCGGGCGTAACTTTAACTCAAAGTAATAAGTCGATCCCACCGCTCACGCCGCATCGATTTGTCAGAGAACTAATAAAATCCTTAGATATTAAAATTCAACAGATGGTGTTTGTAGAAATCAAAGGCATGCATCAGTTTGTAAGACTTTATTTTCAAGGGCACCCCAAGCAGAACTCCATGCGGCTTCGGGCCGATGAAGTGATGTCTTTGGCTCTTGAACTTGAGGTTCCCATTTTTGCCACAGAGGATCATATCCTACGAGCTAAGGTTTTAAATACGCAAATGGAGTCCTTTTCTGAAGATTTCATTAAGAATGCGAAAGATCTCAAAAAAAACCAGCCTTATATGATGTAGTTGTTTTACATCATTTTTGTTTCCTGCCAGACTTGGAAGTATGAAAAATACCTTTAAGGCCCGAGGCAAAACTCCCGTTATTCATGAAAAATCCTGGATCGCACCGACTGCAGCTGTGATTGGTGATGTGACCATAGAAGAAGGGGCTAGTGTTTGGTTTCACACCGTTCTTCGCGGGGATGTGATGCCAATCAAAATTGGCAGGGAATCCAACATTCAAGACAACACTGTCATTCACGGAACCTTTCAGAAATATGGAACCACCATTGCCGAGCGAGTGACCATCGGACACTCGTGTATTTTACACGGCACCACCATTGGCCGCGAAACTTTGATCGGCATGGGTAGCATTTTGATGGATAATACAAAAATTGGGGCAGGCTGCATTGTGGGAGCTGGATCTTTAGTCACGGAAGGATCCCAATTTCCTGATGGGGTTTTGATTTTAGGAAGACCTGCTAAAGTGATCCGGGAATTGAAGCCAGAGGAAAAAGCTTTTCTGCCACAAAGTGCAAATAACTATATTCATTATCAAACTTGGTACAACGAAGATGGAGAAAATTAAAATGGAGCAAAAACTAGCACTGACCTTTGATGATATTCTACTGGTACCTCAGTATTCAGAAATCATTCCATCGGAAGTTCAGCCCAAAACTTTTTTTGCTAAAAATCTTTATTTGAATATGCCGATTTTATCGTCCGCCATGGATACGGTCACAGAAAATAAATTGGCCAGGGTCATGGCTCAATTTGGTGGCTTGGGTGTGATTCATAAAAATTTGAGTTTTGAAAAACAAGCCTTGGAAGTGGAAAAAGTAAAAAAATATGAAAGCGGAATGATTCAAGATCCGATCACTTTAGGACCTGATCATTATGTACGTGAAGCTTTGGAAGTGATGGCTAAATTTTCTATCTCAGGAGTTCCCATCACGGTCCAAGGAAAGCTTGTGGGAATATTAACCAACCGTGATCTTCGCTTTGAAACCAATATCGATCAGCCTGTGAAAAATTTAATGACCAAAGAAAAACTAGTCACAGCTGTTGAAGGTACCACTCTTGATCAAGCTAAAAAAATTCTTCAAGCCCATAGAATCGAAAAACTTCCTGTGGTGGATAAAAATGGCTACTTAAAAGGTTTGATCACCATTAAAGATATCGAAAAAGCGCAAGCCTTTCCTAATGCGACTAAAGATTCCCGTGGAAGATTAATCGCAGCGGCCGCTGTCGGAGTGGGAACAGAAGCCTATGACAGAATCGAGTCCTTGATCCAGGCGCAAGTGGATGTCATCTGTGTGGACACAGCTCATGGACATTCTAAAAACGTCATGGAAGTTGTTAAATATATTCATGAAAGACATCCACAAATAATAATCGTTGCAGGAAACGTAGTCACAGCTGATGCGACCACAGCTTTAATTCAAGCCGGTGCTGATGTGGTGAAAGTGGGGGTGGGTCCAGGAAGCATTTGCACGACTCGGGTGGTGACAGGTGTGGGTATGCCTCAGATATCAGCCATTCAAGAGTGTTCACTAGCTGCAAAAAAATTAGGAAAATCCATTATTGCCGATGGTGGTGTGAAATTCTCTGGAGATTTAACTAAAGCTTTAGCTTTGGGTGCGAACACCGTGATGATTGGAGGATTACTGGCAGGTGCTGATGAAGCGCCAGGCGAGACCATTTTATTTCAAGGGCGAACTTATAAAGTTTACCGCGGCATGGGTAGCCTTGGAGCCATGAGTGATGGCTCGAAAGATCGCTACGGACAAGCCGATATTGTGGACGAAGAAAAATTAGTCCCTGAAGGTATTGAAGGAAAAGTTCCCTATAAAGGAAGTGCCTCAGCCATTCTACATCAGCTGGTGGGTGGACTGAAATCCGGAATGGGATACTTAGGAGCCAGCAACATCGATGAGCTTCAAAAGCGAGCGAAATTTGTACAAATCAGTTCTCAGGGTTTAAGAGAATCCCATGTTCATGATGTCAGTATTACCAAAGAAGCTCCTAATTACCGATTGGAATCATAAAATATGCTGCGCGGATTTATTATTCTGGATTTTGGTTCTCAGTACACTCAAATCATTGCAAGAAGACTACGTGATATCGGCTTCTATTCAGAAATTGTGCCCCATGATATGTCCATGGATCAGATCAAACAAAAAAATCCCTATGGTCTTATTTTAAGCGGTGGTCCTCAATCAGTTTATGATCAAAACTCTTTATCAAGGGATGTGAAAGCATTACTTGAAGTGGCTCCGCTGATGGGAATTTGCTACGGCTTTCAATTGATCATTCATCAATTGGGTGGAAAAATTGAGCCAGCCAATCACCGCGAGTACGGTAAACAAATGGTCCGCTGGAAAAAACCTTTTCGAGGTGTGTCTTTAAATCAATCCGTTTGGATGAGCCACGGGGATGTGGCCACAAAAATTCCTGAGCAATTAAAAGTCATAGCTGAATCAGAAAATCATCCAGCCGTGATTCAAGGAGAAAAAATCCTAGGTGTGCAATTTCATCCTGAGGTTTTTCACACGGATCAAGGCGAAGAACTGTTTTTAGAATTTGCTGAAATGTGTGCAGCCAAAAAAACTTGGAATTCTGGTTCCATGCTCGTTGAGGCCGAGAATTTTGTAAAAACCCAAGTGGGTGCAAGCGAGAAAGTTTTATGTGCTTTGTCAGGCGGCGTGGATTCCACGGTGGTGGCCACATTGTTACATAAAATTTTAAAGCCAGGGCAGTTGCAATGTTTGTTTGTGGATACAGGTCTACTTCGGGATCAAGAGGCTCAAGAAGTGATGAAGGCTTATGAAACCCTTGGCTTACCCGTGATAAAAGCTGATGCAAGAAAACTATTCTTGGAACAATTATCTGGCGTCAGTGATCCAGAAAAAAAACGAAAATTAATTGGTAAACTATTTATCGATACTTTTGATTCTGAGGTGAAAAAATTAAAACAAAACTTCACCTGGCTCGCTCAAGGAACACTTTACCCTGATGTGATTGAATCAGTGTCACTGCATGGATCCAGTGTGACCATTAAATCCCACCACAATGTGGGCGGATTGCCAGAGAAAATGAATTTAAAAGTTTTGGAACCTGTCAGGTTTTTGTTTAAAGATGAAGTCAGAAACTTAGGACAGTCTTTAGGATTACCAGAGTCTTTTATTCAGCGTCATCCCTTTCCAGGGCCAGGCTTAGCCATCAGAATTTTAGGTGAAATTTCGGAAAGCAAAATTCAGATTTTACAAAAGGCCGATAGAATCTACATTGATTTTTTAAAAGAGAAAAATCTGTATCATAAGATTTGGCAGGCCTTTTGTGTGCTGTTGCCTGTGCAAACAGTGGGTGTGCAAGGGGACTCAAGAACCTATGACAATGCCTTAGTCTTACGAGCTGTGACCAGCCGGGACGGCATGACCGCTGACTGGTATGAATTTGAAATGAAAGATTTAAAAGAAGTTTCAAGCCGCATCACCAATCAGGTCAAAGGCATCAACCGAGTGGTGTATGATGTGACCAGTAAGCCGCCTGCCACCATCGAATGGGAGTAAATAAGCTCACGTCCGAGATGTCCGAGTTTCGCTGATCACCTGACCTTTTACCCTTTCCATCGCTGGGCACCGCCCCACTTGCTTATTGCATCCACTGCTCTTTATGGGGGCGGTGCCCATGCCAAAATCAAAACAACTGTCATTATTCAGCAATCAGAAGCCTCAAAAAGCTCACGGTGGTAGCCTTGCTGTTGAAAAAAGACGCTCAAAAAGACCAATCAACATCAAACAAAGCCATCACATCACCATGAAGTCCCATCATGCCGTGGGTTCAAGATCTTTGTTTCGCTTTAAAAAAATCATTGTTCAGCTTATGAAAAAAAATGCCTTTAAATTTCACATCAAAGTTTATGAGTACTCTATTCAAGGGAATTATTTGCATCTGCTTGTTAAAGCCCAAAACCTGGAAGGTTTACAGAATTTCTTCAGGGTCCTTGCAGGACACACAGCTCAGCGAATTTTAAAAGAATTTCCAATAAAGCAAAGCGCGGGCGGTGCCTCACGAAAGAAGAAAGGGTGTAAGAAGAACCAGCGTAAATTCTGGAGTTATCTTCTATTTTCTAGAATTGTCAGCTGGGGGCGAGAATTCAAACGTGTGGCAAGTTACATTCAGCAAAATACTCTTGAGCTACTACAGGTGATTGCTTATCAGCCGAGATCAAAAAGTAATTCGAGCTAGATGGGTCCTAATACCATTTAGGGTCTCAGTGTCTAAAAATGAGACAGTGGCGAACAGCCAAAGTGAATGAATGTCACTTCACACGGGTCCTGTTTGTGCAAAACCAGCAGCTCATGAAGATATTTATAAATCTGCTGATTTCACTTTTAATGATGATGTCTCAGGCTTTCTCACAAAGTCTGGATTCAACAATAACCCAGTTAGATGACAAAATAGCGAAAGTTGTTGTTGATAAAAAAGGTGATGTGACAATTGTATTTCGTGACGGCAGAGAAGCTCAGGTATTTTATGGGCTGACTGGCGCTTTAGATGGCCAAATACCATTGATGCAATTGGAAAATTCCTGCGGTTACGAATTGAAACCAGCTAATTGTAAAGTTTTGGCTCGTTATGAAAACTACCGAGTCCAATTGCAGTGGACGAAAAACCCTAATGCAAAGAAATTGGGTCAAGTGGTCGAGAAATACTATCCCGACCAACCCAATGATGTATCTAAAATACAAGAAGACATTTTTACATCACCTATCACCTATCAAAAAACCTTTTTGGAACCAAGAAAAGGACAATTCCGCTACGAACTCAGTTGTGATCAAACCCAGTGGATCGAAAATGCTAGGACTTCAGACAAGCTCAGTTTATTTTCTTCTGTTTCAAACGAAATAATGTTTACAAATGATGAAACAGATGTGGATGAAAACCAGAGTCTTTCAGAAATTTTCAATGCACAGTTTAAATTGAATGAAAGAAACAATTATGAGCTGATGACCTATGCCTATTCTCACTCCTCCTTTGGGTCCGCTGATCCTTTCTTAAGCAATCAAGTGATCCATTTTGTTTATGAAAAAGATAAAAAATCTTGCCATGTCTCATTTGCAGCTAATGCAGGGGAACTGATTGCGCAGGTGAGAAAATTGACAGAAAGTTCAGCACCGAATCAGAATAAAAAGCTGTTAAAAAAAATGGGTGAATTAAGGTCATCTGAAATATATTCGCTTATTTCGGAGATTCTGAACTCTAAGGTTGATTCAGAGCTGAATCTGCAGAGGTATCGATAATGAAATATTTTATTATTCATTTGCTATTCCTGGCGTGTTTCAGTTGGGCGCAAACCCAGCTGGCTCATCCCACCACACAGTTGCAAAAACTTTCTAGATCACTACGTGGAAAAAACGCTGATATCAATGATCTTAAGAATATTCAATCCATGAATGATACTTTGCAAATTGAGAATTTCTTAAAATCAAAAGCCAAAGAGTATATAAAAACAGACAACTTTAAAATGAACTTCAAATTTAAAATTGATGAGCTTTTTAAAATGAACGTTGTGATTAATCAGTACCGGGAAGACAAACAAAATGAAGCCTATGATAATCTGATTCAATCCTTAGTTTCTGAAAATCAAAGTTGGGACCAGTTGCTATTGGCTCGTGAATTTAAAATTTCGCTTCCAGAAGATGGATTTCCACAAGATCAGTATGATGGTAGCGAGCAAAAATTTTACGAGGTCTTAACAGGCGGCAAAGACTTTATCGTTGACGATTTTGCTAAGGTCATCACCGCAATCCCCAACCAGTCACAAAGGAAAATGGTTCCTACGACTTACACCTTTGATGAAGGTGACGAAAGGATCGCAGGTCTTTTATCCACACCAAGGTTTTATAGTCGCTACACAAACACGGCACTGAATAAGAACCGCAGAAGAGCCGCTTTCCTATTTGAGGCTTTTTTATGTGATCCCATGGTTCCCGTGGTTCCCTCTATTAATAAGGAAAATGAATTGAAAGACATCGATTTTTCTGTGGGAAAGGATGTGACAGAGGAGCAAATTAAAGCTCACGCGAAGTTGGACCCCCACGGCACGCAAAAAGATTGCATGGCCTGTCACGAAAAACTAGATCCCATGGGCCAAGTTTTCTCGAGTTCCAATTTTAGATTAAGCCCATTTGCATCGCCTGGAGCCCTTTTTTACCGTAGATCTGGTGCAGCTCCAGTGAGCATTCCCGTTAAAGGGGTTCGAAGCTTAGCTAAATCCATTATCAATCAAGAGGAATACGTAAAATGCCAAACCCAGCATTTTTGGAATTGGTTCATCGGTGAAGATGTTCCTTTATCTGAATCAAGACAAGAACAGATTGTGAAGAACTTTAATTCTGTTCAGCGCAAGCCTGTGGATTTTATTTTGTATCTGGTGAGTCAGCCAGAATTTAAAAAAGCACCCAAGCCATTAACTGAAGATCAACTTTTAGCCAGACAAGCGGTGCAAATTTTAAAAACTTGTCATTCATGCCACAGGCAAAATGAATCCGAAATGATTGATTACTGGGATATGTCAGTACTGCCGTTTGCTAAAGACTTAAAAACTCGGATTAACCGAATCACTGAGCTTAAAAAGCAATTGGACACTCAAAACAATAGCCACTCTCCTAAGATGCCACCCAGAAGTTCCCTATGGAGACCCACTCCGCAGGAGTACTCAGTTCTTAATCAGTGGCTTAAAAAAGGGGCTCCTGATTTGAACGGAGTCTTACAAGTGGAAAGGGATAAAAAATGAAGAATCTAATTGTCTTAGTTTTATTTTGCGTCCCCACTTTAGAAGCTTCTTTTTCGCATAACCAGTTGCGCTATCTATCAGGGCCCGAGTTTCAGCAAAGAATAACCGATGTGGGCATTAAACTGAATACACAGGAACTATGTTTTCATTTAAGCTATTCCAATAGAGAAAGTCTGAGTAGTCTGGGTGTCAATCCCCCCTCATTAGGTAAGCCCTTGTTTCCTTCTCCTACAGCAGGAACCATTCAATTAATTTCAGAGTGCTTAAGTAAAAATTTTTACTTAAGAGCTAATGAATACTCAGAAGAGGATTTAAAAGCTTTCATTTCAGAGGATTTTTTTCAGAAACTTAAATTTAAAGAGCCCTTCTTTAATGATAGAAAGCGGCAACTTAATTACCAATGGTCAAAGCTTCCCTCAGAAATGAAATATTTTTTGATTCATGATTTGGTCCTGTTATTTCTAGGCCCCGATGAAGTGATAGAGGACTACGGACTGGTGGAAAACGCAGCCACTTTCCGTCAAGAGATTTTTCAACAACTGGAAAGTGACAAGGATATTCCTAATGTGGAAGAGGCTTTAAAAAAAGCCATTTTAACACTTGTTTTACGTGATGAGTTTTTAAGCTATTAAAAGGAAAAACTAAAAAATGATCAACAGAAGAGATTTTCTAAAAAATGGATCCTTACTAGCGCTGAGCTCGTGGTTGCCAAGCACGTCTTTAGCTAATTCTAAAGCTCCTCATTTTGTTGTCTTGTTGGAGCTCAGTGGTGGTTGGGACACCACTTTGGCCACAGATCCTTGGGTCCAAGCTGAGCGGCCTGAGACTTCCGAGCTATTTATCGAGTACCGAAAAGACGAGCTTTTACCGTTTCAGAAAAATTTTGTCGGCCCTGCTTTAAAACCACTGGAAAAATACTTCTCAAGGATGAATGTTATTAACGGGGTCTTTTTAAATTCCTCAGATCTTGGGCATCCATTACTAAAATACAGTCAAACGGGTCATGGGCAGGGAGAGCTCGCTTCACTGGCTGCTGAAGTGAATTATCAAACTCAAATAGATAATCTAGGGACTTTATTTAATGAATCTCTTTATCTAGCCAACAGAAATATTATGCAAATGAAGCTTTCTGATTTGTCATATGGAAATTTCGGCTCATCATTTCCATTGACCCTTTCATCTAAGTCCCAGTCTTCAGTAGAAAAAGTAAAGTCTCAGCTTCATAAAATGAGATCACAGATTCAATCATTGAATGAGGCTATTAATAAATTAAAAACTGAAAATAATAATAAGCCCATTCGTTCTGGACAAGTGGTCGCACAAAGTTTTCGCCTTGGGTTATCGCAAACAGCTTCATTAAGTGTTCAACAGATTTCCAATGGAGAAAATGCTGCCAACATAGACTTAGATACTCATGATCAACATGAGGGACAGCATAAAAATTCGTTGCTAGAAGGTTTTTCACGCATCAAATTATTTTTAGATGATTTGGCAGCTGCTGAAATTCCCAATTCAAAAGGACTTTCCGTTCTTGATCAGACCACTGTCTTAATTGTTTCTGATTTCGCAAGAACTCCTGCCTTGAATGCCTCAAAAGGAAAAGATCATAATCCACAGACCAATTCCATGATTGTGATGGGGCCTGGTTTAGCCAAAGGTAAAATGATTGGAAGCTCAAGACTGATTTCAAGAAGTCAGTCACCGATCTCAGTGCCAGTGCTGGTTGCAAACCCACTGGATCAAATCACGCAAAAACCAGTAAGGCGTAAGCAAGATGTTTTTATGCTGCGGCCTGAGCATATTTTTAAAACTATTTACTCAAGTTTGGGTGTGGATATAGCGAAAAGTAATTTAAGTTTTACAGACATCGCCGTTATTAAAGACTTACTAAAATAAATAGGATGACTTTTTCAATTGTCCTATTAACATGGGCTATGAAATCAAAATTGTTTATTTCCATATTGATATTGTTTCATTCAAGCCAAGGCCTTACGGCACCAAAATGCAAGCTCACATATTTCAATAAGAATAGTTTTGAAAAGCGTGTAGATTCAATACCAGAGATGAGAGATTTCTCTCGGACAGTTAATAACATTCTCAAAAAATCCTACAATACTTTACAAAAAGTGGATGATAAAACTCTAGGTCTTGTTTCTGCCATCGCATCAGGTGGTATACCCATTGATCAATTAAAACCTGAACAGTGGGATAAGCTTAATATCACGGGAAATTTAATTTATCAGGACCAACCCTTTTCAGGTACAGCGCTGAAGGGAACCAAGATGACTTTCTCAGAAAAGACGAACTCTCGAACGATTACAACTGGAGCTTTCGGAGAGTTTTCAGAGTCCTTTTCCAAACTAATTCCGTTTACTAAATTTAGACTATTTCCTATTCCTTTTGTTTACTCAGGTAACAATTTAGTTCCGACCATTAAAATTCCGATCACAGTTAAAGTGGAATCCACAATCTGTCAGGCTGAAATGACAATTCAAGAAATTCCTTTAGAGCCTTTGCTTTTATCATGAGCCCCAATGAGTAATTCAGGTTATTCACGCATACATTCTGTTTGGCACTCAGTTTTATAAATATGGCAAGCACGGCGAATGGGTTCCTCAACTAAAAAATGTCCGTAGTTGATTTTGTTTTGTCGACTCTCGTTAAATAGTTGAGCAATTCGTGACTCCATTTGATTGCAAAATTCACCACGAACGTCCGAGAGACTTTTCAATGCTGCTTTTAAAAAATTTTGATTCTGTTCTAAAGTAAGGTTCGTAAATTCATTGGAAATCATCGTTCTTGATTTTAGATCACCAAGAACAGCTGCATTCAAACCCACAATTGTGCCTTCAAAGATCACCGGGCCACCAGAATCGCCACCGCTTAATCCTACAGGTGGTGAGGTGAAAAAGGTTTTACTGCTCTTAAGCCTAATGGTTTTTGTCATCAGTTTTTGGTTTGCACCATTATCATGATATCTTCCAATTCCATAAATCTTTGCATCAAAAACTTCTGGTAGGGGCTCGGGTGAAATTAGTTTTTCAGTTGCAAAGCCATAGATTTCGGATTTTTTAAGCCACTCTGAGGAATCGCTGTGAAGTTCAATAATGCCCACATCATGAAGACTCGAGTTTTTTTCTTGGCTGAAGCGGCCACTATTGTAAAGGGTGGCCTCGGTCAGACGGTGCAGTAAATAAAGTGGATGCTGAATTTGATTTTGGATTTTGAGTTCGATGGATCGGCCAGAAACTAGGTCTGTAACATAAGGTTTCAATTGATCATCTAAACAATGAGCGGCTGTTAAGATCCATTGATTCTCAATCAAAGAAGAAGTGCAAATCACAGATCCGTTTTTAAGGAGTAAAATAGACCGGGATTCATGGTTTTTCTTGGGCGGTTGGGCCTGATAAAGGCCCCAAGAATTCAGTGCTAAAAATAGAAGGCTTAATATAAAAGCCATTACTGAGAGAACTTAGGCAAAGTGACAGTATTGGGCACGCAGACTAATTTAGGTCCCTGCAAGCAGTCTTTGATGTATGTGGATGATAGTCGATCACAGGCCATGACTTCTTCTGCTGACTGCAAGTTTCCACTCAAGCAAGCAGGGATGTAGGTGGAAGAAAGTCTGTCACAAGCTTTGATCACTGCGGCAGGCTTAGCAGGGCCCTGTAAGCAAGTCGTGATATAAGTGGAAGAGAGACTGTCACAGGCTCTAATAGAGTCACCAGATGTTTGACCACCTGTTAAGCAAGCCTTGATATAAGACGATGACAAGCTGTCACAGGCTTTGATTCTGTCACTGGCCATTGCTAAGGTAGAGAAAATTGTAATTGTGAAAATAATGAATGTTTTCATTTTTTTATCCTTTGTTGGCGTATATTAAGCTATAATCAGAAATATTAAAATAGGTCATAAAATGAACACGGATATTTTACATAATGTTTGGTATGGATCCCTACTTAGCCAGGAATTAGGCAAAGGGCAGTTGAAAAGTCTTGTGCTGAACGGTGAGCCCGTGGTTCTAGCTAGAACCCAAGAGGGTTTGGTTTATGCTTTAAAAGACATTTGTCCCCACCGGGGAATTCCCTTTTCCTTTGGCCGCATGGTGGGAGATCAAATCGAGTGCCCCTACCATGGATGGAAATTTAATTCAGGCGGGGTGTGCACAGAAATTCCTTCTTTATGTTCGGGTCAAGATTTAGATTCAACGAAAATCAAAGTTAAAAAATACCCAGTGATGGAAAAGCAAGGTGTGATCTGGATCTATTTAAGTGATAAAAAAAATCCTGATGTGGAAAGCTTAACTCCAGAACCTCCGCTGATGGCGGCCTTGGGCTTAGATGCAAAGCCCCAAGTGATTGCTGAAGCTGTATTTAAATGTCACATTGATCACGCTGTGATTGGTTTGATGGATCCCGCCCACGGTCCCTATGTTCATAAATCTGTATTTTGGCGCTCTGAAAAAACCACTTACGAAAAATCTAAAAACTTTGGACCTGTGCCCTTTGGGTTTCAGATGCTTCGTCATCAACCATCAAAAAACTCGAAGGCTTATAAAATACTGGGTGGTCAACCCACCACAGAAATCACTTTTCAAATTCCTGGTGTTCGTTTGGAACACATTCAAGTGGGAAAAAGAAATGTCTATAGCTTAACGATCTTAAGTCCCATGGGACCTATGCAAACAAAAGTTTATTCACTGCTTTACTGGGATATGCCGTGGCTTGTAATAGCAAAGCCTTTAATTCAGGCCTTCGCGGATCGTTTTTTACAACAAGATGTTCAAGCCGTAGATAGACAGCAGGTGGGTCTGCAGTACGATCCATCACTGATGCTTATTAAAGATGCCGATACCCAGGCCAAGTGGTATTACGCGCTAAAATCCGAGTGGATAAAAGCTTCTTTAGAAGGCCGTCAGTTTCAAAATCCTATCCAACCCACTGAACTTCGCTGGCGCAGTTAAAGTAAAACCTTTCCGGTTGTACAAAATTTTGTCACCTTAAAATGGCTCTAATCAGATTCTATTGTATCTGGTGGTATTGAAAATTTTGCCTCAAACAAGCCTTTTTTGTTTCTAGGTCCATTCAACAATTGTTTGGTAAGTAGAGATTGATTACGGGGGTAATTATGATTTCAGGAATAAAATCGAATCTCGAGCCAATACTCAACAAAAAACTATTTAAATCCATTGCAGAGTATGCTTTCGAACTGACTTGGATGACCCTACTACTTGCTGTTTTATTCTTTTCGTTGGTGGGTTGCGGGCAAAACGGCCAAGTGGAAGGACAAGGTTTTGCACAAAGAATTGAAGTGGCAAAACCTGTTGAAATAGCAAAAATTAAAAAGTCCATCATCACAGAAGTTCAAGAAGTGAATCAGACTGATGTTTTGATAGTCGTGGATAATTCGGCCTCCATGAGATTTGAGCAGGCCAGTATGGCGGCTAAATTCAGTTCTTTGCTTGAGCAGCTGAAGGGTCTTAACTGGCGCTTAGGAATTATCACCACTGATATGTCTGGCAATGCACCTAAGAAAGACGGAAGACTTTTAGAATTAGCAGGACTTCCAGGGCAATTCTATTTGGATCATGAAATGAACACTTCTGTCATCGAAGAGGCTTTTTCAAAAACCATCCAAAGACCATCACGTGAGGGCAGTGCCAATGAGCAAGGTCTGAATGCCACATGGAGAGCCATTGAAAGAGGACAGGAATTTTTTAGAACTAATGGATCATTAAATGTGATCGTGGTGGCTGACGCTGATGAAACAGCTCCTAAGGGATCCAAGCCTAATATCAGAAACAATCCCAGTGAGTTATTGAAATTTGTGAATGAAACTTATCCGAAAAAACCTTTTTATTTTCACTCGATCATTGTCCAAGAGGGTGATGAGACTTGTTTAAAAGGTAGTGATAATGAATCCTACGGTCGTCAATACGCATGGCTTTCGAATAAAACAAATGGTTTAGTTGGTAATGTTTGTGCGGATGATTATGCAGGACAATTAAAAATGATTGGTGAAAAAGTCAGTCAAAAAGTTGTGATGCAAGAGTTGGGTTGCCAACCGGTTTTAGAATCGATTAGTATTAAAAGCTCACTCAACTCATTAGCACCTGCTTTTGAAGTGCAAGGCACACAAATGTTATTTGCTGAACCTTTAAGTCCAGGTGTGTGGACCACAGACTTTGAGTGTGAAAACAGTTTATGAGTCCAAGGCAAACTCGCTCGAAGATGATATATGACTCTGTGCTGCTGGCAGCTCGGGAGCTTTATTCTGAAATCGGTTTTGATAGTTCGACGACGAACAAAATAGCCGAGCGAGCGGGTGTGGGAATTGGCTCTTTGTATCGATACTTTCCTGATAAGAATTCCATTTTAAAAATGCTGACAGAAAAATTCATTGAAACCAACAATGAAGTTTTTGTATCAAATATGAAAAAGCAATTGCACTTGTCATTAACGGAAGCTGTAGAAAATATCGTGCACATTTCGGTGGATCATTTTTTAGCACAAAAGTCTTTTTTCATATTATTTTTAGTGCGTGTGTATGAAGTGGGGCTTGAGGGGCAAATTTATCAGTGCCGGCAAAAGCTCTCGAAGGATTTTACAAAAATGCTTTTTGAGACCTATCCTTTGGAAATTAAGATATCAAGATCCGAGATGGAGGAAAGTCTTTATCTTGGCTTTCATTCCTATATGGCCACATTACTAGCCTTTATGCAGCTTCCACGGGAACAGCAGAATGAAAAAATCCTTAAACAAAATTTGAGTGAACAAATGCTTGGGATTATAAAGCGGAGTCGCGTCCAGTAATTAACGAATTTCGTTTAAAATTCCAAAGAAGTTTCAAGGGTTTACTTAAGTTCAAAAAGCGAGTACGAAAACCATTCAAGGCCTGCTAAAAGTGTGGAGATCTTAAATCATGAGGAGAATTTATGTTTAAAGTAGGATTTGTTTTGGTGCTCATTTCATCTATGGCTTTTTCCCAAAGTCTGCAAAGTAATAGGCCTTTGACAGCAAAGGATGCAGAAATTAAAACTTCTGATTGGTACAACGCGGATTGGTATAAGCTGGGCACCATCAAGGGACTTCTTTACATTTCAAAGTTTGTTAAAAAAATGCATGCTGATAATCTTTATTTAACAAATGAAGACTTCGTTCAAAATAAAAAGTGTAATGACAATGATGTTTTTGTGAGATCCATTGATGGAAGCTGTAATGATTTAAAGTTGCCTTTAATGGGTGCCACGGACACTTATTTTAGTCGGAATATGCCAGTGGATTTATCAAGAATGGATCTTAATAAAAGTCAGGAAGTGGATCCTCGCCTGATCAGCCGCGAGCTGATCACAAGAGAAGAATTTAAGAAAGCAAAATATTTTAACTTCCTAGGTGCAGCTTTTTTCCAGTTCGTGGTTCACGATTGGTTTTCCCATGAAAATGACTACGATCAAATGGAAGTTTTAAGGCTTTCTGATCAGGATCCACTTAAGATCAATCATGGTCAAAACTATATGGCTTACTTTAAAACTCGAGTCGCAGCCAAAGATCAAAAAGGCATTCTGTATCATAAAAATAAAACCACCCATTGGTTTGATGGCTCTCAAGTTTACGGCAGTGATCAAAAGACCTCTGATTCTTTAAGAACCTTTGAAAACGGACAGCTTAAAATTGTGAGTGGCGGTTTGCCACTGGATTCTAAAGGTCAAGAAATGGCAGGAAACACGGACAACTGGTGGGTGGGTTTAAGTATCATTCACGGTCTTTTCGTAAAAGAGCACAACCACATTGCGCTTGAACTGAAGCGCCTTAATCCTAAATGGTCAGATCAAAAATTATTTGATAAGGCAAGACTCATTAATTCAGCGCTGATCACAAAACTTTTCTTAACAGAAATGGGTGAGCCACGATTTCAAAGTAGCATTGTGAATATGCAATTAAAAAGCAATTGGTATGGAATCGTTAATGCTTTAACTCAAGTCAAATCCAAAGGGACCGAATCAGATCTTTCGCCAGGTTGGGAAAAATTATTCCTAGGTCAGCCTTTATTGACTGGCTTTGCTGGTAGCAAAAGAAATCTGAATGGCTATGCATTTTCAATGAGTGAAGAATGGGCTGTTGTGTACCGCTATCATCAAATTCTTCCAGACACCTTAGAAATCAGAGATGAAAATAACCAGCTCCTTGAAACAAGACCTGTGGAAAAAACCCGTGGCCGTGAGGGTTACGATTTGGTTCAAAAATATGGTCATGATCAAATGTTAAAAATGTTTGCCACTCAGCACGCAGGGCAAGTGGTTCTTAACAACAAACCAAAATTTATGTCAGAGCTTGAAATACCTGTGCTTGGGCGAATTGACATTGGAGCTCTTGATATCATCCGTGAGCGTGAGCGAGGAATTCCAAAGTTTAACCAGTTTCGTCGGCATATGGGACTTAAACCCTACTCATCATTCCTTGAACTCACTCGCGATGCGAAAACAGCTCAAAAATTAGCAAACGTTTACCCCAATATCGAATCCATGGACACCACCATTGGTCTTGTGGCGGAATTTAAACCTGACGGCTACGAGCTCGGTGAAACCCAATCCCTTATTTTAAGTTTAGCGGCTGTTCGTAGGCTTCAAGCGGACCGTTTTTATACGACACAGTTTAATGATAAGACCTATACAAAATTCGGCATGAACTGGATCAATACCACAACCATGAACAAGCTGATTGTCCGTCATCACCCAAGCTTAGCGAAAGCTTTAAAAAATGTTAAAAATCCCTTTGCCGTCTGGACCGATAAAGTTCAAAATAAGATGGGACAGTATTAACAAAAAAGAAGTATGTGCTAACACTCGCAATTGATTTTGGAACAAGTAATACATTAGCCGGAGTGATTCGAGATGGAAAAATCGAATTGCTTCCCTTGGATCCTGAAAATCAGGATCCTCGTATTTTTAGAACCTTGCTGTATTTCCCAGATGCCAATCAGGCCTTTTACGGCAAAAAAGCCATTACTGAATTCACGAGTAATGATTTCGAAGGCCGTTTGTTTAGATCCTTTAAAGCCCATCTTCCTAATCCTCAGTATCTGGGCACTACTGTGCAAAGCAGAAGGCTTCCCATTGAAGAAATGGTGGGGCTTTTTTTACTCGAAGTGAAAAAAAGAGCCGAGAAAATATTAAATCAAAAAATCACCAAAGCCCTTGTTGGAAGGCCTGCACTTTATTCCTTGGATCCAGTGAAAGAAGGGATTGCCACTTTCCGAATGGAGAAAGCCATACAGTTTGCTGGCTTTGAGGAATTTCAACTGATGCCAGAGCCCATTGCAGCCGCGTGGAGTTTAAAACCCACTTTAAAAAAAGTAAGTAAAATTTTAGTGGGAGATTTTGGCGGTGGAACCTCAGATTTCACACTCATTGAAATGGGTCCCACTCAAGAATTTGAAAAAAAGCATGTGCTTGGCCTTGGTGGATGTCCCAAAGCGGGTGATGCTTTAGATGGATTGTTTATGAAGAACCGCCTCAGCCGCCATTTTGGTGCACAAAGTGAATACCGAATCCCCATGGGGTCCAATGTTTTAAAAATGCCACCGGCTGTGACAGAAAAATTACAAGTGCCAGCGTGGATCTCGCATCTTCGTGAAAAAGAAACTTTTGAATTTATTAAAAATGTTCAAAAGTGCAGCCTCACTGAAAAAGATAGAAAATTTATCGATCAACTGATTGTGCTTGTGGAAGATCAACAAATTTTTTCTTTCTTTGAAGAAATCGAAAAAAACAAAAGACAATTATCAAACACTGATTTTAGTGATTTTCAATTTCAAGTGGAAGGCATTGATGTCATGGAAAGACTCAGCCGTCTCGAATTTGAAAAATGGGCAGCGCCATTGACTGCAGAAATTATGCAGCCCTTTGACGAAATGCTGGCTACATCTGGAGTTAAGGCCGGTGATATCGATCTTGTGTGCTTAACCGGTGGAACGGCCCAGGCCCCCATGATTCGCCAAGCCTTGGTGGATAGGTTAGGTGTTGAAAAATTGGTTTCCACTGACTTTTTTGGCTCGGTGATTTCGGGGCTGACTTTGGCTGGTGCCAGGTCCTAATTCCGGACTCAGTGAATTGATTTTGCTTTAAATCTTCCAAGTGCCAGAAGTCGTGAGCCTGTCTTCGATGGAGTTCAGCCATCGAGGAGCTTTGGGGTCAGCGCTCCAGTGTTGCAGAAGATTTTCCACTTGCTCGATTTGATGCTTGGGAAGTTCTAGTGGATGCTGTTTATCACTTAAAATTTTTGACAACAGTTGATAGCCTGCAAGCCGAATGGTGAAGCGAACCAACGATAAATGAGTTTTTATTTTTGGTGCCAATTGATCGGCGTTCAAAGCACTTTTAAGTGTAATTTTAAAAAGTGTTCGATCAAATTTTGAGATTTTTTTATCAATTCCTAAAACTTGCACGGTTTCTTGGCTGGTCAAGAATTCTGTAATAAGTCGTGCAAGAGGTTTTAACTTCTTAAAGGGAATGGATCTTTCAACCGGAAGCATTAAAGCTTCACCCAATTGAAGCTGACTTTTTAAAAATAATTTTTTGGATTTTTGTCGAATGATGGAAAAGGCTTTATCAGCTTCTTCAAAATTAGAAAAAAGCAAAGCTGAATGAATCCCCATAATGTGACCGACTACGTTCCAAGTATGAAAATACGCATCTTCTTCGGTGGATGATAGTGACAGACCCAGCCTTCTAAGGCTTCGAATAAAGACATAGTGAAATGTTAAAAGAGTGTAGGCAAGTTCTTGTTGGTTACAAGGTAGCCCATTTTCACAGTCCCAACCCGCACTTGTTGTGGCCTCAAATAAATTTTGTGGTGGCCCTGAAAGTTCAATGGGTGGAATGACGACCTGTTCACCCTGATTGATTTTTTCAGTGATGGGACCTGGGTTATTTCTTAAAATCAGAAAGCGGATCAAAGCGTGAATGATTCGTGCTTTTAATGTGTATACGATCCCCACTCCGTCTTTTGCAGTAATGCCATTTGGAAGCATCACTGAAAGGATCATGGTGGCGGTCGAGCGAATTCTTTGCTCTGTGGCCTTTTCTAGTTGTCCTGTGATATTGAGCACAGTTGAGATATCGGGAATAACGTAGACCTCGGGAAGGCTTGCGCAGAAAAAAAGCACACAAGCGTGCAGCCCTTTTTCTTTAAAAATATTTTCTGCCAATTTTATTTTTTTTGGATCACTCCAATCCGGTAACACTTGCGCTTGATTAAAAAACTGATGCAGGGGTTCTGCCACTTTTGGATTGTCAGACAAAATCTGCGGCGTGAGATTTAAATCATCATTGGATTTCAACTGTTTGATAGCTTTCATGATATCTTGAATCAGTATAATTTTTTCTGATTCTGGAAGTTCGCTCCAAGATCCAAAAATTTGCGATATGGCATTGTCCGCCAATGTATCGCCCCTGTTTTGAAAGTTTTCGTGGTTATCAAGCATTCCATTTCCAGTGCTTGAGGCTAATCAGAGCGATGAGCAGTGGAATTCCCATGGCAAATGCTGAAATGGTTCGGGTTTCCATAGGGTATCCGTAAAGCATTTGAAAAACCATCCAGTTGCCGTAGATATAGACAGGAATCAATGCGTGCCATTTGGAAAATGATTGAGGAGTTTTAATTTTTTTAGACTGAATGAAAATTCGCATCGGAAAGACAATGATGAATGAGACAAAAAGCCATCCAAAAAAACCTTGAATGGTTTCACCGAACCACCAGCCGTCAGTTTTAATCATGATCCAAGCTTTCACCACATAAACCATATAGGGATCAGCTGCTAAATCGTAGGCTGTGACGACCATGGCAACCAAAAAAGACATGATCACATGGTTCAAAAATCCTGGAGTGGGATCCAGGGGGTTTCGAACAATGATTAAATTTGCCAAAACATAGCCAATGTAAACAAGGTTAAACCACATCATAGGGATCACGATGGGAATCGAGAAAATTTGCGGTTGAAGGACATCGGTAAAATAGTACTCTCCGAAAAACCATCCGTAACGGGTCCCCAAAATTTCCACAACAAAACCGATAATCAATGATAAAAGGACAAACAATGAGCTGACTTTAAAACCCAACAGATGACTGGCACTGACCCAGCAGGTGACGAACATGACAAGGGAGACGACAAACATGGAAGTGGGAGTTATATTCAGGCTTGAGATTCCCATGGCTATTAAAAGTGCGATGTAGCAGGCGATGCTGAGACGGGGCAAATATTGGCTGAGACGTGGCAAAAGAGCCTCCTTAAATTTTTGTAGCATTACAATTGGCAAATTGAGTGATGAGAGTGAAATTGTGAAGGGGATTTGTGCCATAACGCCCATAGTTAAAAGAGATAGGGCCTGATTTGTGGCCTTCAGTTTGTTAAAAATATCCTATGTCATTTGTGCACCTTCATACCCATTCTGAATACTCACTTCTTGAGGCCTCAACACGAGTCAAAGCCTTGGCCAAAAAAGCCAAAGAGTTGGGCCAGCCCGCCTTAGCCCTCACTGATAACGGAAATATGTTTGGAGCAGTGGAATTTTACTTTGCTTGTTTAGATCAAGGAGTAAAACCCATTTTAGGAATGGACGCTTTTGTCACCCGCGATCGTTTTGAAAAAAAACAAGAGCGTGAGGCTTCACTAGGGCCCAGAAGATTGGTACTTTTAGCACAAAGTTTTCAAGGCTATCAAAACCTGTGTGAACTTTCATCTAAGGGATTTTCCGAAGGTTTTTACTGGAAGCCCCGAATTGATGATCAACTTTTAAAAGAATATAATAAGGATTTGATTTGTTTAACGGGAGGCCTGCGCGGAGAAATTGCGGACCTTTTACTTAAAGAAGGCCCTGATGCCGCCATGTCTAGGATTGAATTTTTAAAATCCATTTTTGGTGACAGGCTTTATTTAGAAATGAATAAAACTTTGCCTGCATGGAATCAGGTGAATGAATTTTTAATTCAGGCCTCTAGTCATTTGAGTGTCCCCTTGGTGGCAGCCAACGACATTCATTATCTGCGTCCCGATGATCAAATTGCCCAGGAAGTTTTGGTATGCATTGGCTCTAACAGAACCTTGTCAGATGAATCCAGGCCTAAGCTAGGATCCAGTGAATTTTATTTTAAATCCTCTGAGCAGATGCAAAAGCTGTTTAAAGAAACGCCTGAAGCGATCAAAAACACTTTGGAAATTGCTGACCGCTGCCAAGTGAAATTTAAAGTTAAAAATGATCAAGGTAAACCCATTTACCATTTGCCGCAGTTTCCGACAGAACAAAATAGAACCATTAAAGAAGAGATGGAATTTCGCGCTCTTCAAGGTTTAGAAGCAAGATTTCAAGAAAAACAAGAACTGGGTCAGGCTTTAAGTGAGGCTGAGAAAAAAGTTTATTTAGACCGACTTAATTTTGAGCTCTCCATTATCGACCGCATGGGTTTCAACGGATATTATCTGATCGTTCAAGACTTTATTGGCTGGGCGAAATCTCAGGATATTCCAGTAGGGCCCGGACGGGGATCGGGAGCTGGGTCTATTGTTGCCTTTGTCCTTAGAATCACGGATTTAGATCCACTGCCTTATGGACTTCTGTTCGAGCGATTTTTAAATCCTGAGCGTATTTCCATGCCGGACTTTGATATCGATTTTTGCATGGATAGAAGACCTGACGTAATTCAGTACGTGACCCAAAAGTACGGCGCACAAAGTGTGTGTCAGATTATCACTTACGGAAAATTGCAAACTCGAGCTGCTTTAAAAGATGTGGGCCGAGTTTTAGGCATGACTTTTTCTGAAGTGGATGTGGTCTCAAAACTCATTCCGGACAAATTGGGAATTGGCCTTCAAGAATCTTTGGATACAGAGCCCAGACTTCGTGAAATGATGGAGATGAACCCTCAAATCGCAACTCTTGTAGATTTAGCGTTGCGAGTGGAAGGTCTTGTCAGACACGCAGGAATCCACGCAGCCGGTGTGATTATTGCTGACGGAAATATCACTCAGCATGCTCCTCTGTTTAAAGGGGCTGCTGAAGAAAACGTGGTTCAGTATGATATGAAGCATGCTGAAAAAATTGGTTTAATTAAATTTGACTTTTTAGGTCTTAAAACTTTAACCCACATTCAGCGGGCCTTAAGATTAGTTGAAAAAAATCATAAAAGAAAAGTTCAGCCCCACCAAATTCCTTTAGATGATCCCGCTTGTTTTGAGCTTTTAGGCCGAGGCGACACGGCAGGGGTTTTCCAATTTGAAGGTGACGGTATCACCGACGCCACAAGAAAAATCAAGCCCACAAGCTTTGCTGACGTGACTGCCATTACATCGCTTTATCGTCCTGGTCCGATGGCGAACATCCCTGAGTACACGGCCCGGAAGCACGGCGAAAAAGAAGTCGAGTACGTCATCCAAGAAACGGAAAGTATTTTAAAAGAAACCTACGGAATTTTAGTTTACCAAGAGCAAGTGATGGCCATTGCATCTCGAGTGGCCGGTTATTCGCTCGGTGAAGCCGATATGCTTAGGCGTGCTATGGGTAAAAAAATCAAAGAGGAAATGGATCAGCAGCGGGTCCGTTTCATGACCGGAGCTAAAGAAAAAGGTCATGATCCTAAAAAATCAGAAGAGCTTTTTGATTTGATGTATAAGTTTGCTGACTACGGATTTAATAAATCCCACGCAGCCGCCTATTCGGTCATCACTTTACAAACCGCTTGGATCAAAGCTCATTACGGTGTGGAATTTTTTGCAGCCCTATTATCCACGGAAGTGAACAACACCGATAACGTAGTGAAGTACGTAAAAGACGCCCAGAAGCGGGGCATCCAAGTTCATCCTCCGCATATTAATTTCTCTGATTATTTATTTACATGTTTTGAAAATAATATTTACTTTGGTCTTGGGGCCATCAAAGGTGTGGGCGAATCCGCCGTGCATGCCATTTTAGAAGCTCGTGAAAAGAAACAAAACAAAAAATTTGATTCGCTGGAAGATTTTTTCAAAAATGTGGAAAGCAAAAAACTCAATAAAAAAGTGGTTGAGTGTTTGATCAAAGCCGGAGCCTTTGATGGCTTTGGATACCACAGAGCGCAGATGCTGGCCGGTTACCAAAAGTTAATGGATTTGGCTCAATCAGAAAGCCGGGACCGTGAAAGTGGTCAGGTTTCTTTGTTTGATATGGATCCCGTCTTTGAGCAAAAAGTGGAGCTTGAAAACTGTGAACCATGGACCAGATCCTACCAGCTAACGGTCGAGAAAGAAGTTCTAGGTTTTTATTTAAGTGACCATCCGCTGAATGGTTACACTGCTTTATTATCCCACTGGAGCACAGGAACATTACAATCCTTAATCCAAGAGGCCACAAGTCATGAGCTTCAAGAAAATTCAGTAAAAGAAAAACGCAGAGTGGTGGTGTCAGGCCTGGTGTCGTCACTCAGGGAAGTGATTACTAAAAAAGGCACACGCATGGCCTTTGGGCAAATTGAGGATTTGACGGGGCAAATGGAAGTGATTCTGTTTCCTGATTCCTTCGCCAAATTTGAATCGGTTATTAAAAGTGATAAAGCTTTACTCTTGGGTGGATTTTTTGAAAAAGAAAGTGGTGCAGGAAAAATCATTTTGGATACGGCGACCACTTTGGAAGACATCTTTTTGAAAGCGCGAAAAATTACTTTTCATCTGGATCGACTTAACCAAGATGACTACCCAATGTTAGAGAAAATCTTAAAAAAACACTCTGGCACTGTACCTTTAAGCCTTGAGATGAAGCTGGATGATATGAACCGTAAAGTTCAAATCGAATCTGAAACTTTAAAAGGTTTAAAATTAAGCACACAACTATTAGAATCCCTTCGTTCGGAATTTAAAACAGCTGATTTTTTTGAAATACAAGTGGGGTCCTCATGAAGAATTTATTTTTCCTATTTTTATTTTCTTTTGCGGCTCAAGCCCAGATGCGTGATCAAACCATCAGTTATGAAAATCCTGAAGGGCAAAAATTAAGCTCTCAGGTTTTAGCCGATCAGGCTTTGAAGCAACTGGCTGAACAATTGGTAATTGAATTTATTGGGGTTGATTCCTTTACTAAAAATAAAGCAGTGGTGACCACTAAAGTGATCAATCAAGCCAATAAGTTTACGCCCTTTCAAAAGGTTCAAGGTATCGAGCGTGGAGATTTTGGATCACGTATTACGGTTCAGTTTCAAGTGTCACTGGTGGATTTTAGAAAATTGTTATCGGATGCAGGGCTTTTTGCAAAAACAAGAATTGCCAGTGATGTAATTGCTTTTTTAAGTTTAGAAAACAGTAGCGGTGAGCGGGTTTCCAGTTCTTGGTCTCCTGATCCTGTCAGTGATCAAAAAGTTTCATTACAGGTGTGGCAAGAGGAATTTAAAAAGAGTTTTGATCAGTCAGGCTATTTTTATAACCGCAATATTAACCCTGCTTGGTTAAATTCTTTTAAAAACTCAGTATCAGTACAGGATGTGATCGCCAAAAATACGAACACAGAATCTTTGATTCTCTGGGGACAAGCTAAGCTTTCAGAAAGCGAAAAATCCGGTGAAACCATCGTCACTGCACAAATTAAAATTTATTCTCAGAAGTTAAAAAAAGAAGTGACTGATTCCATTCGAAGATGGCGCTTAAAAGATCTGAATCACAGATCCTGGTCCACTTGGGCTCAGGAACTTATTTTGCAAATTGATGAGGTGGATCCTCGTTCATTATCAGAAGGTTCAAGCCTATTGATATCTGTGAAAGGAAATTTAAGTTTGATTCAGCAGGATTCCGTCAAGTCTTGGATTCTAAGTGTGAGCCCTAGCATTCAATCCGCCACCGAGCGAGGGATTGCTCAAGATATGATGAGTTTTGAAGTGGACACCACAAGCACTGTGGATTTACTCGCGGGGCGAATGGCGGGTCTTACTTTTAAAGGAAGTCCCATCAAAGTTTCAAAAAGTTCCAACGCCATTCAAGTGGAGATTCTACCATGATTCAATTTTACTTTCTATTTTCAGCTTTGATCTTATCAGGGTGTGCGGCGATTCAATCAGGAAGTTCAACCTCCAACAGAGAAGTTAAAGATCAGAATCAATTGGTAACTGAAGAATCCAGCGCTCAAATGCGCAAGCGATTAGCGGTTTTGCCATTTTTAGACAAGCCCACTTTTCCAGAAAATTTAAAACAAGAATCACAAATTCGTTTCATCGAAGAGCTGAACCGCGAAGGCCATTCCAAGGCCTATCTGACCAACTTGGTGAATTGTCCCCTTGTGAATTCTGAATATGATTTTAAAACTTGTGCTATAGAGGCTCAAAAATTAGGGCATCATATTTTAGTGGAAGGAAGAATTTTAAGCCTTGATATTAAAAGAGGCAGTGATCCTGTGGGTGTGGTTAAAAAAGTCAAAACCACTTTCACCGCTGTTTTGCGCCTGAGACTTTTTTCCATTCGTGGAATGAAAGAAGTTTTTAACACTGATAAAACTGTGACTTTCACCATGGAAGACACCACTATCGGCACACGCGGGTCAACTGCTCAAGATTTACAAAATAATCCGCAGTTAATAGAAAAAATTGTGGTGGATGGATTTTTAGAATTTTTGCCACAAATCGAAAAGAATTTGGCTAAAGTCAGCTGGGAAGGTCGAATTGCTGCCATTCAAGGCCAAAAATATTACCTCAATGTGGGCAGTGTCAGTGGAATTCAAATCGGGGATTTATTAAAAGTTTATGATCTAGGACCGCAAATTTATGACCCCGAAATGGGAACGTCCATTGGACAAGCTCCAGGGCGGGTGAAGGGCACTTTAGAAGTGGTTAGCTATTTCGGGCAGGATGGATCCATCGCCATTTTGCATTCTGGTGGGGGCTTTTTAGAAAATGATCGATTGGAAATCTATTGAGACCCAGTACTGGGGATTTAAGAATTTTGCAGAAGTCGAGGCTTTACAGCAAAAAGCCTTTACCGAGGTTCTCAATGGACACCCTGGATTTTTATTAGGCGGAGAGCTGTCTTTTGTTGTGACCCAGGGCCTAAGAGGTTTAGGCGAAGAAGTGCTCAACTCTGAAATTCAACCGATTAAAACTGACCGAGGTGGTAGCACCACATTGCACTCACCAGGCCAATTGGTTTTATATCCCATAATTAATTTAAAAAAAAATCAAACCTCCGTCAGAGAATTTATCACTCAGATATTAAATGTTTCACAAAAAACACTGCTATCTGTGGGTGTGAGCTCTGAAATGAATTTAAGTCCTGTAGGGCTGTGGACCGAAAAAGGTAAAATTGGTTTTTGTGGTCTACGGGTTAAAAACGGGGTGACCCAGCATGGACTGGCTTTAAATGTCAGTAATGATTTGACACTTTTTTCACAGATCCATTCCTGTGGAATCAAACAGGGTCGTTACGACCGTGCCTATGATGGGAAATCTGATTTAAATCCATTTGGTGTTTATAAGTCCTGGGTCAAAACCAGTCAAAATTGAAAGAAATAGGTGTCAGGATTATAACAGGTGAATCATTAAGGCCTGCTGACCTATAAGACCATTACCGTCATGGGAGGGGTCTTTTGATGTGTACAAAATTTTTATTTCTATTCGTGTTGTTATTATCTCATCTGAGTTTTGCTGAAAGTCTTTGCCGCTATGATGGCAAAGACTATGACAGCCCGGGTTTTGGTGTTCCCAAGCGTCAGGGTTTGTCAATTAAGGGTCGATTCGGTTGTGTTTATAAGTGTGAGTGCGAAAATGGAAGCCAGTGGAAGGTCACCCATGTTTTGGAGGAATCCCACTTTGACTTACGCTTGATGAATAAAAACACCGGTGGTCCGCACGCTGCCAAATGGTTTATTTGCCCGATGTCTGTGGATCCCAAGACCTGGACTGCCAATAGGGACGAGCTAGGCCGCATCCTCTATTACTCTGTGCAGCCTTCTTATGAAACTTTTCCAGCTTCTCGGATGATGTCGAGTCCTCAATTTCAAACTTGGAAAAAAGACTCTTGTCGTGAGTAAACTTTATTGCCATTCTGCTTAAATGTTTTTTTTAAACTTCCTGTTGGCCTTTAGTTTTGCACAAAATCCTTTAGTGAAAAACTCAGAGGCCTGTAAATGTGTAAGCGAAATTGAAGATCCCTATGAACAGGCGGCTGTTTTTAATTACGGAAAAAACCTGAATCTTTGTATTGATTCCTGCCGGTTTCGACCTGTGAAAATTCTAAAAAAATTTAAAAGTAGAGTGGAATTTGCCAATCTTCTTCACTTTGGACTTTTTTATAAAACAAGTTTCAACTTTCAGGATTTAAAATCGGTTTCTGTGGGTTTCGAGAATTTCACTCCAGGCGTGAATCACGTGGTGCTTAAATTTGATTTCAAAAAGCCAATGCAATTATTCGAGCAAACCACGGGAGAAGTTTACGCTGACCCCCAGGAATCCATCATTGTCTCTTCAGAGGGAGTTCCTGGCCGGGGACGTGACTATAGTTTACTAGAAGGATTTTTAGGCGAGTACCTTGTGGTCACTCGGTTTGTGACTGGCTCTGAATACAAAAGATGGACGAAATTGATGAAAAACCCTGTGCAGTTTCACAAACTGGAAGTGACACAGTCTCAGATCGAAAAGGCGTTGCTGAACGCTTTAGAGGACAGTTTCGAAAAAGGTATTAATGAAAAGTATCAACTTTTCACTAATAATTGCTCTATGAAGGCTTACTCTTTTTTAGAGCTTCAAAAGCCTAATGACTTATCTTTGTTGCAGAAGGTTTCATTGGCGCTACCGATTGATGGGCCTGTTAGCACTTTGCAGTTTTTGAAGTCTGAAAAGTTGATTTTGTTGCATCATAAAAATAAGGTTGATACCTTAGGCGTACTTTAAATTCCAAGATCCCTTAGCGCAGTTGGTAGCGCGCTTCCTTGACATGGAAGAGGTCACTGGTTCAAGTCCAGTAGGGATCACCATTTTTTAGTGCCAGGCCCTGTTTCCGGACACACTGCGCAAAAATTAAATTGATTTAATAATTCAGATACTCTAAGTTTTAAAATATGAAAATTTTTAACTTTCTAGCTTTTCCGTTCCTGGTTTCGGGCTCCATCGCCCTGTTTGTGCTGATATTCTTCCTTTTTTATTTTCAGTACAATCAAGAGTACACCCAGGAAAAATCTGATCTCATTGCTAAAGCTGTGATCCAAAACATTCAAAATGAAATCCAAAGTCGAGTGGAAACCATTAATAGTTTTGGTGCCATTGAGCTTGTGCAAACTCAAGGCTATGAAGCCGAATTCGTGGCTTTTTGCGAAAGATTTATTAAACGATTCCCTGATATCTTTGCCATTAACTTTGTAGATTCTAAGGGAATCATTCAGCGAGTTTACCCTGTAGACCGAAACAAAGAGGCCTTCCAAAAGGATCTTTATACAAGGCCTGAGCTGAGTCAGTACTTGGAACTATCTAAATTAGATAAAAAAATCACCCTCAGTCATTATATTAAAACCTATCAGGGTGTTCATGGTTTTACCCTTTATGTTCCCATTTATAGTTCAGGTGATCTATTGGTGGGATGGCTGAATGTGGTTTTTAGTCTTGATCAGTGGTTGGAAAATTATCTTCGAACCAATGAATGGCAAAATGCCCATATTCAAATTCATTGGGACAAAAATTCAGAAGGAAATTTAATCATTGGTTCCCAAGAAACGGAAATGACCTTTGAAAAAAAATTTCAATTATTAAATCAGCAACTTCTATTCAAAATTGGCTTTGTTCCTAGCTTTTTAGATGAAAAAAGAAACTTCTATTCTATTTCTGTGGGCATTTTTGGTTTTCTACTGATTATTTTTACTTTTGTGATTTCCTTACAAAGAGTACGTCATGAAGAGAAACTCGAGATTTCCAATTCCAATTTAGAAACCAGTCATGTCATGATCAGCTCACTCACTCATGATATTGCAAACCCTCTTTTTTCCATTAATCTTATTCTGACAAAGCTTTTTGACAGCCAATCGCCCGTGCAAGAGAAAGACAAACTTAGGCTCCGGCAGCTCATGAAAAGCATTGGTGAAATGTTAGATGCTGGCAAAAGTTTACAAAGTTTAAGACTTGGAAAAAGAAAATTAAAACTGGATAAGGTTTCCATTAGACCAGCTGTCGAAATGGCTATTTCGAATTTAGAAGACTTACTGATTAATAAAAACATAAAAATCGATTACCAAAACATAGCCTACGATTTTTATGTGCAAGCCGAAGAAAAAAGTCTGATTCATAATGTGCTAACCAATATCATCACCAATTCTGTTAAATTTTCACCCAGTGGTGAATCTGTGCATGTTTCAACGGCTTCCACGGAAACGCATAATTTATTAATCATAGAAGATTTTGGGTTGGGAATCGATGAGTCTCAGAAACTGGAAACCCGGGACGGCACCTTTGGTGAAAAGGGTTATGGCTTTGGATTGATGCAAGTGACTTATTTTATGAAATTTTACGGTGGAAGTTTTGAGATTAAAAACAAAACCTCTGGTGGCACCGGAGCTCAGGTTACCCTTCGATTTCTAAAGGCTTAGTGGCCGAGGACACTTGGCTTAAGTAATATTCAAGCTCTGAAAAGGGAATTCTTCGGTGACCTCCTTCCGTAACATAACACTTAATTTTCCCGCGCTTAATTTCCCGGCGAACGGTGTTCTCGGAAATACTCATGTGCACACTTAAAGCTTTCACGAATTCCGGTAGGGTGTAGTCCTCATTTTCAGGCTTTTGTAAGGACTGCCTAAAAGTGCTAGGTTCGGGCACCCATTTTTTCTTGGCCTTGTGGTTTTCGATATAAACCCAAGACTGTTTAATTTTATTTTCTAATTTTTTCATCCATTCATCCGAAATTTCCACGCTGGCAGAATTGGCAGAATTTTCAATTTCCAATTTAAGGCTGTCCCAATGACCCAAGTCAGGAATGGAAATAATGACGTCGTTCAAAACACGTTTGATGACGACCGGATAATCGAGTGAAGAAAGAAGTGTTTTTTTCATGTCCAAATTCTGCCAAATCTTCCAGAAAATGATACTGGCCAAAGGTCTAGTTCTGTATGCATGATTAGCTAACTATTCTTGCACACCTTCTGCATTGTCCTGTTTAATAATTTTGTTGACACAAAAAATTGGAAAAAGAAATGCAAGAATTGATTTTAACGAAAAATATTGAAGATATGTCGATGATAGGTTCTTGGATCTTTCAGAAGTCTGCAAAAACTCAAAAATATTACAAACGGGTATTGAAAGATTTTTTGCAATTTTACCCAGGTATTAGCTTAAAAGCCGTGGAAATTACGCACTTGGCGCTGTTCTTAAAGGCCTACGGAGATCACACCAATTCCACCCGAAATACTTATAAAAGTGCACTGTCATCATTTTTTAGTTTTGCAACTAAGACGGGTTATTTACCCAGAAACCCAGCACTTGCACTGGATCAATTAAAAAGTCCTGACCGAATGTATTCCAAGGTTTTAAGCCGGGAACAAATGGAGCAGATGATTTTAAAAGAGGAATCCATTCGAAATAAAATGATTTTAAAGATCTTCTATTTCACAGGTCTTCGCGTGGAAGAGCTTTGTTCGCTGAAGGTGAGCTCTTTTATAAAGAATGATTTTGGAATGCTAATGACAGTCATTGGTAAAGGTCGAAAAGTCAGATCTCTACATTTGCCAAAGGAATTAGCTGATGAAATTCAAAGCTTTATTCTTAACCTTGAATCTGAATTCTTATTTACCAATCAAAAAAATACCTTTGGTGTGTTTCAACCCCTCAGTCATAGTCAGGTCTTTCGTATTGTAAAAGCTGCAGCCAAAAAAGCAAAGTTGTCAGTTGAGCCCTCACCCCACTGGCTCAGGCACACCAGTGCGACCCACGCCATCGAGGGCGGTGCCCCCATTCATGTGGTGCAAAGATCCCTGGGCCATGAATCCATATCCACCACAGGAAAGTATCTTGATATTAGACCCAAGGAATCGGTGGGAGATTATATTCAGCCCATTCAAAGAGATCATCATGAGTCTTGATTTTTATTGTGAACGATTAAGCGACCAATTCTGGGCCGAGCCCATCAATGCGCTGACCAATATCGGTTTTCTATTGGTAGGTTTATGGTGGGCCCATTGGAGTTTTAAAAATAATAAAACCTGGCCACTGACTTTAAGCTTACTTTGTATTTTAACTGGCCTTGGCAGTTTTTTGTTTCATACCTATGCAAATTCTAAAACGCACCTCATGGATTTAGTGCCTATATTTTTATTTACGGTGGTTTTTGTTTTTTTCACCTTTTTGAAAACACTAGAGTTCAAAAAGTCATTAGCGGTCAGCGGATCCTTTGTTTTTGTCTTATGTATGGCTTTGATTGAAATATTTGTTCCGAAATCAGTGCTGAATGGATCGCTGCTTTATTTTCCCCCGCTGATCACATTGTTTGTTGTTTCTTTCTCCGTATTAAAGACAAAGCCGAAAATAGCAAAACTCTACTTCCTAACAGGTCTTGTGTTTTTATTGAGTTTGGTTTTTAGATCTATTGATAATTTTGTTTGTGAACACTTCGTTATTGGAACTCACTTTTTGTGGCATTTGCTTAATTCCTTTGTGCTAGGAATTATGATTCAAATCTCAGGCTCTAAGTCATAAAGGCTTAAATCAAAATAATAAGTTTGACCCCGGTGCTGATAACTAAAACAGCCTTTTTCATTGCCGCTGATATTAAACCCCGCACTCCACCAGTGATAACCAGGTACTGCCTGCACCGTATTGTAGCGGCTATTTGGATTATTATAAAACTGCAATTCGCTTCTGGGGTGATTGAAACCCACGATATTTCGTGTGCGAAATCGGTGCTGAATTCTGGGGTCATTGATCAATTGACCCTCATCATCAAGAAGTTTGAGTTGCTCAGCCGTGTGGTAAAGAATTCTTAGCTCTGGATCTTTAAAAGCCGTTTCATAAAAGCCTTTAAAATTTGCATTGGAAAATTGAGCGTATTTTCTTTTAAATAAAGACTCTGGAATCAGCAGGTGAGAGTGCCCCATATCAGGAAAAAAGACGCCGTCGATGACATCAAGCTCGAAAGCCTTTTCGATGTGCCGTGAAATAGAGCGAACAAAGTTCTCGGAAATTTCCACATCACCACCGCGGGACGGTTCGTAGGGAAGTTTTATTTTCTGAGTTTTTGGATCCCAGTAAGCTTTCTTGGGAAGTTGCCTGGGTGAATTGTAAATTTCAAAAAACCTGTGAATCAATTCAGCAAGTGAATAGTCCCAGCGAAAATCTGAGGAATAAAGCTGATCCAGTGGTTTTACTTGGCAGCGAGTTGCTATTTCATTTGGAGTAACTGATGCCAAAACGAAATTTGAAACTAAACAAAAAAAGAGAGCTGTTTTTAAAATCACCTATTAATAGGCTGACGGATAAAAAAACTTAGATCAAGTCTGCATCAAGTGTTTGTTGCGAAGCATTCTTGATTTGAGGAAGCTGGCTGGGTTTCACATTGCACAGAGCTGTCATAAATGTGGCTCCAAGGTTGGGTATTTCCATCTCTAGATCTGACACCAGCTTTTTCATGCGCTTACGCTTCATGCCTTCCTGAGAACCGCAAAGGTTACACGGAATAATAGGAAATTGCCAAACTTCTGATAATTCAATCAGGTGTTTTTCTGGCACGTAAGCTAGCGGTCTGATGACAATATTTCGTTTATCATCACTGACAAGCCTGGGCGGCATGGATGCAATATTTCCGGAATAAAAAAGGTTCAGTAAAGTGGTTTCAATCAAATCATCTCGGTGATGACCTAAGGCCATTTTGTTAAAGCCGTTTGAATAAGCAAAATCATACAAAATAGCCCTGCGAAGCCTTGAACATAAAGAGCAATAAGTGCCCTCTTTGATTTTATCCGTCACAATCGAAAATGTATCTTTTTCGATCACGTGAAATTTTATTTCTAGAGAGTCAATAAAAGCTTTGAATTCATCAATGCGAAAGCCCGGTTGTTTTTGATCTAAGATGGCGGCTTCAATTGTAAAAGGAAAGCCTGCTTTTTTTCTGATTTCGTTGAGAAGCACCAACAATATACTGGAATCTTTGCCGCCTGAAACACAGACTAAAATTTTATCATTTTTTTCGATCAATCCAAAATCGGCTGAGGCCCGAGTGATTTCACGGCGAATGTGTTGAGCCAGTTTGTGTTCCAGATTGATTTTCATGCCAGTTGACCTCTAGGCGTTGTTTTGCCACACGGATCTGGTTTCGTTCAAGGGCTTCCAGGCCCGAGCGTAAAATTTTATCACCGATCACGAATTGTTGGCCAAAGTTATCAATGAAATAAATGAGTTTAATTTGAATCCAGTTCTCGTTGATATCATTAGTATATCCAAAAGGCGCTGGAATGCCTCGAATATCAAAAAGTTGGCTTGCGGCTTGTTCAAGCACGTGAATGGCAAGCTTCGCATCGGAATCTAAAGCCACGCGAAACACCTGAGAGCGCATGATGGGTTGCTCAGGAGGGGAGAAATTATTCAACTGCACTTGCGCCATCATTCGGTTGGGGACCGTGATAATTTCATCGGATAATCCCTTTAAGATCGTACTTCTCCAAGTGATTTCAATGACTTGCCCTGTGATCTTTTGAATTCCGCTTGGCATGATTTCAAGCCAATCACCGATTTCGTAGCAGCGATCGATCTGAAGACTGATTCCAGCAAATAGATTTCCCAAGGTGTCTTGCAGGGCAAGACCTAGAATAATTGAAAAGGCCGCAGAGGTCGCAAGTAAAGGCCCCAGTTGGATGCTAAAAATTTGCGAGATCATCCAAAACAGTAAAAGAATGGATAATAAAATCGTAAAGATATTCACTAATATAAGCGGAACACCAGATCTCGCTGAGCCCATGAAAAGATACTGCAGCACTAAGGTTCGGCAGGTCTTAACAAACACCACCATCCCCCAAATGAAAGTCAGTAAAGCAATGTAGGGAAGAATGCGCTCGCCTAAAGTGGATTCAATGCCTGCGGCTTCCGAGATCAATAAGTAAGCCCCAAGAAGAAGGCTTAGGATAATAAAATGATGGGTCAAATTGGTGTAGTGATTTTTAAGATTTTTATGTCTCTCTTCGCTTAGTGATTGCAAAAAGAAGCGGTAAAACAAGTAAGTCACAAGCGCCAAGGCGCCGAGCAAAAGGTAAGGCTCTAGGCCTAAATAATCCTGTAAGACTTTAAAATTGATCCATTTATCAGATTTCATAGGACTTTAGGTTCTGCTGAGATTTGCCCAAAGTCCAGTCTAGTTTTAGGCCCCTGGTTTGCTTAAGCTTCGAGTGTGTTCATTTTCAATTCATTTTTAGGGAGCTCTGCATGTCTTTAATTGAGTCTGGTAAATATTGGATCCCAATCTTGGCCACTGTGTTGAGTTTTTCGACAGCCACTGCAAGTGCTCTCAACTGCCGTGCGACTGTGGGTCAAGTTTTTTACACCAGGGACACTGTTAATAAAAAGATCGATCACACGAATTTTATTTCCTATCTTGGAGAAAAAAATCGTAAAGATATTTTTGGCCTTGTTGAAACCCAGTTCTCTGATCGCTTTGATACTCGGTTTTACTTTACTGGCACAGCACCAGGCACCAACCTCAAATCTAGCTTTCAAATCGATCCCAATGCAAAAGCGGTCTATGTTTTTTTTCATGGCTCTGGTACAGCGCAATCCTCAGGAAAGAATTTTTACGGCATTATGAACACTTTAGCTAAAATTGGTTTTAGCGCTGTGAGTTTTGATAAGCCCTTTCATGCCAACGGTCCCTTATCGCCCAAGTTTAATGATGCTGATTATTTCATAAACTGGCTGAAAAGTATTATCGATGAAGTGAAACTATCGGGAAAACCTGTTTATCTTGTTGGTCATTCCTTTGGTCCAGATGTGATGGCTGAGTTAACGGCTCGTTTTCCTTTTTTAGTGGATGGAATGGTGGCATTAAGTCCTGCAGGATTTAATAAAACACTTAGTGATTGGTATCAAAATTACACAGCTAAAATGAAATTTGGTGGTGAAGTTCCTGTGAACGAAGCCGGTGGTCAGTGGGCGGGCACTGTTGGATCACAATTTCAATGGAGCAAAGGGACTTTAAAAGATCCCACAATTGTAAACCCCAATTTAAAAGTTCTGATGTTAAGTGGTGACCGCGAAGAGTATGTACCAGCACCAGTTGGAGGCTCTAAAAAAACTCCTATCGGTCCTAACACTTATGACATTGGCAAAGCCTTTCAAGAGCATTTTAAAAACGCAGAAGTAAAAATTGAAAAGGGAATTGGACACTATATTTTTAATCATGTGGATGCTGAAGGTCACAATGTCGTTATGAAGCAGATTCTTCAGGTTTCAGGCCATGATATTAAATCAGTGAAAAAATACGTTGATGATTACACTCTGCACGCAGGAAAACTACCCTATACTGAAAGAGCTATATCAAAGTATGCATTTGATGGAAACTTTAGAAGCTGGATCAATCGCTATGTGGGTGAAAAGGTTTTTAGAAACAAAATGAATTTTGGAAATGAGTTCTTAGCTAAAAATCTTTTTGATCAGTACGATTTATTTGCAAAAGATTATGAAGCAAAAATCGCTGAGTTTATCATCGGTAATAACCCTTTACTTGCTGATTTCCAAAAAGGAAATGCCAATGCTGTTGAGCAAGCTAGAAAATCATTCAAAGACCGGGCTAGCACAGTTTTGACGGCTTTTAATGCTTATGTTGAAAGACTGCCAGAAGAGAAAAAAGCTGAAATATTAAATGCATTTAATTATCAGTTTCCAGAGGCCATCATAAACTTGAAAAAAGAGTAATCGCTTTAAGTCTAGTTTTTCAAGGCTTGGGTCCTAAATCGTGGTCCCCAGAACTAGTCGATTTTCATTGGATAGCTCATGCTGGCCACTATGCTAATTTTAACTTTGTTTATTGCACTTCAAGGTTGGGCCCATTCATCGGCCGTTACGCAGGCGGTTCAAAAGCTTGAGAGCCACTCACAATGTCAGGATTTAGAAAGTTTTTTTTGGTCAGAAACCCATCAGCTGATTTTAGAAAATACGATGGGTTTGGATTGGCAGAAATTAAAAGCGGCTTTTCAAAACTCGGAAGCTGAAAGAGTTCAAAATCTTTCCTATGCATTTGATTTATTTCAAAAACATTTAACTTCTTCCTTTTTTAAATTAGAAAAATCCCAGCAACTCGAAATTTGGTCACAATTAGAATTGGGAATTGATACCAGCGCTCAACTGGGTCCACTGATCAAAGATCTTAAAAACCTCATGGAAAATTTAAAACAAAAAAATCTAAAAAATTGTATTCAGCCCTTTCAAGCCCCAAGAGCATCAGTCAATCTCTCTGAGGGGGCTAAAAAAGTCATGAGTGTGATTTATCAATCTTGCGAAGCTGTTAAGCTTGCCCCGCTGGATGATCAAGCTGCTTACATGGAAGGTGTGTCCGTCATCGGTGATCATTCTGACGGTGTGGGGAAGGTGCGAAAAATTGCAAGCCTTCCATTGGTGCAAAAGACTCATCCGTATTTAAGAATACAAAATAATGAATCCGGATGCTTTCCCGTTAATGATAAGCCCGTGATTTATGACTACGGGGGAAAACCCAGCTACCGATCAGCTGCCGGGTTTGAAATTGATTTGTTTAAAAACGCAGGCAGCGGAGGAAGAGAGCTGGGTCTGGATTGCTCGGCCTTGGTGGTGGCAAGTCTTGGCATTCAAGGTTTAAGATTAAAACCCAATGAGGACATGACCGCCCGAAACACGGCGGCTTTTGGCACAGCGACTTTAATAAAATCTCCGGATTACTTTCCGTGCTTGGATTATGTGACCATCGGGAAAAATGAGGCTCCACTTTTGCCAGGTGATATTGTGACTGTTCAAGGTCACACCTTAATCATAGATGAAACGGGCCAAGATCCTATGGGGTTATCATCAGTGACCAATGAAAAAGCCTGCTCACAAATTTCCGTGGATCAGATGGATTTCAAAGTTTTACATAGCTCTCCGGGGTGGGGAAGTGTGGGCATAGCAAGGATGGAAGGCCGGGATTATTTAAAAACATCGACCAAAATGCGAGCTGGAATTTTAAAGTATGCAAGAAATCATTGTGTCCTGAATTTTCAAAATAAAATTTTAAAGCCTAAATACACTGATGTTTCCATCACTCGGCACGGGAAAACAACCGAGTGTTTAGGAAAGTCTTTGACTTTGAATCATCAGTCTTGCGTTAGAAGTTG